>CERZ01010145.1_pt1 | contig 14392 bp, 20 predicted proteins | sample 531151 | NCBI WGS metagenome assembly CERZ01 (sample SAMEA2621448, study PRJEB7988) | marine metagenome | biome: marine biome (ENVO:00000447); feature: deep chlorophyll maximum layer (ENVO:xxxxxxxx); material: "saline water (ENVO:00002010), including plankton (ENVO:xxxxxxxx)" | depth 40 m | reverse complement strand
ATATGGTTTTGGTAAAGGTGGTCTTCATACAGAACAGAAGCCAAAGATCTTTGAAGCTGATGATGAGTATGAAATTATCGACTGGGATGTAGCAAGTTATTATCCTGCTATTATAATCAACAATGGTAAGTTTCCTGCACACTTAGGAAAAGCCTTCTTAAATGGCTATAAAAGGATGTTTGAGCGTAGGTTAGAACTTAAACCTTTAGCTAAAACAGATAAAAAAATCAAAGGAATCGTAGGAGCACTTAAACTTGCAGTTAATTCTGTGTATGGTAAGTCATCTGATATGCTTTCATGGATATACGATAGGCAGTTAACTATGTTCACCACAATTACTGGAGAACTTAGCTTAATGATGCTTATTGAACAGTATGAACTGAGCGATATTAGGGTGATCTCTGCTAACACAGACGGTGTTACAGTTAAAGTGAGAAAAGACTTGATTCCTAAGATGCATGAGATTAATGAGTGGTGGTGTGAAGTTACCCAATATATATTGGAGAGAACTGATTACACTAAACTCATATTTACAAGTGTAAATGATTACATAGCTATCATGCCTGATGGATACATTAAGAAGAAAGGTGACTTCCTAACAGACTTTGAATTACATAAGAATAAGTCTGCTAGGATAGTCCCTATTGCTTTAGAGAAATATTACATTGATGGAATACCTGTAAGTGAAACAATTAAAAATCACAAAAACTTATATGATTTCTGTATTAGAAAAAAGACAAGTAAAGATTTTAATTATGAAGGTGTGAACCCCAAGACCAATGAGCAAACTCAGTATGATAAACTCATTAGATACTATGTAAGTAAAAAGGGTGAGAAGATATACAAAGTTAAGAAAGATGATTCACAAAGTACAGCCCCTAATAGAAGTCAAGTAGAAGCTGGTGAATGGGTGTGTAAAGTTTGTAATTATCTAGAGGCTGATAGTCCTACAAGTAATGTAAACTTTGACTATTATATCGATAAAGCGGAAGGTATGTTGGTTAAAGTGCTTACAGGAGGTAAACGTAAAAAGAACACAGTTATACCTAATCAAATTAAATTATTTTAAAAAATGCAAAAGAGAGCTAAAATAAATAGAAAAAATATAGCAAAACATCTGATGAGCTATCAACTAAATCTTGTAGCAAAGGATTTAGATAATGCCTTAGATGATAATTGGGCACAGTGGACACTTACTGTAGAACAATATGAACAGTTTAGGCAATATTCTATAAAAACACTAAAGAAGGTATTTAGGTTTAATACAAACAAAGCAAAAGATACTTTTAGGTGGTTCTATAGACACTTTGGACTAAGTATAGACGATAAAAACATAGAGAAATGACAAATAAAGAAAGAAAAGACAATAAACTAATAGCAGAATTTATGGACTTGAGAAATACTGGTATGTCCATATATAAAGAAAGCGACTACAAGTATTATAAATCTTGGGATTGGTTAATGCCTGTAGTAGAAAAGATAGAACAAGTACACGAGGGTGTACCTAAAGAACTAATACATTTAAGTTTATTCAGTACAATAGATGATGTGTACAGAGCAGTAATAGAATTTATTAACCAACTAACAATAAAAACAGATGAGTAAATTAATCAACGAAGACTGGGAACATGCAGCTTATGCTAATGATGAATTATATAGGGCAGAAAGGGAACACAAAATGATGCTAGAATATCAAGAGTGGGAACATGAACAAGAACTAAAAAACAAAAAACCTGCAATTATAACATTAGAAAAGCCAAAAAATGAAACTCCACATAAGCCCAAAAATATTCAAAGAAATAATAAAGAAAAGTTATAACCTAGACTCTGTTTATCTTTTAAAACTAATAGAAGATGGGCAGGATGTAGCACCTTTATACAAAGACAGTATGAAAATTAGTTCTCTATATCAAGGACTTATAAGAAAAGGATTGATAAGTAGGGAGGATGAAAAGATTACTGTAGAAGGTAAGAACTTATTAGAATTTATAGGTTCAGATCACAATACACCTTCACCTAAAATGATAAAACGTAAACCAGTAGTTACTGAATTTGAAGAGTGGTGGAAAAACTACCCATCAACAGACTCGTTTACATATAAACATAAAACATTTAAAGGTAGTAGGTCCTTACGCAGAGCTAAAAACGATTGCAGAGTAAAGTTTAAAGCAATACTCAATGAAGGAGATTATACAGGTCAGCAATTAATAGAAGCTCTAAAATATGAAGTAAATGTTAAGGTTGAGCGTTCTCTTAGAGAAGGTAAAAACTTAATGAGTTACATGCAAGGTTCCATTCCATATTTAAATCAAAGAACATTTGAAGGCTTCATAGAGCTTATGGAATCAGAGAAAGATAAACCAGAACAACAAACAGGATCAACAGATATTTAAAACCATGGGAATAAAATCAGGAAAAGGAAATAATCAAAAAAAGACAGAAAAAGACCAATATGTACTAAAAAAACAGAGAAGATGGAGAAAAATCAATGGAAAATGGTACAAAGTTGCAGGATCTTCTACACAGGAAAAGATAAAATTTATACCATGTAGTGAAGATTCTCAAATACATAACTATCAAAGAACTTATAAAAAAGCACACTATAAACACTTTGACCATACTTATGACCAGCACAAGAATAAACAAATACTAAAAGACAACGAGGATGAGTTTTGAATTATTAAAAGAAGAAGTAAAGAAAGGTTTAGAAGGCAAGAATGGTGGTATACCAATGGGTTTTAACAGACTAAATAGATATGTAGGTATTAGGAAGTCTATGTATTACTTAGTAGGTGGTTTAACAGGATCAGGTAAGACTAGCTTTATTGATGATGCCTTTGTTCTTAATCCAGTAGATTGGATTATGTCTCCTGAAGGACAAGCATCAGGGATTAAGATAAAGATATGGTACAGATCTATGGAGCGTAGTAGAACCTATAAACTTGCAAAGTGGACATCTCGTAGAATATTCTTAGATCATGGTATTACTATAGGTGTAAACAAATTACTAGGTTGGACTGAACAAATGAATGAGGAAGAACATAAGTTGTTTCTTTCTTATGAAGACTATATGAACAAGCTAACAGAGATAATAACCATAATTGATGGACCAGAAAATCCAGTAGGGGTTGCTAAAGAGTTAAAAGCTTATGCTCTAAAGCGTGGAGAGATAATACAGCAAGATAAATACAATAAGATATATATCCCTGATGATCCAAATGAAATAACTATTGTTGTTATTGATCATATTGGTTTGCTTAAAACTACTAGAGATCAACCAACTAAAAAGCAAGCTATTGATAAAATGTCTGATGAACTACGGTATGCTCGTGATTTCTATGGGTATTCACCTGTAGTTGTTAGTCAATTTAATAGGTCCATTGCTAATCCTTCTAGGATAAAGAATGGAGATGTTGAGCCTCAGTTAGAAGATTTTGCAGATAGTTCAACCACTCAAAACGATGCTGATATAGTTATGGCTTTGTTTGATCCTATGAGATATAACGTGGAAGATCCTTCTGGATATGATTTGAACAAACTAAGAGATGATTACGGTGCTAAGTTCTTTAGAAGTTTACGCCTTATCAAAAATAGTTATGGTGAAGATGATATTAGAATAGGTCTTGCATTTCTAGGTCAACTTGGTTTATTTAGAGAATTACCAAAACGTAAACATATAACAGAATCTGATTATACATCGGTTGTAAATAAAACATTCTTTCTATCATGACAGAACCTATAAAACTACTAGAGAAAAGATTAAGTGAGATAAAAAATATAAAAAAAGATGCATGTAGTGTTTCTGAAGAAGATGCCATTAAAATAAATCATCTATATAACGAATACTATGCATGCATAAAACTATTAAAAAAACTAAAGAAGAAACTATGATAAAAGATCATCTATATATAGTAAATATTTACGATAAAAAAGAAGGTAAAATAATTTTTACAAGACACACTTTTGATTTACAACAGGCAAGAAGATGGAAAAAAGAAGTTGAGTTTAGTCAAATTATAAATCAACTAGGTAATGAAATTAAATAAGACAATGAGTAAGAAAGAAATAGCTAAGAAGATAAAAAATAAATTTTGGATGGTTAAATGTAACCCTATAACTGGGTTTCCTCCAGAAAAAATAATTTATAAATACATACCTAAAGTAAAAGAAGATGACAATTAGAGACAAAAGACAAGCAGAATTTGCTGATACATGGTGGAACCATGGTAAGTATGGAATATTAAACTTGTGCCCTAGGTTTGGAAAGATTAGAACTACAATCAACATCTTAAAGAAAATGGAAGATGATTGTAAGATTCTTATTGCTTATCCAGATAAAAAGATACAACAGTCTTGGGTAGAAGAGTTTGATGAGATGAACTATGTAAATGATAACATAACATATACTACACACTTATCAATACATAAACACTCAGGAACAGAGTTTGACATTGCTATTATTGATGAGATACATTTACTGTCAGAAGCACAAATAGGTGCATGTGTAGATTTGTTCTCTCAGAATGATTACATATTAGGATTAACAGGTACATTATCTAAATATACCAAACGTGATTTATCACAAGACTTAGGTTTAGAAGTGTTAGCTGAATATCCTATAGAAAAAGCTATCGAAGAAGGTGTTATTGTAGATTATAATATAACCGTAATCAAGTGCCCTTTAGATGATAAAACTTTAATAGATTTTAAGAAAGGTAAGAAGACTGAATTAAAACAGTTTAAAGCTTATAGTTATGTCATAAATAAAATGATGTATGCTGGAGGCAATACTATGTTTCTTAGACTTGCAAGAATGAGACTTATACAGAATTCAATAGCAAAGTTGAGTGAGACCAAACGTTTATTAAACAACTGGTCTGATGAACGTGTTCTTGTGTTCTGTGGTGTAACAAAAATAGCTGATGCACTTGGAATACCATCACATCACAGTAAATCAAAAGACAAAGATGCTTTTAAGAAGTTTGCTGAAGGTGAGGGAAAACACATGGCAGTAGTTAAGATTGGTAACACAGGAATTACATACAAACCATTGAACAAGGTGATTATAAATTACTTTGACAGCAATGCAGAAAATTTAGCTCAGAAGATTAATAGATGTATGGCTATGGAGTACAACACTCCTGATAAAAAAGCAGACATATATATTATATGTTCTACTGAGAAAGTTGAAGAGAAATGGCTTAATAAAGCCCTTGAGTTCTTTGACAAAAACAAGGTTAAATACGCTGGATTTCGAGGCTAAATTCGTATATTTACAAACTGAATTATTAATAAATACAAATAAAAAATGAGTTCAAAATTAATTGGAATTGTTGGTGAAACTGGGACAGGAAAATCAACAGCTATTAAGCATTTAAACCCTAAAGAAACGTACATTATAAACGTTGCTAAGAAAGAGTTACCTTTTAAGGGAAGTGAAAAACTGTATAATGCAGAAAACAAAAACTACAAGGAAGTAGATGATCCTGTAGAAGTAACGAGACTACTAAAAACCATATCTGAAAAAGCACCACATATTAAAAATGTTGTGATAGAAGATAGTAATTATCTTATGGGTTTTAGAATGGTTGAAAAAGCTACAGAAGTGGGCTACACAAAATTTAGTGTTATGGCTAAAGATATGGTAGACATGTTCAGAACAGCTAGAAGACTTAGAGATGATCTTGTTATATTCTATTTCTCACATCCTGAAACTATAGAAGATAGTGGTGAAATAATAGGATATAAGATTAAAACTGCAGGTAAACTTATTGACAATCAAGTGTTGTTAGAAGGTTTACTTACGGTGTGTTTATACACAGATGTAGAAGACACAAAAGATGGTGCTAATTATAGTTTCTTAACTAATAGATATAGAAAGAGACCAGCAAAAAGCCCTGATGGAATGTTTGAAAGTATCAAAGTTCCAAACAATCTGCAACTTGTAAAAGATGCAATAGTAGAGTATTATCAATAATAAATAAATATGTATAATTTAAATTTAAAAACAAATGAGTTCAATTGGAGGTAAAGTAAGAGAGCAAAGTAGTAATGATAACAATTACGAAAAGAAAGTAGGAATATTTGAAGCTAATGTTGTAGCAATAAATCCTACAGCTGAAGAATACAGCAGTATTCTAGGTAGAGAGATTAGTCCAGACAGTAAGGCTACAGAATACTTGGGTGAAAGTAAAGATGGAAATACATACCTACGTATAGATGTATGGTTACAAGAAGTTAAAAATCAAGATAACTTTAAAGTAAGTTTCTTCTTGGAAGATAAACAACGTCAAAACAGAGATGGAACAAAGAATCAGTACATTAATAGTGTTGGTACTACGTCTTGGGCTGATGATGAATCTAATTTATTTGACTGGTTTACAAAAGACCGTGATTTTCGTGTAGCTTATGTAGGTGAGGAAGATTTGTATGGCTTTATGCAGAAGTGGCTATCTAAGTTAGACTATCGTGATGTTGAAACAGAACTACAACTTGACTGGAAAAAGTTAATGAGAGGTGATGTAAGAGACTTAAAGAGTCAAATTGATGGTGAGTATTCTAACACTGTTGTATCAATGGCTACAGTAGTGGTTAGAGAGCGTGATGGTGAGTCTAAAGAATACCAAGGTATTTACAACAAAGGTTTCCTATCTGGATGGGCTATGAAGTTCTTTAGAGCTGTAGACTATACAGATAGAAGAGTTGTAGAATCTCTTAAATCTAAATCATCTAGAGATCTAAAACAACACGAAAGGTTTGTAGTTCAAATCGCAGGAGAATATGGTTGTAAAGACTATTATGTTCTCAAAGAGATTGAATCTTATAATCCTGGAGATAATCTCGTTGCTTCAGATAAACATATCTCTGAAGATGAGGCAGACTACTAATAAATAAATAAGTTTAATGAGAGCTCTCTTCAGAAATGTTGAGAGCTTTTTTAATTTAGTAAAAGAATGATTAAAGGAAATAAAAAACAAGAGTTAAGTAAATCGTTTATTCTTTCCAAAATATCTTCATATGATGTCTTTAAGTTTTATATGCCTAATAATAATTGGAAAGTAAATGTAGTTACTCATTCTCCTTTCAGAGATGAGAAAACGCCTTCCTTTCTTATAGGTACAAAAGGTTCAGTAGATTCATTAAGTTTTATTGACTTTGGAGATACTAAATTTAAAGGTGACTGCTTCACGTTTGTAATGCAATTATATAACATTTCTAATTTTGTTGATGTCTTAAAAAAGATTGATGCAGACTTTGGATTAGGTGTTACTAAAAACTCAGACACAGGTAAGTATAAGAAGATTATAACCAGTTATGTTAAACCAGAAATAAAAGCTAAGGACTATTCTTTTATTCAGGTGAAGACTAGAAAGTTTACAAATGAAGAACTTTCTTATTGGAATGATTATTATCAAGACGTAGATGATCTCAAAGCTAATGATGTATATTCTATTAGTGAAGTGTATCTAAACAAAAAGCGTATTGTATTAAGTGACAATGAGCTTAGGTTTGGTTATCTATATGACGGTAATTGGAAAATCTACAGACCTTTCTCAGATAGAAAGTGGAAATGGATGCCTAACAATGTACCTATCACAACAATGGACGGAATGGAAGATATCAAGAACTGCCATACAGCTTTTATTACTAAAAGTAAGAAAGATTATATGGTGATGAAAAAGATATTCCCAACTGTTTGTGCTGTACAGAACGAAGGTGTAGGATGTTTCTCTTATGATAATGTTGAATACATTACTAATAACTCAGAGAGGCAGATATTATCTTTTGATTCAGATACTACAGGTGTAAACAACAGTATAGACATTACCAAAATGTTTGGTTTTGATTACTGTAATGTTCCTAAGAAATATCTACCAGAAGGTATAAACGATTGGGCTGATCTTGCAAAAGGTCACGGACTAAAAGTAATAGAAGATTATTTAATAAATAAATCAATATTAAAATGAATAAAAAAATATTAGAAAAATTAGACTTAGTTCTTGAAGATTTAAAAATGTTAAAAGCTGGAACTTGGAAACCTGATGATGAATCATGTGATGCAAGTATAAGCAACATAGAGGATGTTATATCAGAACTTACTATAAGTTTTAGACCTCTTGAATCTGATATCAAGAATAATATCGAGTGGTTATATACCACTACAGAAGACGAAGTACAATGTATTGGTATAGAGAACTTGGAGAGTATACTTCAAGAATATATCAATGAAAGTTTTTCAATATCACTAGAATAATTAATCAATAAATAAATAAAAATGAAAAGTACAATTAAATCAGGAAGTGCAGAAGCGTTACAAATAATGTTAAATGCATCAGTGCCAGAACAAACAAAAACTTACAAACCAGTAAGTCATCAAGAACTAATGGACCTTACATTAGAAAGCATTCATCAATCAGGATACGAACTTGCAAGTCAAGAGTATAGTGTAGCTGAAGATGGTGGTGTTGCTAATGGTAAGTATACTATTTCTAATGTTGCCGATAGTGAAATGCAGCTACAGGTAGCTTGGCAGAATAGCTATAACAAGAAAGTTAGCTTAAAGTTTGCTCTTGGTACTAGAATTATGATTTGTGCTAACGGAATGGTTAGTGGAAATTATGGAAGTTTTAAAAGTAAGCATGTAGGTGATGTACAAACAGTAGCACCTGCAAGCATTGTAGAGTATATTAGAAAAGGATCATCTGCATTCTCATCTTTACAAAAAGATAGAGATTTATTTAAGCAATACGAAGCTACTGATCAAGTTCAGGCAGAGCTATTAGGTAGAATGTTTATCCAGGATGATCTTATAACTTCTACACAACTTAACATTATCAAGAGAGAGTTGGTTAATCCAACTCATAACTATGGTGCTGATGGAAGTTTGTGGGAATTATATAATCATGCAACGTTTGCATTAAAAGGTTCACATCCCTCTAAATGGATGTCTGCACATTCAGAGCTGCATACATTCTTTAGTAATGTTATAGCTCCATCACCTGCTATAATAGATGCACCATCTTTTGTAACAGCTGATAACCAAATAGAAATGTTTTAATATGAAAGTTCAAGATCATATAAATGCACTACTTCAGATTGTTAAGAATAATCCTGAGGTAGCTGATTATGAATGCATATGTAGTGCAGACGATGAGGGTAATTCTTATCAGAGGGTTCTATACACGCCTACAGTAATGAAGGTAGAATCATTTAATAATCATCACCTTGAAATAGAAGATTGTAAACCAACAGAGGGTAATTCTCTTTGTATAAACTAAGTAAATATGAAATGGGATAATTTTAAACATCTGTTCCACCCATCGTGGCATAGTAAAATAAAACCATTTGTAGAGAGTAATGAATGCGATGAGATATATGCATTCTTAAAAAAAGAGAGTAAGAGGGGCAAGCAAATTGCTCCTCTCTCATCTAATGTCTACAGATGTTTTATGGAAACTCCACTTGATGAGGTGAAAGCAGTAATCGTAGGTATGTGTCCATATCATACCTTTAAGTATAATTTGCCAGTGGCAGACGGTCTACTAATGGGATGTTCTGTTACAAAATACTTACAACCATCTTTAGATAACTTTTATAGAGCTCTTGAAAAGGAATTTCACAGAGGGCTTAATTTAAGTTATGATCCAACGCCTGATGTAGCTTATTTAGCTAACCAAGGTATACTGATGCTTAATGTAGCACTAACTACAGAGAAAAATAAAGCAGGTAGTCACATAGCGTTGTGGGAACCCTTCACAAAATATTTGTTTGAAGAGATTCTTAATCCGCTAGGTGTGCCTTATGTTTTTCTAGGTAAAGATGCTTCTAGATACAAAAAGCATACAGGAATATTCTCTCACGTATTTTCAGTAAGTCATCCAGCAAGTGCTGCGTATAGAGGTGCTGATTGGGATTCAGACGGAGTGTTCACAAAAATAGATACATTAATTTATGAAAATAACGGTTATAGCATCAATTGGTTAAAAGATGCAGAACAACCATTTTAAAAACAAGAAAAATGATACCAATTTTAACAGATGATCCAGGAGATCTAAAAATAGGAGATGAAATAGTAGCATCTTCAGGCTCTGAAATGAGATATTATAAGGTAACAGAAATGCCAAGACTTAGTAAAAAGTCACCTTATGAATGGGGTGATAAGAGAAAGAGATACATAGCTGTAAGACTTAAAACTAATATAAAGGAAAATGTCAGAAAATGGACTAACTGGAAAGGAGAACCTAAAACAACTGTTTATAAAACATATAAGTTCAAAAGACCTTCTGAAGATGATTCTATAGTAAAAGTAGATTTAAATTATAAAAACATGGTAATTGTTAAAAGAGAAGAAATATGGACACTGTAAATAAAGTAGTTAAACTTAAGGATCTTCAAGTAGGAGATGAAGTAATAGTTAGAGGTGTAGACCTGAATTATATGATAATACATAGATTACCAAAGTTGGTTAATAAAAGTTATAAATATTCAGATGGAACAGTTCATAATTATACCGAATGGTCAAATGCTAAATGTACAAGAGACAATAGTATATGGGGAAATGGTGAAAGAAAAAAGGATGTATACTTTGACTTTAGTAATAAGAGTATGTGGTTAGTAAAAAGAATAGAAATAAATAAATAAATAAACAAATGATTTTAGAAAAACAAAAACAATCGAAAGTCCTACAAACAGGACAAAACAACGAGAGCATAGGAATGTCCCTAGACTTAGATTCTGCACAAGTATTGATGCAGATGTTAAGTAAGAATCTTTATTCAGATTCAATAGGCTCTGCAGTGAGGGAATGTGCAAGTAATGCATTAGACAGCCACAGAAGAGCTGGAGTAACAAAACCAATAATAGTATCCTTAGTAAGAAATGATAGTAATAACTATGAGTTTTCTGTAGAGGATTTTGGTACTGGTTTAGATCATGATGATGTTACAAACATTTTAAGTAAGTATGGTAAATCTACCAAGCGTTCTAGTAACACTGAGCTTGGTATGTTTGGTTTGGGTTTCAAAGCACCATTAGCATACACCTCTTCATTCTATTTTACATGTAGAAAAAATGGAAGAGAGCGTAAGTATATGATGTATGAAGGTGAAGAGACAAACACCATTGACCTTTTACATGAAACAGTTACAGATAAAAGTAATGGTGTAAAGGTTACTATTCCAGTTAGGTGGAGCGATCATTATGATTTTAAGAATAAGATCAAAGAACAACTTGCTTATTTTGAGAATGTATATTTCAACGTAGATGGTATAGATAATAACTTTAGCATTCACAGAAATAAAATATTTCAATTTTCTGAATTAGCAAATGACGATAAGCTTCATATATGTTTAGATGATGTTTATTATCCTTTAGATTTTCAAAAGATAGGAATAGATTCTATTGATATTCCTGTAGGATTAAGGTTTGGTTTAGAAGATGGGTTATTTCCTACTCCCAATAGAGAATCTTTAATCTATAGTCAAGAATCTAAGAAAGTTATTCGTGATAAACTTGTAGAGTTTGCTAATTATATGACTGATCGTTATAATGATTCAATTACAGAAACAGATGATATAAGATCTGTTTTAAAATACTATACTGACAGTTATAGAGTGGTAGAACTGTTTGGAGCTAAAATGGACTATGAACCTTTAAGAGGATTTACTACAGTAAAACTTAAATGTCCTAAAATTAAGGGTGTCAATACTATAGACTTAAGTATTTATAATAGCAGTACATTTAGTAATTTACTTTGTGAGTATGTAAAAAGTTACAAAGTAGAAAACGATAGAATGTATAGTCTTAAACATAGTTATTATTCATCACCTAAGTGGAGTCAAAATGATAATCACTTTATCATGAATGGTGTAATGAAAGGTCACAAGAAGAACTGGATAAGAGAGCAGGCTATGGATATTATAAACGCTCCTGCAGTATCAAATCATACTTCACGAATATACAGAAGTTTCATTCTTAAAAAGAACAGAAACCTTGTACTAGGTAATAAGAACTCTTATCAAATGGAATCGTATTATGAGATATTACGCCTAGAGAACTATGACAAGAGTCAATGGAGAGATGTAATTAAAGATTGGCAAAAGATTGAAGAGCTTATATTATCTAATTCAACAGATATGACTGATGCAGTTGTACCTGCTCAATGGATAGCTGATAGAAAAGCTATTGCATCTAAAAAAGGTACAATAAGCAGAGCTATAGGTAAGAAGCTTGAAGGAGAGATTTCTTTTAAGAAAGCAGAAGATCTTATGAAATGGAGTGGGGATAGAAATTGTAAGTTTGTTGCTAACAAGATGAAATTACAAAAGATCAAAAAAGAAAGCTATGTCTACATTTATGATTCATATGATAATCAACATAAGTTGGATAAATTATATAACATTATTCAACGTATGGACATTAGATTAATTTCTTTATCTAATAGAGAATTAAAACTAGTGAACACTCTAGATATAAAGAATCTTATAAGTTATGATGAATTTATGAAGGGTGATCATATTCACTTTAGAAGAATTAGCACAGCTCATCAAATCAGAAAGCTTACAAGTGATTTTTCTGGAACATTTAGAAGCAGTGGTAGACTATTTATGAACAAGATAAGTAGTAATCTTTATAAAGAAATTAGTGAACTAGAAGCTTATGTAAGTAAGCATTTTTATACTAGAGAAGTTAATTATGACATGCTTGATAAAATGGTAGATATAACTAATGCTGGTAAAAATCTAGAAGATCATAAAATTTATTATTTATATAATAAAATTAAGTCTTTTCTAGAAGCTAATCCATTTATAGAATACATGTGTAGCTGTCCTAATTATGGCACCAATAAACGTGGAGTAGAAGCTACTACTGACTTATTTAAATATCATAAAATAAGAGTAAATATAGAACATTATAAACTTAAAGACATGAAAGGAGAAGAAGAAGTAGAAGTAGAACAAACTGAAGTATAACAAGAGATTAGATGGGAGATTGATAGACATTCTCCCATTTTTTTAGTAAATTAACAATTAATAAATACAATTAAACATGAACAAATTTTTAAGTTTAGAGTGGTTTAAAAACAAGGTGGACCATTCAATTGAGAAAGTTATCGAGAAGAAATTAGATAGCTTAATTGACCAAGAATCAGTAAATGTACAAGAGCAAAGATGTACAGAACCTCTATATAGAGGAATTAAGTTAGTTAATGATTCACTAACTATTTTAATGAATGATGGTAGCATCATTAATAAGCCTAATGCTACAGAAGAAGATTATGAAGCTATAATTAATGTAAAATCTCAATTTGAGTTTGACCGTATAATTATGGATCCTAATGTATACCTAGAAAAAGAAAAGAAAGCTAAAGAAATAGCTAAAGCAAAAGCTTTATTAAAGGGTATTCAACTTTTGGAAGATACTGGAGAATTTACTGTAGAAGGTAATGTTGTCTACTTTAAAGGTATCTCTAGATCTATTCCTCAACTATTAGTAGAAAAACTTATAGAGGTAGTAGATAGAGCAGAAGACTTATCTGAAGATGACGAGTATCAATCACTTAAGAGATTCTTTATGTGGTGTTGCCTCAATCCAAGAGCTGAAGTTAGTGATGAGCTATATAGGTTCTTAGATGAAAATAGTTTCCGTATTACTAAGCAAGGATTCTTTGTGGCATTACGTAATGTAGTAACGTTGCATGGTAGTCCAGAGCTTGTACATTTTATTTCTAATGTATATAACAAAGTAAAAGCTGTGTGGAAGAAGAGTCCTGACAATTATACTGTATTTCTAGAGCATGGTGAATATAAGCTTGTACACGAAGACAATCTTCACACAATAGAAACTAGAACAATGTATGAAGAATGGTGTGAAGAAGAGGAAGATTACATAGATTGTGATCCTTATGAAGAAGAATTTATATACAAAACAGATCACGGAGAAGAGATAGGTAAACTTACAGATCTTTATCTAGACTTACCAAATAGAAAAGAAAATCGTTTTACAGATGATTGGACAAAGACATTTGACATTCGTGTAGGTAAAGTGGTAAACATGCCAAAAGAAGAATGTAACTGGTCAACACAAGATTGTGCTGCAGCTGGTTTACATTTTACTTCTGATCAAATACACTATGTAGGATGTGGTGATCAATCTGTTCTTGTTCTTATTAATCCAATGAAGGTTGTTGGAATTGGTAAACACAAAGGTAGATGCTATGAGTACTTACCAATCATGACTGTGCCAAGAGAAGAGGCTACTAGTATTCTCCATGACAATCAGTTTGACACACTACAATTAGATGAAGAATATGCAATCCATGAACTCTCAAACATTGAGTCTAAAGTTAAGGAAGGATATGCAGCTGAAGCATCTAAATATGAATTCAATATGC
>CERZ01033950.1_pt1 | contig 14997 bp, 27 predicted proteins | sample 531151 | NCBI WGS metagenome assembly CERZ01 (sample SAMEA2621448, study PRJEB7988) | marine metagenome | biome: marine biome (ENVO:00000447); feature: deep chlorophyll maximum layer (ENVO:xxxxxxxx); material: "saline water (ENVO:00002010), including plankton (ENVO:xxxxxxxx)" | depth 40 m | reverse complement strand
AGCTTCCTTTCTTTTTGCAACGATTAGGTTTACCCATCCGTTTTCAGTAAGGTCTTTTAATTGATTAATAAAGTCATCAGTTTTAATATTTAACTTTAGTTGTGTTCCTCCATTATCAAAGACTTTCTCCTTAATAATCATTCCATTTACATACTTTTTTTCTTCCATTTGTTTTTGTTTTTAATTAATATTTGAGTAGTTTGTATTTTAAATCTTTTAAAGTCTTTTCCATGCTATCTATTTGCGTTTTAACTATTTGTAACTGCATGTTAGTCATAACATTTTGTGTTTTCATTATATTTGTGCATTTATCAAACATTCTTTTATAATTAGGCCAACATTTATAATTACCCTCCCAAGACTTTCCGTAATATACAACTGAAGAATGGTTTCTATTAATAATCTGCCCAATTCTTTTAAATCTAATATTATATTCTTGTCTTAATAATACCCCTAAAATATTTCTAGCTATAGCTATTTCTTCTTTTCTATTATTTGAACGCAATGTTTCATAACTATATCCACTAGCTTTTTCTACTACCCTCAAGATAGTTTCCTCATCGCTATTTAAAGTAATTTCTTTCATCTGTTAATTTGTTTGAATTAGTATATATATCTTTTAATTGTTTTAAATTGATTTTATTTTCTAAATAAAATAAGTATTTAATAAATCTTTCTTTATTGTTAATAATATCTAAATACATTTCATCTTCATTGTCTAAACATTCAGTTATTTTTAAATTACATTTTTTAAAACAAAATTCTAAATTTTTTGTAATTAAAGTGGTTCTTCCTAACCTTTCACCTAAAAATCCTAAAGCATCCCATTTGTTATCTCTATAATACATGACTGGATATTCTGCCCAAAAAACTTCTGGGATAGCTGATAAAAATAAAATATAATTTTTAATTGGTATGTAATCTAAATTTTTTATTAAATCATTTTTAAAGAAAACATTTGTCATAACTTTTAAAGTTGATGTTACCTCTCTAAAATTATAATATTTATTTAAAGATACCTTTTCTAAACATTTTATTATATTGTTTTCTTGGGTCTTTTGGATTATTATTTTCTCTGAGGTCTCGTATAATCTTCTCCGCTTCTTCATAGGTTAATTTTTCAATATCTAAATTTACATAATTTATATTAGCAGATGAGGTTATTAAAAGAGACTCTATTGAACTTATTTGAATAAGAGTGCATGGTTCATCTTCTAATATCTCATCAATCCAATCTTTACTTTTTGAAGTCATCACTTTCATCTTCTCCAAAGAAACCTAATTCATAGAACCCAGCTAGTTTTAACACAATTCTACTCATAGCTCTTTTTTCAGCCATAGCTACAGGATAAGCGTTTCTATTGTTTTTAGGACTAGCCTCTCCGAATGTTTCCATTTTATTATCTCCCATTGTTCCGAACGCTTTTATTAAACAATGAGAATGGTCATCAGATAAATTTACTATAGAATATTGAATCTCTATTTTACTAGCCGCTTGTATCTTATCAATACCAGCTCTTGTAATAATTGTGTAATGTTGATGTTTAAAAACATCCTCTTGTACTAAATTATTTGCTGTAAATAATCTCCTAAGAGTTTCTTTTCTTGTTTCTTGTTCCATTTTTTTTATTTGTTTTAGTTAATAATTCTTTTAAGTCTTTTGTTTCAGTTCTCATATCTTGAGCTAAATAATGTAACTCTTTGTAATATGTTTCGTAAAACTCTTGCTCTTGTTGGTGTTGAGCAAACACTTCCTTCATTTTTCCCATTTTTTAGTTTTTAGTTAATAATTTATTGTATTTATCTATCACTTCTTTAAATCTTTCAAATCCTTTATAAACTCCAGTAATTCTAATATAAAATATTTTAAAATATCTTTTATATATGGCAGACTTTTCTCCATCACTTAATATAGTGTATCTTTCTATAGGTAGATTATTTGAAGCCCATTGTATTGTAATTATTTTCATATTAAAATACTACAGTTAAGGTTTTTGTTTGAAAATCCACTTGTAAATCATCAGGATTAATTTCATCTCCCCACTCTAAATTTACTTCTGTGCTTAATACCCACTCATCATCATCAGAATTTATTTCTATTTTCTGCATTTCATCTTTTATTTCTCCCCAATGATTAACATAAACATATCCAGATACCTTAGTAGCATAAACTGATATATCTTTAACTCCCCAACTTCTCATTTCTGTGTCAAATTTCCATTCTATTTCAAATGTTCCCTCTGTATCAATGTTGTGTTTTGATTTAATAAAAATTGAAACTCTGTTGCCTGAAACTTTTGATGTAAAATCCATATTTAGTTTTGTTTTAGTTTTTAATATACTACAATATAAAGAATAATAATTGTAACTGCCAAATGATATTGAAAGAAAATTCTTTTTATTTCCATTATTAACTATTTTTATTCCAATAATTTCCAAACTATTAATTTTTTAATGCATTATATTGTATTATGAATTGGTATAATATTAAAAATGTTGCCGAAAGTAATACTACTGAGGTAATGATATATGATGAAATTGGTTTGTATGGGGTAAACGCCAAGTCTTTTGTAGAAGAGATAAAAGAAATTCCTAAATCTAAGTCCGTTCTTTTAAGGATAAATTCGCCAGGTGGTTCTGTTATAGATGGTTTGGCTATCTATGATGCTGTAAACAGATTACCACAAAAGGTAACTTCTCGTATAGAGGGAATCGCTGCGTCTATGGCTAGTGTTATTGCACTTGCTGCTGATGAAGTGGTTATGAGTGAAAACTCACTCTATATGATACATAATGTATGGGGAGGAGAAGTTGGAGATTCGGATGATTTACGCAAAGCTGCTGACCTCATGGATAAAATGAGTGATAGGCTTGTTAATATATATGTATCAAAGACAGGAAAATCAGAAGAACAAGTCCGTTCATGGATGGATGAGGAAACTTGGTTTGATAGTTTTGAAGCATTTGAGTCTGGTTTTGTAAATAGTATAGAAGAACCAATTAGAATGGCTGCTAAATTTGATATAGACAAGTACGATTATAAGAATAAGTTTCTTGTAAATAAATTATTTAATAACAATAAAAAAGAAAATCAAATGGAAAAAGAATTTGAAAATTTAAAATCTTATATTTCTGAACTTTTTAATAAAAAGGCAGATGTAAAAGAGGTTAAAATTCTTGACAACGAAGAAGTGGTTGAAAAAATGAAGTCTTTAGAAGGTTCTATTGAAGAGTCTAATAAAGCTGTATTAGAATTAACTGGTTCTATTGTTGAAAAGGATGGATACATCGCAACTTTAACTGAAGAGCTTGAAAGCTACAAAACTAAGGAAGCGAAAATGGAGGGAACTCCAAGTGATGTTGTTCCAGCAAAAGACCCTAACCCTACTCCAGAAAATAAAGAGGAGTCTGTATGGGATGTTTATGCTAACTCTATCGCTGATGATAAAAAAGTTTACTTTAAAAATTAATAAATTAAAAATAATAAAAAATGGCAAATGTAATTAACTCAAGTTTAACATGGGCACAAGAAGATGCTGTAAAGTATTTTCTTCAACCTTTGTTTTTCGAGAATGACTCCCTAAAAGGGATTGATGTTATTTCAGATGTATCTGGTGGTTCTATTAAATTAGACAGATATACTTCTATTAAAGACATCACAAAAACAATGGGTACAGGCTCCTTTACTGCTGATGGTACTCAATCTGCAAACACTAATGTTACTTTAACTTTAGATAGATTAGAAGTTGAGCATGCTCAACAAGCTCATCAATTATTCTCTCATATTAAATCTCAATTACTTAAAAAAGGTGTAAACAGAGCTGATATGACAGGAACTATATTTCAAGAAATTGTTTCTGAAATAGTTATGCAAGGTATCGCTAGAGATTTCTCTACATTATTATGGTGGGGAGATAAAAATAATGGTTCTGGAACAACAGCTCTTACTAATGGTGTTTGGAAAACATTAGATTTAGCTGTAGTTGCAACTACTATAACTTTAGCTACTCATAGAGTTGTAGGAGTAAACGCTCTTACTAACCTAGAAGCTATGTTAGCTCTTAGAAATAATGAGTTAGCTGCTGCTGACAACCAAGTTATCTACTGCTCAAGAGCTTTCGCTGATGACTACGCTTCAAGATTAAGAGCTGCTGGTACTCATGTTGCTGCTTACGCAGACTTACAAGATGGTATCTCTAACCTAAGATTTAATGGTGTTCCTTTAATGGTTACTCCTTCTTGGGATGTTGATATAACTAATCATCACGGTGCATTAGCTGCTATGGCGGGTGCTTCTGCTCCTGACGCTGCTGCTGATACTCAAGCTGCTATCTGGACTGCTTCAGGAAACATTACTGTTGGTACAGATTATGAAGCTCAGGATGTTGATATGTGGTACAATAAAGATGAGAAAGAAAACAGATTCAGAATGATATACTCTATGGGGGTTGCTATTAAAGAGCCAACTATGTGTATAATGAGTGTTGAAACTGCGTAACAATTAATATATCTTAATGGGGGGGTAACCCCCCTAAAGATTTTTTATAACAATTTAAAAATAATAAAATAATGGGTTTATCAAAAGGACACGCAATTATATGCTGTGATAGAAACCGAAGAGGTGGATTGAAGAGAATATGGTTGATGGAAAAACAATACCTTACTACTGCTGTGTTATACAATGTTGCAGGAGAGGGGCCTGGTAATGATACTATCGGGGGAGAAATTAAAGCGTTTGATTCTACTGGAGCGGCAGCTAGTACGCCACTAACAACAGATAACGCTGCTTGGTTTGAGTTTGAATTTGACAGAGGAACTGCTGGATTTAATGCAAACGCAACTAGAGAGAATGGTTCAACACTTGTAAATGTTGAATTAGAGTTTTATGTACCAAAAATCACTGAAGAAATTAATGGAATACTTAGACAATTAACTGAGTCTTGTGGTGTTTTCGCTATATGCGAAACATACGCTGATGATTGTGATGACGCTGCTCCAGAAACTTACTTCTTCCTTTTAGGATACGATAAGGTATTTGAGGACAAAGCTTATATGGAGTTCTCTTCTGGTGAGCAAACTACAGGAATGGGATTACAAGATGCAAATGGATGTACTGTTAAATTAGCAGGAGTTCAAGCTGAGTATCCAAGAGAAATCATGATATTGCTTAACGCTACTACATCTGCAACAGGTTCAAATACTGACTGGGTTGATATGTTCCAGCCAGTAATTGGTACAACATTGGGGTGGCAAACTGTATAGTTTCTAATTAATTATAATAAAAGGGGGTTAATCCCCCTTTTTATTATATATTTGTAAAAAAATAATAAATGAAAAAATTTAATAAGGATTACTTTTTATCTAATGATAATGATGTAGTTGTTTATGGTAGACATACTATAGAGGTAGGTTTTGATTCAAATTTAAGCACAAAGGTTATAAATATATTATATAATATGGGTAAACCTTATATTATAGATGAAAATAAAGAAGCACCAAAAACAAAAAAAGTAATATTAGATGAGCCGAAAGAGTCAAAACAAAAAACAAATAAATACTCAAAGAAAACAAAGTCCTAAGATATTAGGATACAGCTTTTCTAAAGATGTATCAAGAGAAGTACCAAAAGAACCATCCATCAACACTACGCTAAGAGATGAGTGGATTCCTTTTGGCATTAATAATTTATTTCCTCAAGAATTAGCTGAGCTATCAAGGTCTGCTTCTACTCATAGAGCTATACTTAGCACTAAAGTTACATTTTCAATAGGAGAAGGATTAAGAACAAATCAAGAGGATTTGTCTAAATACCTAGAAGATGTTAATGCTTTTGGGGAGTCTATGGATGATGTTGCTAGAAAGGTTATGAGTGATTACTGGAAGTTTGGTAACGCTTATATAGAGGTTGTTACTGGAGATGGTTATTGTAATTTTTATCATCAAGACGCTAGTACAGCTAGAGTTGAAAAAAAGGGTAAGGATATATTATTACATCCTGATTGGGAACACGCTAGAAGATACCCAGATGAGATGAGGAAACTTCCTATATATCCTAATTTTAAGAAGCAAGATAGATTATATAGGACTATCATACATCTAACTGATTACGAAAGCACATACTATTATTATGGTATGCCAGATTACTGTGCAGCTTTAGACCACATTAAAATAGCAAATCAGATAGGAGTTTATAATCTTACTAGGTTTAAAAATGGATTTATGCCTTCAGCTATCATTGAGCTTTCTGCTGATATGGCTGAATCTGAAGCACAAGACTTTATAGATGACGCTGTTTCTAAACTAACTGGAGCTGGAGATAATTCTAAAATATTATTTATCGCTAAGAATGGTGATGGAGACGCTACAAATGTTCAGGTAATTAACGATACAAGTGATGGTTCTTTTATGGAACTACAAACAATAACAAACGACAATATAATTTCAGCTCATAGATGGAATCCAGCTCTTTCTGGTATTCAGGTTGCAGGTCAATTAGGAAATAACCAACAAATACTTACTGCTTATGATATAGCAATGAGTACAGTAATTAAAGAACCTCAACAAATGTTCTTGAAGATTATAAAAAAGATATTAAAAATTGAGAAGGGATACGAAACTTCTGATTTGCATTTTTACACAAAACCTCCTGTTTCTTTATTAGGAGCGATAAATCCAACAGAGTATATATCTATACAGGAGGGGAGAAAAATATTTAACTTACCAGAATTAAGCGATGAAGAGATGAAAAAATTAGTTGAAGAAAAAACAATAAATAAAAAAGAAAATGGCACTGATAACTCCAGCGGAAACGATAACTAGGGCGTTTACAAACGCCAACATGGATACTCACTTAATAAAAGACACTTTTATTGAGATAGCTGAGTTAAATCATATTAAACCTTTTTTAGGAGAAGATTTATATAACGCTGTTGCTGGTGGTCAATATGTAACATTAGTAAATGATTATATAAAAGATTATCTAGCTTTTTGTGTAAAATTTGAGGTTTTACCAGATATAACATATAATACAACTTCTCAGGGTGTTGTAGAAAACCTTGCTGACTTTACAAATCCAGTGAGTGAAAAGAAATTAAATTATCTAAGACAAGAAACATATAAAAAAGCAGAAACATTTAAGAAAAAAATGCATTTATATTTAGATGATAACTCAACACTATATCCTGATTGGTCTGGATGTGGATGTTGTAGTAAGTGTAGTACAGGAGGTAGCACTGTTAGTAAAAGACATGGAATTATAACTTATTAAACATGAAACATCACAATAATTTAGAAGATTCACAAATTCACAAACCTAAAGGGTTTAGTGGAGCAAACAATAGAAGTTTGCCTATTAAAAATGCTTCTGGTAATTTAGAGTGGGAGAAATGTAATTACACAACATCTCTACTTATTACTTGTGTAGCTGATGTGGGGGGTAATTTACATCATTCATATTTTTCATTGTGTAGTAGTTATGACGCTGCAAAATACGCTGTATATTTACAAATAACAGACACAGTTGTAATGGCAACCCCTACTGGTTATGATGGAGTTATAGCTGCAAATGTTTCTGCTACTGGAGTTAATTCAACAGCTACTAATATAGGAGACGCTATACAAACTGTTTTAAACGCTCATTCTGATTTTACAGCAAGTGATAATAATGCTGGTGCGGTAACAGTTACAGGATTAACTACAGCGACAAACGCTTATGACAATGATACTGGATTCGTTTTTGCTTCTACTCAAACAAAAGTTACAAGTGAAGTTTTAACAACTGATTCATCAGGTAATATAGTTTGGAATAGCCAAACTAACTTATTAAGTGATACGATTGAGTTTCAGGGTTATGGAGCTTTAAATACTAACTACTCTATATTAAGAGGTTTTGAGAATAACCAAGATGGTAGGTTTGGTATAGATTTTGGTTCGGCTGATAATACTGATGATATTAGTCCTCAAAATGCTTTAAGGAGTGGTAGGTTTATAGCAGCTAGAGATTACACTCTTAATCGTTGGACTGGAGTGCTTTCAAATACAAATTCAGATATTTGTACGATAGAACTATGGAGGGTAACTCCAGTAGATGATTCTAATGTAGCTTTATCTATGACTGTATTAAAATCCCTTGCGGTAACTGGTAAAGGTAATGATAAAATGAGAACATTTGACTTAGATTTAACAGGAGAAGCTAATAGAACAATAACTAAGGGAGATATAGTTATTTTTGCAGCTAAGAATGATGATGGGTCATCAACTTTTTTCTTAAACTCAAGTCTTAGATTAGAGTATAAAATATAATAAATAATTAATAACAACAATAAACATAAATAAAAATGGCAACAACAGTAACGGACGCAAATTTAACAGTAACTATCACAGATAGTGTTACTCTTAATGGGCAATCTTATGGTAATACAAATACCCTGACTGTAGCTAGTATTGATGAGGTTTATAACAGAGTTGTAGAAGTTCCTATTTCTGCTTTTACTGCTATACTTCAACTTGGCTCAACAGGACAAGGAGCTTTAACAGCTGCTAATGTAAAGTATATCAGAGTAACTAATTTAGATGACACTAACTATGTTAATTTAAAAGTATTTGGAACAGATACTATGGTAATTAAACTTGAAGCAGGTAAATCTTTTATATTAGGAGGTGTAAATTTTGATGCTATTGCAAGTGCGGATATAGCTCAGGGAGCAGTTTCTCATAACTCTGCTTTTGTAATATCAGCAGAAGCTGCAGTAGCTCCTTGTGATATAGAAGTATTTGTAGCATCAGTATAATGCCCGCTAAAATGGTAAATGAAATAGGAAGTGTTTTGGGATTAAACACTGTAACTTTAGCTATATCTTTTACAGGTATAGAGATGGTTCTTAAAATAATACTTTTATTAGTTTCAATAGTATATACTGTTTCACAGATAATTAAGAGTAGGAAAAAATGATTTCATTAACCCATAAATACTACAGGGAGTCAATTCATAAGGCTATGTTAGAAAAGGGTTATAAGTATTTTACTTCTAATAATTATGATGTAAACATTATAGGCATAAGAAATTCTAATACTAATGGTAGTGTTACGAATAAGTTTGATGACACAATAACTATATCGTTTAAGGATGAAAAAGGTGTTTGGAATTATAATGAATATAATTGTACTACAGACCCTGGAGATGATTGGATGGAAAACCCTTGGATAGACAAGATAGGTTGTGCGGTATTAAAACCAGGACAATATAGGGGTTCTCATAAACTTAGACTACATGGAGGTAAGTATTTAGCTTTAGGGCAAAAAGAACCAGTAACAGTGTATAGGGATAATAATAGAAATGATAAGTATGAGTTTGATGAATCAACTTGTGATACAGGAGTTTTTGGTATAAATATACATAGAGCTACAGCTTTAGAAGGGAAAACATCTACCTATGTAAATAAATGGAGCGCTGGTTGCCAGGTTATAGCTTCAAATGATGATTGGTATGATTTCCTTGGTATATGTGAAAAAGCAAAAGAAGTTTGGGGTAATTCATTTTCTTATACACTTTTAGAAAGTAAAGACTTAATGTGATGGCAAAAGAATTAAATGAGGATACAACATTTAAAATGAGTATCAAAACTATAGGTATGATAGCTGCAGGTATATTTGTAGTTGTAGGTGGTTGGTATTCTCTTATGCAAGAAATACAAGAAGCTAAAGAAACTCCAGTTCAGATAGATGTTAATATTCTTAAAGATGAAATTCTTAAAGAAATACCAAAATCTGAAATAACTAGAATGGAGTTTGATATGAAAGACCAAATGATTAGACAAACTATAATAAATACTCAGTCAGATATAGAAGAGATGAAAAAAACTCTTGAAAAGATAGAAGATAAGCTATATAACAGATGAGTTTAGAAGGTAAAATATTTATAACTTATATTATGTTTATTTTATTATTATTATCATCTACTGGAGCTTTTAGTCAAGTGGTAGTAACTCATTTTAATGCTGCTTGGAACGAGCCTAATAAATCAGAGTGGGTTGGAGAATTAACAGATTGTGAGATTACTTATGTTGATATATCTGGCAGTCCAAAAATACAAAAGAAACATAATGTTACAGTTTTGCCTACAATTATTATTTTTAAAGATGGAGAAGAGATTAATAGATGGGAAGCAGATTTAAGTTTTAAAATATCAGCTACAAGAGAGGAGTTACAAGATTATGTTAATGAATTAAAAAAAGATAAATATTAAATATGAAAGCAAAAATATGTAAATTTATAAGAATTATAACTTTTAATAGAGTTTGTTTAGGTTGGTGTAGTTACAAGTGTTCTAAATAATGAAAAGAATAATATTACTAATTTTAGTTTTATTATCATTAAGCTCTAGTGCTCAACTTTTTAAATATTCCACATTTTATATCTCAGGAAGTGTAGAGTCTCCCTTGGTGGAGAAAGAGAGGTACATGATGGATAGAAATACTGGAGAATTAACTGATTTAACTATGGTTAATCCTTATAATTATGAAATTAATTTAGGGTTAAGAAAAATAGCAAGGTTTGGATATGAAAACAAAGCTAAAAGGTTTTATGATGGTTCTGAAAATAATATCAGTTCTAGTGCTAGTATTGGCGCTGTTAATGGTGGCGAGTATTTACTATCCTGTAGTTTTGTTCGTGATAGGGGTAGAGAATTTATTAACCAAGAATATTGGTACAGATATGTAGGTAATTACTTTATGGTTAAGGGGGAATATACAGACAACCAAGAAATAAAGCTAAAAACATTTGGAGGGGATGTTCGTGGTAAAATTAGTGTTGGTGGATTTGATTTTTCTACTGGTATTAAACATAGAACTCATCCAGTTTATGGTGTAAATCCCTTTATGGATAATTTTGATTTAAGTACAGACCCTTGGTGGAATGTAGCTTATGACCTAGGATATACAGATGAGTATTATTATGTAGATGGAGAGGGTAATGGAGTTGATGATTGGTATGATTACTCTAATTGGAACTGGTATGATGCAGATGGAACACAAGTAGCTATCACAGACCAGGAATTTATGAAGTATGAGTTTGGAAACTCTGTTTCTGAATATAACAAACAACAGTTAGATAGTTTAGGGTTACAACAAGAGCTGTCTCTTGTTATAGGGTTATCTTATTATTATTACAAACCAAAATTCTGGGCTCACGCTTGGGGAGATGTTATGCCTAAACACAAAGGGTTATCAGATTATTCTTATGATGAAGATAATATAGATTTTGATATAGGAGTAGTTTTAGGAGTTAAAGTAACAAAACAAATAGGAGTTTTTATAGAGGGTAGGTGGAAAAGGTATTGGGATATAGACAATTATGAATTTAAAACAGGAATAAATTTTAGACTTTAATTATGAGTATATTAGGAACAATATTTAGTGGCGGAGCTAAAGATTTAGTAGAGGGTGTAGGTGGAGTTATAGATGATTTACATACGAGTAAAGAAGAAAAGCTTGCAGCTGAACAAAAGATAAAAGAATTGATAGCTTCTTACCAAACAAGTTTAGAGAAAGAAATCTCTTCAAGATGGGATTCGGATATGAAATCAGATTCTTGGTTGAGCAAAAATGTAAGGCCTTTAGTGTTGATATTTTTAGTAATATCTACAGTTTTATTAATATTTATTGACGCTGGGGTTATTAATTTTGTGGTAGAAGCTAAATGGACTGACTTACTTCAGTTGGTGTTAATAACTGTTATAGGAGCTTATTTTGGAGGTCGTTCTTTAGAGAAAGCAAAGAAAAATTAACATCTGGTTGTTCAAAAGATTAAAAAAATATTCCATTTTGTTCATTATTTTTGTTTTATATTGTATTATTAACTAAAATTATAAATTTTGGGAAAAAGATTAAGATTGTCAGATGAAGAGGTTAATCTGATATACAAAAGTAGAGCTGGAGAGCTCTCTAACCTCAACTATAACCTATCTCACAACTCAGCATTAGATGAGCACTTACAAGAAAGAGGTATAGACAAGAAAGATGTTGTCTCTGTTAAACATTGGCAGAATATGAGTGGAGAACTTCGTTTTTCAGTTGTTACAAAGACAAATATAGTAGATGAGAAAGATGTTTTTAATAATGTTATAAATCTTATTGAAGATTATTCTCCAACCTATCCTAAAATTAAACATAAAAAAGGAGAAAACTTATTAGTTATAAATCCAGCTGATGTGCATATAGGTAAATATGCAAATCAAGATGAGACAGGGGAGGAGTACAACATGGATATAGCTGTAGAAAGGGTTTTAACGGGTGTTAGTGGTCTTATTAGTCAATCTAAAGGGTTTAGTATAGATAGAGTGTTATTTTGTATAGGTAACGATATTCTTCATGTAGATAATGTATATAACACTACCACAAAAGGCACTCCACAAGATTGTGATGGTAAATGGTGGGAGCATTACGAAGTAGCTTTACAAGTTTATGTTGGTTGCGTTGAAATGTTAAGAGAAATTGCACCAGTAGATTGTATTCATTCAATGAGTAATCATGATTATCAAAGTGGATTCCATTTAGCTCATGCTCTAAAAGCTTGGTTCAGGAATTGTGATGATGTTACTATTGACGCAGGTGTATCTCATAGAAAATATTATAAGTATGGAAGTAATCTTATAGGTCTTGAGCATGGAGATGGAGCTAAAATGGATAAGCTTCCTTTGTTAATGGCACAAGAAAAACCTCAAGATTGGGCTGATACTACTCATAGATATTGGTATTTACATCATATTCATCATAAAGTTAAGCATAAATGGCTTGACGCAAAGGATTTTATAGGGGTTACAGTAGAATATATGAGGTCTCCTAGTTCTAGTGATAGTTGGCATAAAAGAAAGGGGTTTTCTGGAGTTCCTAGAGCTGTAGAGGGATTTATTCACAACAAAGAAAGTGGTCAAGTAGCAAGATTAACACATTATTTTTAAATTTTATTGTAATTTGTTTGGCAGTTCCATTTTTTATATGTTATATTGTATTAGTTTTGTTTGAAAGGTCGCCAGGCCTTACAAGTTAGTTAGTTGAAAGGAGGGGTTGTTCCCTCCTTTCTTTTTTTTGGCGAAAATGGCCTGAGAAAATCGCATTTAGGCGGGGAAAATGGCCTGAGAAAATCGCATTTAGGCGCGTAAATGGCCTGAGTATTCGCTCTTTAGGCGTAGTTATCTTTTTCTTTTATTTAGAATAAATATAAATTAAATAAATATTAAAATTTATAGCGCGTTATTAAAAAACTATTCCTTATATTGTATTATACTAACTTAAAAACAAAACTATGTGGGAAACAAAATACTTTAATACACAAAAAGAAGCTCAAAAATTTATGATAAATTATCAATTTATTTATAGATTTCAAATGATATTTGTAGAAAATGGATATGGGGTAGAATATAAAAAACTTAAAAATAACTATCTATAAATTTGGCAGATTAAAAAATTATGCTTTATATGTTATTATAACTAACTTAAACTAACTAAAAACAAAACAAATGAAAACAAAACAAACTTCAAGAATTAAAGAACCTCAACACAGAAAAAGACAAAACATATTTTGGGAACACTATACTATCAAAGAAGTAGCTGATGTATTTACTGATACATTTAAAGAGCAAATAACTGATTATTTAATATCCTATGGGTTAGAGCCTTCTGATGATAATGTAGATAAGGTTATAAAAGAAATTAAAAATATATATAAAAAATAAAATTATGGAAAAAGAATGTTGTATATGTAGGGATAAGTTTACACCTACAAATGAAAATGGGGAAACAAGACAATGTTGTAAAGAATGTATAATAGAATTTAATAAATAAAAATAAATAACTATGAAAAACAAAACAGAATTTAGTTTAGAATTTGGTGGTTTTTATCATTCTATACACTCTAGTATATTAGATAGTAATTTAGAGTATATTTTAGAAGAAAATGGAAATGCTGTATCTGAAATTGAGCAATTTAATGAGGATAATGTAGATTGGAAGAAAACGCATGAAAATTATGCTAAGAATTATTTAAGAAGTTTTTGCAATTTAATAGATATGAAATTAGAATATATAAAATTATGGAGCCCTGATTATTATAATTTTCAAACTGATAAAATAGTTTGTGAAATAAATGACACTAATTATAATGATTTGAAACACTCTTATTGTAATGATAATGATTTCGTTAAGTGGCTTAATGATATTAGCAGAAGTAGAGATGGTTTTCAGTCTTTTTATAGTGGTATTGATGAAGTAAAAAAAGAGCCTAGTATTTTAATGGAATATATTTTTCAGTATATTATTTGGCATGATGGAGCCGAGCCTTATGATAGTGAAGAATTACAAAATGAAATAATTGAGAATATAAATTGTAATGGAGGTGCTGAAATATATTTTAATAAAGCAAAAGAAAAGCATTTTCAAACTAATGGATTAGATAATGATAGCTTATGAGTTATATTGATGAGAATAATCCAGCTTATTTTAATGGCAATAATGTATCGTGCAAACTTTGCAATAATGATGCTATAAATTTAGATGAATATTGTGAAAAACATCAAAGATGCTATTTTTGTGGGGATAATGATAATTGTAATTGTGAACAAGAAATGAAATTGATTTCTGATTGCTGCAGTGCTAAAATAGATAATGATATTGGTATTTGCTATGATTGCAAAGAACATTCTCAAAGTGCATGGGATGCTTATGTAGATGTATAATAAAAAAACAAAATAAATAACAAAACATTTGGCAGTCTCAAATATTAGCTGTTATATGTTATTATAACTAACTTAAACTAACTAAAAACAAAACTATGGAAATTACAAAAGAGCAATTTAATGAGTACAAAGAAGTGCAAGAAATGGGAGCATACAATATGATGAGCCCTCAAGCTAGAGAATTGACTACCTTGTCAAAACAGGAGTGGATTTTTATAATGAAGAATTATGAGCAACTCGTGCATCTTATATATTATCCTATTGAT
>CERZ01033951.1_pt1 | contig 15702 bp, 8 predicted proteins | sample 531151 | NCBI WGS metagenome assembly CERZ01 (sample SAMEA2621448, study PRJEB7988) | marine metagenome | biome: marine biome (ENVO:00000447); feature: deep chlorophyll maximum layer (ENVO:xxxxxxxx); material: "saline water (ENVO:00002010), including plankton (ENVO:xxxxxxxx)" | depth 40 m | reverse complement strand
ATGGCTACTAGGTTGTCAAATGAAGGGGTGAAAGAAAACATCTTCGAAAGTGAGGGCACAACTATCAATAGAGTCATAAGGGACCTAGTAGAACCTTTTGAATCAGCTCCTGCTACCTCATTCAACATGGGTGGTAAGCTTATCTACCCAATCAATGCTCGTACAGAGATAAACAATCTGCAGAACAGAGTAAAGGATGGAACTCAAGCGGTAGATATGTTGGGCACCGACGGTGTCAGCGTCAAAGGAAAAGTTGTAGGTATCAGTGGAAAGCTTCTCACCTCTCCTAAGTTCAAAGCTAAGTTCAAGTTTAAAGACCTTGGAATACTAAAAGGAGAAGTGAACAAAGCATACGATGAGCTAAGCCAGGAAGACGTAATGGTTGTTGTTCTATCACAGTTTCACAATGCAGGACAGGATACATCTAACGTAGCACTGACCACACAGGCAGATAGAAAGCGTATGACTTTTCTTACCTTCCCTAAGGTATCTAACAGAAATAGACAAGGACTTCAAGCGGTTGGTATCAGTGGTGATACTGCTGCATCTCTTATCAAAAACGAGATCATGCTTGACATGCATAGAGCATACAAAGCACAACTGTACATAGACAAAGCAAAGAAGAATAACGATCCGCTTATAGAGGGCTACCATACTAAGGAGTGGTTCAAAAGGATGAACCTTCCTGGTATACAATATAATACAAAAACAGCTCAAGAAATTTATAACCATTTGGAATATGGAGCGGCTTTACAACCTGATACTCTTAGAAAATTAGAGGAACAAGTTGAAGCTTCTCTTGTAGAAATTAAAGATGGTATTAAAACAAGTAATCCAAATCTAGAAGGACTTCTTAAGTCAAAGCTGGGTGCAGATATATTCTCTACCTATGGTAACCTAGACAACTTCTTGGATGACTTTATTTTGACTGATGTACTAGGTAAGAAAATGTCTAACCAGATGCTGCGCAATGGCACAACCAACTGGACCAAGGACGGAAGAACATTTATCAAAAGAGCTAACCTTGTTACCACACCAGGGGGCATGCTTAATGTAACTCCTCAAGGACAATACGGAGCTGATCCTACCTTCACTACTGCAACAGTAAAAGATATTACACCTGACGATCTTAATGGACTTGCAGAAAAATATGGTGCTGCTATTGAGAAGGGATTGATAAGTCGTGGTGCTACTCCAGAGAATGCTAAGAAAGCTGCAGAGGATGCAGTAAAAAAATATAAAGAGACCAACGGAACAGATGCGCAAGCATTTATTAGCATAGACCACTACAGGAAGATTAGACAAGGGCAAGGAGAATGGATGCCTGTTGATCAAGAAGTATACGAAGAGTACAAAGCAGGACAACCCTGGGATGTAACACGTAGTCCACTTGTTCCTATGAAGCCTCAGTATGACACAATGAATAACATGGGAGGAACTCTCTCTGATATAAACATACCTATATCAGATAAGAACTCCTACATGGTTCTTGATAGGGCCCTTGCAGAAGGACGTCCTATTCTTGAGGACATGCTTGCTCGTATGGAAGCAAGAGACCAATACGCAGGGCAAGCTCCTATTAATGTTATCAATACAGAGTCAGCTACCAAGCTTGGGCAGATACGTCCGTATGCAATTGACAACAACGGAGTCAACCAGTTTGGGGAACTGCACGTAGTAACCCTAGATACTAGAGGTCTAAGATTCCCACAGGACATAGGTATCAAAGAAGAGACCAAGACAAACCTTGGTAAGCAGCCTAAGAAGAATCAAATAGCTAACGTTGATCGTGCACACAGCTATACTCTTAACGTAGGAACCGGTAAGGCTACGAAGGTCAAGGGCTCTACAATGTTGAATATGTACCACAGTGCTATTGAGCGTAAGGTTCAGAATGATCTTAGCGAACTTAAAAACGCATTAGGATTTACCAGTGACTTCTTTGAGCAGAACAAAGATCAGATCGTAGACAGCAAGTTCATGGTTACTATGCGTAACAGACTCTTGAACATGGCCAAAGAAAGAGGTCTTCCTGAGAATGTTATTGAAAGCATGAGGCTAGAGTTGGATGAAGCAGGCAACGTAATGTTTGGCTTGCCGCTTAGCTACCCTGGATTCCAGAATACATTCGACAGTCTATTGTTTAGTGCATTCCGCAAAGGCGTGTACAAGCAGAAAGTTAATGGACTCGAGATGGTTCAGTTTGCAGAGTTTGGGGCTCATGAAGAAACAGGAGAGCTTAAGTTCTTGGATGTAAATGACGATGGCTTTGTCACACATGCAGAGATAGAGATAGGAGAGGCACAGATGAAAGCCTTTGGACTTGACCTACCTGTAGGTGTAGACTTGGATACTACAGATGTAGCAGAGGAGAACAGAAGAATGATTGCATACCGTATACCAAATGCGAGTAAGTCATTCATGGTAACTCTTAAGATTAAGAGAATCAACAAGTCTGGAGCTCAGTCTGCTGTCCGTGTACCAGCGCAGATCACCACAGCTATGGGTTCTGACTTTGACATTGACAAGATGTTCTTGATGATGCCGTCACAAAAGAAGGACGGTACTGGTAGAATCATGCCAGACTACAATGCTCTCAAAGCTAACCCAGCACAGATACTGGATGCAACATACCCAGCAGATGCTGTAAACAACATCATACTAGATGTGATGGAAGCGGTTGCTGTAGATGCTATTCACGCACAGGAAGTTCTAGACCCAGAAGGTATCCGAGATATTGAGGCAGGACTAGAAGCTATAGGTATGAGTAAAGAGCAGCGTGGTGATGTTGACTTGTTTAATCCTATGACGCATATCACAGCTGCATACGAGAACATGTTGTCTATGTCACTCCGTGGCATATACGCTAACTCTATAGCTGGACGTAACATAGTGACGTCAACAGGACAAGAGATCACAGGCCCTGTGACTGTAACTGTTGGTGGTAAACAATTGAATGCTATAAAACAGAACTCAGCATTCCCAGATGTATTCGGTATCATCAGACCTACTGACCACTACCTTAAGCAATACCTATCTGCAGCTGTTGACTCTGTGAAAGACCCATTGCAGAACGCAGCCAATGATAACTCTAAGACAGCACCGCTCACAGTATACCTGCTAAGCATAGGTGCTACACCACAGCAAACTATCAAGTTTCTTACTAACCCACATGTAAGGAAGGTTACTGAGACTATGCAAAGAAAGGATGTAAACAATCCTAAGCGGGCAGGATTCTTTGGAACTAATAAAGACAAGAATACAACAGCCAATCTAGATATTACAGAAGAAACCCCTACAAGAGAAATAGAGGATTCGTTAGTAGCTTTATACAAAGGTGCTAATGCATTGCAGACTACATACTCAGCAGTATCTGTGGACAACATAGATGGTGCAGGTAGTGTTGCTGCACACCAGGCATACTTCGATAAGATAGAGGCTATCAGAGAAGGACAACTTGATTCTTATGGAGGAGCATCTTTTGTAGACGGAGTACTAACAGGAGATCTGTATAGATACCAAGCTGCATATCATGCGGCTATGGAAACAGCAATGGAAGTTGCCAATAGAGCAGGTATGATTGGCACACAGATGTCAGTTACTGGATTTAAAAACTTTGTAAAAGAGCTGACTGGCAATGGATTCTTATCTATAGAGGAGCATAAAGCTTTGAATAGGGTAATATCTCATCACCTGCTTACTAAACAAGGGTCTCCGCTCAGCGAGTCTGCTTACCTAAACGAAGATACTTTAAGCGTAGTGCACTTGTCTACGGATCAAAACATCATAGCAGGTCTGAGTAATGTAAGACAGCTACCATTGATAGCTAATCTTAGCATAGTTAAACAGCTTACTCCTAAGGAGACTCAGTACAATGCTGAAAACAAGTTCTTCAGTCTAGAGTTTAACAATGCTCAGGGTAGAACATTGGCTGAGCAAAACAAGATGCAGAGAGAGTGGGAGCGTATGCTGAATAGACCAGAGTCTTTTGGGTATGATGCACAAACCACTAACGAGATAAGACAGTTTGCCAAAGACCTTATCACCAACTCAATATCTACTACAGGATTTGCAACGTCCCCCACTTCTATGTTTGGGATGCTGCCTAACTCTGTAATGAAAGAAGTAGGTGCAGGAGAATACTTGTCACAAGAGATGACCAAGGTAGAGACTACCGCATCAGCACTTAATGATCTTAAGGCTAGATTCCTTCAGGACTATGGACACATGAAGCTTGGTAAAAAGCATATGTTCCCAGTAGCAGACAATGTGGTTAGTACAGTACAAGGTGTCCCATCTCCAGTGCTAGAACAGTTTAGGCTTACTAAAGATATACTGAAAAGAAAACCATTCAATATAGTAGGTACCGACGGGTTTGGAAACTCTTACGTATACCAAAGAGTAGAAACAGCAAATCCATTAGGAGGACAGAACATAGTAACATACCACAGGACTGAAACAAGGGGACGTGAAGGAATGTTAAACGAGGCAGGCAACGACCGTAGTATACTGTACCCTAACAAGAGCGCCGCTCCTGAAAGTATACAGCCCGTGCAAAACAACGCAACTAAGAGTAGAGAGATTAATGCAAGCTTAGGCCGTGATGCAGATCCTAAGGCTAAGATTTCTAAACTAAAAGCTGCGTTTGCAGATGCAGGTATTGATGTAATTGTAGAAGAAGGCTCCCTGGAAAAAGGGGTGAAAGGTCAGATTGATGGGGAAGTTATTACGTTTGATCCATCACAGATGACAGACGATACAGCTTACCACGAGTTTGGGCACATCCTAGTAGACATGTTGCCTAAGTCTCAGGTAGAAGGATACATAGCACAGGTTAGAGAGCTTCGTCCAGATTTAGTCAAGCAAGTAGAAGATGCCTACGCAGGTGACAACTTGAGTGACTTCGAGATGGGCAAGGAGATACTTGTAACAGCTATAGGTATTGAAGGAGCTATTATTGAGAACAGTAATCCTAGTGCATTCCGCAGACTGATCAACAGAATCATGAGAGCTCTAGGTAAGTTGTTCGGGGTACAACCTGATGCAGCTTCAGTTCTTGCTGAGAAGATGTTTGCTGGAGAGCTAAGTGGGTTGCAGTTGTCTGGTATATTTAATCCCAAAGTCCAACGATCTAGGGATATGCAAAACGAAGTTGACAACCTGTACAAGACTGCTACCATTAGCGTCAATGCAGAGATACGTCAGCTTGAGATGATACCAGAAGCTACAAGAGACACCGAGCAGATACGTAGACTTAAGGAGCTGAAGAAAAACATTAAGCGTCTGAAGGAGAACAAGAATGACATTGATGCATTCATGAAGATCCAAGAGTATGTAGTACTCAATGTGGACAGAGCCAAGGCTATGATGAACGATCTGAGAAATCTATCTCAGAGAGAAGCACCAGTTGGTAAGAAGGAAGCTCTAAGAGTACTGCAGGAAGTTGATGCTGTACGAAGAATTATTGACGGAGTAGATGGTGGTGGTAGTCTTGTAAGACAAACACAAGTACTGCTACGTGATGTGGTTGGGGAAGAAGGTACAGAGCAGCGTAAGAAAGATATCCTTGCAGATCTACAAGACGCCTTGATAGATGCTCAAGAGCTGGACAACGAATATCTTAAGATAGCTATACCACTTGCATCAGACGCCCTTGTTAACTACGGCAATGAGGAAGTAAATGCAGAACTTGACAATGTTATTTCTGCAGCTAAGCGCACGAAGGACATAGCTGGTATTGACAAGAGAGATCCTGAGTACAGCTTAATACAGGTTAAGCACGGTAGAGGAGAACTTAATGATGCTCAAAGGCTAGATGCACTCCTTGATCTTAAAATCGAACAGCTAAGCAATAAGAAGCTTGGTAGGAAGCAGTTGATAAGAGAGATGACTCAGGCACATGTGGATAAGTCTGGGTACTCATTCCTCATGGATCCTTTCGTTTACTCATCTGAACAGAACCTACAGTTGTTTGCTCTTGCATTGAATGATCAAATAACTACAGCCAACGAGACAACTAGGAAAACCATATTTGATTTCCAAAAAGTATACGATGCATTTAGAGAATCTAAAGGCGGGGGATTCAACGTTAATGAATTCAATAAAGACTTCTTGACAGAGAATAGTATTAGAAGCCAGAACTTGTTGTTCATGGTACAGGAGTACGACGTGAATAAGTTCTATACCGCACGTACCAATGCTGAGAATAGTTTTAAAGAGAACAACGGGTGGCCAAAAGATGGCAATGGTAAGTTTGTAGCTAGAAATAGTGAAGCATACAAGCAGTGGTCTATGGATGAAACAGGAAAAGGTTCTCCTGCAGCAAGACAGTACTATAGAGATAGGGCAGCTTGGTATGCAGAGAATACTCAGCAAGTAGAAAATGCTGACAGTCTTTACAATAAAAATATAAAAAGACAGGAGGAGCTTAAAGCTAAGATAGCAGAGCTAGAAGGGTCAGAGTCAGCATTCGATCAGGACAGAGCCTCAGTACTGAAGCAAGAACTTGGTGAGTTGATCAACGAAGCTAGATGGAACAAGAGTAACCAGACCTATTCAGGTGCACTTGCTAAGCCTAGTAAGGAATACGAGAGTAATAAGTGGAAAGCAATACAAGCAAATCCTGCAAAGAAAGCTTACTACAATGCAATAGTAAACAGATACCATGCCGACCAGGCTAGGGGTACTAAGTCTAATCTGTACACCAATGCATGGGATAAGTTCTCGTATCAGATGCCTGCTATCAGAAAGGATAGTGCAGATAGGGTACAAGAACAAGGAGCATTATCTGGTATTAAGGATCAAGTAGTAGACAGTTTGACTAGACAAGCTACAGATATAGAGTACGGTGTATTCCAAGAGGTAGATGGGGTAGTACAAAAAGGTGTACCAATCCTGTACACCAACAGAGTTGATGCTAAGAATGTAAGTCGTGATATAGCAGCCAGCTTGATGCAGTTCCACCACATGACAAACATGTTTGAAGCTAAGTCAGAAGCACAGGGTCTAGTAAATACTATGCTTGACATACATGCACGTAGAGAGGTGTTGGAAACTGATCCAGCAACAGGCTCTAAGATTCTTAACAAGCTGTCTCCAGGAGATGCTCAAGTATACAGAAAGGGTAAGGGTATAGACTCTAATACTTTCAAGCATTTGCAGTCATTTGTTGATGCTAACTTCTATGGTATGTATGACATACCTCAATACATCAAAGGACTTGGTGAAGCAAACAAAATAGCATCATCAGTGTCTGTATTAACTGCACTAAACACGCTATCGTTTAACACACTCCAAGCAGGTAACCAAGCAATTCTTGATAACCTTATGACCTGGGAAGAGGCATGGGCAGGACAGTTCTTTACTCGTTCTAACTACAGAGCGGCTATCGCAGAGTACGCAGCTTCAGGAGGAGCAATGGCAGACCTGGGTAAGATGGCCCCAACAACTAAGCTTGGTCAAGCTATGGTAATGTTTGATGCACTTGTAGAAGTCACAGACGGAGCAGGTAGAAATATTACCGGTGGTAAGACTAAGCAAGCTATGTCTACTGATTCATTCTTTGTACTGCAACATGCAGTAGAGCATCAGACTTCTGGTGTAAGAATGATTGCTTTGATGAAAGCTATGGGAGGTAAGCTGAAGGATAAGAATGGTAAGGTAATCAACAACAAGGAAGGTAAGCCTGCTGATCTGTGGGATCTTCTAGTGACGGACGAGAAAGGATTCCTAGTAGTAGACTCGCGTGTTGCTAACTTTGACCAAGGCAAGTTTGTAGCTAAGCTGAGATCGGTGCAGAAAAGAACCAACCAAATAAAAGGAAGGTTTGATAAGTCTCACTTCCAGAGATCAGCCCTAGGTAAGGTGTTAACTTTGTTCCGTAACTACTTGCAGCCACAACTCCGTAAAAGATTTGGACATGGAGATGGATACCACGTGGATCAAGAAGCGGGTTCAGTAACTAGAGGTATGTACTTGTCAGCATTTGATTACCTGAAGAACATGTTTACTCAGGGTAGATTTGCAATAAGCGATTACTCAGAGACAGACCAGCAGAACATACGCCGTGCATTCTTTGAGACTGCGGTAGTACTAGCTACGTATGCAATCGGTAGAGCTTTGGCAGGTATGATGAGTGATGACGACGAGGATAACTATGCTCTTAGGTTCTTTGCTTATCAGGCTAAGAGATTGAACACAGAGATGTTACAATTTGTTAATCCAAAAGAAGCAATGAGAATCATTGACTCACCTACAGCTACAGCTAACCTGCTGAGAAAGTGGAGCGGACTTATAGACCAAGGAGCTGCTGAGTTGGGATACATAGCAGGGGTTGGGGACGAAGAAGATATCTTCTACCAAAGACGTACTGGTACTGCTGAGAAAGGTGACAGGAAGATTGTAACCAAGATCAAGAGAGTGCTCCCAATCGTTGATGGTATTATGTCGACCCTGACTCCAGAAGAGAAAATAAAGTTCTTGCAGAAATAATCCCCGGTAAAAAGGGTAACCTTTCTTCTTTGTATGCCGTATAAATAATATGGCAGCTACATGGATAATGAATTTTTTGCTGATGTTGATGAATTTCAACACAGCTGTTTTCCCAGGAGATCAAGTATATCCCTTTGATTTTAATGAGAATGGAATAATTGATAGTTCTGACATAGTATACATGCTTAGATTACAACCAATGCCTGTCTTAAACCTAACTGATGTTAAAAAGTAAATTATGAAATTATAGTATAACCCTCTAACTTAGCAGTAATGAAAAGACAGATCGTAAAAGTCATTTGTTCAAAAGATTTAAAATTCCTACACATAGATGCAGGACTTAATTCAATGGGTGTTCATAGAGTGTCCACCGAGACAAATGAAGAAATGGTAATAAACCATTACCTTCAACCTGCTATAGATAAGGAAATACGAAAGACGTTTCCGGAACTTGCGGAATCAGCAATCACTATAAAGTTTACATTTGTATAAGTAAAAGGGGGACTCAATTGTCCCCCTTCTTCTTTATAGCTACCTTAAGTAAAACTAGATACCCAATCAAGTCGGATATAGAATCCTCATTGTCGTGTATATCCTGGTTTTTAATCCTGCTTAACTTATCGTCAATACGTACACGAATTGCTTCTTGGGCATCAGCTCGTGAAAATAATCTAATCGGGTTCAGTGCTGAATCTCCGTAGGCTTTATTTTTCTCATCGAGCATTTTATATATGCTGTCCAAAATATACTTCGCTTCTTGTATAGTTGTCAAGTTTTTCTCTGCAAATTTTATTGTACTTATAGAACTATTCTGCTGGAACCAAATTCCGTCGCTCATTGTGTATGGGTTTAATAAATGTAATAGGCTCGCTAAGATACTGATTTATTTTCAAAAAATGATTACATCCAAAGAAACCTGCTTTACCCCCTGAATACACTTCAGCCGCTGGATGCGGTGCAGTAAGTACATAGTGCGATGCCTCGTCCTCTGGGAAGAGAGACATCTTGGGTTCATTAGGATCTTTACTGTAACAATCATTAATCATATTAGCTGCAGCCTTACCCCAACCAACGAATACAACGTTCTTATGGTTAGCAATAATCCGTTTAAGTACTTGCAAAGTAAAACCATCCCACAATTCCTTGTGCGAATTAGGTTGTCCCTTTCTAACTGTCAATGACGTGTTAATAAGCAGGACACCCTGAGCAGCCCAGTCCTCGAGAGATGTGTCAAAGTTAGGATCAATATCTTGACCGCAGCTTTCATGAAGCTCTTTGACAATATTTCTAAGACTAGGTGACATTTTACCGTTGTTAGTAGCAAACGCTAGACCAGTAGCAATCCCATTATGATAGGGATCTTGGCCAACTATGACTACTCGGAGATCACAGAACTGAGTAAGATCAAAAGCTCTGAATACCTTATCAGGTGCAGGGTAGCACACTTCATTCTGGTACTCTGACTTCAACTGTTCACGCAATACTGCAAATTTCTGAGAGTCAAAGATGGGCTTGAGGACCGGCCACCAGTCCCCAAGCTGTTCTTTAAATTTGTCGTTCATAATATTTTTTTCTTAGGTGAATAGTATTCAATCGTATATCGTTCTTTACTCATATCAAGCTTATCGTACAGCTCAGCACCGTCTGGGATACTGACCTGCAATTTTTCTTCCATGCTAGCACGGAGTGAAGGAGCTTGAAATAAGACTTGTCCTGTATGACCGTCTATATTGTAATGATGAAATTGTAGAATCTTTAGTTTAAACTCATCATCGATCTGTGAGTACAGACCTTGTCTGAGCTTATAATATGACGCTCTAGCTTTATCAGGAACATCGAATTCAAATAGAACGTGAGCCGGATCAGGATCAGTTCTTCTTAAAAATGTTCTGAATGAGCATAAAGCAGATTCAAACTTCGTGAATATAGGCTGAGAAGAATATCTGTACAGAAGCGAAATGCCTGTATCAAATGATTCTGTCTCAATGAAAGCATTAACAAACAACTTATCCCACATAAATAGTTCACGGGTACCGCCCAATAAGGGCAGCGCCATGATACTACTAGTGTTAAGTGTTGCAGTCATCAAATCAAAGTGGCTTATCATTCCTTTAGGATCTTTAAACTCTCTGATTACATTGACTTTAAATCTAGCTTTCTCACCCACAGTAATAGTGTCACCTGTATGTATGATACAAGGACCATCATCGAAGTCAAACATAACAGATAGTATCTCTGTTACCTCATCAGGATTACGTGTTACGGTGCATATGGAGTAGTCTCCGGTTAATCTGACAGTCCTTCCATTTATAGGAATGAGCTGTATTTGTTGGCATGCTACCATGATTCTTCTGGGTTTATACGTTGTGAAACTTCTAGTGGAGGAAGCTTTATATTAGCCTCTCTCATTATATCTTGTTCACTGCGAAGCATATAAACAAGACGGAACGTCTCATGAAATTTAAACAATCCATGAGTCATTCCAAATTTCTCAACGTATTTCTTAAGAACAAAACCTTCATAGTCTTTGGTTCTAGTCTTAAGCCAATTGGTAGAAGTCTTATCTCCTACCCCCGGAAGACCTGGTATATGGTCTGTGCTATCCCCCATCAATACTTGTTTCCAAAGAAACTTAATAGCATATTCAGGGGAAGTATGTAGAAACTCTGATGTACGGTAGTTATAATGCATGCCTATACATTGGTATAAGACATCTTTATCTGGTGAACAGATAATAGTCTTACGTTCTTCTGTATAAGCATAATAACTTACTAGATCGTCGGCTTCAAGACAAGACAGGCCCCAAAACCCATACTCCTGCTTCAAGTACTGCTTGAGAGCATAGAATATGGGTGGTTTGGGTTTGCCTTTCCTGTTACCTTTGTAGTCCTGAGCTACAGTGTATCTAAAGCATCGGCCTTCTGTAAGAAAACCAGCAAACTTTGTAGTATTACACTGCTCAAGAATGTGACTAATACGTTTGTCCAGTCCGTAGACTGCTTCTTCGTATGTAGTCTTATCCATCTCGTAGTATACCAGAGAGTCTGCATCTATTAGACAAATAGCACTGTCTTTAGGCAGTCTCTCTACACTCATACTATAAGGACTTTAGATCTTGTACAACTTCCTGTGATGACTCTAGCAGTTCTTGCTTCATCGCTTCCCACTCTGCATCAGTCTTAGCTGCGTAAGCAGAAGAATGATACATACTACCATTCACACCAACAAGGCTAGAGTGAACGAAGTATTGTAGGCAACGAATAGCACCGTCCTCTGAATCAGGAACAGCACCGACATGCATAGGGTCTACAAACACATTGTGAATTTCTCCACTGTACCAAGCTATGTACTTGAGGCCACCAACGTGTAGACCAGCAACACAGCTTTGATCATCATTAGTGTTCACTTGATCCCATGAAGAGAGTCTGTGTGTACAACCAACTTTAATAAAATGCTGTGGACTGTCATACCCATTAGCGCCTTCACAGTAGAAAGCATCACCTCCAGTCCCCATCATAGATGGTTCAAAGAGTCTTTCTTCTACAGTATCAGGTAAGCCTTCGCCTTCAATCTCTCCAGTATCGACATTGAAAGTACGTTCATAGCGAGGAACTTCTTCCCCGGTCTCCTTGTCATACTTGTGCATGATCTCTCTTGAGACCTTGAAACAATTGACAAGACCTTCCTTAGTGATCTTTACTTGGTACATAGTAGCACGTTCCTCAGCAAGCTCTTCACTTAGTCCGTGTTCCTCTAGCAGCTCAGTCTTAAGCGTAGGATGTACGTACTTCATGTCGATGAAATCAAAGAACCTTTTAGTAAAGTTCTCTGTCTTCTTCTTGCGGAGTATAGAATTACGGAGCCACCTCATCCAAAGTTTGTAAAGGGGAACCACGTCCGTACCGTTGTCGTGGGAGTCGTAAAAACGATTCACCAATGACTCAGGTAATGGAACATTTATTATTTCACCTTCTTTAAACTTTAGGAAGTGTCTTCCTGCAGGATCTTTCCATAAGCTGACACCTCCTAAGAAGTTAATGTCAATAAACTTAATTGTATAATCCTGTGTTACTAACAACTTAAACTCTTCGAGTATGTTGTTGTATTCTTCAACCAGATCAGTTTCATCAGCTTGGTTTGCAAGCTTAATCATCTGAAGGTAAATATCCTTCTCGTAGTTACGAGAGAACGGGGTGTTGCCGTAGCTGCCGGATATCATCTCACCTATTTTATTTACATGTATCATAATGGTGGGTTGAATTTATGTCTATTTTTCATTTCAAGATACGAACTAATTTCCTTCCAAAACTCCTGAGAGTCAGTGAAATCGACTTGGTCAAACAGTGGACGTAGAGGCTCTAAGAACTCTTCTAGGTAATTACCCAGTATAAGCATGTCTTCATCCATGATGGTTGATTGAATATCTGAAACCTTAAAGACTTCCAAGGATTTATTCTTGATAGCTTCAGGGTCATCATTATCTAACAGGAAGACTTGCATGTCATGCATCTTCTTCATTAGAGATATAACCTCTTGATTCTTTTCATTTCCTCTGTGGAAATAAAGATCATCATGATTGTTATATTTATTCTGATACTCCATACATTTAGTAAAGACGTCTTCGTACTGTGGGTCAACTTCCTTTAAGGAAAATACCCAGTCTGGGATCTTAGGAAGCATACATCCTGTAAACCACTCTCTGACTCGTTCGTTCATTGTCCATTTATTATTTTCTACTATTGAAAAGAAAGTACTAATGTGCTTAGCGTTTGATCCGTCAAGCTGTTTAGCCATCTTACCAGAAACTTTATACAACTGTATCGGAGTCTCCTTCTGTGCTGTTTTATCTTCCCCCATACCATCAGCCCATTTCCCATAATAATCATTAAAGAAACGTTGTGGTTTGAAGTTAGTAAACACAGGATTTTGATTCCGTACAGATGCATGTGCATTTCTATTTTTATGCCAATAATCTACCTCAGGATAAACACCGTTCCAATCAGGAACATTAGGCGCACATATAGTAGCGGCTAGATATAGTAAGTCAACATCTTCAGATGTACCGTAGTACGTTTCTACTGATGTTTGCTGTAGTAAGTTAAGGGGTGCCTCAACTTTATCCCATACCCAGTCATCAACTTGATTGGAATACTTGTTATCACCTGAATCTGCTCGACGTAAAGTAAACAGAACCTGTTCTCCTGTTAGCTGTCTACGTTCTGCAGGTGTCAAGTTTTCAAACTTACCATGCTGTGCTCTTATCTCTTCGTCATGTAATATTCCTGCTTCGAAGTCTTCAGGTACTTCTATTTCATCATAATCCCACTTAACCATAGGAGAGTCTTTCATCAACGCCCAATTGCGTACACGCATAAGATTGACATTATCTATATACGCCTGCACTTTGATATCGTTGTTTGGATTCTCCGGGTGGTGTTCTGTAATGATGGACAGTGTCTCACCTTTCATAAGGTACAGGTCCTTAGTTTTAGATGGATTGCCTTCAATAAAATACAAATTGTTGAAGTTCACAGAACCCCAACCAACTTCTTCTCTTTCTATTTTGTATCCTCCGTTCTTAAATACTTTACTTACATTTCTAACCTTGAATCCTTTCAGTATACCTATAGGACTTGCGTACTGAATAGTCTTGTCGTAAGGAAATTTAGGCTTGATCTTTTCTTTGTCTACGATTTGACCCAAAGCTTTCAGTGCTGAGTCTTGATTGCCCCCTTTATAGAGAACATCTCTGCACTTCTTGATCCAGGTCATAAAGTCTTTCTCGTTTAGCTGTCCGTCAATTACATCTGCTGCGTCTTGAGCTGCCCTCTCAATCGCACCTTGGATAAATGCTTTCGTGTTTTCATTCCATATAACTTTTTCTCTACTTGGGGTAACATCGACACCATCTTGCAATAGTATCTCACTCCCGTTATCTGTATCTGTATACGCTTGACGTGTTGGGCATTTGATTGCCACTGCACCCCATAACGCTTCCATTTCCAGTTCACGAAAGTCCACAAACCCATAGTTAATACCCGTCGTTGCTGACGGATCTTTGACCATGAGTATATGTGGTCGACTCCAACCCCAGGAGTCTGACACAATAAGGTTGTCTGAGTTGTAAAGAACGTTACTCGAGACACTCCTATCATGTTCTTTACCATCTTCATACACATACATAAACTTCACATTAGGTAGATAGTTAAGCTGGTCCTGTATAGCCTGCTTAAACTTATCCCTGTTGTGTCGCTTAGATCCAAAAGAGATCTTAGTGCGATTGTCAGAATTAGTATTCTGATAGTAAATCTTGGTTCCACCATTGAATGTAATGAATCCATCTGCTGTAAACTTGTTTATCAAGAAGTCTGTCTTGTAAGCAAAGCAGTTCATTTTAAATAGCTTACCATTGTGTATTGTCTCTACAGTGTAGAAGTCTACACCGGTAGATAATGGCACCTTTGCACCTAGTCCAAACGCCCCGAAATTCTCCGAAGTATTCCTCTTAGTCGAGAAACCCAACTCGAGATAGCCTTCCAAGCGGCTTTGTCCGATGCCCACACCATAGTCCAGAACACTAAAAGTATCACAATAGCCTGTACCATCTCGTTCGGTGTATCGCACTGTGATGCTATCAACATTACTAAGGGCAGTCCGATCATAATAGCTAGGATCGAAATTAGAGTCTCTGTATTCTTCTTCATTTCTAGTTATAAAATAGTCTTTGACTTCCTTCTCTCCTGACAATATCTCCAACGCAATTTCCTTCTCACGTTGTGAATCGCAGGCGTTAGTCACCAGCTCACGTACAGTTGAAGCAATAGGGGTAGAGTATTGTGTAGATTGAAGAACATCAAAGACAAGTTTTTCAGCGGACTTGTTGATCCGCTTTTGTACACCTGCAGAACTACTCTGCACGTCATTACCAATTGTCTTTATGCTCATTTTTGTTTGCATTAAAAAGCCCCAACTATTTAGTCGGGGCCATTATTTCTAAAATTCTAGTTACAGTCTCAATGTTTTGTCGTTGATTCCGTGGTACAAATAGTACCGGTGGATCATCTTGTTCCATTAAGAGCTGTTTAAACATCTTCCATTTAAGCGGGAAGCGTTCATTTGCGTAGCCTTTACACTCTATTACCCATCGACCCTTAGGATCTACGAAGTCAGGAGTGTATGTTATATCACGGACTTTATACTTTTGTTTGTCCA
>CERZ01011564.1_pt1 | contig 16210 bp, 7 predicted proteins | sample 531151 | NCBI WGS metagenome assembly CERZ01 (sample SAMEA2621448, study PRJEB7988) | marine metagenome | biome: marine biome (ENVO:00000447); feature: deep chlorophyll maximum layer (ENVO:xxxxxxxx); material: "saline water (ENVO:00002010), including plankton (ENVO:xxxxxxxx)" | depth 40 m | reverse complement strand
AGCAGCTAATTCTACAAAGTTGTTTTTAGTAAGTATAGCTAAAGACTCTTCGTAAAAAGCTTTATATGTATCTGCAGTTACGTTTTCTATAGAGTTCAACACAATGTAGTCCTCTATAGTGGTAGCCATTATATCTCCAGTACGATTTTGAATCAACTTTAATGCAGTTTCTTGTCTAATAGATGCTTTCTCTCCTTTTCTACTAGGTGCTGCGTATAAGATATTTTCTTGATAATCAAGTTTAGTTTTATTGTAAATAGGCTGATTTACAATATGTTTCATCATTTCCCTTACCTCTGGTGCGTTTGCATACAGAACTCTAAAGATGTGAAAGTTTTCATGAAAAAAAGCTTCTTTGTCAGGGTCGTTGTCTATACTAACAAATACACTCATACCAGCAGCATAACCTGCAATATTAGGTCCTTGTTTAGATAGATTAATAATACCATTTACGGATACTAATCCATCAGCTGCTTTTTCAGACATCATATCTAAAACAGCGTTTTCTGTTCCTGCAACTAAAGGTATAGCGTTTTTAATTCTACGCTTCATATAGGCACGTTCTAAAACGTCTATAATTTTACCAACATTTTCTTTTGTGAAAGTTTTTTTAGTGTAATCTTTTGCAGTTGTTTTAGTTATAGCAACTGCTGCTTTTGCACTTTCTAACCCTTTCAAAAACTTTAACTTTAAACCTTCTGCTTCAGGTAGGCCATCTACAGGCGTGTCTTTTATATACTTTTGTACATCAGCTTTTGTAATACGACCATTTTTACCAGTTGGTGTTATGTTAGCAACGTCCATTCCTGATAGCTCATACTCCATAGCTAACTCTGCTGCTTTTTTAGTCATCCCACCAGTGTCTAACTCTTCTAAAGAAGCGTTATCCATTTCTTTTTCTTCTGATAGCTTCTCAGCTTTCTCACTTTCAGCACTAAGTTCAGCATTAGTCTCAACTTTAGTTTTAAGTAAAGCTTCAACCTCTTCAGCTGCGCCTTCACGCATTGCCATTTCTTCTTTAGTAAGACCTCTGTTATTTTTTATCTTGTAAGCAATTCTTTTTACAGTTGCTTTTTCAACCTTACCTGTATCTACAAACTTATCAAACTCAGCTTTAGCAAAATCTTTGTTAGTTTGTTCTGCTCCTTTAATGCTTGCATCATCTCTGTTCGTTTCAAGCGTTACTTCACCCGTAGAAGACACTATAATAGCGTCTATTGAACCGTCTTTATTTTCTTTAGTATATTCTACAGAACCATCTTTTTGTGGCTTAGGGCTTCCGTATTTAACAAATTCTTTTTTACCTACTTCTTTAGCAGCCTTATTTGTAGCTTCCGCTTGATTTAATACTTTTTTTGACTCATCGTAAAAAGATTTATTTGATGCAACTAATAATTGTTCTTGTTCGTTTAGTTCTTCACCAGCTATATCTTTCTTTGCTATATCTACTAACTGTTTACCTTCTTCTTTAGCAAATCTATTTTGCTCTGTAGTTTTTTTGTTTTGTGCGTATATTTCAGCTATTTGTTTACTTGAAGCCTCTATTATTGCTAATTCTTGTTCAAGTGCTTTTTCAGCAGCCTTTTCCAGACCTGCAATTTCTTGTTCAGCCCATTCTTTTGTTTGTTTTTTTTCTGTAACTAAGTTTTGTATATCCTCTGCTCTTTGTGCAAAATCACCTCTTTGTTTTTCTAAGTTTTTAGAAGTAAGATTGTTAAGCCAAGCATTTGCTACAAGCAAAGTTTTTTCTTTCGCATTTAAATTTTGCGTAGGATAGCTTTTTATAGATTCTTGTATTTCAGAAAAAGTATTTTTATATAAATCAAATTGTTCTTGAGTTATATTTTTTTGTTCTGCTTGCACCCCAAACCATTCCATGATAGATTCTCCATTGCCATGTGCAACAGCGTTCTGTATCATTGTTCTAGCAGCACTATCTTTTCCTGCTGCTGAAGCTTGTTCAGCATTCATTTGTACTAAATTACCGTCTTTGTCTTTAAAGTCGTAAGTACCTTCATCAATCTTCTTATTAAAAATATCCAACAGTTCATGCGATTCTTTTTTACTGTCAAAAGCACCGTTTAAAACATGTCTATTTTCTGCTGCCGTATTTATAGTGTTACTTGCTCCTGATATTAATAAGCTTGTTGCAAACGATAACACCCTTGTTGGTCTTTGTTCGTCAGCCATAAAGAACTCCATATAAGGTACAAACTCCTCTCCTTTAGCTTCAGCTATTCTTCTTTGTACAGACCAGTCTTGATAAACTTCTTGAAATTGCTCTATAACACCATCAGTAATACCATTGGCTGCTCCCATACCTAATGCTTTTGCAGCATTTTTAACAGGAACATTCATAGTCATGTTTTTAACTTGTTTTACTGCTTCAGCTGCTTTTGCAGTTACACCATTAGCTTTAGCAACTTTAGCTGCAGCTTTGCTTGCAGTCTTAGCCATTACAGAACCAATTTTTAATTGCCCTGCAAATAAACCCCACTGTACAATATCAGCACCTAAAGAAGCTAGGTTATCTACATATACCTGTCTACCAGCGTTTTGTGCAACTTTTAAATCTACACCTTGTGCAACGGCTTCATTCATTGTTTGTCCAGCAAGAGCAGTACCCTCCATCAAATTTCCTGTAGCACCTGCAGCCACTGTACCTGCTGCTGTAGAAATCATTCTAGTAGCGTTAAGTGTATTTGCTATTTTTCCTGTAACACCGACAGAACGAGCTCCTGCCGCTACTTTTGCTGCTAATCCTGCAACACGAGCACCAGTTGCAGCAGTACCAGCTGCTATAGCTGAACCTCCTGACGTTGCTGCTATAGAGAGTGCAAAAGGAATCATACGAGCTATACCTGTTTCCCAAAACTCTATATCACACATAGATTCAAATGTAATATCTTGCATTTCAGTTAATCCTGGTACGTCATCACCGTAAGCATGTAAGTAATCAGCAAAATCATGAAAAGCATCTGAAACTGGTTTATTTGTTTCAACACCATACATTTGTTTTTGTATTTCATTAGAAGGAGTACCTCCAACAAAATCAGCTATGTCACCAAAGCTGTCAAACATATCACCCATACCAACCATAAGAGATTTACCTATTTTTTCAAGGTGTCCCATATCATAGTCTATACCTGGCTTTCCAGCTTCAGGAATATCAGGAAGTTGCATTTCAGGTTGCCCTTCCATGTTCATTCCTTGTGGTGACCACATTTGAGATTCCTCTTCTTGTTGTGGTTGTTGTGGTGAGTCTACAGGTTCAGCAGGTGCGGAAAGACCAGACTGAATCTCTGGCTCTTTAAAACTACTATCTAGTGAGTTGTCGTACTGATTTACACTATCTTGTGGTGATTCAACGCCAGGATTCCAGAAATTATCTTCCATAATTAATTGTATGCTTTTTGTATTTTATCTCTTAACTTATCTACTTTCAACAAATGTTGTGTTGCTTGTGCTTGGTCTACACCTTGTGACATTAAGCCTTGCAAATATAGGTCAAAGAATTCTTTTGAATTCCCAGACACAAGAGCTTGATGTAAATCAGGAGAAGAGTCTGCATTAAACATGCTAACTAAACTACCTATATTACCTTCCATATCTCCACTACCAGCAGATAAAGCCATTAATAAACTTTTAGAAACTATGTTATTAGGTGCTACACCTATCTGTTTCATTGTTGTAGATAGTTGGTTGTCGTAATTTTGTAATTGAGGTTGTATGTCAGCTATTTCAGAATCAAAGCTTATAGACGTCATGTTTTGGCCTTGCGCTTGTGATTGACCACCCATTCCAGTTTCCGCTGTATACCTTCCTAATGAAGAGTCAATACCTTTTTCTTTAGACAACATAGCCATATTTGTTTGATTTTCAGTATCAACCTCTATATAGTATCGTTCTTTTCCTGAGAAATAATCGTCGTCTTGGTACTCTTGCATTAATACGTGTTCTGCATCTTGTGCATCACCTTCTAAATCTTCAGCTTTGACTAATCTATATCCGTCTTTAGTTTTTACTTTATAACCCATATATACACCTTGTGGTTGTATACTACCTATTTCAAATCCTGAAGGCAACAAAGTACCGTCTTCATCGTACATAGTACCATCTGATACTACATTGTCAATATAAGAATCAGAATCTAATTCAGAAACAGCATTTTTACCAAACTTCATTTGTGCAAATATTAGCTCATCTCCTTCAAAACCTCTATGGCCTACAACGTCTGTGCTATCAGGACCTTGATTTTGTACAAATCTACCTGAATCAAAATCTTTAATAGCCATATCGTAATCGCTCGAACCTTGACTAATCAAGTTTGTAGAAACAACTTTTCGTTTAAATCGTTTAAACTGTTTAGAAACTCTAGCACCATATGATTTATTAACCATACCGCCTTGTTCTCTAGGTGCTAATGCTTGTTTTTTTGTTCCACCTACATAACCTGCTACATAATTTTCTAAAGCACTTTCTGTAATGCTTCCATCATCAAAAGCACTTGATGGTAAATCGTATTCGATTAAGTAGTTTGATTTAAAAATTCTGTAATTGTTTTCTGTAGCTAAGAACGCTTGTACTTTATTTCCAGCACCTTCCATATCAGCTTCTTTAGGTTGGTCCCAGTCAGACAATTGTTTATGACTAAAAGTATCTATATGACCTTCCATAAAAGCATTAAAATCTCGTCTAGTTTGATTAGATATAAGATGAGCAAACTTACCGTCATCTCCTTCTAAGTTCTCAAAATAAGCTTGTATTTGTTGCGTGTTACCACGTATTCTTCCAACCTCATCAGAGTTGACTATGTTATTATAAAAATTCTGCATAGTTTTTCTACCACCTGAATTCATAAACTTAACAGGGTCGTTACCAGCTTTTTCTAATTCAGATAAAAAAGTATCTTTTTCTTGGTCGTAAAGACCTTGCACTATTTCTTTATCTTCATTTCTAACTGCAATTTGATTAGCCTGAGACTGAATTGTTTGCATCCAGCTATCAAGCTTTTGTTCTTTTTGCTCTCGGTCTGCTTGTGCTGCTTGGTTTACTTGCATCAGCTGCATTGTTTGACCAAGCTCTGCTTGTTCTCTGTCTCTTCTAGCACTTGAGCCTTGCCATCCTGACAGAGCACCATTAACTTTAGAATAATCCATAGTTATTTATTTAAATCGTCAATTTGTTTCTGTCTAGCTTTTTCTGCTTTTTGTTCAGCAGTTTGTACCGCACGTGTATTGTTTCCTCCAACTTGATAGCCATCATCAGCGTCGTAAGTATTATTACCGCTTTCGCCTAGCATACCTTCTAAGCTTGTACGTTGCGCTTTTTCTATTAAGTCTCTGTTTGGGTTCATGTACCAACTTAAATCGCTCATAGCGTCTGAAACTAAATTACTACCAATACCACCTAACATTTTTTTGTTTTGTGCGATTGCAGTTTGTTTCATTTGTTCAGCAGTCATATCTCTTTGTAATTTCATCTGACCAACTGATGAAGCTAACGCATTGTATTGCTGTATGTTTTGTCTGTGCAGTGCAGCATCTTGTGCAGCTAATTGATTTAGACCTTGTATTCTTTGCGCATCTACAGTTCCTTGGTTAGCTAAAAACATACCTCTCTGTCCACCTGAAGCTCTTAAAACATTTTTCATAGCACCTGCATATGCGTTATTCATGTTTTGCATTGCAGCACCTTTTTCTTTAGATGTTAATCCTGATTTTGCCAGAGCTCTCTGTTTTTCAACAGCTTCCATAACTAAAGGAGATATTTCTGGTATATCTATTTCAGGGTCTTGCATTGCTTTGGATAAAGATAACACTCCTGCAGCAGCTTTCAAACCTGAAAGTACTTTTTCTGCAGTACGCATTCTTTTTTCTCTCCTCTCTCCTTTAAGAGCGTCTTTAGCTGCGGCATCTGCCGCTGACTTTTCGGTGTCTTTCTTCTCCTTTTGAGAGGCAAGGGCTTTAGTTAGTCTGTCTTCATGACCAACCATTGCTGCATCTCTTTCTTCTTGAGTCGCAGTCCCTTCTTCTACCTTTTTTATGTACTCCGCTTCAGCATCTAACTTAGCTTGGTCTTCAGCACTTACATCAAAAGAAGTATTTACAAGGTCGCTTGAATTTTGGTTTACATTTGTCTGACCAGTTTCTTCTGCATAACCTTCTGGGTCTGTTATTCTTCTTTCTATATTGCTGGTTATCACATCATAATCTATGTCAGAACCTTGATTATCCTTATTCAACGATTGCTTAGATGTCTCGTCTAATACAAGTTGTCCAGCCTTCTGTAGACCGCCATCTTCCATTAGCAAATCTGCAAGAACAGTATTTCCTTCTTTAGCTAATCTCTTTGCTATAATCTGAGCTGTAACAATAGCATCCTGATTAGTCCCTGGTATCTTTTTTAGATTATCAGTATTACTACCAGTGTGCTGAGCATTACCTAAAGGTTTGAAATCCCTATCCTCTATTATTATATCATTCTGCTTGTTAGCTGAATTAACCGTCTGACCAAGCAACTTTAACTTAAAGTTAGTATCTTGAACTATATTGGTGTAAGCCATATCCTTAGTAAGAGGAGTTCTCAAACTAGGACCTTGATAAGTACTTCTTAAGTTTTCTATATACTCTGGAGAGCTAACCTTTTCTTGATAAGCTAAAAGCCTAGCTTTAAATACCGCCTGACCTTTTTCTGTTTGCATATCTAAATCCGATGAAAGCTCACTTGAGATTCTTGAGAATATAGATTCCTCACCATCAAACTCTTTTTCACCCATCATTATATCGTCATCATCCAACTTTTTGTCAGAATAATTATCTATATAATAATTTCTTATATTCTTCTCTGCTGAATTTACAATATCTAAATCAACATCTTTTACAGTGTAGGCTCTCTTTCCTGAGCTTTCATCTGTAGCGTTCTTTAAGTTTTTTAATAGAGCTTGAGTTTCTGTTAAAGGTTTATTTTCCTCTTGACTACCTTCGCTTGGAATTAGTGAAGTAATACTTTTAGACTTTAATGTAATAGGCTCTTCTTGCTTTCTTGGTACTTTTTCTAAGATAGCGTCTTCTGGATTGTCAGAATTAGCCCATTTAACAAATCTATCAACTCCAGCATTTATGTTTTTATCAGAATATGGGTCGTCATTTTCCTCAGTAGCTGTCTGTTCAATATCAGTAGATGAAGACAATGTTCGTGGCGTGGATGTTAACATCCCATCATTAGATGCTTCTGTCGACGCAGTAGCTCCTTCGTAATTAAACTGACCATCCTCAGTTATTAATCCTTCTTTTTGAAGTGTTCTGTACTGATTAGGGTCTTCTGTCTGCATCTGAAAATTAGACAAAAGTATTAAGCTGTCACTACTTAGTGAGTCAATAGGAGCACTTAAGTCTATTCCGTTTTCTTCTAGATTATTCAGAAACGATTGCTGATAACCAGTACCTTTTTTTTGCGTACCATCATCATTGTATTGAGCTCCAGAATACTTTTGGACAGCTTCAGATACAGTCATTGGTTTACCGCCTTTTTTATACGCACCCCAACTTTTTGCTACATTCCAGAAGTTAGCCTTAGCATATAACCCATCGTTATTGTTCTCAAACTTAATAAAGTACCCGCCATCATGAGCTTTAGTACCTTTAGCATATTTGATACCTTTCTTGTCTAACCATTTTGCGTAAGAATTCTTACCCCCTGAACCGTTAAACCCTTTTATATTACCAGGATTCTTATTCCACGTACCGTGAGTAATCTTATTACCACTTTTTTTGGCAGCCTTAGCTCTTAATTCATCTTCTGTTACAGCCATCTTATTTATGTTTCCAAGTTTTCATTTCATTGTTTACGAACGAGCCTACCTCGTCAAATCTACCACCTTGTAATAATTTGGTTATTTTATCCATAGCTGGTTTATCAAATACGCCTTCGCCTCCTGTAAGCTCCATGCCTGTGTTTTTACCGTTTTTATCAACAACAGTTAATGGATTGGTAGCATGGCTGTACGAGCCTTGCGTCATACCTCCTGTAGCGTATGAAGTTTTACTAATTTCATCCATTTGATGGCCTTTATGTAAAATCTTTTCTGTTCTATGCAGAAAAGGTAAGGCAGTTTCAGCTGCATAAGTTGCGCTTTCACCAAATTTGTTTACGGCAGCAGCTTGTAATTTTCCTACAGTATTAGTAGCCATACCTTTTAAGGCTGGCATTATTTTTCCTGCACCAGTTCTTACGCCTTTACTTACTAAAGAAGCACCAGGAATAGCACCTATTAAATTCATTCCTGCGTGTACATAATTACTTACGTTAGTTGGGTCATGTGCTATGTGTTCTAAATCCCCATTTGGTTTAGTTAATCTATTTATAGATGGTAAAGCAAACATTTCAGTAGCTGCTGTAATTACTTGGTTTTTTCTACCTCCACCACCACCAGGGCTCAAATTAAGAGTTTGCACACCAGTTACAGCTTCGTTTAATAAATTTCTAGCATTCCATATCATCCCTTTATCTTCATTCCACATACCTTTATCTTGTGTAATAGAGCCTGTATTTTTTGTTGCTGCTAATTGAGCAGGAGTCATTTTTTCTTGAGCTTTTAACATGTATGCATTAAAAGGATTCGTTGCGTCAGCAATTTCTTTTTCTGTATAAAGATTAGAATACCCACCTTCTATGCCAGTTTTTATTTCATCATTTCTAAAAGCTTGATTAACAGAGTTTGATATTGTTTCATCAATTGCAGTATTTGCTTTTTCTGAATTAGATTTACTATGAACTTTTCCTCCGTGATTATATTTTTTTATTACACCACCTTCTGCGTATCCAGCAAATTCTTCTTGGTCTTCCATAAAAGAATCATAGCCCTCTTTTTGTTCTTTAGCTATTCTAATTTTTTTTTGTTCTTTAGCAAATTTATTTTTTTTAATAAGACCAACTCCTAATCCAACAAGTGCACCAACACCAGCACCTATAGGGCCTGCTGCTGCTCCCATTTGAGCAAACTGTACTGCTGAACCTGCTACATCAGCCGTATCGTAATCTGGATTTGTATCTAAAGCTGAAATAAGAGAGCCAGCTGCACCTAAACCTGCACCTAAAGTTGGCATCATATTAGGTCCACTACCTTTTTCTCTTAACCCTCTAGCTTCTTTACGCTCAGCTCTAGTTCCTCCAGATATATTACCTGTACTAGCACTACTCTGCAAATCTTTAGGGCCTGCATTAAAATCGACACCTCCTTGAGGTAAAAGACTTCCTCCATCTTCATATTTAGTGGTATAACCTCCACCGTAATACATTTTACTAGCTAAATCTTGTTCTTGTGCAAACGATAAATCTTTTATCATGTTGTAGTTCTATTATGTATTAAAGTACCAAACAATTCAATTAGACCTGTATTTGTACTTTGTGTTCTTATAATTAAATATTGCCCTGTTGCTTTTGCAGTACCAGCAGTATTTGTTATTGGTATAATGTGTTTACCATTAGCTGTTCTACTTAAAGATGCGTTACTAGTAAAAGCAGTATTGCTAACTGAGTCTGTAAATGTAAAAGTAGTAAATTTTTGTGCATTTTCATTTCCAGATAAATACATGACTAATTTGTCAAACTTTTTAGAAGTGTATACATTCTCATTACAAACAAAAGTTACATCTAAACTATTTGTATTGTTTACTTCGTAGTAGCTTATGTGACTTGCATTTACATCTTCTCTATATATTTTTGATAAGTTTATAGACGATGTAGCATTATTTCGCCCTACTGTTAGCAATTCTCCTGGTAAATTAAATGACATTGCTACTACATCTTCTTTTTTAGTAATCATCAAATCACGCAACTCACTGTAAACCATGTGGGTAACACTAGCGTTATTTGCTGTTGTAATACATATACCAACTTCGTCAAAAACTTTATTGTTATACAATGCAATTCCTCCTACCGCATAATCAAGAGGTTTATCTCCTATAGTAGAATTTTTCAAAGCATTAAATATGTTAGAGTTTTGAGTTGTTAGACCTAAATCTTGAACAGCAATACCTTTACCAAATACCAACTTACAAAAAGAAGACATATTAGAGTCAAACCAATACGCTGATGTATTTGTAACCATCATGTTATTAAAATGTTGACTTCCATACAATGTATCTATATAGTCACTACGTTGTATAATTTGACCAGTACCTGTAACAATAGTTACAGCTGCTGCATCTGCATTATCCGCTACAACCCTTGGGTTTATGGATAATTTACTAACACCTTTTGTTTGTATGGCAAATAATTCGTTCCTTAAATTAAACAAGTTAAAAATTGAACCTTTATTATTGTCAAGTTCGTGAATTTCATTAGCATCAAATGTAGTATAAGCATCGAACATGTCTCCTGCTAATTTAATATTTGACGCTGCTATTAAGTTTCCGTAATTATTAACGTCTTTAAAGCTTATAGGTTTTTGTAAAAACGTCTTAGATGTATTACGACTTGAGTATGTTTCGTTTATTAAAAAATTATCATGTACACTATAATTTAATTCATCGTTTGAGCCAAAAAATACACCATCTCTTAAATCAATATTTATAGATGATTCTACGGGAAATATAATAGCTGTAGATGGATATATAGTACTTGAACTATAAGTCGTCGACCCTGCTTTAAATTTTTGCAAAGAATACATATTAATGTAAGTGTCTCCACCGAATATCTTATCTCGATTAGATAAAGCTGGGTTAAAATTAACGTGTCCTGTAGATATGTATTGATTACTTTCGTAATTAGATTCTGCACTACCACCATATTGAGAATCCGAAACGTCTCTTCTAATTTGAGTGTACAACTTAGATGCAAAACATTTTTGAGTAACAGGACCACTACTATGTTTATGATTTAGCATAAACGGCGAATACGTAGCATCATTTAAATCACTAGCTATATCAAAATTAGAGTGTCGAATTTTATCATTACTAGTATCCCCTAAAGATATAAAAATAGTGTCAACTCCAAATAATGTAGTATCACCTGAGCCATTTTCTTCTCCAGAATCAAATTTGTGAGTAGCAATTGCATCAGGCATGTGAAAAAATACATCTTCGTCTGATTGAATTCGTGTTCTGTTTGTAAAATCGTGAGCAATACGACCAGTACCGTAATCATCATGACCCATTCTAGACTTATTAATATTTTCTCCTGGTGCTACATTTGCGCCATACTGAATAGTATTATAACTTTCTGCAGCCGTTGCTTGATTTATAGCAACAGCACTACATTCGTAGCTAGAGTAAATAGTTTTATTTGAAAATTGTATTGATTCTCTATTTGAATTAGACTTAGGGTCAAACCTACCTGCTAAGATATTATTAACATAAGTTAAAGTAGAGCCAGATGGAGATGTATTAAATTTTTGTTTCAAATGATGAAATTCATTATTTGAAGTATCAGAAATGTTTGTAATACTATCAGCATCAGCTTTTTGAACTCCAGCATCTAGTCTACCAACTACTTTTAGAGTGTCTGTACTTTTAGCTGAGTATTGTAACTTACCTAATGTTGCTTCTGGTGTGTCGAATAAAAAATCAGTATGCGATAAACATTCATGACCTTGTAAAGGTGTGTATATGTTTCCATAATGTGTACCGTTTTTATGTCGTAGCGAAGAATTACCTTCTACATTTGCGTGTATAATAGTTTGATTTAACAATCCAGAAGCTAAAACTGATTTATCTGTTTCTTTTCTATCTACACGTACTATTGAATAACCACCAATTTTATCTAATATAGTTTGCGCAAGTTTGACTTCAAAATTAGGCGTTAGAACAAACCCATTTACATCATCAGTCAATGTGTCAAATGTTAACGTAGTATTAGTTCCTGCAGATGTTGAGTTTTGATTTAAAGTCACAGTATTAGTACTTGTATTTACTGCTGTAACTGAAGTGTTCTTAGGTATACCTGTACCCGTTACTACATCGTGTACGTTTATTGCAGTAACACCTGCATTTCGAACAAATGTGTTTGCACCGCTACTAAAAACACAACCACTTAAAGGTGTGGGTATATTACCAGCGTGTTTAAACGTAGTAACGCCATCATCACTTGTCGTTCTTCTGTTACCGCTACTATCTATGCTTAAGTAATCCATAGTACCATCAGGCATACGAATATCACCAATTGGCTTTACAAAAGTAGGGTTACCTTGCTTGTCGTAAAATAATATACCAAATCTGTATATTTCACCTCTTTGATAGCCAGTAAAACTATTAGTAAATAAAGGGTCTTTATAGTTTTCAAAGCTGCCATTTTCGTTTTTTGTAATGTAGCCATAATGCGGTACTTGACCGAACATTGTTTGTCCTTTATAGCTATCATTACCTACTGCATCGTTATCAAAATACTTAACCTGACTTAAGTTAAATCTTTTGGTATCAAACGTTACCCTAACCCCTGTTGCAGCATTATCAAAATCATGTGTTTGTGCGCCTGGAACTCTAGTTGAATACGTTCTATTTAACCAGCAGTATTGTGTGTCACTATAAAAATTTATATAATGTATTTGTGGGTTTTCTTTTTCAGTGTAGGTAGTAGAAAGTCCGTTATTTGAAATAAGAGTACTAGTATATTTATATGACCTTACTCTAAAATCTTCATCTACCGATTGTGCGTTGTTAGTTAAGTTTGAAGCAAAAAGTCTGTTATCTTTAATAGCTAAATCTCCACAAGTATTCCAACTAACATGACTTTTTAAAAGTTCATTAATTGATATTGTAGTAGTTGTTTCGTTACCATTATGTATGTAATTAAAAGTACTAGATACTATTGCACCTTCTGATATTATATTAGCTTCTATTGCGCCATCAGAAGAAAGGTATTTTATGTCTATTATTTGTATAGTACCATACGACTCATCTATACCAGATATTTCTATATTAACAGAATTTGAGGATTGTGTACCTAATGGTCCCCCTGTAGAAAGGTGGTATTGTGTATTAGATGATGTTTTTAATACTTGTACAGGATTTGTAATATTAGATACTCTTGAGCTTTTACCGTCAGTTGTTATGAGTCTATAAGCGTACGAATGAGAACCGCATAATACATTTCCACCTGCAGTGATGCTTTTTATAGTTGGGCTTGGTAAGTTTGACTCTTTAAATAAATTTAATTGGTCACTAGTCAAGCCTGTATAATATTCTGGAGATTCTTTTAAGTTTAATGTACGTAATGGTTGTATACCATCAGTCCAATAAATTCTATGAAAAAATTCGTTTTCTTCTGACACTTCAACCCTTAAAGAAGTTTTAGCAGTCAATCCTAAATCAGTTCTTAAGACTATTTTTTTAACAGACTGCGAAAAATCAGGTTGTGGAGTAACTGTAAAGATAGTATCTTGTGTATTAGCATCAATACCTCTAGTTATAAATGCTACATAATTAGAAAACTCTGCTTGACCTACTACTTCGTAAAGATTTGTAGACAAAGTTTCTAAAGTACCACCGTATACAGGAAATGAATAACTTTCACTACCGTTAGCTGGGTTTCCTGTTTGTACGTATGGAGCAATAACAATGGTCATCGCTTCTGTTGTTTTGTCACTATATCTTATTTTATAAACTCCATTTACTATAGGGTCTACGGATATATTAAGTTTAGCGTTTATCGCAGGAGTTAATACTGCTTTCAAAAGAGCTAAACCCATCAAATAATTAGAATCTATTAGATTACCTCCACTATATTCGCCTAAAACAATAGCAGGTCCACCAAATAACGAATTACCACTTACAAACGTTATTACAGTTGTAGTAAAATCATCATCTCCTGAAATTGTAAGTTTCCAACCCATTAATACTGGTGTAGTTAAACCAGATATATTTGTTGAGCCTAAAGCTAATGTGTCAGAGATTGTTATAGTTTTTTCTGAGTCTGATAATGTTGTAAATAAAGTATTACCTTTTGCGTTTTTCAATACAAAACTATTATCTTCTTTAGTTACAAGTCTAGCATTAATAGCTGATTTATAAGTGTCTGGAGGTAATGCATTTGCATCTATATCTGACATCATCCCCTTAGAGAACGAATTAGGTTTCTTAGTAGGTTGTGCCATTATTAAAACAATTTACGATTGTTATCATTAAAAGGTCTAAGGGAATTCCAATATTTACCAATGTTTCGCCATTGTTGTTTAGAAGGCATGTTGTCTTTACCTCTAGCCTGCGCACATTGCATTGACCATTCTTTTTTTAAATCTTGATATACGTATCTAGGTAATTTCTGATTAAAATACTCTCTGCCTTTGTATTTAAACATTATGTATGAAGCGATTGCATCTTCATGCGCTGCAGAAATAGTAGGATAGCCATCATCATCTGTAGATATAGACTCGTAATGCAACTTAATAATAGTACCGTCAGATAGGTCAATATTAAGATAATTGCCTGATATATAACACCTTGTGTTATCGTAGTCACCACCTTCAGCAAGTATTTCTATTATATTTAAAAAATCTTCTGGTAGTAAAACTTTTTTATCAGTGACAGTTAGTTCACCTATTTTTTTATCAAACGTTGAATAAGAACCTATTTTTTTTTCTGCTTCAAAAGCCCATTCAACAAAATTATGAAATTCTCTAGCAGCGTCTTGTATATCTAAATTACGTATTACGGTAGACACGACTTGCTTTATACTAATTTTTGGACTTCCTTTCATTATTCTTTATTTATAGCTTCTTTAAATCGTTTTAGAGGTAGTATTTTGTGTTTAGAAAACTTGTATGGTCTATCCCAAACTACCTTTGTGTATTCGTCATCTAAGATAGGCACTTTATACAAAACTAATTCTCCAGTATTTTGTGAAGCCTTATGGTCTATTCTAACATGAAATGGTCTTTTATGAGGCAGTCTTTTTAAATAAACTTCTCCTAATTTTAATGGCATTTTAAAAACTTCCTGTTTATCAGTAATAATTTCTACCATTTCATTTAAAAACGCTTCCATAATAGAGTAATACTCAGTATAAGTTAACATTCTTGTAGAATATGTCCCTTTTACTCTTAAACCGTTTTTAATTGTATTATATATATCTTTAATAGATACATACTTGTCTTTGTATTTTTTATTTAGCTGCCTTCTTGCTTTTTGCCTGTTTTTCATCTACCTGATTGTTTGGTCCTTTAGAATTTACACCTAACATTACATTAAACTCTGCTTGCAATAAGTTTTGCACTACCAAAGGAATTAACTCTTCTGGCAAAGGGTATTGTGTAACATCGTCGCTAATATATGAACTTACAGTGGTAGGGTCAGCAAATATAGCATTGATTTCAATAGTACCACCAGAAACAAGAGAATCGCCTTCCCATATATATATGTTTCTATCTGATAACGTAGCAATTTTGCTATTTGCAGATTTAATAAACCTAGAATTGTTAATAAACATTCTATCATGGTTTTGAACAATAGGTAAAGGCACATACGAAGCCTCTACAGACTTATCATCTTTAAATGCTATACTTCTTATACCTCTATTACCGTTAAAGCCTACAACATCCTTTAAAATCGCTCCTGACGAACTTGGAGTCAATTCATCCACTTGAAAAGATACATTAGAGGCTTTTTTACCGTTCTCTGTATACTTCATTAATAAATTTGCTCTATGATAATGCACCATAAATTTTATTTGACGCAATGATATATCAGTGTCGTCAGATGATACACCTCCAGAAATTACATTCCTTATGTTGTAAGCTATTTCGTTTAATGTTGCCATATTATATTTTTATTAATAAGAAAGGGTAAAATAGGTTACCCTACTCTACCCTTTCTAGAAAGCAGGGAGCAAAAAGCATCTTTAAACTCGTCGTTCAGTTAATTCTGACTGAATCATTTGGTATCTTGCGTCTCCCAACGTCGCCAAGACTTTTCGAGCTGATATTTGACACACTTCTTCGTGTGTATGTATACTTAATAGTTCTATATCAGTAGTGTACCTTAAGTACTTTACTATTAGATTAGTAGTTCCAATTAAACCTAGAAAATACATAAAACCTCCTTGCTCATAAGCAACAGGATTATTTTCATCAGCTTTATTAAAAGGGTCGTTACCTAAATAAGCAGTTATATCTCCTAATTGCACAATTTTAACATTTGTGTATGGTGCTTCTTGATAATGTATCGCTAGTATTCTAGAATAATCAAAATCAAGCTTAACATCTGCATCTGTTTGG
>CERZ01003681.1_pt1 | contig 17927 bp, 11 predicted proteins | sample 531151 | NCBI WGS metagenome assembly CERZ01 (sample SAMEA2621448, study PRJEB7988) | marine metagenome | biome: marine biome (ENVO:00000447); feature: deep chlorophyll maximum layer (ENVO:xxxxxxxx); material: "saline water (ENVO:00002010), including plankton (ENVO:xxxxxxxx)" | depth 40 m | reverse complement strand
TACCAGATACTTATGAAAAAGAATTTGAGCGTTATGGAAATAGAACGATAGCATCTTTCCTAAGAATGGTAGGTGCAGAAATGCCAACTAACTCAGATATGATCAAGTGGGCAGAACAAGGAAGATTACATACAAAATACACTAATGTAACTTCAAATGTTGCTGCGATTAACTCGTTAGCTATATTAACAATTAATGATGTGTTTAATCCTTTACTTAATGCTGGAACAACTACTGCTGCATTAAGAGTAGGTCAAACTATCATGTTATCAGACAACACACCAGGTTCAACAAACACTAACAAAGGTGTTATTGTAACTGGGCCTGGAGGAACTACTGCTGCAAACGTAGTTTTAACTGGTAGTCAAATAGAAGTAGCATACTACGAAGTAACTCAAGCAATGGGTGCTGGTGTAGCTTGTACTCTATTTATATATGGATCTGAATTTGCAAAAGGTACTAATGGTATGCAAGGATCTTTAGAAGCAGACGATTTCTTCTTTCAAAATAAACCAATTATTTTAAAAGACAAGTATTCTGTATCTGGATCTGATATGGCACAAATCGGTTGGGTAGAAGTACAAACTGAAAATGGTGCTAATGGTTACCTATGGTATCTAAAATCAGAGCATGAAACAAGATTACGTTTTGAAGATTACATGGAAACAGCAATGATTGAAGCTGTACCTGCGGCAAATACGTCTCAAGCACAGATTGCGCTTGTAACTGGAACGCCACAGACAAATGATGATCAAGCTGGTTCTGAAGGAATCTTTTATGTAGTAAACCAAAGAGGTAATGTTTGGGGAGGAGGAAATCCAACTACTTTAGCTGGTTTTGATTCTGTTATCCAAAGATTAGACAAGCAAGGTGCTATTGAAGAAAATGTAATTTTTGTAAATAGAAACTTCTCGTTTGATATTGATGATATGTTAGCTGCACAAAATTCTTACGGAATGGGTGGAACTTCATATGGTCTATTTGATAACGATAAGGACATGGCTTTAAATTTAGGATTTACAGGATTTAGAAGAGGTTACGATTTCTATAAATCAGACTGGAAATACCTAAACGATCCTACAATGAGAGGAGGTTTGGTAGCTGGTCAAGTTAATGGACTTTTAGTTCCTGCTGGATCAACTTCTGTTTATGACCAAATCTTAGGTAAGAACGCAAAAAGACCATTCTTACATGTTAGATACAGAGCTTCAGAAACTGAAGACAGACGTTACAAAACTTGGATTACTGGTTCTGCTGGTGGTGCAAGAACATCTGATCTTGATGCAATGGAAGTTAACTTCTTATCTGAAAGAGCAGTATGTACTTTAGGTGCAAACAATTTCTTCTTATTTCAGTCATAAGTAGTAAGTAGTAAACTTTAGAAGGGGAGGAAATAAACCTCCTCCCCTTTTATTTAAATTATAATTAAATTAAAATAAAATACAATGAATAAAATACAAAAGTATACGAATAAGTCGTATAGACTATTAAAAGGAATGTCTCCTTTATCTTACACAATCCCCTCAAGAAACAGTTCAAGATCTCCACTACTATGGTTTGACGAAGACAAAGGTATTAACAGACCTTTGCGTTATGCAAGAAATCAAAAAAGCCCATTTGAAGATGAGCAAGATGGTAATGCAATATTAGAACCTGTAGTTTTTGAAGATGGTATGTTAACAGTAGACAGGAACAATCAAGTTTTACAACAATTTTTACATCACCATCCACAAAACGGAATGGTCTTTGAGGAAATAAACAGAGAATATGATGCATCTAAAGAATTAGAAGATGCTCAAGTAGAGTTAAATGCACAAGTCTTAGCTATGGAATTACCATTAGACAAAATGATTACTGTATGTAGAGTATTCATAGGTAATGCAGTTGACAAAATGACAACTCCAGAGTTAAAAAGAGATTTATTAATGTACGCAAGAAACAGGCCAGAAGAGTTAATGGATATAATTAATGATCCTATGTTGGAGTTACAGGATACTATTATGGGATTCTTTGAAGCTAATCTTTTAAAATTTGCCAAAGGCAGCAAAGAAGTTTGGTATAATATTAAATCTAATAAAAAGAAAATGTTAAACGTACCTCACAATACTGATCCTTACTATATTATAGGAACTTACTTGCAGTCAGATGATGGTATAGAAATGTTTAAACTACTAAAGAACACCTTGAAAAAAGAAAAATAGATTAACTATCTTTGTTCTTTATTAACCCATTAAAACCTTTTTATAAAATGGAAAAATTTCTTTTAATCACAAATGCGCCTAAGTCAAGTCAGTTGATTAGCCTTAGTCGTTTAAAAACAGTAACAACAGCAGCAGGTGGTGCTGGAACTACTGTTGCATTAACATATTCAGACGCAACAGTTACTACGGTAACAACAATTGCTCAAACGGATTTTAACGTATATGACGCTATTATAGATGCGATGGAACAAGCATTAGCAACAAGCTGGCAAAAATCTCAGTTTCCAGTTGCATTGCCTTTAGCTCCAACAGGAATAGCAAACGCTTAAGCTTATGAGTGCTAAATATTTAGACATACCAATAAATACTATTGTAGAAACAGGGGTCGTTTCTCAAATAATACCAGCAAGCGCTTCACTACCTATTGTAGCAGGAAATAATGCAGCTGCAGCTGTCTCAGGACAATTAAACGATGCTACGGCAGCTTTTACTACTGATGGAGTTCTTCCGGGCAATATATTATATAACGTTACTGATGGTACTCAAGTAACTATTACAGGAGTTACACAGCAACGATTATCTTTCACAGGAAATGTATTTCCAGGCGGAGGAGAATTATATGGTGTTCGTGTATTAAAACAGTTGGATGCTACAGGTACACTATTTGTAACTCGTGGAGTTGCAGTTGGAGATATTGTTAAGAATACAACTGCTGGAACAGCGACTACTGTAGCTTCTGTAATTAGCGACTCAAAATTAACATTAGTGCTTGATATATTTAACAGCGCAACTTTGTTTGATGATAATTTTACTATTGAAGTTCCTGCTAATGTAGTTTATCAATTTGGTCAAAACTTTTTGACTACTATTTCTGTAGGTGATGTGTATGAAAATACAACTCAAAACTTTAGCGAAATAGTTACTTCAATTATTAGTAACACCAGATTTCAATGTGGCCCTTCAGTTGGAGCTATCGGAGACGCTTATAATGTTTTTGATTCAACAATAGCTTCAAGTTATTTAATTTTAATGGATCAAATAGTTTTAGTTGATAGAGTTGATTCAGAACGAACTAAAATTATTTTAAACACTAATGTTACTCCTACGTTAACAATAGACCATTCAGACCAAGGAACAGGACGTGCGGTAGCTATAGCAATTCAAAATACTATGAAGAGAGGATTTATAGGTGTAAACCTACCTGAACCTCCAGGGCCATCAGCTGCAAGAGTGCAGATGCCTATTTTTGAAGGTTCTGTTGTTACAGTAGAAAGCGTAACACTATCGTAAGCTAATATTACAATTTTAAGAGAGGCTACAAAAAAAGTAGCCTCTTTTTTTTTGTTATATTTGTAAATAATTAAAAAGTATTTTCTATGGCAATGATTAATGATGTTAGGAATACGGTATTAGCGATTATTAACAAGAATAATTACGGCTATTTATCTCCGCAAGATTTTAATCTGTACGCTCAACAAGCACAGATGGATCTTTTTGAAGATTATTTTTATCAATACAATCAATGGATTAACAGAGAAAATGTTAGACAATCCGGAACCGGGTATGCTGATATTGTTAAAAGTTTAGAAGAAGTAATAGATTTTTTTTCAGTAGAAGTTTTTTTAACAGGAGGTACTGCTAACACATGGACATTACCTGCTGATTATTATTTGGTAAATAAACTTTTTTATTACCCAAAAATATTAACATTAGGAACAACAACAGCAGCAGGTGTAAATCAATTAATAGATTTAAACGCCAGTCCTATTTTTTCAAATGGATCTGTAACACCAACATATCCTGTAGCTGGAAGTATAGTGGTTAATACCTCTACGTTGTCTCAATCTTTTGTGACTACTGTTGCTAATGCTACAACTTTAAATTTAACGTCAGATATATTTACAACCTTAGGGGACACATATAGTATTTACAGCGCTAATAATATAACTGAAGTAGAAAGAGTTAGTCAAAAGAAAATATTTTATTTAACAAGTTCTACATTAACATCTCCTACAAAACAATTTCCAGCTTATGTATTAGGAGGCAATACAGTAAGCGTTTATCCTACGTCTATACAGGCGTCAGGAGATATAAAAGCTCAATACATAAGATACCCTAAACCTCCTTCTTGGACTTATGTATCTTTATCATTAGGTGAGCCAACGTTTTATCAGTCATCATCAACGTTTCAAGACTTTGAATTACCTTTGTCAGATGAGCCAGGGTTAATAGCAAAAATATGTCAGTATGTAGGTATAGAAATTAGAGAAAAAGATGTCTATAATTTTGGACAAACAGAAGAAGTAAGTAACAACCAAATACAAACATAACATGGCGTATATTACTGATTATTTATATTACGAAAACAATGGCGCAAGCCCAAATGATGAAAACTGGGGTTCATATCAGTATGTTTCTTTAGAAGACATTGTATCTAATTTTATGTTAATGTATCAAGGTAATAATGAGATACTTAACAACATAGAAAGGTATCAAGTTATATTTCATGCAAAGAGAGGTATACAGGAATTAAATTATGACGCCATGAAGGTTATAAAAATTCTTCAGTTGACCGTAGATTCTCAAATAAGATTTGTATTACCTCAAGATTATGTTAATTATGTAAGAATTTCTTTATTTGAAAATAACACTTTATTTCCATTGGTAGAAAATATTCAGACTATGTGGAGTGGAGCTTATTTGCAAGACAATCAAGCAAATATATTGTTTGATATAGCAGGTAATGTTTTAAAACCTGAAAATTCAAAAGTAGATTTAGCAAGAATAGCAGGTGGTATGCAAACATTGTATTTAGGGCCAGGGCCATATAATAATACAATGGGATATTGTTGTGATGGAGATTGGTATTTTCAATACGGTATAGGCGCACAATTTGGCTTAAACACAGAAACAGCAAATGTTAATCCAACATTTACTATAAACAGAGAAACAGGAGTAATATATTTTAGTTCTGGAATGTCAGGAAAATCAGTTGTATTAGAATATGTATCTGATGGTATGGAAAATGGAGACGATTCAAAAATAAGCGTAAATAAAATGTTTGAAGAATTTATATATGCTTATATTAGATTTTCATTATTAAACAGTAAGTTTGGAGTGCAAGAATATATAGTTAGTAGAGCCAGAAAAGATAAATCTTCTTTATTAAGAAATGCTAAAATAAGATTAAGTAACATTCATCCAAGTAGGCTTTTAATGAACTTAAGAGGCCAAGACAAATGGATAAAGTAATATGGCAGATATTAACACAAATTTTATAGCGGGTAAAATGAATAAAAGCGTTGATGAACGCTTAATGCCTCCCGGAGAATATGTAGACGCTTTAAATGTAAGACTTGGATCAACTGAAACTACAGAGATAGGAGCTGTAGAAAACTCAAAAGGAAACACCCAAATTACAAATATTCTTTACAAAAATGAAAGAATGGTTAACGCTATTTGCATAGGTGCATATGCAGATGGTATAAATCAAAATATGTATTGGTTTCTTCATGATCCACTAAACGGAAACTCACTGTCAGGAAAAGTAGATATGATTCTTTCTTATAATGCGTCTACAAATGCTACTAAATATATAGTTATATCTGAAAATGTTTTAAATTTTAATTCTTTATATTTAATTACAGGAGTAAATTTAATAGGAGATTTGTTATTTTTTACAGACAATTTTAACCCTCCAAGATCAGTTAATATAAACAGAGACTATGGCTATCCAACAACTACAGATGGTTTTGTAGAAGAAGATATAAGTTTAATAGTAAAACCGCCAGGATTTGGTCAATACACAAATAATTTAGTTTTACCTCCTCAAACAGAATTTATATTACCAGCTCCTAAATTAGCTTTATTTCAAACACCTTCTCAAGAAGAGAATTATATAAAAGATAAATTTTTATGTTTTGCTTATCGTTTTAAATATTTAGATGGTCAATATAGTGCTACTTCTTTGTATACAACTCCCGCTTTTGAACCAAGTGAATTTTCATTAGATTATGATACTTTAACTAATGCTGGGATGGAAAATAAATTTAATACTATTGAAATAACATTTAGCACAGGCCCAAAAAACGTAATAGGTATAGATCTTCTATATAAAGAGTCAGGAAAGAGTACAATATTTTTAATAGAAAAATATAATAAATCAGAAGAAGGTTGGGCAGATGATTCTTTTAGAAGTATTAATTTTGGAAAAAGAAAAGTATATACTTTACTTGGAGAAGATGAATTACTAAGAACATTTGATAATGTACCCTTAGTTGCTCAAGCACAAACAGTAATGGGTAACAGGGTTATGTTTGGTAATTATATAGATGGACGTGATATGGTAGACGCAGACGGACTACCTGTAGCAGTTGATTACACTGTTGGAGTGCAAACATTTAACGATGAATATGTTGTGTTAAAAAACCCTACAAGAATTGCTGGCTCACAAAATTGGAATATTAGTGCAACCCAGTTTCAATCTACCTTAGGCTTTAATACGTTTTATGCAAACGAAACACAATTAGGAGGTAATGTTTATAACACATCTGACACTATAATTATAGGAACGTCATTTAGTTGGGAAATACAAATAAGAACAACTGGAACCGAATCTATAACTCAGAATGTACCTAACTTTCCAACAGCAGGTCAATATAGTTCTTCAACAGCTTTTGAGCCTATTTTTATAAATTTTGAATTTACAACACAAAACAGTTATAATTCTATAAACACAATGTTAAATAGCTCAGAGTTTTCTGACGCAGTAGGTGTTACAAATTTTCAGCCAATAACAAATTCTAACAATGGGAACACTTTAACAGATAGATTTAATTCAGTTATTATACCTCCAGGCCCTAATAATCAAGGTAAAACCTCAAATGGTGCAACGTTTATTCAAACAGAACACAGTTTAACAGGTATAACTTCGTCAACAATAAGTGAAGGATGGGGGTTAGTAGTAACTGGCGATACATTTGAATTAAAAGTACCGGCAGTAGAGTATACATTTACAGATCTTACTACAAATTTAGTAAGTAGATATTATGAATACTTTCAAACTGTAAGCAACGGTATAACTGGAACTTTAGATACATTACCAAATCGATTAAGTTTACATAGTAACAGAGACTATAGTGTTGGAATAATATATATGGATGAGTATGGAAGATCTTCTACAGTTTTAACTAATACAGACGACACAGTTCATATACCTACAAGCGGAGCTGGATTTGTAAACAGATTACAAGTTTCTATAAGTAATCCTCCTCCAGTATGGGCTACAAGATATAAGTTTGCTATAAAGCCTTCAGCTACAACATATGACACTATATATATTACAACTTACACAAGAGATTTTTTTGATCCCGCTTTATTTTGGTTTAGGTTAATAGGACAAGATCAGGCATTGGTTTCCGCTGGAGACACCTTGATCGTAAAGATGGAAAACTTTTTTGTTTTTCCAAGTTTAGTAACTCTTGAAGTATTAGAGGTGGAGGTTAAGGGCAGGGGAGAGATTGATGGTGTACTTAATAATTTAGGTAATAGTTTGCCAGGATTATATTTTTCTGCAAAACCATCTGGATTTAATCCATCAAATAATACTGAAATATACGCTTATAACACAGTTTCAGTAAAACAAAATAAAGCTAATTGTGGGACAAACCCAGAGGCAGACCAACAAGCAGTATACCCGGTTCATTCTAATGCAACGGGCAGTGGAACTCAAATAAACTACCAAATAAAACAAGGCTCTGTAATACAGTTTGACATGAAAATTACAAGAAGTCCTTACAATGGAGGTTTAAACCCAGGAGATCCAGATGATAATAAATCAGTAGATTGGGCGTGGAAACAAGAATATATATCTAACAGTTTGTATAATAATTTTTACGATTGGTTTGTAGGAGATCAAATTGCAAGTTTTATACAAGGGACAAAAGATGCAGGACAACTGCAACTGACAGGTCATTTTGAACCCACTATAGCAAATTTTCTTCAAGATTGTAATATTCCTGGAGGTTGTAATAATTATTCTGTTCAGTTTTTAGAAGATTCCGCAGGTCTTCTTTCTTTAGTTTTAAGTTCAGGAGTAAAAAGAGGAGGCCCTGGTTTTGATAAGCGTCCTGCAAGAGCAAGTGTAGAAATAACTGTAATTATTAATGGTGCAGTTTTAGTATTAGAAACAGATCCAGCTCCAGCCGATCCTAATATATACTATGAGGGTTCTCAAAACTTTAACATTGGTTTTGATTCTACTCAAAATAAAACAATACATTTTACAAACAAAACAAATCAAAATTTATTATTAAACCTACCGGGTATTTGTGATGTAACTTTTGGTAATTGTTACGGATTTGGAAATGGAGTAGAAAGTTATAAAATATTAGATGAAGCTGCAAAACCTCAATTTTCAATAGGAGAAAGAGCAAGCGCAGTATCAGTTCTTCCTTACAAACAAGCTAATAGAGTTGCTTCTATTACCTATAGCGGTGTTTATAATGGTGAAACAAATTTAAATAATAGTAATGAATTTAATTTAGCTTTAGCAAATTTTAGAGATTTTGAAATAGTATATGGCCCTATTATGAAACTTTATTCTCGTGAAACAGATGTATTAATTTTACAAGAAGATAAAATTTCTTATGTATTGGCTGGTAAAAATTTATTGTCTGATGCCGCAGGAGGAGGTGCAATTACCTCAATACCAGAGGTTTTAGGAACACAAATAGCTCGTATAGAAGAATACGGAATAAGTTTTAACCCAGAAAGTTTTGCAAGTTTTGGAAGGAATATATATTTTACAGACACTAAAAGAAATAGTGTTATAAAATTATCTTCAGGAGCAAAAGGAGATGCTATAGAGATTGTTTCTGATTTAGGAATGAGATCTTATTTTAGAGATAATTTTTCTGCTCAAATTGATACTCAAAAGTTAGGGGGCTACGATCCTTACATGGATGAGTATGTTTTAAACAACAATCCAAGTTCTGTTGTTCAAGGCGCTGAAAATTTAGAATGTGGAACTTTGGTTTCACAAACAAATGCTATTGATTTGTATGAGGTTACTGTAAACATAGGAGCTATTATTGGTATTGTAACATTAGATTATTTATTAGCAGCTGGTTCTCCAGATATACAAATAACATATACTTGGAATGGAGTTAATACTAATAATGTAACTGATGGTACTACGACAAGCGCTGGTACTGGAGTTTTAACAGACACTACCGCAAACTTTTCAAATATTGATATAGGAAATGGTGTGTTTAATACCTCTTCAGGTACTTCTCCTACTCCAAGAACAACTGTTTTAGCTGTTATTAGTGCAACAGAGCTATCACTGGCTAATCCAAATTTTGTTTTAAATAGTGGAGACGGTTATTTAATAACAAAAAGAGTTACTCCTGTAATAACTACTGTCTTAGTTAGCGGATCTAACCCTGGAGGATCTATAAGTCTTAATAAATCTAATTTGTACCCTACAACAATAAATTTAAAAGTAGCAAGAGCTTTGTCAACAAGTACTGATCCTTTGTCTTATCAAATAACTCCTAATTGTGCTATTGCTCCTGCTGGATCAATAACTCAAATAGTATTGACTTCTCCGCAACAATCAGGAAAAGAATTACATTATGAATATCAATGGAATGATGGTACTTTTTTTAGTCCTGTTGAATCAAATTTAGTAAGAGCAAAATCTAACCCATTACAAAGTGTTTCAGCTTTTGATCAAACCAATGGATTTCAATCTCAAGGAATGATTCCTTATCTAAATGCAAGTCATTTAATAAGGTCAAATAAATTAAATACTGATGATTTAATTTTTAATGAAAACGAAAACAAATTTTATATTTTTGCTCAAGGTAATCCTATGTATGCACCAGGAGCAACAGGAACATCAAATGACTTTAATGTAACTAAGTTAGCAGGGAAATCACCTCGTACTCCTATCCAAAATCCCCAAACAGGTCTTTTTCAAGCTACAAGACTTAATTACGGAATGGGAACTGCTTTGCCAAACTTAATTCTTGTAACAGACTTAAGGGATTATTCATATGTAAAAATGGGTTATGATGCAACTTCTTCATCAGCAGCTTGTAATGTTGTTTTAAATTGCAATCCAGTATTAACTACTGCAAGAGAAACATCAAGTTATAATGCTTGTCAATTAAGCGCTATAAACATTACTCGTTATACAAATGCTATATCAGCAGCAAATATTACTATTGGAGATATTTTATATCAAAACAGCCCTTGCAATTCTAATACAACTAATTGGACTGATGCAGGTTTTTATAAAATTTCAGGAAGTACAAATGGAAGAGTTCTTAGAGTTGGGAACGATGGTTTAATAATTCAAATAACAAATTGTTAATATGGCAGTAGCAATAAATAGATATTTTGACGGCAATAACTTTTGTCAAGCCACAGCTATATTTACAGATGATAAACTTAGTATATTTGCCCCTACAGGGTATTATTCTTTTGATGGATATGTAAGATATTGGGATTCGGTTACACAAATTTTAGACAGCTGTTCTGTATGCCCTTAAATAATTAATATTATGTCAACAAACGAAACATTATCATATAGCGATGGGGCTAAAGGCTGGCCTTCTTTTTATTCATTCTTGCCAGAATTTATGATGGGAATGAATAGTTTTTTTTATACGTTTAAAAACGGAAACTTGTACAGACATAATACAAATGAAAAAAGAAATGTATATTATGATGTAGAGTATAATTCTAAAATTACAGGAGTATTTAACACTTCTCCTTTAGAGATTAAATTGTTTAAAACAATGTCTTTTGAAAGTGATGCATCTTGGAAAGTTACATCTTTAGTTACCGATCTAAGTACAGGAAGTATGTTAAGTACTTTTTTTGAGCAAAAAGAAGGGGAATGGTTTTCTTTTATAAGACAAAATGCTTCTACTATTAATTTCAAATTGAGATCGGCTCATGGAATTGGAGACATACTTACTGATCCAACTTTAGCGACAGGTACAAATTTATATTTATATAGTTTTGCTAATCCTATAGGGAATATGATAGATGAGGGAGACTCTGTTTTTAAAACTTCAAACCCAGGGACAGACGCACCAATTAAAACAGGTGTGGTTTCAAGCGTCAATAACACATTAAACACTGTTACTGTAGATATAACAGGATTTATTCAATCCGTAGTAGCAGATGACTATATACTATATTACAAAAATGTTGTAGCTGAATCGCAAGGAGCAAGAGGATATTTTATGCAATTTACTTTAGAAAATGACAACCTAACTCCAGTTGAGTTATTTTCCGTAGGGAGTAGCGTGATGAAAAGTTATCCATAGATTTTATTATCTTTGCAGTAATGTCATTTAATATACTACCTCTTACTTCTAAAGACTATGATAATTTTTTAGTAGGGTGGTGGAAAGAGTGGAGATGGACTCCGCCAAAAAAAGATTTTTTACCTGAAACGGGTTTTATGGTTTATTATAATGACAAACCAATTTGTGCAGGGTATATGTATATTACAAATTCTAATGTAGTTTTATTAGAATGGATTATATCTGATTTTAAATTTAAAAATAAAAAAATCAGAAAAGAAGCGCTACTGATGTTAATACAATTTATTACTTCTTTAGCCGCAGGAACAGGTAAAAAGTATGTTTATTCTATACTAAAAAGTAAAAGTTTAGTAGATTTATATTCAGAAATTGGCTATGTAAAAGGTGATGATAACGGAAAAGAAATGATTAAAATATTATAATATGGCAATAGGAACAGCAGTAGCAATTGGTGCCGGAATTAAACTTGTAGGTGCGGTAGGAAGCTTTCAACAAGCGGCTCAAGTTAAAGATCTTCAAGAGACAGCTGATAGGCAAGCGACTGATTATTTACAAAAAGCAAGTGACACAATAAATAAAGATTATTACGCAAAATTAAAAGTTCCTATGGAAGCTTATGATGCTGAACTATTAAGTAATTTACAAGCAACCACTACTGCTGTAGAGGCTTTGTCAGAAGCGGGGTCAAGAGAGCTTATAGGTGGCGTTGGGAAATTAGCATCTGTTCAGGCAAAAGCAAATGAATCTGCCAGATTAATGCAACAAAAAGAATTATTTGCTTTAGATAAATTTAAAGCAGACGCTGAAGACAGTATGAATCAACAGCAATTAGCTCTTCAAGTGGCTGGGGAGCAGGATAAACAAAAAAGAGATATAGAGTTTCAAGAACAAAGAGCATCTTTACAAAAGCAGGGAATATCTCAATTAGCATCAATGGCAACTACTATTGCGGGAGGATTGGATGATCAAAAACTATCAAAACAAGACAAGCAATTAAAAGGTTTATTAGAAGAAAATAATATTAGTGCAAAACTTTATGCGGCAGATCCAGAAAAATACTCATATATATTTGATCAACCCGCTATAACGTTAAAAGACACCCCTTTGATGACACCAAAATCAGGGCCACAAAATGCTAAATATTTAACAGATGATTTGTTGAATACTAAGGCTGTGCCATCAAGACAACAAGGCCCAATAAATGAAGCTTTAAAATTAAATGTAAATCCTTCACTATTTTCACCGGAAAACTCTTTCATGATGCCTAAGCCTCAAGGTTTATTAGGCTTAGGTCTTAGTGGTAAAGGATACCAAAACCCACAAAGTGCTTTTGGAAATCAAGGGTATATGGGATTTCAGTTAAATCAATTTCTAAACCCAGAAGATCCTGCTTATTCAAATCTTTTTGGAAACAATAGCAGCAGAATGAGCATGGATGAGTTATTAATAAAATATGGAATAGGTAAATAATAATAATGGCTAAAAAAGAAATAAATTTTTCTACTTATGCTAAAAGAGATTTAGCTAAAAGTACTATTGATTGGAGTGAAATATCTAAAAGTTTAACTGACGACCTTACAAAAATACAGGAAGATAGGGTAAAAAGAAGAACCGATATAGATGATGATACTATTCAAACTACAAATACTCTAACAACATTAGAAGAGTATGATAATGCAGACTTAGGAACTCTTGCTTTAGGAATGTCTAACCAATCGGCTCAGTTTCTTAGTGTTCAAGCAGATTTACAAAAAAGAGGTTTAATATCAGCAACAGACCTGGCTCAAGGGAAGCAAAGAGTTTTAGCAGATTGGAAACAATTTAGCAACATAACAAAGCAGTGGAACACAGATTACGCTGAATATGTAAAACGTTTGGATAGTGGTGAGGCATCTTCTTTAGAGGAATGGCTGAATGAACAAAATGTTGCTTTTGGAAATTTACAAAACATATCTGGTTATGTTAATCCAGAAACAGGTAGGCTATCTTTAGTAGAGTTAGACGAAAAAACAGGTTTACCTTCAAAAGATCCTGGTAAGCATGTTTCAATGAACACTATAAACAATAGGTTTAAAACCCAATATGATGCAATAAACACAACTGATTTAGTTAAAACTAAAGTAGATTCTCTTGGAGCTTTGTTGCGAGAAACGTTAGGAGCAAATCAGGAAGTGTATGGAGAGAAAGGTTGGGGAACAATGAAAGACAATGTAGATTTTCAAGTACAAATGAGAAATCAAACAAATTCTTTGTTAACAGATAGTAATGTAGCTGTAATAGCTGGAAGCCCAGCTCTTAAAGGAAAATATACATATAATGAAGAAGATATTGAAAATGAAAAGTCTACTGATTTAATTTTAATGAAAATTGTTAATGGTAGGCCAGTTTTAGATACAGAAGCAAAAAATATTGAAGAAGTTAAAAGGGTAGTTGGAGATCTTCTTTACGGAGAAGCAATGATACAGTTAGATGAAGAGTATTCGGCAGAAAAAGGATTTGAAATATCTACTCAATTAGCAGAAGAAAGAGTACGGGGAGATATAGATTCTAAAAAATATAGAGATCAGCTTGCGAAGGCAGAATTAAACTTAAAAGAGAAGAAGCTTGATTTAGATGAAAAAGTAGCAGCTGGAAACATGACTGCGCAAGAAAAAACAACAGAATTAAATCGCGATAGATATGAATTAGATGTGTTAAAATACGAAACCCAAGATGGTTTAGTAAATGCACAGATAGATAAAATGTATGCTGATATTGATTTAGGCAGAGACAAATTAAATCTTCAAGAGCTAACAGGTGATAGAAACTATAAAATAGCTTTAATGAATGAAACTTATAAGTCTAAATTATTAGTAGAAAAAAAGAAACTTGGTATTGTTCCTTTTACTTATAGTGATCCAAATAAAATAAGTTTTTTCGATGGAGTGGAGACTACTGGTAATAAATATGTTCAAGAAAATTTAGGAGAAAACATTATATTATCTGACGATTTTTGGACAGCAGATAAAAAAGAAGAAGTACAAAAAGTTATTGGAGGATATGTAAAAGGAATGTTAGACGCTAACGTTTATAATAAATTAGCTGAACAAGGAGGCTTTGATGTTCAATGGAATAAAGATGATAGCGGAAAACCTAAGAATGAAAATGGTCTTGTAATTACAATAGGAGGTGTTAAGTATCCTTATCCCCCACAAGGTGCTACAGACAAAGAGATAGCTCTTGCTATGAAGGAAGACAAGAGTCTAAGCAGAGATGCTGTGGTTAAGAAATTAAATGACTCAAATGGTTATAATACCTTTACGGCAAAAGGATTTGTACCTAAAGGTTTGCAGTGGTTTGAGATGAATGTAATTGAGAGGAATGAGTATGCAGTACAAAATACTGAATCTTTTTTCAGTTGGATTACCGAATTTGTTTTAAATCCATCTACTACTGCCGCAATAGCATTACAAGAACCAGAAGAAGAAGAAGTTGGTTATATAGAGAAAATAGAAGGAGGTGAGGGTAATGATATATTTGAAGAAGTAGAAGAAGAAGAAAATTAAGACTAATGGATCAAAAAGAAAAGCTATATAATCTATATGTAAAAAAGAATCTTATTACTGATGATAAGGTAAGTTTAAAAATGTGGAATCAGATGTCTATAAGACAACAAGAAAACATTTTTAAGTTAGGATTAGAAAAAGGTTTGTTTACTGATGCTATAAAAGTAGAACAGTTTACGTCATTATGGGCAGGAGATGTAAAAAAAAAAGACGATTCCGAATTTTCTACAGATGGGGTGGAGACTACTATGGAGTCGGATACTCTTACAACTCCAGAAAGCACTTCTTCGGATACAATAGGAACCATACTTCCTGAACTCAACGAAACGGTTGAGGAAGATGTTAATGTAGATATAAATATGCAAGAGTCTGTGCCTACAGACACATTAGACGCAAATGTAAATGTTGAGCAGCCTCAAGTTATTCCGGAACAAGACGACAGTGTTTTAGGCTTCCAGGAAACTCCTCGTTTTAATCAATTTGGAACGCAACAAAATTTATCTTTAGGGGAGAAAGAAACCGCAATAGAAAGATCTTTTGGAAAAAACTTTGCAACAGATTTTCTTGGAGATTTATACAGATCGTTTGAACAAGGACAAGCGCAGGGATCCACTTTAGATGAGTCGTTAGAATTGTTTACAAAAGGTAATAACGTTACCGAAGAAGATATTCAAGATTTTATTGAGGCTCAACAATCATTACAGGGTTTAGGAGAAAGTGATGAAATGAAAGAATTTAATCGTATATACCAAGCTGAAGGCGGAGGTGTATGGGGTTTTATTAAGGGTAACGTAAAAACAAGATTTCAAACACTACCACAGCTTTTTGTTTCTTCTGTGTCCCAAATGTTAAACCCAGCTACATTAGCAGCGGCAGCAGCAGGTGGAGTAGGAGGTTCTTTTGTACCAGTTGTAGGTACAATAGGTGGAGCATTAGGAGCGGCAACTACTACATTAGAAACAGGTATAACATTTGCTGAGTTATTACAAAAAGAATTAACAGATAGGGAATTAGATTTTACAAATGAAAATGTTAGAACTATATTAGAAGACCAAGATGCTCTAAACTCAATAAGATGGAAGGCGGGAGGCAGAGGTTTAGCAATTGGTATAACTGAGGCTGTAACAGCGCGTATAGCAGGAGCTGTAGGGGCAAAAGTATTATCAAGAGGGCCAGCTACTCTTGGAAGAAACTTAAAAGGATTAGGCGCAGTAGCAGGGATAGAGGCTGTTGGTGGTTCAACAGGAGAGGTTGCTGGTAATATTGTTGCGGGACAAGAGATTGATGCTGCAAATGTTCTTTTTGAAGGTGTTGTAGGATTAACAGGAACGCCAATATCTGGTGTAAAAGCTTTTTATAAAAGACCAAGGTACTATATAAATAAGAAGAATGGTGGAGAAGATTTTTCTGAAACTACAGCTGAAGATATGCAAGACATAATAGAAAATTCTCCTGATGATGATTTTGCTAAAATGGAATTAACTATAGAAAATAGTCCAGCTTTAGAGGAAAAAGCAAGAAACAGAAAAGAAGAAATACATGAGAGGGCGGTTATAGAAGGTCAGCTAAGAAAAGCAGGTGTAGAGAATCAAGATAAAATTAATGAAATAATACCTTTACAAAAAGAATTAAATGCATTAGCTGATGATACAGGAGAGGCTTCTAAATTAAAAAGAAGTAAGATAAAAACACAAATAGCAGATATAATAAATAGAGAAGATGCCATTCAAGAGCAAAGCACAGATGAAGTGGTTGGAGAAGTTCAAGCCGCAGATATTCAAGAGGTGGAAAGCGGAGGGGACGCTTCCGTTGAACCTACCAGAGAAGAGCAGCAAAAAACCACCCCCACCAAAGAGACCAAGACAGAAGAGAAGGAAATAGTCAATAACGAAAGAGTAGATCCTGAAATGGTTGAGGAAACTCCTGCTGCTGAAGAAACTGCTGCTGCTGAAGAAACTCCTGCTGCTGAAGAAACTGACGTGGCTCCAGCTCCTGAAGAAAATAGGATAACAACAAAACGTCAAAGACAGCCAGAAAGAAAAAAGATTCCAGGCAGTAAGAAATTTGAAGTAGAGGTAGATTCTGATGGTAAAGCTCAAGTGGTAACATCAAAAGACGGAAGGCCTGTAAAAGATGTAAATAAAATCAAAAGTCAAAAGGTAAGAGATTATTTACTAAAAGAAGGTATTGATGTAAATGACGGGAGAAAAACTGCTGACATACTTAAAGAAGAGGATGTTAGCGCTGCTACTGAAGAAGAATTTAATAAATCGCTTCCTAAGAGTGAAAATGTAAGAGAGATTGCGGAGGCTATTGAGCAAGAGAAAGAAGCGGCTAATGAAAGAGCTGATGAAGCTGATCAATTGTCCTTAGATGCAGAAAGTGGAGGAATAAATTTGCGTGGAGAAAAAGTAACAGAAAGACAATGGGTAGAAGTTACAGGGCAAAAAGTAAAAGACATAGACGCAGCAACAAGAAAAAATTGGCTTACAGGTTTAACCATTAAACAAGAAGACGCTTTAAAAAGGAAGGCGAAACAAGGAAAACTTACTCAAGCTGAAATGAGTAGTATGAATAAACAATCATCATTAGAAGATGCAGCAATATATGCTGAAGATAACGGGGCAACGATGGATCAGCAAGAGTTGATACGAGATTTCTATGAATACGCTCAGGACAACCCCAATGGTATACCAGGTAAGACAAAATTAAAACAACCTCGATCGCCTTTGTTAAATGAATTAGATGCCAGATTTGAAGAGTTAACCGGTCTTAAGCCTACTGATAAAAACATAAAAGCAGTAATGAGTGTTGATCCCAATAGACCGCCATTAGAT
>CERZ01002155.1_pt1 | contig 18738 bp, 28 predicted proteins | sample 531151 | NCBI WGS metagenome assembly CERZ01 (sample SAMEA2621448, study PRJEB7988) | marine metagenome | biome: marine biome (ENVO:00000447); feature: deep chlorophyll maximum layer (ENVO:xxxxxxxx); material: "saline water (ENVO:00002010), including plankton (ENVO:xxxxxxxx)" | depth 40 m | reverse complement strand
AGAAGAATAGTGTGGTTTTTTGAAAACACAATATTTGAACCAACCCAAGAGGAATTAGAGCCTTGGGTTGGTTTTGTTTATGAAATTACAGACTTGAGTAATGATAAAAAATATATCGGTAAAAAATTATTTTGGTCAGTGAGAAGGTTACCGCCATTAAAAGGTAAAAAAAGAAAAAGAATTAAGAGAACTCAGAGTGATTGGATGAATTATTATGGGTCAAATGAAACAGTAAAAATGCTTGTAGAAAATGAAGGCGCATCTAGGTTTAAAAGAAATATTATTCGGTTGTGTAAATCAAAGGGTATTATGAGTTACTTTGAGGCAAAAGAACAATTTGATAGGGAAGTCCTTTTCAGTGATGAATATTACAATGAGTTTATAGGCGTAAAAATACACTCAATGCATGTGAAAGGAAAAGTATGATGAATAATATATTAAAATTCCCAAAGCAAGAGATTATAAGCGAAAATGACAGATTATTTTTAGAACTTGAAGATCAAGCGCAGATTATAAAAGATCAAAAAGAAAAAATAAAAAAGATGGCAGAATCTAAAGAGAGGTCTAAAAAATGTACGAATATAAATGTAAAATCCTAAGAGTCGTTGACGGCGACACAGTAGACATTGATATTGATCTAGGATTTGGTATCTGGGTTCATAAAGAAAGAGTGCGAATGATGGGAATTGACACGCCAGAATCTCGCACTAGAGACTTGGTTGAAAAACAGTTTGGTTTGGCGAGTAAAGTGCGACTGAAAGAATTATTGCCTGTCGGATCAATTCAAATTCTTAAAACAGAAATAGATAAATCTGGTGAAGATAAAAAAGGTAAATTTGGCAGAGTACTTGGTGACTTCTTAATTGAGAGAAAAGTTGGTGGTTCACATGAGCAAAATGTTAGGGTGACTAGTATTATGATTGAAGAAGGTCATGGTGTTAAGTATTTTGGGCAGAACAAGGCAGATGTAGAAAAAGATCATATGATAAACAGACAAAGATTATTGCATGAGAAAGTAGTAGTTCTTAATGAGTGATAACGGCATTATAATTCCACAAAAGAAACTTATTGATATTACAGATATTTATGACCAAAGAAATCGCAAGAAAAAGGAACTTGAATTTTATACTACTGAGATGGAAAAATTAATGAGGAAGTTAGCAAGGCTCAATCATGAAATTGGTGTTACAGAAACAATAATTTCACTCATAGAGCAAGAAACTGTATTAGATTTGAAAGAAACTATTGAAGAAAAAAGGAAATTGTTAAAGGATGATTGACTCTTCAAATAATATATGTTAGAATGGTTATTGAATAAAATGGAGATTAAGGTAGAATGATTTTAATTGATTATAGCGGTGTCGCTATCTCTAATATAATGGTACAAAGAATTGCTTTAGACGAAAATATTATAAGGCATATGATTTTAAATTCTATTCGCATGTATAGGAGTAAGTACAAAAAACAATTTGGTGAGATAGTTATTGTTGCTGACGGTGATGGAAATTGGAGAAAAGATATTTTTCCTCAATATAAATTAGGTCGTAAAAAATCACGCGATGAATCTCCTATTGATTGGGTAGAAGCATATAGAATTATTAATATGGTCTTTGATGAAATCTCTGAAAATTTTCCTTATAAGACTATGAGAGTTTGTGGTTGTGAGGCAGATGATGTAATCGCTAAAATTGCACTAGAAACTCAAGAGTTTGGCAAACATGAAGAAGTGATGATTGTATCATCAGATAAAGATTTTGTTCAACTTCAAAAATACTCGAATATTAAACAGTATTCTCCTATAAATAAAAAACATTTAGAAACTAAAAACGCAAAAGCAACTTTAATGGAGCATGTTTTTAGAGGATGTAAATCAGATAAAGTTCCAAATATTTTATCACCCGATAATTCTTTTCCTGATGGTATTCGTCAAACGCCAATGACACAAAAAAAGATTGATGCTTGGATGGCAGCAGATGATCTAAAATCTGTGATGAATGAAGAAACTTATAGAAACTATTGTCGTAATAAAAAACTTATTGATTTAACAGAAACTCCTCAAAACATCCAAGAAGATATTATAAATACATACGAGGCGCAAGACCCTTGGTCTAATAAGAGTAAAGTGTTTCCATACCTAGTATCTAAAAGATGCAGATTATTACTTGAATGTGTACAGGAGTTTATATAAAATGGTGAAGTTAGTTCATGAAGTTATTAGTGCAGCAAGGCAAGCAAAATCGAATCCAGAAAAAGTAAGGATTCTTCAAAAAGATAATACTGCTGCACTCAGAGACGTTTTAAGAGGAACATATGATAAATTAGTTGTATGGAATGTGCCTAAAGGAGACCCACCACATAAACCTAGTGATGGTTATAATGATGCATCAAACTTACTCAGACAAAACCGTCAATTTAAGTATTTTGTAAAGGGGCTTGAGGGTGATCAGTTACCAAAGGTAAAGAGAGAAATGTTATACATTAAACTCTTAGAGTCTATTCACCCAGAGGATGCCAAATTGGTTATTCAAATGACAAACAAAAAAGCAATAACAGGAGTTCCAAAATCAGTCGTTCTAGAAGCATTTCCAAAATTATTAGTTAAACCCTAATGATTTTTATACTAATTTCAATATCTGTAATGCTGGTTGCTCTTTTAGAGTGTCCAGCATTTTACTTTAAGGAGAATCTTATGTCCAAACAGCAACTTCAAAGACTACAACAAGACAGCGCACACCTTGAAATGTTCGCAAACAAATTAACGTCTGAAGGTAAACTTGATCTTGTAAAAAAAATAAAAGCAAAAAAGGAATATTTGGACAATTACATTACTACAAAAAGAGTAGAAGCAGCATAACTACTTGACAATATCTATTTTTATGGTATAATATTCGTATAGATATAGAGAAAGTTTTTGGAGAAACTATGCCTAATTATACCATAAAAAACGTAAAAACGAACGAACATTATAATGTTGACTGCACATATTCAGAGTTACAAGAAATATTAAAAAATTCTGATTTAGTTCAAGGTTTATCTGCTCCACTTTTGGTGGGCGGCGTAAAAGATATGTTTGGAAAAACGCCTGATGGATTTAAAGATTTAATGAAAAGAACTAAAAAAGGTTCTGGTAGAGGTAATACTATTAAAACATGAAAAAAAATAATTCATTAACCGTCAACCTAGATGAACTTGAAGAAATTGAACCAATTACTCAAAATCAGCGTAAAGCCTTTGACTACTGGGATGATGATTCAAATCTAATATTATCAGGAAGTGCTGGTACAGGCAAAACCTTTATAGCATTATATCTTGCTTTAGAAGCAATGCTAAATGATCCAGATATTTATCGTAAAATTATTGTTCTTAGATCAGCAGTAACAACACGCGATCAAGGATTTCTTCCAGGAACTAAAGAGGAAAAAGAGTCATCGTATGAAGCACCATATCGTTTAGTATGTTCTGAACTATTTGGATTTGAAGGTGCTTATAATAAAATGAAAACCGCAAACAAAATTCAATTTGAAACAACCTCTTTTCTTAGAGGTTGTACATTTGATCAAGCGATTGTTGTTATTGATGAGATGCAAAATTTAAACTTTCATGAGTTAGATTCTGTTATCACAAGGATTGGTAGAGATTGTCGTGTCATTTTTTGTGGTGATCATAAGCAAACAGATTTTAAATTTAAAGATGAAAGTGATGGCATCATTAAATTTATGAATATTATTGAACAAATGAGATTCTTTCGTATTGTAAATTTTGGATGGGAAGATATTGTTAGGTCCGATTTAGTTCGTGACTATATAATGACAAAAGAGATGCTAAATATCTAATCGTATATGGAGAAAAAAGTGATTGAGATTTATGGAAAAAATAACTGTAGTTATTGTGATAAGTCTGTAGCATTAGTAAAAAAATATAATTTGAAATATGAATATAAAGATGCAACAGACTTGGATATCTATAGTGAACTATTGGAAAAGATAGGGTCAGTACCCACAGTTCCACAAATATTTTGGAATGGTAATCATATCGGTGGATACGAAAGACTTGTTGTAGAAATAGAAAACACAAGGGAGTATGGACAAGATGGATTTTGAATTTACAAAAGAACAACTAAAAGAAATTTTACATAGAGATAGGGACGTTGATGAATGGTATGATGCCATGATAGAAATGTTTCCAAAATATGGTATTACGACAAAAAATAGAGTTGCTGGTTTCTTGGCACAAACAGCACATGAAAGTGCAAACTACAAAACTATTTCAGAAAATCTAAATTATAGTGCAAAGGCACTTGATGCTATTTTTGGAAAATATTTTAAACGCGCTGGTATTTCTCCTAAAAACTATCATAGAGAACCAGCAATGATTGCTAATCATATTTATGCAAATCGTATGAAGAATGGCGATACCGCATCTGGAGATGGATGGCGTTTTAGGGGTGGTGGAATACTACAATTAACAGGTAGACATAATTATACCGCATTTGGTAAAAGTGTTAATATGACTGCCGAAGATGCTACCGATTATGTAAGAACAAAACAAGGTGCTATTGAAAGTGCTTGTTGGTTCTGGCGTACAAATAATATTAATAAACATTGTGACAATAACGATATTATTACCATGACAAAAAGAATTAACGGTGGTACTATCGGCTTGGCTGATAGAAAAAAACATTATGCCCATGCCCTTGAAGTTTTCGGAGAGCATTGGGAACCAGGTGATGATACTGATGATATCACATATAACCTTATTCGTAAAGGTTCTAAAGGTGATACTGTAAAAAAATTGCAAGAAGCATTGGGAATTACTGCTGATGGTGATTTTGGATTTGGAACAGAAGAGGCTTTAAGAGCATGGCAAAAAGTAAACGAATGTACTGTTGATGGTATAGCAGGACCACAGACATTAAAATTAATTTTTTCATAGGAGTAAGATGAAGTAAAATGGCAAAATTCGGTAGATATGACCCACGAAATAAGAAGCGTGACCGAAATAAAAATCATTCTCAAAATAAAGATACTAGAATTCGTGAGGTTGATGAAAAACCAAGGTTTAATTTAAAAGGTAATAATATAAATTATGCACTTTTAGATGGTATTAATGAGTTTGATGATGAAGATAATGACCCAAGTTTATAAAAATTAAAAAGGTATATTATGAATAAAGTAATTCTTACTGACTGCGATGGTGTTCTTATGGATTGGGAACAAGCATTTGGTGAATGGATGATTAGTAACGGATATATGATTAATAAAGAATATGAAAAATCATATGACATGGCAAAAAAATATAACATAAGTGACGATAAAAAACGCGAACTTGTAAGATATTTTAATGAATCATCTCGCATTGGATGGCTCCCACCTCTGAGGGATGCTATAAAATATGTTAAAAAATTACATGAAGAACATGGTTACGTTTTTCATATGATAACGTCATTATCTAAAAATCCTTGGGCTGGAAAGTTAAGAGTTGAAAATACTGAAAGACTCTTTGGTAAAAGTGCTTTTGAAAAATACATCTTTCTTGATGTTGGTGATGATAAGGGTGAGGAACTTTGTAAATATAATGATAGTGGACTTCTTTGGATTGAAGATAAAAGCGAAAATGCTATTGATGGTGCCGCCGCTGGTTTAGACTCTGTTCTTATCGCGCATGATCATAATAAAGAATCTTTTATTCCCAGATACCATACTTGGAGAGAATTATATGAGGTCATTACATGAAATCTATTGCTGAGTTACTTAGTTTAAGATATCAATACGAAAATTATATAGAAAATCTAGAAATTCCAAAAGATAAAAAAATTGGACATATAAATAACCTTGTATGGTTTAAAGATAATGGGCATGTTAAAAACCGATTTAGAAAAGGTTATGATGAATCAATTCTTATTTGTAAGACCATATTAGATAATTACTATAAGAGAGAATAGATTGTAAAATGGCAAAAGCAAATTTTCCAGCAAGTCCGACTAACGGTCAAACTGTTGTTATAGGTGGAATCACCTATATTTACAATAGCAGTAAAGGCATTTGGCGAGATCAGATTTCTAATATAGGTAATACTTCAGATACTGCCCCAGCAAATGCTGTTGATGGTCAATTATGGTACAATTCTTCTAATGGTGCATTATATGTGTACTACGATGATGGTACATCAACTCAGTGGGTTGGAGTTTCTGGTCCAGCAGGTGCAGCAGGTGCAGCAGGTGCCGCTGGTGCATCTTCTTCTCCAACCTCATATGCAAATCTTGCAGCATTCCCTAGTTCTGGTAATACTGCTGGAAATTTCGGTTTTGCAACTGATACTAAAGCAGTTTATGTTTGGGATGGTACTGAATGGGACAGAATATACACTGATACAAATGCCGTACCAGAATGGACAACCGCACCGCCAACAACTGCAAATTTAGCTATAGATGGAACTGCAACAAATCAAACGGTTGTAGCAAGCGACCCAGAAGGATTTCCTATTGAATATTCATATGATACTAATCCATCAAATCAAGCGCAAGCAACTATTTCTCAATCTAGTAACGCTTTTACTATTACTCCATCTACAACAGATTCAGATGCTGGAAGTTTCATTTTAAGATATAAAGCGAATGACGGTTTACATAGTACTTCTAAGTCTACAACATATACTTTAGAATTTACGACTCCTATGAATGTTTCCACCTCTGGGTCTGGGTCAATGGATATCAATGCAAATTCAACAACAGGTGCGTTAGACATAACTTCTGGAGGTTCAACTGAAACTTCTGGAGTTGCTTATGTGCCGACAACAGGTTTGAAACTAGGAAAATATTATATAGAGATAGACATAACTTCTTCTTTGGGATCACCCAATAATGTTCTAATGTTCGGTATAGGAGATTTAGCAATGGCACAGGCTGGGACTTTGGGTTACAATACTAGCGGTAATGTTCAGATTACGTTTTACGCAAATACTCCTAGATTTTACCCACACAGCGGAACCAATTCAAGTCTTAGTGCTATAGACGATGGCAGTCTACATACTCTAATGTGGGCATATGACACTACCGCTGAAAGGGTATGGTTTGGGGTTGATGGTACTTGGGACACTTCCACAAACACAGGCGGCGCGCCAGGCACTGGAGCGGGCATAGATATATCTGGAGTCAATTTTACTACTGGACTTGCCTTCACTTTTGGTTCTGCTAATTCTAATGGTGTTGCCACTGCACAATTCGTATCTGGGTCAGGACAAACTTTAAGTTACACTGTTCCAACTGGCTTTCAGGCGTATTAAAGGATAAATAAAACATGGCAATAAACTTTCCAGATAGTCCAACACATAATCAAAGTGCAACACTAGCAGGAAAATCATTCACCTATGATTCAGATGTATCTGGATGGAATGTCAGTTCTTCTGCTAATTCTACTCTTGATAGCGCAGATGTTACTAATATAGTTGATAGTGATTATGTATCACTAAGGTCAAGTAGTGGGGGTGGAGTCACTGTGTATGCCAATCTTGCTGCATTTCCTTCAAGTGGAAATACTGCTGGTGATCTTGGTTTCGCGACTAATACCAAAGCATCATATATGTGGGATGGTGTTGCATGGCAGAGAATGTCCATAGGAACTCAAATTGGCCCTAGATTTACCACAACACCAGCAGCATCTCTTTCTTTGAATGCTGATGGTACAACATCAACTATTACTGCTGTTGCAACTGATGAATCTGGATTCCCAGTGACTTATGATTGGGATGCGTATAGTGGATCAACCCTATATAATGCTGATAGTTTACCATCACAAGTCACTGCATTGTCTCAATCTAACGGCGTTTTTACTCTTACACCATCTACAGCAGAGGCAAACGCTGGAGATTTTTCTTTTAGAGTAAAGGCTTCCGATGGAGTTTTAGCAACTCCTATAACATCGTTAATATCCTTGGCATTTAGTCTGACCATTACTATTGCAGCACGACAAACTAGAGGTTCCAATTATGTTGAACCAACATCTACTGGTGTTACTCAATTTAATTATGCCTCCGCTGCTTCTGGTTCTAATTATAATTATTTTCCAGAAGGTGCTACTGAAGCCGCAGCAAGTTGGCCTACTGGTAAGAGATATATTGAAGCAAAATGGACATCAACAGATGGTTCTTTTGGATCATTTATGCTTGGAGTAGGAGAACGAACTGCTTCTCACAACAATGCTTCTACTGGTGGATACACTACTTCAGGTACAACTTCAGCGTATGCATATACAGACACTGGTGGCAATTATATCGCTGCTGGAAACAACCAAACCAGCGGTCTTGGCGCATATGTATTGAATGATGTATTTACAATTGCATACGATACTGATGCAGAAAAGATATGGATTGGTAAAAATGGCACTTGGGGGTCGGGTTGTGGAGATCCAGGTGCTGGCGGTTCTGGATTTCCTTTATCATATGCTAATGAAGGATATGCTTTTGTCGTGGCCTCGGTGTCAAATAATGGCGGCAACGATTTTACACTTACTTGGGGTGGGTCTGATTATACCATACCAACTGGATTTACTAAATTTTAATTGTCACACTTAATTTTGTACTATATACTAAGTAAATAAAATTCTTATGGAGAAAAAAATGACTACTGAAAATGAACAAACGAATGAAATGCCAAAAGTTGACATTACACCAAACGATCTTATGGTTATCAGACAAGTATTTGATGCATCAAGCCAAGCAGGAATTTTTAAAGCACAAGATTTAACCACTGTTGGTTTCGTGTATGATAAAGTACATGCTATTGTTGAAGGTATCATTGCTGCCGCCAAAGCAGATGAAGAGAGCAACAGTTCTGAAGAATCAAAAGAAGAATAATTGAATTTTTTGTTATGATCAATCTAAGGAAAGAACATGGCAAATAAAAAACCAAAGCAACTTGAACATGAATCAAAGTATGAATACCTAGATAGGGACGGGGATGGAATCATCTCTGATGATGAAATGGCAAATGAAAAAAGAATGATTGAACTAGAAGATTTACGTTCTGATATGGAAAATGAGGACAAGAAGCAAGATGCTCAAAGAGCAATGGCATGGTTCGCGCTTGCTGGAATGTTACTATATCCATTTGCTGTTGTCCTCGCTGCATGGGTAGGTCTTGAAAAAGCACCTAATATTCTTGGTGATATGGCCCCTACATACTTTGTTTCTGTTGCTGCTATTGTTGCAGCATTTTATGCTAAAGAAGTTCTACACAAGAAATGAAAAATATTAACACGATCAGAGATGTGTGTTATAATTGTAAGTGTAAATCTCACTGCGAGAAAGAATGTAAGTCTTGCAGAAATGATGTTTGTATAAAATGCGAGTGTCCTCGCTGTAAATAAAATTGGAATGTATTATGAAAAGACTTATATATCAAGTTTACGTTGGAAAGCGTTCAAAACTTTATGACCATTGTACACAGTCTGTGAAAGATTATTGTAAACGTCACAGCATAGATTATGAAGTTCAAAGATCACCTATTCTTATGATTAAGCCTGATGTATTTTCTACAAACCGTAGTAAAGAATCGTATGAAAAGCATGGTGGCTATCTTCCAATATATGAAAAAGAAAATGCATTCACTTATCTTAGATCATACGATCAAGTAGCAATTATTGATGCTGATGTGTGGATTCGTCCAGACGCTCCAAATATCTTTGATGAACTACCTGAAGGTTATGATTTTGGTGCTGTTTGTGAAAGAGAAATGCCTATCAATAATCAGTATATGGCAAAAATTGCCAATTATTCTAGAATGCAATACAGCACGATTAAATCTGTTGATTGGAAATGGAATAATAAAACAGGTGGTCAGTTTTTCAATATGGGCATCATGGTTATGAACAAATCAATTGAAAAGTACTTGAAAGGTGAAACTCCAGCACAATTTATTCGTAGACCAGAGTTCAAACCTTTTGTTGATGGTATGGGTGCTTGGAAATGGTCAACAGACCAAACACTTCTCAATACTTGGATTAGAGAGGAAAAAATGGCAATCAAGCATTTAGATTGGAAATGGAATGGTTTGTTCACTGCTAACACTAAAATTAAAGAATGTCACTTTGTGCATTTCTTCTTAAAAGATAAACTACCAAATCGTGGTGAGAATGTAGAAGAATTGAGAAAGGTTGTAGAATGATACAAAAGTTTTTTATCCATATTCCGAAAAACGGTGGAATGAGTATTAGACGTAGCAATATTGCTAGACCTAAAGTAATGATTGCAGCACCACAAACTCACAAAACTGGCGAATACACCCAAGCGGTTAGAAATAAAATGCAATCGCTTGGTGAGCATGATGGTTTTGAACACGCTAGATGGAAAGATATTAGCAAGGGTTTACAAGACAAAATGCAGTTTTTTGCGATTGTAAGAAATCCTTGGGACAGAGTTGTTTCTCGTTACTTTTTTGCTAAAAAGGTTATTTACCTTGAAGAAAATTCAGATCATTATGGTGAGACTGAATATTCAGATTGCTCATCATTTGAGGCTTTTCTTGAGGAAAGGCATAAATGGGGTGGACATGAATACATGTGGCACAGAGCCATTCGTGGTTGGTATCCAGCAAAAGATTATGTAACTTGTGATAAAGGTATTATGCGTTGTGATATTTTACGACTTGAGCATTTAGATGAAGAGATATGTAAATATTTAAATTTGCCATTTATGACAGGACCAAGAAATGTAACTGCTGTTAATGATAAGCGTTATCAAGACATATATACACCAGAGACGATTCAAATTGTTGCGGATTGGTATAAAAATGATATTGAGCAGTGGGGTTTTGATTTTGATACACCTGCACAAAAAAACTATTGGTGTGAAGATTAATATTGAGAATTGAATGAAAACTAATATAATATATAATTCTATATCAGAAAAATCATCTGAAAATGCTCTACTTTGTAGACAATCTTTTAATAATTTTAAAGGTTGGGATGTTGAAATATTTGATGGTTGTAATCCATTAAACTTACATAAATATCACAATAAATATAATTTGAAAACCACTGAGAGAACACTACATCAAGATAGACCATTAGTGAAAATACATTCAAAGAAATGTTGTTTTTATTCCCATTACGAGTTATGGAATAGATGTGCTGAATCTGGAAAAAATATGGTTATAGTTGAGCATGATACTGAGTGTGTATTAGACAACAATATACCAGAGTTTGACCCAAAAGAAAAACTTGCAATGCAATTAAGTACTGATACCATTTTATGGAATTGGCCTTGGTACAATACCGAAAAAAATAAAGAAAAATATGAAAAAAATGGTAGTGGTGTGCATGAAATATTTTATTCACAACCCAATGGTGTAAAATGTATGTCTGGTAATACTGCATATTTAATAACACCAGCGGCATGTGAGCATTTAATACAAGATTGTATTAAAAATGGATGGACGCAAAACGATTTGTTAATAAATACAAGCCAATTTCCATTATATTACTATGCGCCTTCACCAATCGCATATATAAAGTCAAGAGAATTGAGATCATCTAGTGTGGGCGTAATAAAGGATTTTATTAAATGATTAAAGCAGATTTGTTAGGAATAGATACTTTAGAAGAATGGTATAAATCTATTGTTAATCAACAAGAACAAGCGCATGGAGAACATTATTGTGCAATGCATAACGCTATTCAAGAGTGTTTGAGCGAAAGTAAGACATACAAAGAACTTGGTACAATGCAAGGTGGGACCGCCGCCGCTGCGTTGTTTTCTACACCTCATCCAATAAGAGTTGATTTGGTTGATATTAATATGAGTAGATTTAATCCCCACAAACATCTTTTTGATGATTGGTGTAGTAAAAATAATATTGAATTGAATGTTATGGAATGTGATTCAAGGCATCCTGATTGTGTTAGCGAAGTTGACGTTCTACTTATAGACTCAGTGCATTTAAGACCACATATGGAAAGTGAATTAAAGGCACACGCTAATACTGTGCAAAAATACATAGTATTTCATGATACAACAGCAAGACGCGATCTGGCACAAGGAATCGAAAAATTTTGTAGTAAGATTAACCCTTGGGTTTTACATGAAAAGTTTTTACCTAATGTTGGATACACCGTATTAAAAAGAGTTGGTGCGTAATGATAATTGCAGAAAAATGTAAATGAGTAAAATTTTTATTACAGGTATAGCTGGATTTATCGGTTACCATCTTGCAAGAAAGCTATTCTCCCAAGGACATGACGTTTCGGGATTAGACAGCTTTAATGATTATTATGATCCATCACTAAAGAGGATCAGAGCATCTAAATTGTCTGATTTGGGAATAGAAGTATTTGAATGCAATCTAACCTCTGATGCGTTCAAATTTTATAAAAATGCACATAGGCTTACTATACCTCAACCGTCTTTAGACGGTGTTGAAACCGTCATACATCTTGCGGCATATGCTGGTGTTAGACACTCAATGTTAGACCCGCATCTTTATATCCAGAATAACATTATCGCATCACAAAACTTAATTGACAGGTGTGAGAAAGACGGCGTAAATAGAATTTTATATGCGTCAACATCGTGCGTCATGGCGGGTAATCCACTGCCTTGGAAAGAGGATGTGAACTTAGGTCACCAATTAAATCCTTACGGCTTTACAAAAGCGACTACAGAATCTCAGTTCAAAACCAGCAAAATTAAAAATACTACTGGACTTAGATTTTTTACTGTATATGGTCCTTGGGGTCGCCCCGACATGGCACTATTTGACTTTACTAAAAACATTATTGCGGGCAATCCTATAAAGCTATTCAACAATGGAGATATGACTAGAGATTTTACTTATATTGATGATATTGTAAACGGAATCTTACTTCTTTTGACCGCTGATGGCAAAGAAATATATAACATTGGTCGCGGCGAAAAAGTTAAATTGCTAGATTTTGTTCATGAAATTGAAAATAACTTAAATATAAAAGCGATCAAAGAAATGGTGCCTATGCATCCAGCAGATACTCAAACTACATGGTCTGATACAACTAAAATAAAAAAACTAGGATATAATCCAAAAGTATCAATTGGTGAAGGAATAGAAAATTTCGTAAATTGGTACAAATTTTATTATAAAGTGAATTAAATATGTCAAAAAATATAATACTCCAACATTGGGTTGGTAAATTAAGCGAATTAGAAAAATCATCTATTGAAGATATGAAGTCTTATGCCGAATATTGTGGGGCTGAACATAGATTAATAGAGGGATATTTTTTAGATGGGCTGTGTCCACAAGGGCAAAAACTTCATATGTTAAATGAAGTTTTTGATGATTACGATATCGTAGTAATGTTAGACCCTGATATGTTTACAAACAAACTTAAAAAAACAAAAAATATATTCACAGAAGAAACTGGTATTGGTAGGTATTTTGGATTACAACCAAAAATTCATAAAAAAGTAGTAATGAAACATCCTATGTTGTCTAATATTAATAATGCATTTTGGGGTGGTGCAATATATAGATTAGAAAGAGAAATGAGAAAAAAATTGCGACAGCATATAGTTATTGGTGAACTTTCTCAATTTAATAATGAGTTTTTTGATGAAGGAATGATGCACAGACTTGCTGTTAAAACGGATATTAAAAATGAATCCAAATATCATATTGATAGAGGTCAATGGGATTCTAGTAGTTATGAAAATAATAATAATTCTGAAATAATACATATTCGGCCTAGAAGATCATTAGGTGGCCCATGGACTCCAAAAATTCAAATATATAGAGAATTGAAGGAAAGGGGATTAATATGAAGGCATATTGTATAACCCTAAAAGATGATGAACTAAGTGAAAATGGTTTTAACAAAGTATGGCAAAGTGCTAAAGAACTAAATTGTGATTTCTATGTAGAGAGATTTGATGCTACAAATGAAAAAAATGCTAATAGACAGTTGCTTGATTGGGATTTATTTTGGAATTATCCATGGGAAGGTAAGGTTACCGATATTGCAACAGGTCTTACTAAATCTGCATATCCTACAGCGATCAAAGAAAGAAGAATTGCTTGTGCTATAAGTCATTTTAGATTATGGACGAAATGTTTTGAAATAAAAGAACCAATTCTTATATTGGAGCATGATGCCAAATTTGTTAAAAAATTAGATTATCAATATATTTTAGATTCAAAATATAAAGTAGTGGGGATAAATAATCCTATTGGTGCAACAAGACGCGCTAGGCAATATCATGATATTATTCAGCGAAACCATAATCCAATTCAAGGGATACCTCATATTGACGAATGGAATATTCCTCAAGGTTTGGCGGGAAATTCTGCATATATTATTAAACCAGAGGGGGCCGAAAAACTCATATCAAATGTATTTAATTATGGGCTTTGGCCTAATGACGCTATTATGTGTAAACAATTAGTTGATGATATGGGGGTTACTAAAATTTTCTATACCGAAATTCAAGGTTTAAAATCAACAACAACTCAATAGGTAAATTATATTGAAAAAGATTGATATCTTTTATGCTGCTCTAAACGCAAAAAAATTTGAAAGATTAAATGATTTCTATTATTACTGTATAGATTATGCTAATAATGGTCTTGCTTTAGATATAGGGTCTGATAATTTTTTAGGTCTAACAAAAAAGTTATTAGACAAACAGTGGGTTGGAGATATATGTGCATTTGATCTTCAAGATTTAAAAGAATATGATAATAAGATTGAGTTTTATAGTGGCGATGTTTTGGATACAATAACATCAGTTTTAGAAGATAAGAATAAAAAAATCTCTATTTTGGAGATAGATTTAAGAGAACCTACAATTTCTTTAAATGAGGATTTAGATTTGAAAAGAAATAGGGTGAATGAAGTATTGACTTTATGTGATGATTATTTGAATGATAATGTAGTGATTATAATAAATGAATTTATGAACGATGTGTGGGGCAGTATAAATCCAGATGGGTATTTTCTAGCAGATTTTTTTGAAAAAAATAATAAGTCTTATGAATGTCTGGGATATCTACCGTATTATCTAAGTTATAATGGTGAATTATTAGGTAACGAAGGTGCAACTGCTTGGGTTGTATCTGATAGTAAAAGTTTACAAGGAAACGATCTTAAAAATCTTATAAATCAATTATGGACACATAGTCCATTTTAAACAACCAAGAAAGGTTAAAAACAAATGAAAAAACTTTTAGCAATCGTAGCAGCGGGAATGATGTTAGCAACAAGCGCATTCGCTGGGGATAAAGTAAAAGTAGGGTTTGTCTACGTTGGACCAACTGGTGATCATGGGTGGACATATCGTCATGATATTGGTCGCCAAGGAGTGCAAGACCATTTCGGTGACAAAGTTGAAACTGTATATGTAGAAAGTGTTAAAGAAGGTCCAGACGCTGCAAGAGTTATTCGTGGTATGGTAATGGACGGTGCTGATATTATTTTTACAACATCTTTTGGATATATGGAACAAACGCTAAAAATGGCGAAAATGTTTCCTAATGTAAAATTTGAACACGCAACTGGATATAAGCAAGCAAAGAATATGTCTAGTTATGGGCTTAGATTATATCAAGCACGACACGTACAAGGTATTATTGCTGGACTTATGACAAAAACAAATAAGATTTGTTATGTTGCAGCATATCCAATTCCAGAAGTTATTCGTGAAATTAATACCTATTTTATGGGCGCACGTAGAATGAATCCAGACGTTGAAATGGATATTGTATGGGTAAATACTTGGTATGATCCCGGAAAAGAGTCGGATGCTGCTAAAGCCCTCATGTCCCAAGGTTGTGATATGATTGCACAACACACAGACTCTCCTGCGCCAATGCAAGCAGCAGAGGCACAAGGTAGACATGGCTTTGGTCAGGCATCAGATCAAATTGTGTTCGCGCCAGATGCACAATTGACTGCAACTATTGATAACTGGACTCCTTATTATATTCGTAAAGTTGGAGCAGTTATTGATGGAACTTGGGAGAGTGAGAACTATTTTGGTGGTATGAAAGAGGGTGGTGTGCAAATGGCCCCATTTACCAATATGCCAGATGCAGTTCGCGCCAAAGCACAAGAGGTAAAAGACCAAATTGAAAATGGCGAATACTTTGCTTTCACTGGGCCATTATATGATAATGAAGGAAATCTTCAACTCGCTGAAGGTGAGGTCGCAACTGATTTTCAGTTAAATTCAATGAATTATTATGTTGAAGGAATTAACGCGAAAGTACCTTAAATAATTATTAATGGAGACTCCAATGGAGTCTCCAACTTTAGGATTGATTTAATATGAATAATACAACAAATGGCGGTTCACAACCAGCAATGATTCCACCAAAAATGCAATTAATTTCAAATGGAATGTATGTGTTTATGGGTGATGTGTCTATGGATACGATGAGTCCAATTATTGATTGGATATTATCAGAAAATATGAAAAGAAGTGATAGACAAAAAGAATTGACTTTAGGTATTTGCTCAAGAGGTGGTGATCTTAATGCTTGCTTTGCATTAGTTGATGTTTTGAGAGCATCAACAATTCCTGTTAAGACTGTAGGATTAGGTATGATTGCATCTTGTGGTTTGCTTTTATTTATATCTGGACAAAAAGGTAAAAGAATTTTAACACCAAATACTGCAATTTTATCTCATCAATATTCTTGGGGTAGTGTAGGTAAAGAACATGAATTGTTTGCCAGAGTGAAAGAGATGGAACTCACAACCGAGCGTATGATTAATCATTACAAAAAATGCACTGGGATGAATGAAAAAAAAGTAAGAGAGTTTCTTCTTCCACCAGAAGATGTTTGGTTAAGCGCAGAGGAAGCAAAAAGTTTAAAACTTTGTGATAAAATAGAAGATATACAATAAAAATATTACTAAATACATCTAATGAGTTGAGGAAGCCTTGGCTTCCTCTTTTTTTAAAAGAAAGAGAGAAAATGACACAACTGATAAATCCAAAGAAATTTACTAACACTGTGGGGCTTTTACGCTCCTTTTTTTTGACCAGAGGGTTTCAAGAAGTACATACGCAAAATAGATTAAGCATTTTAGCAGCATGTGAAGACCCAGAAAATGTAGCAAGTTATAATTATGAAGGTGAGGTTTGGCCTTTACCGCAAACAGGTCAAATGTGGCTAGAACATGAATTATTATCTGATCCCTCTGCGAAGGGATTTTTTTGTGTCTCCACTTCATATAGACAAGAACCAAACGCAATTCCAGGTAGACACGATACGATTTTTCCTATGTTTGAATTTGAAATGGCAGGTGATATTAATGATCTTAAAGTTATGGAAAGACAATTAGTAAGTCACTTAGGTTTTGACGATTGCACAGAGAAAACGTATGGAGAATGGCAGCAACATTATGGTGTTAGTGCAAATACCGAATTGGATGCCCAACATGAGTTGGCAATGCAAGCATCATTCGGTTCTTGTATGATTACAGATTTTCCAGAGATAACAAGTCCGTTTTGGAATATGTCTAGAAACGAGGATGGTACAAGTAGAAAAATTGATGTTATCCTTGGTGGTATGGAAACTATTGGTAGTGCAGAACGCAGTACCGACAAAGAACAAATGAGAAACACATTTAATACAATTTCTAATGGTGAATATGCTGGACTCATCAAGAGTTTATTTGGAGATGAAAGGGTTGAGGCAGAACTTGAAAAGTTTCTTGAGTTTGATTTCTTCCCAAGAGTTGGTGGTGGTATAGGGTTGACACGAATGATATCCGCTCTAGAAACTCAAAAGAGTAACTAAAGCGCATATTCTGGGGTGGTGGAATAGGTAGACACGCGATACTGTTTATATCGTGGATATATAGTTAAGTGTAAAAGACTATTTATATTCGTGAAGGTTCGAGTCCTTCCCCCAGAGCCAAAGGAAATAAAAAAATGATACCAGTGATTGATTTAAATTCTTCATATGCAAATCAGCATATTGAGGATGCCTACACATCTGTGGGTTTTGCAGTTTTTACTAATAGTTTAACTCAAATTGAAAAGTCTGACATAATTAGTTGGTTTAGCGAAATGAAAGCATTTTTCAATTTACCTGATGAAATAAAGAAAAAATATCCATATGAAGGCGATACCAATCTAGGATATAGCATGGTGGGTGATGAAAATGTTGATCCAACAGCACCTAAAGACATTAAAGAATCTTTCAATTACAATAATACAAGAATGAGCGAATATCTTTGGCCCAAAGAACTTCCAGGATTTAAAGCAACAGCATTACAAAGTATTGATGTTGCAGACAAACTTACGATTAGAATACTTAGTAGGTTTGATGAAATTCTAAAATGTGGCACTACTCTTGTGGACGCTCATATGAAACCATTTAACACTACAAGAGTTATTCATTACCCAGCCCATGATGGTCCAGTAGAAGATAAGCAAATGAGAATAGGTGAACATAGTGACTATGGTACTATCACATTACTGTGGCAAATTAATGATGTTCCAGGATTGCAAGTTCAAGACTTAAAAGGAGAGTGGCATCCAGTGCCATATGATGTTGACGGTGTGGTTGTGAATATTGGCGATCTACTCCAGAGATGGACAAACGATTACTTTAAAAGCACTAAGCATAGAGTAGTTAATTCGCATATACATAAGACTAGATACAGTATGCCACATTTTGTTGATCCTACTCCAGGAACAATGGTGAAAAATTTGAGAACCCATGAGGTTGACAAGTACTTACCTATTGAGAGTAAAGAATAT
>CERZ01001487.1_pt1 | contig 19460 bp, 18 predicted proteins | sample 531151 | NCBI WGS metagenome assembly CERZ01 (sample SAMEA2621448, study PRJEB7988) | marine metagenome | biome: marine biome (ENVO:00000447); feature: deep chlorophyll maximum layer (ENVO:xxxxxxxx); material: "saline water (ENVO:00002010), including plankton (ENVO:xxxxxxxx)" | depth 40 m | reverse complement strand
GTAAGCTATCTAATAACGCTGATGCAAACCTTAGAATGACTAAGGCTGTTAATTTACTTAGAATGTCTGTTAACTCTGACATCGATGTAATTGAAGGTTTAGGTTCTATATACAAAAATGAAGCTTACGGTTTGCAAAGCGAATTTAATTCGGAGCAATGGCTAGATTTATCTACAGAAGAAAAGTTTGCATATACAACACAAGCAGTTGCTGGTTACTTAAAGCAAAATCTAGAAAACGACGGTAAAAGAAATGAGTTTTTAGATAAGCTAGACGCAGTAGTAACAAGTGAGTATATATTAAAGAATGGCTCACCTAAACGAATTAAAATTGTAAGGTTTAAGCCAAACATGAATAAAATTATTAATGAGGTAGATTTTACTGACCAAGTTAGAATTATTCAAAAACACTTTAATAAACTTCCTGGAGATATACAAAACTTTTTTGTATCGTATGATTTTGTTACGACTGGTTGGGGTTCTAATGGTAACTCGTTAACACCATTCTTTAGTGACTCTAAGTCACAAAAAATTAATGACATAGCTGAGAAAGTACAAGATGTTTCTAAAAGTAACTTTGAACAAGATTTACGTTCGTTCATGTTACAAAACAAACTTTACAAACCTTCTAAACAATCACTTCAAGAAATAGCTGTAGCAGTAAACGCAAGAAGAATTGCTTCTTTGTCTTACTTAGCCTTATACGGAAATGATGGTTCTTTTGCTTCGTTTAATGATGGTGGTTTGTTTGGTGTAAAAAAAGAAAACATTGGACTTACAGATTCAAATACAGTTACTACTATACAGGATTATCAAAGCAGAATAGATAGAGTAAAGAAATCAGAAAAAGAAATAAACAAAAAATTCCAATCTGACAATGATTTATTAAACGTTCCAATGAATTTTTATAGTGGTGTGCCAGAAGCTGCCATGATTAACGTATTAGGTTTAGCAACTCACAAAGAAGAGAAGGTAACATCTAATAGTGATTTGCATGAAGGTGATGGTGTAAAACTATTAAAAGTACCGATGTATGAATTTGATGGTACTACCTATGAAGGTATAGGTCAAAAAATGGATTTTGACAAGTTTGTTACACGAAAACTACCAACTGGTGTTAAGTTTGACATACTAGCGCAAGAAGATAAAGATAGTTTAGAGCGTGATTATAAAATATATGAAGCTTCTGTTTCAAAAGTAAAAGCTTTATATGATGAAGTTAGAAGTCAAAGCATAGAAGACGCTGTATACGACAAAGACATGAGCGAACAAGAAGCTCTTGAAAAGTTTAATCGTATTAGAGATTTATTTAAAGAGTATAATGATATACTATCTTTTGAAAAAATAAATATAGCAGCTTTATCTCAAGGCAATCTATTTGCTGAAGAGTCAGCATTAGTTGATAATCTTATTGATGAGCTAGCAGCTAACCCTTTACGTAGATATATGGAATACCATTTTGGTAATCATATAGCAAACAACCAAATTAATACTTGGCAAAAGAAACATGGTAAAGACTTAGGGGATATTAGCGACGAGATGAGAGCTAAAGATATTTCTTCACTAAACATGTGGATGTCTCCAGGTGACTTTGGTAAAAGCAAACCAGCTATAGCGTACATTAACAAGAACATGAAAATGACTCATATTAAGTATACAAGAAATATAAACCTTGTTACTAAAGAAATGAATGAGAAATTAGAAAACTTGTATAAAGCTAACTATGAGTCTGATTTTGAAGCTAAAGCAGCAAGGTTATGGCTCAAGTATATGCCAATGGGTACAACTAGTATAAACAAAAAGTTATTTGGTAACATATTAGAAATAACTACTGGTCTAAAGAAAGTTGTAGATAAAGACAACAACACTACATATAGAGATGTGTCAGATACTAGGATAAAACCATCTTTAGTTTATGAAAATGGTGATATTAAAAAAGGTAAAGGTAAACCGTGGCATAAGCTTAACAAAGCTGAACAAGAGTATTTAGAAATGTATGTAAAGTTTACTAACTTTTATAGAGACTTAGTAGAAAGCAAAGAGTTGTATGCTTACAATAGAGGTGGTACTTACGTCCCTTCTATTACATCTTCTCGTTGGGAAACTTTACATAAAAGAGGTTTGTTTGGTGTTTATTATCAAATGTTCAAAGGAGACCAAGATTTAGCAGACGTAGTTGTAGAAGCAACTAACCCTTTAACAGGTGAAACAGAAGCTCTAGACTACTTTAGTTGGAAATCCTTATACATGTATGGAAGCGGTGAAAAAATACAGCTACGTACACCAAATCAAAAAAGAGCAACACAAATTGCACCTAAGAAAACTAAGTCTGGTGTTGTACGTATTGAAGAACTAGAAAAAATAAAACGTAAAGCACAAAGTTACGTAGATAAGGGAATTAACTACAAGGGTGATAAGATTACTAGAAATTCTTCTATTAATCAACTTATGTCGTTAGAGTCTGAAGAAGCTATGAACAGATTTAATCACAAGCGTTCAATGACATCTTCTTATTTAGGTACAGGTAACATGCATGCAGCCTTAAGAAGTTACTTATCTTTATTTATGTTCCAACATGGTAATGCATATAAGGTAGGTAATAAATATAAGCACTTACGTTACAATGAAAAAACAAGAGCATTTCAACAGGAAGATGATTTTTCTGAAGATATGGCTAATGAGCGTTTAGCTTTTACTGGGTTTGATGACAAAAAACAAGAAGTAGATGCTGCAATAGCAAGTTTAGGTGGGGGTAAAATCTTTGACCCATTTGCTAAATACGGTGACGTTAAAAATAAAAACGCAATCAACTATTTACAAAAAGTAGTAAAGAGAGGTTTAATTAATAAAGAAAGAGGGTTTACATTTAGTGATTTTGAATCTGAAGCTGATATAACTAATTTCTTTGTTAACTGGACTATGTATGTGGCTTTAGGATTAAATGTTCCTGCTGCGTTTGGTAACGTACTGATTGGTAAGTTTAATGCTTATAGACAGATGGGTGTTACAAACACTGCTTTAGGTGAGGCTAGGTATTGGGGTATGGACAAGAAAATAGGTTACGATAATGCTAAACGAATAAAGTCACGTAAGATGATTGAAGAGTTTGGTATACTAACTTATCGTGCAGAAGAAATAGCTGAAGGTACAGGTGGAAGCTCGTTAAGCTCGCTCATATTCTCTCCTATGGTATTAGCAGAGAACTGGATACAACAAGCAGCCTTTTTAGGTGCTCTAACAGACGAACAATTTGATTCGTACTACGTAGACGATAAAGGTGATTTACAGCTTAGAGACGGCGCAAAAGGTATAACACCTGAAGAGTTAGCAATATTAGAAAGAGATGTAGTAAACGTACAAGGTAGAGGTTATTCTGAAACTGATGTGCGTATGATACAAATGTACGCCTTATCTAATATGACTATGCAGTTCAAAAGATGGTTTCCTACATTCTTAAGAGATAGATTCGGTAAAGAAGATATAGATGATTTAGGTACAATGCGTATGGGTGCATACACAGGAGCTGCTGATTTTATGTCTAAGCTTAGAGATGAAGGTAAGATGTGGAACATATCTGAATGGAACGCTGAGCTTAAGAAGTTACCTAAACACAAACAAGACGCTGTGATGCGTTATTGGAGAGGTACACATGGTGTGATGATAGTGGCTATGTTATTAGCAATATCTTCTGTAAGTAGTGATGATGACGAAAAAGATTCAGAAGCATTTAAATTGCTTGAAAAGTTATTAGGTGATATGTTATTAGTTGTTAACGCTCCTAAGCTTACTTATATGGCTAACATACCTGCCCTTAACACGTTTAAGAATTTAAATTTATCTATATTCCATGCTGTTAAAGGTACTGAGTATAAGCGTAAATCTAAATATGGTGACAAGGGAGATAAGAAGTTTGTTTCTAACTTAGCACAACTCTTACCTTCTCCTGCTAGAGCAGTTTTAAAAGAAAAAAAATCGAGTAAGAACTCATTAAGATAATTAGTATATTTGTTTAAACAATATTTATTATGGCAGCACAAACAGTAAAGACTGATATAGCGGCAGAAGTTAATATATCTGCAAGAAGAAACGATAGCTTTAAATTTGAGTTACAGGTACTAGCCCCAGGCAGTACGACTGCTAGTTTAGACATGGTTACAGGAATAACTAACGATACTGATGCTAACGTGTATCAAGGTAAAATGTCTATTGTAGATGCTTCTACAGGTGACGTTAAGCTTAACATATACTCTGCAAGATGGACAAGCACCGATACAGAAGCTTCTGCTGACGGAACTAGTGTAGTGCCAACTGCTACAACCCCTGGACATTTTTATGGCGTATCATCTGGCTCTACAAATGTTGGTGGTGGTGTAGATGTAAGTGGTATGGACGGTGGTCAGCTTGCAGATAGACTAATTATTAGTGCTCCTCATAATTATATATCATTTGAGCCAGGAGTTTATAAGTATGATTTACAAATAAGAACAAGGGTATCTACTGCAACTACAACTGAATTTACAACTTGGTTGTTTGGTACTTTTACTTTGAACGCTGACATAACACAACTGTAATGCCAACAATAGGAATAGCTACAGCTTCTGCATCTATTGGAATTTCAGCCGCACCTGCGTTTGCAATTTCACCTAACGCTTCTGCCGTAAGCTCTTCTGTGTTTTCTCCTGTTGCAGACAACCTTGCCCTAATAGACGTTTTAGGTTCTACTTTTGTTCCTAGAGCTACAACAGGCACGCAATCATCTGCTATTGGTGGGTTGGTATTTCAACAATCAGTTAATATAAGTGTAGGGTCACAAACTAATTCGTTAGTGCCGCAATTACTAAATGCTTTTCAATATAAATTTGATAACTTTACATTAAGTAATTCTTCTTCTTTCGAATACGGAGATGTAGTTTTTTTTAAAAGTGGTAGTAATGAATATTCTGCTACTTTAGAAAAAGCAGACGTAACTAGTACAGCAAGTGGAGCGTATAACACCTTGTTTATTTTTCAAGAATATACTAATTCTACATTACAAGTAATGCATAAGGGATATATAGATTTACCAGCATCTAAAATAAATACATGGACTGTTGGTCAAACTTTATATTTAGATGCAGACTCAAAATTAAATTCAGTACCTACTGCTGGCTCAAGTCATTGGATTAGAAGTTTAGGTTTTTGCATACCGAACAATCAAAATAAAAAAACAATTTGGTTCGAGCCAGACTCGACCTATTTAAAATTAATATAAAATGGCTAAAATTTTTCCTTTAAGTTTTTACAATGGTGCAGAATCAAACGACTACGGTGGAACTGATAAATCAAAAAATCTTCATTATTCTATTCATGATGTAAACAATCTAAGTAGATTTACAAATGACGGTTCTATTGATATTTATAAATTTAAAGAAGTTCCGAATAACGCTGATTCTCCTGAAAGGGCTTATGCTTTAATAGTAATTAAAAATACTGGAGCACATAGTTCACATTTAAATGTAACTGATATTGCGTTAGAGAATTCAATAACAAATGCTGGTTTTTCATTAATTACTAATTACAACCAAATATTTGATGAAAGCAGTACAGGGGATTTTGGAGGTACTACTAGCGTATTAACTCCTGCACAATACCAAACTTATTTAAATACTTTAAACCCACAAGGTGTAGCTTTAGCCACTCCCTCTCCTTTAGGTTATATAAAGTTAAATTCCACCTCTGGAGGATTAGATGAAACTGATTTTGGCAGCGGTTCTTTATACATACCTTTTTATAGCCCTACTGTTATTTTACAAAACACTTCAGATGAAGATGGTATTTCAGCAAACAATTTAGGGGGTTCTACTGTATACCCTGAGTATGCAGCTTTTCTTTTAAAGTGTAATCCTGTAGAAGAATGCTCTATAACAGGAAACAATGAAACAAATAAACTGACCATTTCAGCTACAGGTTTTGATGATATAGTGTTTTATTTAAATGCAGTATCTTATAGAAAGGGAGCTTTAGGTTATAAACAAGGTAAAATAAATAGTACTACTTTTACAATATCTACAGTTAACCCTATTAAAACTTTTATAAGTACTACTTTAAACAATCAAGTTTTAAGTTCAAGTCAAGCATATACAAATAGTAACGTTACTGCAACTGGTAGTTTTGATAGTACAATAGCACTTAAAAACAATTTCTTTTGGAAATACAGTCCGATAGGGTTGAGTCCTGATTGCCAGTTTTTTGATGATACTGCTTCCACTAAACAAGCTATAAAAATTTCTGATACTACGCCCAATACAGGTGGTGTTAGATTAATTGATACTGATGAACCAATAGCTATTAAAACACAGCCTGGTCTAATAAGCACCAGCCAATCCTATTTATATAAAACTGTAACAGCAGATTCTACTAGTTTTACTTATCAGTTTAGAAAAGACGACAGTATAGGGGGTAATCAAGATACTGATAACGAATTATCTACTGGTACTATAGACGGCTCGATGCAGCTTGTTGAGAATGAGAATGTTTATTTAAGCATGACAAAAAATTTATCAAACGATGACTTAAATAATTACAAAACATTACAAAGTAACCAAGACTTTAAATTATTAAGGCCTCAACTAGAAGACATTACAGGTGATTTTAACAATTTTAGACCACATATAGCTTCTTTTGCTGTAGTTTACAATCCATTTTATGTAAACGGTACTTCACAAGAAAGCACCGTAACAGATGTTATGCATTTATTAAGTGCAAATTACAGTTCGTTATCTACTGATTCTGTTAGCTATCAGAAATTTATTAATGGAAATGTTAATTTACCAGAGTTAGAAGGTTTTAAAAATATAATAGATAATTTTGTAAAACTTGATAGAACCAGAGATACAAACACATTGCTTAGACAAAAAATTAAAGGCATAGAAAACACTATAGTTTCTAATTTTGAAGCAACACCAAAAGATGCTGCAATGACAAAGACGCCAAATGGCGTTGGTACTACAAGTATAACATCAGGTAAAAGAAGTATATACAAACATGCTCATATAATAGACTACTTTGACATGCCCTTTATTACCATTGGTGGAACAGAAAATTTTCTTGGTCCTTTAGTTAGATATAATAATTTAAGTGGAGCGCCAGAAGCCTACAGACAAGACTTTACTATTTTAAACCCAACAGCATCATCAGTAAAGTTTGGCACAACTCAAATTCCATATAATGATATTGCAATATCTAATACTAATTATTTTACTGCTACACAGGCTACTAGCGTAGATGGTCAAACAGTAATACCCGTAACTTCTAAAGTTTTTTCTAACGGATATAATGACGGAGTTGCGTGGGCTAACTACGGAGCAGGTGGTACTAATCAATTCATGGAAAATAGCAAGTATAAAGAAGTTAGATTTCCATTTACTTTTAGCCCTATAGCAATAACAAATGGAGAAGAAAAAAAACTTGACATGTTTGCGTTACCAGAAACTTCTTCAACTGGTATAGACTCTATTGGTAGAAGATTTGAGTTATGTACATTAACGATTAATAATATGTTTGATAAACTATCAGGTGCAGTTCAAACATCTAATAGTAATTTAAATATAGCACAAGCAGACATAGTAAATTTCAATGTTCTTTCTAGTAATATGGCATTTAAGTTTCACGCACATTATATGCCTGAGTTTAAATATAGTCTTTCTCGTAGTGCTGGCTCAACTAAATCTTCTTGGGACTCTTCTGCAACAGAACTTTACATAACTGAATACTCAGGTGTAAATAAATTTGGTACACATGATGCATCAAGCTCAGCAAGAGAAGCTATAACTGCAAGCATACACTCAGCACACACACAGTCGATTGCACCAATAACAGCAAATTCAACAAGTGGTAATGGTGAGTACAATACTAGCTACAATCACATATACGCAAGTGCAACTCCTGCAGATGATTATTATTTTAGAAAATACCCTTTAAACGGTAGGAGCGTATTTAAACACGAGCAGTATTTTAATAGTGTAAAAGCTAGAGGTGCAGGTACAACTTTAGCTGAATCTTATGGAATTTTACCTGGCCCTACGCAAATTGGTAGATTTGCAGCTAACAAAAACGCAGTAGTTGGCTATGAATCTTCTACTGTTTTATTAAGAAATAGTGCTGGTTTAAATACAGATAAAAATCTGTACGAATCTTTCTTGCCTTTTAATTTTAAAAATAAATCTACAACTGCTGTAGCGTTAATAAATATAGAGTTAGAAAATATAGTTGGTAACTCTGTAACAGGAGTTTACGGAGACCCTAGAATGCGTTATGGCTCTGGTTTAATTGGCGTAGATGCAAGCGGAAATGTTTCAGCTACCCAAGGTTCTTTTTATGAAGTACCTGTTTCAGACCAATCAGCTAACACAATAAAAACAGCACCAACAAATAGTATTGCAAAACAAATTACATCTGATGGTAGTACTACTGTAACAGTTGCAGGTGGTGGTATGACTGGTTTAAAAGTAGGTCAAATTTTAAGACCTCAACACGCAGCACAAATACCAGTTGCAAACACAAAAATTGTATCAATAAATGCAAGCGCATCTACAATGGTATTATCAAGTGCTGCACCGACAGCTACTTCTAAGTGGGTTGTTTTTGATTATGAAAATCCAAGTTACGCTATATGGGATGTTGTAAGAGGTAAAAGGACAGATGGTACTAACGCCTTAACTTCATACCCATCAGTATCTCCTTTAGATATAAGTGGTTCACCTACTTTTAGCTCTAATACTACAATGACTGTAAGTACAATGTTACATAGTAGCGTAAACCAACCTATAGTAGCTAATCCTATTGCTAGACATCATTTTATGTACGCAACAGGAGCAAATGCGACTGCATCAGCTGCAGATTTTATTGGCTGTTTTGTCATTCCTGACGCAACAAATGCTAGAGGTATACAGCCAGGTACAACAATTACAGGAGTTAGTAGTAGTACTGCTTTTACTTTAAGTCATGCGACAACAGGTAGTGGTTCAGCACCTGTTAGACTTGTACATCCAGACAGACATCAAATTAATACTGATTTCGTTACAAACTCTGTAGCTATGATTGGTACGCCTAGTCTTTCAGGTAGTAATGTTGCTGGTACTTGGGGTAAAGATACTATGTCTCTTGGGTTTTCTAGTAATTCTTCTTTTGCACCAACTGAAGAAGATGATGGTTTAAATTCTGATGTTGTAAATAGTTTTTATGGTACTTATAGTAGTTCTGATAATTTAACAAATGGAGCGCCACATATTTATTTTGCTGCTAGTCCAGCTGCAATAGGAACAAATGATTTAGATGTTGTTACATATTACAATAGACTTAGAGTTAAATACCTATCTTTTAATAAACTTGACCATTATGGTTTAAATCAATTAGGTATTACAAACAACTCTATAAATGGTTATAACTTTTCTACTTCTAACGCAAATAATGCACACTTGTATGAAGACGTTTATTTAGTTAAAGTTAATCTAACAAATACAATTCCTGAACTGCAAATTACTGATTTAGAAGGAGATATAAACAATAGCTCTACTGTAATTGATTTTGGAGTTTTATCAGCTGGGTAATGTCTATTATACAAATAGAAAATTGGAATGGTTATAAGGGTATAGGAGAGAGGTTACGGATAATTAATAATGGTGGTACAGCACACATTAAAAAAATTTATCTTAACAATGATAACCAATACTTGCAAGGTAGCAATGCTGCTGCACCTGTAACAGGTTATATTTTCTATCATGATTTATATGCTTTTAAATTCTACGACAATCCTACACTAACAAGTGGGGTTGTCGTTGGTGATTTACCTATAGTGTTTACAATTCCAGGCACAAACATAACTGTAGAAGATTTTCCAAGCATAGAAAATTACGAAGGATACCCAGGCCCTGCATCTGTTAGTATATTAACTGCAGGCTCACCTGCATACCTTACACAATACATACAAGGCAATGGTATATCAGTTGTAAATCCAAATCAATTTTACGGTACTTACATCAATTTATATAATCAACCATTAAAGAATTATTACAGAGCTCCAAACTCTTATACTTTACCGCCTTATTCAGTTGCAGGCGATTATATTGAATTATTTGCTATATTTATACCTAATGCAAGCTTAAGAGGTTTGTATACAGCAGATTTAATTGTTGAGTATGAAGATGATAACGGTCTTTTGTATATACACACAAACACCTTGACAGCTAAAGTGACTGAAACAAACATACTTGAAATAGACAGAACGGAAGAAGACGACATTTTTAGCATTAAAAGTTTTGTAATCGGTGGTGACCATCAAATAATTATAGGATAATGCCAAACGAAGGTTTTACAGTAACAGATTTAGAAGGTGATAATTCATCTATAATTAATTTTGGAAATGTTGTACATGCAATAAACCCTACAGGTAGTGAGTATGTTTTTGAGTATCCTGCTGGTTGGGTTTTTATAGGTTTACCTATACTTATTAATACTATAATATATGGTCATAACAGTCATGCTAGTGCTTCATATAATGATACAGTAGCATCAAATGGTACTTACAACCTTGTTGATTTTTTTAAAAATCATGTGTATGAATTTGCTGAAGATACAGTACCAATTCATTACAAATACATAAACGACCACGCAAATGGAGGTTTAGTTGGTAAAATACAAATAGTTAAAGATGAAGACGGTTCTGCTTATCTACCTGAATATAATTTTAATGGAATTGGGAATTTAAATCAAGAAAAAGGTTACCAATTAAAAATTGATAGAACTGTTTTCATTAAAGTATTTGGAACTCCCATTCATAATGTAAATTCTGGCGAAACAGAAGCTACTTTTAATTTTACTTCAAATAAATGGTGGATAATAGGTTATCCTTTTACCTATGAAATAGACGCTTCTGTTTTTTTTGCTTCTTTAGTGGCTGAAGATAAAATATTGCTTGTAAAAGATTTTGAAGGTAGTGCTTTAATGCCACAGTATAATTTTGACGGTATAGGCTCTATGAAGCCAGGACAGGGCTATCAATTAAAAACAAAAAATATATAATGGGTACGTATACTATAAGTGGTAAAAATCCTGTTAAAGTTACAAGAACTTTACAAGTGGAAGAAAATTCTGATTCTATAGTAAATCAAAATAGTAATTTACAAACTACTTTTTCAAACGACGATTTAGAAATACCTAAGCCACCTGAATTTAATAATGATGTAAACATGACTATTACATTTTTGTCGTCTGCGTTATTAGATTGTGTAATAAATAGTCGTGCTACGTTCAATGTAGATATTAAATTACAGCTTTTAAAAGAATATATTCCTGAATTATTAGATGCTTTTGATTATGCTTTAGGTCAATTAATACAGCCAGGACAATCAATTTTAGAAAATGGCTTTCTACCTGACTTTTTTTATGAATTGTTAGACGAAATTTTTAATGAAGCTGTAAGTAATGAACCAAACATATTATTAGCTTATACTGAAGTTTATAGAAAATATATTACAAATACACCTGTGTTTAGGATTGCTGCATATAAAAACAATACTAACGACGTTATTGGGTTTGGTGTTTTAGAAAAAAATCTAAATCCAAATTATTTGTTTGCTAACCTTACCATTTCAATCAAAGGAAAAGACGCTTTAAATGCAGCTTCATTAGGTTTAACTGCAAATGAAGCTTTTAGAATGTTTTTTTTCAATTCAGAGAAATTCCAACTTATAACACCTACTTTTGGTAGTGGAAACGCAGTTTTTGAAAGTTTATCTCTAACAGAAGTAACGGCTGTGTCATTAGGTAAGAATCAAATTAAAATTTAGTATTTTTGTTTATGAGTAATATAAAGGTAAGTGTAAAAAAAAACACATTAAAAGTTATTGTTTTGACTAAAGCTCAAGTGGTTAAGACAAAATCTAAAACTGCATTAACAACAACTATATAATGGCTACAAAAATATCTTCTGACATATCTACTAACGTAGACATAACATCAAGAAAACTTGATTCTTTTTTCTTAACAGCACAAGTTGATAACTTAGATGGAACAAGGTTTGATTTGACTTCATATACTACAATGGAGTTTATTGTAACAAACTCTAACAACACGATTGTAAAGAAATTTCAAAAATCTGGTTCACTAGCTACAACTACTGAAGTACTTAAGCCAAGTTCTATTACAGATAGCGCAGCTTTAGGGGTTATAACTATAAATGTGCCTGCTACAACTGTTGTAGAAAGCGGTGGTAATGCGGGGACGTATAATAACATGAACATACAAGTTGGTAGTTATAATTATACATTAAAAATAACATCATCTACTGAAACGCATACTATTTTGCATGGTAAATACAAAATTGTAGGTTAGTGGCTAATAACGTTAAAATATCGTTAGTATCTAAACCTGAGACTATTGTTACTTTAAAAATAAGCGACGAGGTAAAGAAAATCGTACAGTCTGATGTTGTTACGCCAATAATTACTTTTATAACCACTGGTGAAAAAGGAGATAAAGGTATAGATGGAACAGCAAACGTCGATGATGATGCTATTACTGCTACACAAATAGCTGATGGTACTATTACATCTGCACAAATAGCTAACGGTACTATAGCCACTGAGGATATAGGCACACAGCAAGTAACTACTGCTAAATTATCTAATAGTGTTATTACTACACAGAAGATAGCTAACAATGCTATTACAGGGCAAAAAATAGCAGACAACTCTATTTCTGCTAATCACATTGTTGATGGTACTATAATTAGAGAGCTTATAACAGACTTGTCGTTAACAGGTGATAAGATTAAAAACAACACTATAGATGTAAACAAGCTTGTAGACCAAACTATAACAGCTGGTAAAATAGCTAACAAAACATTAACTGGTGGTCAGCTTGCTGACAATATAGTTTTAGGTGGGCAAACAACAGTAACATCTATATATATACAAGGTTCTAGTCCAGGATATATTAATGGTCCATCGGCTGACTCTTTAATATTAAGGTCTACTGAAGATTTAATTTTACAGTTAGATTACGACCAGAGCAATCAAGCTAACAATTCTACATATAGATTTAGAAACGGAACAGGTAATGATTTACTCACATTAGATGAGAACGGGACTTTAAACTTAACAGGTAATTTAAACCTTACAGGTAATATTACTCTTGATGGTCTAGTAGATGGTCAAGACATACAATCAGCCTTAACGATTACACAAGATAGAGTTGCTAAGTTAGCATATATAACTGTTACACAAAGCGTTAATTTAGATACTATAGAGTCTAATGTAGCTACAAACAACAGTAAGGTATCGTTCCCTGGGCTAGGTACATCTTCTTCAACAGCTTTAGCAGGTAATACTGCCTTGTTACAATTAGGGACTAGCAGTTCAACTGCGTTAGCAGGAAATACAACTACAATAACTACTGGGCAAGCATCAGCTATATCAGCAAACACATCTAAAGCAACAAATGTAAGCACAAATTTAGGTGTGACTACAAGCTCTACGACAGTGATAGTGACTAGTTCTGACGGTACTAACGCAACGATTCCTGTTGCTACTACAAGTATAGGTGGTGTTATGTCTAAAGCTATGTTTGATGAGCATACTGCAAACGTATCTAAGAACACTAATGTTAGCACTAACCTTGGAATAACAGGTGATACAGGTGCTAGAGTTATTACATCATCTGATGGAACTAATGCAACTATACCTGTTGCAACTACTAGTGTATCAGGGTTATTGACTCCAAGCTTATTTGATGAAATAGATGCTAACACAGCAAAGGTTACAAACGTTTCTACTAACTTAACATACACTACTGGTTCAGACCGAATCACAATAGTTTCTTCAGATGGAACTAATGCTGTAATAGCAGAAGCCTCTGGCTCTATTGCAGGTGTAATGACAGTTGCACACCACGATAAATTAGATGGTATTGAAGACAGTGCTACTGCTGACCAAACACAAGCTGAAATTAATGCGTTAGGAATTACTGCTACAGGTATAGCAGGCCCTACTGATGGAGATGTTTCTATTGTTACAGACGGTAATGTTAGTGTTACATTGGATAATGATAATGACGAAAGTAATCAGTATTTTGAAATTAGAAATAGTGCTACAGGAAGTGTATTTAGCATAAGAGAAGATGGTAATGTAACTGTAGGAGGTACAGTAGACGGTAGGGATGTAGCAGCAGATGGAACTAAGTTAGACGGAATTGAAAGTGGTGCAACAGCTGACCAAACAAATGTTACAGGTTCTTCAGGTTCTTGTACAGGTAACGCAGCTACTGCTACAGCTCTTACAGCAGGAAACAAAACTATAGATGGAGATTTAGACATAGGTTCTAATCAAGCTGGACACGATTTAAATTTATACGGTGCAAACGTTAATAACGCAAGTGCTGGATGGGTTTCGTCAGCTAATTTATTTAAATTTACTGACAGCACAAAGTTAGGATTTGGTACAGCAAATCAACCTGGTGCTGTAGACTCTTCTATACAAGCAAATGGTAGTAACCTTGTTATAACAAATACAGTAGGTAATATACAAATAGGAGATACTGTAGAAATTACAGGAAACTTAACTACTACAGGAAACATAGAGTTAGGGCACGCAACTGACACTACATTAGCTAGGTCAGCAGCAGGTCAAGTTAGCGTTGAAGGCGTTGGTGTGCAACTTAAAAATGTACACCATCACTTTATACATGCTGGTTTTTACTTAGCTTATCCTTACTCAAGATACATACCTTTAACTGGTAGTTTAAATGAGCAAAATGTAGCAACTTCAACACCTGAATATGTAAACTTTACTTTTCCTTATGATGGTTATGTAAAGAAAATGATTCTTAGGAGTGAAACTAACATGGGTAGTACTAACTTAAAATTATACAAAGGGGCTAGTGGAGCTACCGTAACTACAGTTTTAGGTAACGTTAGTGCTACCGTAGGTGCAAGTGCTGCAGTTGAATTTGACTTCACTTCAGTAAGTAGTGCATACAGCAAAGGAGACACAATGGCTATAATGGTTGACCCAACAGAAGACCCTGACGGAGGACAAAATATTACAATAGAATTAGTATTTGATTTAACAACATAATATGGCATTAGCAGATAAAAAGTCAAATCCTATACACGACAAAGGTGGTGATGATAAAGCAAAGCTTAAAGATGAGTTTGATGCTGGTCACCTTACTAAAATTGCAACTAATCCTGATGAAGAGCCTGCGTTTGCAGGAGTAATATATCAAATAGGTTTAGTACAAGAAGATATAGACGAACTAAGAAGGCACGTTGTTGCTGATGTAGTTGGCTCTCAAGGTCCTAAAGGAGATACTGGTGATGCAGGCGCAGATGGTTCTAACGGTTCTAACGGTAGTAATGGTAGTACAGGTTCAAGAGGGCCTACAGGAAATACAGGAGCTAGAGGAGCTGCTGGACCTGCAGGTGGTGTGTACGAAAACCTAATCAAGATACTACCTACACAGTTTATGGGTAACGATGATGCTAGTTTAGAGCGTACAGTTATTGAAGATGATGTTAGAAATAAGATAGGAGTTAGGGTTGCTAGTTCTTCGCAAGAAATATTTGCATCTGTTACTATACCAGAAGGTAAGAAAGTAACAGGTTATGCTGTATACTCTAGCAGCACTGTATCGACGTTCTTAAATGGAGTAGACGTTACTTCAGGTGCATTCACTTCAATAGGTAGTGGGAACTCAGGAGCTGTTATAAATTTAAAAACAGCTTACAACTCTGCAGAAACTAATTACGTAGCTATAAAAGTTATGACAACATCTACATCACAAGTAATATACGGAGCAGTAATAATTATAGCAGACAGATAACATGGCTACAATAAACACAGACATATCACAAAAAGTAGATATAGTAATAAAAGCTGAAGATACTTTATCTTTAACTTTAGACATAAAAGACTCATCGAACGCAGTATTTTCTTTAGCAGAATACTATGTTTTTTTTAATATTTACGGAGCAGAATCCGACGATACTTTAATAGCTGCGTCTAACTTAACAGCAAGAAACTCAGAGCTATCCTTATCTTTAGCTCAAGCAGACTATTTCAATATTATAGCTAACTTTACTTTAAACCTACCTGCGGCTATAGCAGTTAACGATACTTTAGGGAAATTTACGTTATCGCTATCTAATAGCCAAACGTCTTTAACTCCTGGTTCTTATAAATTTAAGGTAAAACTTAAGAAAGGTTCAACAATTAAAACATGGATGCACGGTAAATTTAAAGTAAATGAATAACGAAAATAATTACATCAAAGACTTCGAAGATAAAAACAAAGAAATAGCTAGAACTACATGGGATAGTTGGATAAAAGATTTAGAAGAAACAGACCAACCAGAAACTTGCAACATGGATGACCCTGATTGTGAGGCTTGTGGTTCATAAAACAATATATAATGAGTTTAGTAGAAAACATAAACAAAAGAAAAAAAGCAGGTACTTCCCGTTCGAAAAAAAATAGTACAGTGTCTGCAAAAGCATATGCTGGAATGAAGAATTATAAAAGTGGAGGAATGATAGGCTGCCCTTGTAGACTTAAAAACCAAAACGACTAATGGCTGTATTTAAAAAACATAACATGTATAGTAAGTCTGGTACAAAAAAAATAGCTAAGACTAAAAAAGAACATTTAGCACTAAAAGCTAAAGGATATACACACACTAAACCTAAAAAGTAAACTTATGGCTGAACGTAAAGAAAAGCCTATACGTAAAACAACTAAAGGTAAAGGTGCTAATTACAGGTCTACGAAATCTGGAGCTGGCATGACTAAGAAAGGTGTTGCAGCATATAGAAAAAAGAATCCTGGTAGTAAGCTTAAGACAGCAGTTACAGGTAAGGTAAAAAAGGGTAGCAAAGCAGCAGGTAGAAGAAAGTCTTACTGCGCAAGGTCTGCTGGTCAGTTAAAAAAGAGTAGTGCTAAGACTAAAAATGACCCTAATTCAAGAATACGACAAGCTAGAAGAAGATGGAAATGTTAAAAAGATTTCTGTATGTAATGTTATTATTAACTACTACTACAGTACAAGCACAATTTGGTTTAGATTTATTTAGATTTGCTACTTTTTACGCAAGTTACTCTACAACCACCCCTGCAGCAGAGCCTGTAGGATATAGAATTCAAGGTCTGCACGACCCTGGGCATCAAGATGACTACGTAAACGGTAATATAATAGAGGCGACTCAGTATAGCGAGCCTAATGTTAATATTACTATTGGTCTTAGAAAAATAGCAAGGTTTGATTATCAAGTAAAGCAGGGTTTGTTTTATGACGGCTCAGAACACGAGATTAGTGATTACTCTACAGTATCTAACGCTCCTGGTTTAGAGTATTTATTTCAGTATTCGTTTGTTAGAAACAGGGGTACTGAAGTTTCCCAACAAGAATATAAGTTAAGGTATATATCTAACTACTTTACAGCTAAAGCTGCATATGTAGATGATGGATTAATAAATTTAAATTATACGTTGGGCGAGGTTAGGTTACGCAAAAGTTTTGGCAATTTTGACATTACTGCAGGCGTAGCCCATCGTTCCCATCCAGTTTACGGTTACTCACCTATAGAAGAATGGGCTAAAGTAAACGGTAACAATTCTTGGAAGTCCTTAGCCAATTCATATTATTATTTAAGTACATCTCAATCTGGAGAATGGATATATATTGATATAGATGCTGGTGAATCAGAATGGATTTGCGCAAGCGATGATGAGTTTTATAAGTATTATTTTCCTACAGTACTTAATAGATACAATAAAGAACAACTCGACTTAATAGGTTTACAACAAGAAGTATCAGCAGTAATAGGATTAGATTATTACTATTATAATCAAGACTGCTGGTTACACACTTGGGGTTCTGTATACCCTATACATAAAGGGTTGACTGATTATTCTTTTGTTAGGAATGGTGACCAAACAGAATGGGATGCAGGATTAATATTTGGTGTAAATTTTAACAGACATTTTAGTATCTTTGTAGAGGCTAGGCATCTACAGTTTTGGGATAGACCGTCTTACCAATTAAAAACTGGTATAAATTATTTAATATTTTAGCATGGCAACACAGATTAGCGAAAATAGTGAGGTACAAATAAGTCTAAAAACTCTTGGAGGTGTAGTAGCTTTGATAGGTACTTTAGTAGGAATGTGGTTTACTTTACAAAACGATATAGCAGAAGCTAGAGAGTTGCCTAAACCAACAGACCCCGTTATAAGTAGGGTGGAGTTTGACATGAAAGATAAGCTTATACGTCAAACTATAATGTCTACACAAGAAGATGTATCAGAAATTAAAGAGGACCTAAAGCTCATCAAGCAAAAACTTTATGAGTAAGTTACTTCTCATATTATTATTACCCTTGAATATTCTAGCTCAAGAGTTTGTTACTTCTAGCTCATTTGACTCTAAGACTTCTAAAGGAACAGTTGTAATAGAGTTTTGGGCTGAATGGAACAAAGGTAATCAAGTGGATTTTTTACCTTCGTTAAAAGATTGTAACGCATACAGAGTAGACATAGTAAAACAAGCAGGAATACAAAAAAAGTTTAGCATTACTTCTGTACCAACAGTTATTATATTAAATAACGGTATTGAAGAAAAGAGATTCAGTTCTAACATTATGTTACAGCTAAATGCTAATAAGAAAAAAGTTCAAAAATCAATCGACGAAATAACATTCAGCAAATTTCAGTAATGAATAAAATCAAAACAACTTTCAACAAACTACACACATCAACTATAGCTATAGCTTTTTTCTGGACTACTATGGTATTGTGTTACGTAATAGGATTTATAATTTTAACGCATTCTTAATTGGAAGATACTATCGACATAAATGAAAGTTCTAAAGTACAATTAGACGTTAAAAGTTTAATAGGTATTGTAGCTGGTATTATTTCTCTTGCAGGTATATGGTTTACATTAACTGCAGAAATTTCTCAGCTACAATTAGATGTTGTACGTATGCAAGATGATGTAGGACTTAATCATGAGTTCAGAGTTAAGTGGCCTAGAGGTGAAATGGGTGCGTTACCTGATGATGCTAAACAAGATTTAAAAATAGACTATTTACAGAAAGAAGTTGAGTATCTTCGTAAGGTAGTTAAAGATTTAGAAATTAAACAAGCAAAAACTGAATAATGAAATTAAGTAAAAACTTTACTAGGCAAGAAATTGAACGTAGTAACACTGCTAAACGATTAGGTATATCTAATGAAATGTCAGAAAAGCATTTGGCAAATATGACTAAGCTGTTAGATAACATTATACAACCATTACGTGAATCTCTTGGGCCTATACGTATAAGTAGTGGGTACAGAGGAAAAGATTTAAATCGAGCTATTGGTGGTAGTCGTAAATCACAGCATTGTAAAGGTCAAGCATTAGACATTCAGTTTTGGCAAGACGGT
>CERZ01013342.1_pt1 | contig 19795 bp, 17 predicted proteins | sample 531151 | NCBI WGS metagenome assembly CERZ01 (sample SAMEA2621448, study PRJEB7988) | marine metagenome | biome: marine biome (ENVO:00000447); feature: deep chlorophyll maximum layer (ENVO:xxxxxxxx); material: "saline water (ENVO:00002010), including plankton (ENVO:xxxxxxxx)" | depth 40 m | reverse complement strand
TTGCATATGGATTAGCAAAAGGGTTCTCTATTCCTAAATTTTCTAGTATTTTTTTACCTTGCGACTGTATAGATATTCCTGTTTGTATTGCAGACGATGGATCCATTCCTGTTTGCAAAGGATCTATATTCTCCATTATCATATCACTAGTAGGTTCATTTAATGTGCCTGTATATGGAGAACTAACATTAGGGTTCTCTTTATCCATGCTCACATCACCACTATCTATAAAGTCCGAATATACGTTTCTATAATCTATAGCCATCTTAATTATATGATTTTCTAAATTTTGAGCTTATTGCAAAGATATTAAATTTTTCTTCCATAGCCGAATATAGTTTTGTTGTAAGGAAAGTTCCTGTCATTCTAGACTTTTCAAACTCATACAAATTATTACCAGCATTATCAACTATATCTGAAATATTAGTTCTTAATGGAAATCTTAATATTCCTTCTCTATATTTATGATTAATACCTATTCTTGTTTCAAAAGCATAAACACCTAATTTGGAATTGTCTGTAGTAAAAGTAGCTTTATAAAATAAAGATCCAAAAAAACTTGAATCATCTTGTTCAACAATACCATCAACGCTTACTCTATTTTGATAGTGATATACGTTTCCTAAGTCAACTGTTTCTAGTTTCTTAGATGTAACGTAAATTTTTAAATTATCAAACTTTTTATTTACAGTAGAAAAATCATTAATTGCAAAATCTAAAATAGAAGTTTGTATTATTTTTGAACTTGAATTTATTTCTCTTAAATCATTACCATTAGCATCATATTGTAATTCTTCTGAAGGATTATTTATGCCACTATTTGTAGTATACATTCTATCTCCATAAAACCAATTTGGTATATTACCTGATCCATACTTCCATAATTGTAAAGCACCCATTTTAATTGTGTTAGACTTCCAAACTCCAGCTGTTTGAGCTGTTGTCATATTTACATCAGCATAATCTGGATGTCCAACATAATAAATGTCTGTGCCATTTACTCTATCAGGATAGCCTACACAAGAAACATTCCAAATATTAAAAGCAAATCTATTTTTTGTAGTATAAATATATCCTTGATGATTTATATAATGTGGAGGACAAAAATCAGAAAAAGATGTAAAGACATCTAATTCTTCATTATATATAACAGTATTGTTAATTCTCCATCTATCAGCATATCCACCACTATGCGTTGGCATCCAAGGATTTATACCTAAAGTAGGCACAGTTGTTGAATTAATAACTTCTGTCTTAACTCCATCTCCATCAGGATAATCTGATCTATCTGTGGGATCAACCCTAAGTCCATCTAATATTGTATAAAAAACTCTTCTTGTTTTATAATCAAAAGTTCCGTGTATACCAATAAAATTTAAAGGCATATCATTTCTTTTAACTCTACCATTAGTATCTGCGTGATAATTGTCAAAAGCTTTTAGTCTACCTTTATTTATATAACTTGATAATTTCGACTTTATACCTTTTTCATCACTTAAAACTCTTAATCCTTTTTTATCTATAAACTGTATAATTTTTTCATTATCTACATCAAAAAAGTATAAAGCTAAATTACTGTTTATTAAACTTCTTGTATGTCTTGAGCCATAAACATTAGATATATATTGTTCCGTTTCTAAAGTTTGACCTTGACCTGTAAATAATTGTGTGCTTGTAGTGGCATCATTAATAAATGTTCTAGGATTAATTAATAATTTACCAAATGCTTTTTCCTGTGTAAAATAAATTTCATTATTATGATTTATTAAACCTGTAATCTCACCATAAGCACCTTCAACATCGTGAAAATTTAAATATGGAAAAGTTCTAAAAGCATCATAAGGTTCACCTCTTAATTTTGTTTGAGAGTATGATATTTGATATGGTAATTCTAAAGAAGCACAATCTGTTTCTCTTACAGACACAAATCTTTTTAAACTTTTTTCTTGTGAATACACAGGATTATACAACCAATCATTACTTACGTATTCTGACTGTTGGTCAAATCCAACTTCTGTATCATTGTTAGCTAAATGAAATCCACTTCTTAGTGCAGTATTTACATATGACTCTACAGGAAATATTTCAAATGATGATCTAGAAAATCTTGGATAAGGACTTGTAGTAGCTTGATGTGAATACAATGTAACAAAAGTATCACCTCCAAAAACTATTGATGAATGTCCTACTCTATCTTCTATAATAGGATGAAAATTACCAGCAGCTATATATCTTGTATTTTCAATAGCATCCTTTCTATTACCTCCATATTGTGCAGGATTATCTCTTACTATATTAGCTAAAACACAATAAGGTATTTTTTTATGTTTTCTAGCCATACCTTGTTTTGAACCATTGCTTGTATGATAATTTTGATCAACTAATACTCTAGCTAAATCAGGTGCACCTTGAAAATGATCATTATCTGTTTCTCTATTTAAATAATTAAAATTACCTTGAAACAAAGGATTGACTGATGCTTTACTTATATTTAAAAGTATTCCTCTTGTGCCTCTACTTATTTGACTATATGTTTGTGAGTATCTATTGCTTTCTCCCATAAAACGATAAGCAGATCCTCCCACTAAACCATTAGTATTAGAATTATTAGATTTTGCACTTTGACTTACAGAAAAGTTTGATCCATCTAAATATGGTGCAACAGGTCCTTCACTCCATGCTGCACCACCATCTGATAAATGAGCAAATGTTAGTGAATGATTAGTAAAACCACCTGAATTAGCTCCTGTAGGCCAACCCGCATCATTCCATGTATCAAAAAAAGATGAATCAACTATTTCACCATCATACAATTGTTTACCACTAGCTAATCTAAAATAGTTACCATTATAGTATTGAGCTGTCATTTTTCTAATACTTGCACTACCTACATTTACCGCTTGCGACCAAGGACTAGTTTGATCGGAAGGAGTGACACCACCAAATACACCATAATTTGTAGGTATATTAAAATTATTTAAAGTTTTATGATCAGACCTAGTTACATAAAGTCTATCACTATTAAGATAACTATTATTACCATCACCACCAGTAATCCAATCTGATATATAATGATGAAAATATGTATCATATACAGACCATTGTCCTGAGACTACAGAAGCTCTTTCTGCATTATCTTGTCTTTTAATGCTACTATAATAGTCCCCTCTATCATTTGTTGCCATCCAACCACCATATTGATAAATTTCATTAGCTTGATCTACATTAGCTTCTGGAGTATTATAACTACTCATAAAATATGTACGAACTGCACCACTTACACCACCATAATTATTGTTACCTAATATTTCAGAACTAATTTGTGTTCTTACTTTATCTCTTAATTTCATTGTAGAAACTATGCTTATATGGTCTTGTGAAGTAAATCTATAAGGACGTAATCCAAATGCTGAATCAGGAGAATACATTACCCAACAAGTTAAAGACATGTGTCTTGTAGAATAAGTTGAAGCTCCGTTAGTATATATTCCAAATTGATCTTGTCCAAAAAATCTTGAATTAGTTAATCTGTCACTACCGCCTTGAGTAAAATAACCATCTGCATCTTTCATTACAAGTAATTGCAATGGTGCATTATCATCAATACTAGCATAATTTTGAGCATTACCTCCAGGAGACAAAGCATTAGTGTAATAATTTAATCCTAAATGACCTCCCACAAATAAATCATATTCAGGCCAAAACATATTACCTCCGTTTGTTGTTCCTGTTGCAGTACCTGTTACTGCTGTAGGACCTCCTAATGCTGTAGATTGATTTGAAGCAATAGAATATGGTAATTGTACCATACTATAAAAAGGACTGTCATGACTTGATTCATCAGTAGATGAAGTACTAGATCCATCTTGAGCTAATGTTTTTCCATAATAAACAGTTTGTTTTAATACTCCTTGCTGTAATATACTTCTATCTGAATCTCTCCTTTGTGCTCTTACTACTTGAAACCCAGATATTTTTTCTCTAACATGATCTGGTATTTTAAATTCAAAGATTAAACCTAAATCAAAATTCCAAATATGAGATTGTCCAGGCGTTGACCAAAAATTAGTTTTAGGCCCATGACTTGAACTTCCAGTATTTATATCTTCATCTGGCTTACAATATTTATTTGAAACACCTGGCACTGGCATAGATGCATCTATAGATACTCTAAAGTCTTTTGCGTAACTATCTATTTTATATAAAGCATCTCTTTCGTTCGTGTCCCAAGAACCTACACCATAATTACCAAAATCTCTTTGCCAATATGTATCGTGATGATATGGCATTTGTATATCTCCTATATATAATACATTACCTGGATTACCAGCTTTATCATATACTAATACACCAAATCTATATGTTTCTCCTCTTTGATACCCTCTATTATTACCTACAATGCCAGGATCTTTTTCGCCACCTACATTACTTAATACTGCTTTATATAATCCATCACCATTGGCTTGATTTACATCTGTATATGCTTCTGTAAAATAATCTCCATAACCACCACTACCACTACCATAAGACATAATTGTTGTTCTACCTTGTGGACCTGTAGTGTCTGATGATTTTTTTGATAAATTAAAAGAAACTCTACATCCACCTAACTCGTTACCACTTGTACCTGTAGCTTGAAATCCATATGACATCGCTCCCAATACAGGACCGTCAGTCATTAAAGGCATATACCTATGTGCACCTCTATGTGCCCTATAAGTATGATTAAAAGTCATTTTTTCATAAGAACCATCAGTGAATAGTTCTATAACATTATCAGGATTATAACTTCCTGAAGCATGATAATAATCTTTTATTAAAGGATCAGCAGTAGTTAATACACCATAATCTGGATCTGCATTACTAAAATTTAACAAAGAAGACCTACGGACTTTTACATTCCATTCTTTAGCTGATACTATATTTGTTATACTTTTTAAATTAGCAGCAAATAATATATTATCTTTTATTGCAATATCTTTACATACATCCCAAGTATTAGAAGGTATTAAAACTTCTGCTAAACCATTAGATACTGGAGGTCCTGTTACTGAATGAAAACATGTTATATCTTCTCCTGCTCCTGTACCACTTATAGGTATAGTTCCTACTTCATGAACTGTAGGAGCTATTTCTAAATCTTGCCAATAAACAGCATAAACTTCTGCAAAATCATATCTTTGATCTACATCATTTATTTTTATTTGTAAACCAGTTCCAGTAATTACACCTGAAGCAGAACCATATGTTCCTATATAACTACCTGCATGTTCAGAAACATAATACACGTTACTTAATGGAGATACACCAGAAACAGAACCTTCATCTGTAACATATTTATAAAAATATGAATAACATCCAGATAGTAAACCACCTGATATTTGTGCGTCTAAAATAGGTTGAGAAAATCTTGATTGTGGTTTTACATCTAATTCATTAATAAACAAATTAGGTAAATCTGCCTTTAAAGAAAAAGACCTTAAAGAGTTCATATTGTCTGTCCAATATACTCTTGTTATGCATTCATTTTCTACTATACCAGCTACAGAACAACTTACTAATGGATCCATTTTTAAATTTGGAACCTCACCAACATTATCATAACAAACTCGTAAATCAGTAGATGTACGAAAATTACCTTTGGGAGTAAATTCTAATAATAAAAATTGTGTTCTAAAATCTTTATCGTCAACAGAATCACTAAATATACCACATATAATAAGTAGTAATTGATTTTTAAATGAATAATGACCTACTATATTACCAGCAAAATCTAAAGGACTATCAGTAGTACCATCTTTCGATTCACTAAAATATTCTATAACCGTTGGGTCATATTCATAATTAGGATATAATGCAGCTAAATCGACAGCTAATTTATTACCATCCTCATTTTCTATAGTAAGCGAATTACCACTTGTATTTATAAGTTTTATATTTCTCGCATCTCTATATGTTGACTTAGGTTGTAATCTAGGGTCAACATCAGACACCATACCTTTAAAAAAACCAGAAGGTTGGCTTTGTTTTATTTTTGCTTTAGGTTGTTTTTTTGCCATTAGTATTGTGTAAGACCATCATATAATCTTGGTCTAGTTTTAGAATTAAATACTTTACCTATTTTTAACAACTCTGATGAGTTAGGCATATTATCATTACCTCTAGCTTGACCACATAGCCAATACCATCTTTTTTCTAAATCTTTAACAATGTATTGTGGTGCTTTTGCAGAATAGTAATCTATCAATTTAAACTTCCACATAATGTATGTAGCTATAGCTTCTTCATGTCCTTGTTTTATCATTGGATAACCTTCTTCTGACATTGGTACAGAAAGATAAGTTATAACTAAATCTGCAGTATTACTTATGTTAGTAAAGTTTAATCTATTACCATTAACATAATATCTATTTGAACCCTCAGAAACTTTAGATTTAAACTGCGCACTTGTAGGAAATATAATGCTTCCACCTTGTCTTACAGATATAAGTTTTACCATATTGTCTGGTAGTCTTACCTGCTTATTATGTATTCTTTCTTTACCTCCTGTAAAAAACTTTGTTATTTCTGCGTTTCCAGAAGTATTTAAACTTACATTATTGCCTTCATCTCCAGTTCTTCCGTATGTTAATGTAAGTATTGTAGTAGTACTATCCCATACAGGAATAACACCTTTTATATTTTCAAAAAATGATGTCGATACTTTAGTTACAACATTAGCCATAGTTAAATCTAAAGTTGCAGCTATTGATATTATATAGTCTTGATCTCCTAAACTTTCTGCAGACGATAAATCTCTAAAATAAAATCTTGTACTACCTATTTCAATAAAATCTTTATCAACAGGATTGTTTGCAAATTTTATTTCTGCAGTTGCAGCTACAGGAATATCTAATTGATAAGTAATTTCTGTTTCTAAAAATGTATCTAAACTACCAATATATTGCTCTGCTTCGAAAGCCCATTCAGCCCACGTATCTATATGTTCTGTATATTCATTCAATCCTAGATTTCTAGAAACATTATTAAATACTCTATTAACAGGTGTGTGCATAATTTATTATTTTATGTAGAAGCTATAAACACTTCTAATTGATGTCCAGCAATTCCTTTTACTTTTAAAGCAGTTGCATTATCTAATGTAGATCCATCGGTTCCACCTTCTACAGTAGTTCCAGTATACATAATACTTGTAGCAGCAGCTACTGATGTATAACCAGCGTCAGAGTCTTCGTCATCTAAACCTACTTGCAGAGCTGCTGTTCCATCTAAATTGGTTACCCTTATATATTTAACAGAAGCTCTTTTAAAAGTTCCTACAGACTCTCCCGATCCAAATGTAGCTACTTCAGTTAAATTTGTGTTTTCTAATTTTAAAACACGTTTTGATACATTAGCTATTGTTGCAAATGTATGAGTCATTGTTTGTGCAAAATTTCTTGCATCTGCTGTAACATCATGTCCAACTGCTAAAGATTCTGTTATAGTTACCGTGAGTGCGGCTGCGTTTACGTCTGTATCTGCCATTTTAAATGTTTTTAATTATTTCTTTAACTTTTGTTAAAGGCATTATTTTACAATTTCTATATTTATGTGGTCTTACCCAAACTATCTTATAATAATAATCATCAAGTATTGGAACCTTATAAATTACTTTTTCTCCTTTTTTATTAGACTTGTTTATATCTATTCTATAATGAAAAGCTCTTTTATGCTCTTTTTTATCCAAATATATATAACCCATTTTATTTGGTAAATGTACCAGGTCTAATCTCTGCACTACATCTCTAAACAATATTTCAAAAAACCTTTTTACTATTTTGTAAAACCTAGTATAAGGTAATTTCTTACTACTACTATCGTGTACGTCTTTGACGGTTAGGTACTTGTCCTTGTACCGCCTGCTGTACATTTGTACTATCTCTTTCGTCATCAATTGTATCTTCTTTTGATTGCATTACAACGCCCATTTCTTGTGTAAGTATTCTTCTATTTAACTCACTTATTAAAACATCTGGTATTGGATATTTTGTATCATCATTAATCCAACTATCATTGTCTGTTGGATTTGAATATAAAGCGTCAGCATAAAATCTATATCTTATTGGAGTATCGTAATTTCCAGCGGCTTCTCTATATACAGATTTTAAATTGCCAACTATTAATTTATCTTCATTTCCAGATATTAATATTGAAGCTGCAGGACTTTTTGATGTAAATCTATTATACTTTTTATTTCTCCATTCATTAATACTAACAATTGGTAAATCAATACTATTATGATTTCTTCTAACTCTTAAATTTTTAATACCGTATCCGTCTACATGCAAAAGATTTGGAAGATTTATAATTGCTAAACCATAATCACCACCTTCTTCAAAAGTGTGTTGATTTTTAAAATCTCTACCATAATAATCTTCATTGTATACTACCTCAGAATCTGTTCCAGATAAATTTATTGTTCTTTCTGAAAATATAATAAATTCTAAAGGATCTTCAACTTGTTCCGTTACATAATCTGCCCAAGTTTTATTTTTAAAATTAAAATCTTTTAAAGATCCTAATAATACTTCTTGTAAAAAATGTGTATTTACACCTCTACCGCTTATGCTTTCTTCTTTTATAAGCATAGCTCTGTAATAGTGTATCCAAAATTTTATTTGTCTTATACCTACAGATTCTTCTGAAGTAGTAGCACTACCTCCATAAGCAAGGTTTTTAATATTATATGCTATTTCATTTAATGTAGCCATACTGCAAAATTAAGATAAATTATTCTATAAACAAAGATAGGCCGTCATGTATAAACAATCAGACCTATCAATGCGCAGGGAGCAAAAAGCTCGTTATGTTGATTTGCTCTGCTGTGCCTCAATAAATTGATTTTGATAATTATCACTTTCAATATTACTAGTCATCAATCTAACTGCATTTTGTACTATTTCGTGACATATATGTATAGGCCAACCCCAAGCTTGTGCTCCTACTGGACTATTACTATAAGTTACTTCATCTGTAATAGTATCTCTACTTTGTTGAAAAGTTAAAGAACCTATTTGACAATTAGCAGTTCCCCACGTAGCAGGATCATTTGGAATAGCTGAAAAATCCATATCGCCATTAGTAACATTACAAGCTAAAGGAAACGTTATAGCTCTAAATTTACATTCTCCAACATTTCCATCTCCATAAATAGTAGAATAATTAGCATCACTAGACCTCCATCCTAATAATGTTTTTCCATCTGCAAATTCAACAGGTAATACTTTAAAAAAAGGACCTTGTAAATAATATTTTACATTATTGTCGTCAGCTTTATTAAATGGATCGCTATTAATATCAGAAGATAATGTTCCCACTTCATTCGATTTAGCTTTAGATGCTTCTACAAAATTTCCATAGTTTCCATCTAAATCTGCATATCTAACTTGTAAATGTATTAATCGTGCTATAGGATAACGAGATAAACTTCTTAATGTATTAACTGGTACACCATAAGTTGTTGATCCAGCAAGATTCGCAGGCTCTCTATAAGGAACGGTTTGTGCTCCATAGTTAGCATTATGAAAATACATTAAATTTGTATACTCAAACTTTGTAGTTGCTTCTCTCACTAGCTTTCCTATTACTGCAGATATTTCAGGATTAGTATCATACTGATCCATTGATTTTTCAAACCAGTCAAAAAGAGCTATGTTTAAAAATTTATCTTTTTCTTCAGATACAAAATAGGGTTGGTCTGCTTTATCTAAAAGCAAGTCCATATGTTCGTGAGCTTCAGCAAATGTCATTATTTAGTTACTTTAGATTTTTTACTTTTTTTAGCTATATCTACCATTTCATTTGTTGAGCTACCTCTTAGTTCATTTTTCATAAGAGCATATACATCTTTGTTGTCTTTTAACCACTCAATTGCAGCTTCATCAGTTAATCCTATACTGTTAGAACCATACTTCCAAACTCCATTAATATAAGATATAAGTTTCTTTTCTTCTGCTTTTTTTAAGAAAACATAAAAGTCTTTATCTTTATTATTATAGGTTTGTACGAATTTTTCAGGACTCTTGTTTGCATATTGCAATACTTTTGCTTTAGTAACAATATCATCAAAGTGTATAGATATACCAATAAGTCTTGCCATATCATCATACTCTGATGGTGTCATACTTGTAGCAAGCGTAACTGCTTCTGCTGATGCAATAGCTGCTGCTGCATTTTCTTCTTCGTTCTTTCTAGTATCAACAAAAGTAAATCCACCTCTTTTAATTAATGGATGATCTTTTAAAAATTGATACACTGTGTTGTCGTGTTCATTATCTAAATCAAACGCTCTCATTGATTGTGTAAGCTCCCATTTATCTAATGGTTGTCCATCTGGATCAATAAGCTTTACTGTTTTACCTTGTCTGTTTTTATATGCAGCAAAAGATGCATAGTTAAACTTCTTTAAATTCTTTGCTTTAATGTAAACTAAATGTGCCATTTTTTTGGTTTTAAAAATTAATTACTCTCCTGTATTACGCTTCTCCGAAAATACTTTTTTCTTTCCACTTTCGTCAGTAGAAATGTATTTTTTTTGGTAACCACGTTTTCCCCAATTTAACCCTGGAGTAAGGTTTATTCCCGCATTAAAGTGCGGTGTCTTTTTATCTTCTTGTGGTATCTCTCTAACATCCACAAGCTTTCCATTTATTAATTTGTATACTGCCATATTTATAAAAATTAGTGAGGGGTTACTCAAAATTTCACCCCTCTCTAATTAAAACATTATTATGTTAATGCAACAAAATCATCAGATACGCCTACACCTGTAGCGTAATACTTTGATCCATCACAAAAAATTCTAACTTTATCGCCTAATGCAGGTGTACCTTCAAAAGTAATAATAGTGTGTGCTGCATTATGCAGACCATCATCACCACTATCAATTTCTAGAATTGACATATGTGATACGATAACATTAGTATCAGCAGATGTTTTCTCTGTAATGATGTAATTATTACTAGTAGTTACAAGTCCTACAAAAAACTCACAAAACCAACCAGCTTCAGCATCAGCTATAGCGGGTAAAGTTACAGTGAATCCTGCAGCTAAATTCAACCCAAATAATTTACCTGAGTCTTTTACAGTTAGCTCTTTAGCAGCAGTGATACTTTCATAACGAAGTCTCATGCTTTCAAAGTTAACAACAGGATCTAGTCCTGGTACTACGATATTTCTATCGGGATTAATATAATTTGCCATTTTTTTACAATTATAAAATTAAATATTCAGTTAAATTACAATAATGCAATTGTTGTACAAGCAGTAGCAGCAACAGTAGTGCCTCCAAATGATCCTGAAAAATATTCAGAATTTATATCATCAGCAACTACAATATGAGGACTGCGTGAACTTCTAATTGCTTCTGTAAGCAACTTCATAAACTCTACACCTTTATCAGCAGTAATTTCAAATATAACGCTACCAGCGGTATTATCTGTTCCTGGTTGAAAGTGTATTTGCATAGTATCTGCATCTGTATTTTCTAACATTGCTATATTGCTAACAGGAAACATCATAGTATCCGTAGTGCTATTTGCAAAAATTAAGTACTTTTCTTTAGACATTTTTGTATTGCCTCCTACTTTACTCAGAGGACTTTTATTAAGTTAAAGCTTAGAGAGGGAGGCGTCTAAACCTCCCTGTGTAAGCCGATTAAGTTAATTATGCTACAGATAAGATTCCGCAAGATAATGGATTTCTTACAACGATTCCAGACTCAGCTAATACGTGACACTCGAACTTGTCATCAGCGTTAGCAGCCATCATAGAATTAGCGTCATAAGGATTTACCATACCTGTTACGTATTTCTTAACGAAGCTTCTATTCATACCTTCAGCACCTTTAGTGATCAACTCAATGTTGTTTACACCACTTGTGCTTCCCATATCTAAGAAAACCATTTTAGCAGACTCTTTTAATCTTGAGTCACCAAATGCGTTAGTTCCAGATGTAGATCCGTGCATGTGATTATCATCAAATACTGGACAGTAAGCAACAGTAATTTTGTTACCTAAAGCCATGTAAGATGTAAAGTTAGCACCTAATTCAACATCTCCATTTACACCTGCAAATGATCCACCTGTAAAGCTACCAGTAGGAGCAATAAGTAAATCTTTCATAGCTTTATGGAATGCTAAACGACCTTCAGTACCTGTGTACACTAAGTACTCATTACCTTCAGAGTTAGTAGCGTTAAGTGATAACTTAGCTAAGAACTCAGTAATGATGTCTTCAGTAAGTGCACCAGCAGTATAAGTAGCTTGGTTTGAAGAGTCGATTTGTGCTAAAAGACCATCTCCTATAATTACTCTACCTTCAGAACCATCAGCTAAAGACTGATCAGATACATCTTCAGAGAAAATGTCTGCGTTAGTAGAAGTATAGTTAGAAGTAGGTGATGCAACAGAACGCTTTCCGTACCATCTCTGTAATTCTTGCTCATACATAAACTGATCCATTAACTGCTGCTCACGTGTGAAGTACCATAAACGAGAACCATTATTCTCAATCCAAGTTACATCAGTAGCGTCTTTACCAGTTACTGTACATTTCTTACGCATAATAGTCAAGAAGTTCTTATGAGTTTCTGGGTATGCCCAGTTCTCACCAACATCTGCTCCACTAGATCCGTAAGGGAATGCAGAACCAATACGACCTACAACTTCGTTAGCTGCGTTTGCACCAGCATCAATGCACTCTACTTGATAAGTAGATCCAGAAATACCAACAATCAAACCAGTCGATCCATCTTGGAAACGAAGTAAGTCATATAAGTTGTAATAATTAACTGCAGCTCCACCAGAAGTATCAGCGAAAGTAAATGCTACTTTCTGACCTGCCGCATGTGAAGAATCTGCAGTTGATGCGATAAATTGTTTTTTGTTATAACGTCCCATAACCTTCCACTCAAAAGAGTTATCGCCTAAAACTTTTTCGGAAGCGAACAAACCAACTTTTTCTAATAATAATGTTAGTGTGTATCTAGGAAACTGTTGAATTAAGGTACTAGCAATCTCAGGATACTGCAGTAACGCGTTGTTTAATGCGTTTTCTGGAGTAGTACCATTACCGAACCGTTCATTTGAAAATGTCAATTTTGCCATTTTTTCTAAATATTAAAAATTAAAAACTAAATTAAATTATTTACTTAGTCATAATCTTACATTTGGCATTGCCCTTGTTAAATTAATCCTTCATAAAAGCGTTGGGGTCAAATCCTTTAGACTTTGGTCTATAATTAGATTTGTTTTTCCCACCACGAGAAGGAGATGAAATCATATTTAAGATTCCAGCTTTACCCTCTTCTCTACCTTGGCTACGCAAGATTTGAGCAAACTTATCTTTGTATAGCATAAACATTGCAACCTCCGCGGCATTGCCATGGTTGTTCCAAATGTCCTTTTGCATATCACCAGATACGATATACTTATACGCCTCTTGCATATCCTCTTTTCCTACTCTGCCTCCCATGAAGCTTTTCATTTCTTTTAATTGATCTTGTAATTGTTTTTTATTATTTGCTATTGCTTCTTTCTTTTCACTAGCAGTTTTTTCAGCGGTCTGTTTATCTTCAAGCTTTGCTTGTTCTAAGTACTGACCAATTTGTTTTCTAATTCTAAATGCATCTCTTTTAATAGTTCCTGCATCTTCCATAGAATCTAATATAGATACTATATCATCGTCCTCCATGCCGTCATTTCTCATTTCTTCAGATAGTAAATCTCTATCTGTCAATTTTAAAAATGATTCCATTTTACCAATGATTTCATTTTGATTTGCACTTTCAATAGGATCAATTCCTTGTGCATCCATTTTTCTAACTATTGCTTCTAACTCTTCTTTATAGTTAGTGTCTATATTTAAACCTAAAGCTTTAGTTACATTAGCCCAATCTATTTCTCTAGATTTTTCAGTATCGTCAGTTTTTTCATCAACATCGGTTTTAGTTGTATCTTCTTTTTTTCTATTAAATACAACATCATCCCAATCTTCTTCTGGCTCAACTTCTTCTTTTGTTTCTTCTTGTTCTTCTGATTCTGTTTCAATTTCATTCCAAGAAAAACCATCAAAGTCATCATCAGACTCTTCGTCTTTTTTAGCTTCTGTATATGGTTGATCATCTGTATTGGTGTCTACTTGTTCACCTTCTTCTTTTCCTAAAAAAGCATTGACATCAAATGTTTTACTTTCTTCTTGCTGAGTAGTCTGTTCATCAACAGAATTTACTAAGCTTGTTTCTTTTTCTGACATATGTTAATATTTAAGTCCCTAACTATTTGCAAATATAATAAATTATTCAGTAACCTTATCTTTTACTTTTTCAAAAGAATTAGCAGCATCACTCTCAGAGTTCTCTACTGTGTTACCTTCTTTTCCTAAAGTTACCTTTTCTTTCATGTCTGCTATATCACGCTTAGACATATCAGCTATTTCAGCAACTTTAATGTCTGATTGTGATTGAATATTAGCAACTTGAATTTTAGTATCGTTATCCATTTTCTTAAGCTGTGCTTCTTTTTCAAATTTAGCTGCTTCAGCTTGTTGTTGAACTTGCATCATTTGTTGCTGTTGTTGTTGAGCTTGTGCCTGTTCTTTTTTAACAGCCTCCATACCCATTTCAAGTACACGTTCTGCTTCTGTAGCAGTATCAGCCTTAAGAACTCTAATAACATCTAACAAACTAACTTGTCCTGATTGTAATGCAGACTGTGATAATTGCGTTACAGATTGTCTTATAGCATCATCTTTACCAGAGTCACCTACAAATATAGCATAGTCATTAAGTGCTATTTCAGGCATTACACTTAATATTTTACTAGCACCATCACCAAGTATTAAAGAAGATTTTTTACCTTCACTCCAACACATTTTCATAAGCTCTACAGCTCTACTATAAACTTTTTTCTTAACTTCTTTGTGTGCATGAAACCAACTTTCAGTAATAGTAGCTGACTGCACAACACTACGCTGTACATTACCTACATATTCATATTGACCAACTGCACCTTCTCTTTGTTTTGTAACACCAGATATTTGTCCAGCAGTATCTTCAAGCATCATTTTAAGATTAATCATTTGCTGTACAGATTGACTAAGAGTAAAATCTACCTGACTAAACTGATTAAAGTTAGCTACCTGACCACCCTCATCTTTTGAGTTAATTGGTATAATACCATCTGTTTTTAAATGATAAAGTACAGTCTGCATATCCATACCTAAGTTAGTAGGTAGTTGCGATACATCGTATATTACTGCCTTACCACCAGAACGAGCTAATGCTAATTCTATATGATACATAACAATATTATATAGCATCTGTATATTTTTAAGTAGTCCTACCATAGAAGACTTCTTACCTGTAGTATTGTTTTTAATTAAACCTACATACGATAAATGTGCACTTCCTGGATCATCTACAGAACGTACTTGATTAGGTCTTCTACGACAATCAACTAATATCTTACCTCCAATTTTAGTACCAATCCATATATCATCTATATATCTTGTACGTATAGTATCTTTTTTCTTTTCCTTATAATTGTCTGGAACTAATTTATAAAATGGTTTTTCTGAATCATATCTGTTTGGAGATATTTTAAACTTCAAAGCTCTTACAGATTTCCATTCACAGTGTACTACTTTAATTCTAGCTTGCTGTCCTTTTTGCCAAGAAATCCAATCAATAGATGTGTTGTAAGATGCATAGTCACTATGACTAGATATTTGTCCCATCTCACTTAAGAATGTTACATCTTCTTCTGTAAGCTGATCTCTAAACTCATCAAGTACTTCGTTTGCAGTTAAAAATCTTTCTTCACCTATCCATTGACAATCATCTATAAAGTCACTATCAGTATTTGTATCATATGCTATACTTCTTGGATCTACTCTTCTAATAAATGGATCTCCACCTTTGTTGTATATTTTATAGAACTCACTACCAGTAACTAACAAATCTCTAAAACCTGCTTTAAATATTTCTCTAAATCCATACTTTTGATTTAGATATTCTAATCCATCTTGTGCAACTTCTTCTACTGCTTCTTTGTAAGTATACTCCATATACTTTTGAATATCATCTGGTATAGGTAATTCGTCTAACATAGTTTTAGCTTCCATACCTATTTTCTGAACAAGTTCTTGCTTCATAGTTTCTGTAAACTTCTTAAGCTGTAACTTTATCTTCATATCTTCCTTACGAATAGTAGCATCTTTATTAGTACTTACCACCTTCATATCCATAGGTCTACGAAGCTCTTCACCTAACAATAAATCTATTTTAGGTTGTATAATTGGGTAGTTTACCAATCTAGCTGGCTGTGAAAAACCATATTGCTCTGTAAGATATTGATAGTCAGTAAGTTCAAAATCTCCGTTGTATATAGAGTAATTTTGTATGTCTTCATACACACTATTTTCAAATACACTATTGTCTTCGTAGATGTGTCCAGCTACTGCGTCTATCATTTGTTCGCACCAATCCTGATCTTTTTCTGAGTCAGGTAGGAGTTGAGGTGGGAATTGGTATGAGCTTGTGTCCATAATTAAAATTTATATGTTTCTTCTGTTCTTTTATTAATATCAACTTTTATTGGCATTCCATTAGCGCCTCTTGTATATTTGCTAAAACCAATATCTTCTATTATTTCTTCTTTTGCTTTTGCCTGTCTTTTGTAGTTGTCAATATTATGAATTAAACAACATCCAAACGCCATAGCACGGTCAGTATTTTTTGTACCATATGATGTAAGTTCTTCTATCAAATCTAAAAACCATATATCATCTACACTTTCTCTTATATAGTCATCCATTAAATCTTCCATTAAAGACTTAACTTGTTTATTCATATGCACACCATATCTATTTCTAGTTTTAGTATTAGGTGAGTGTGCTGATTGTGGTTTTTCTTTTAGATACTTTAATGCATTCATTCTTTTAAAGTAATCTAATATACCAATCTTAGTGTATTCAACTAACATCTTTGCATTATAGTATACAGCTAACTTTAAACAACCATCCCAAAAGTCTTCTTTTTTATCTGGTCTTTCTGTATAGTCTGCTATTACCATATCTCCAGGCGTTTCTGTATCTAAGAATCTTCTATATATAATAGCAGAACCTAAAGATGTAGTTGATCCAGCCTTATCTTGATCGTATGAGTCAATACCACCTATATCTAAATCTTTATAATCAGGATTAGGATGGTGTAAAATTTTATATGGCCCATCAGGATTTGGTCGCCACTTAACTATAAACTCATCTTCTCCATCAAAGTCCCAATCTAAATAACCACTTTGTATTTGACTTCTATAATCCTTGCTAGACAATATTCTTGAACGCTGTGCGTTAAGTCTAGAGTTGTCAAACCTTGCTGTCTTAGTGTTTAAGAAAGCTTCTTGTACTTCTAGTGGGTAGTTTTGTATATGTAGGTTAAATGCTTCTCTATCTCCAGACTGAGCTATGTTTTCTCTTTCCTCAAGTAAAACTTTTCTTGCACCAGGCTCGTCTTCCTTACCAGTTTCAACATTAAAGTATCCATAGTAAGCTCTTGACGCTGGTATAAACATAGGAATAAGATTATAAGCTTCATGCTCATAATACATATCCATAAAATCTTTCGAGGCTTTGCTAATGTCACCACCAGTACCTCCTACGACTGGTACGCCAAATTGAACATTACCATCCATAAAGCAAGCCTTAGAAGACATATAAGCATTTTTAAGATGTTTGAACTCTCCTGCTTCCTCAAATACCATTAACGAAACACGCTCACCCTTAAAAACCTCTGGATTATCCATTGTTCTACATATTACTGTAGACTGAAAACCTCCAACTTCCCATTTACCATTCTTGTTCTTTTGCTTATAACCAGAACGTAACATACCATCAGTATCTTTTAAAACAGAATGTTTAAAGTTTCCATGGATTGCATTTAACCCTTTTTTAGTTTTGTCAAAGAACGCATCAGCAGTAGCTTGTAGACCAGCTGCTATACCTACATCATTATAAGGAAAGAACGTATACTCGTGTGCAATCAGTCCAGAGTTCATATAACTAAACCCTTTATCCCTAGCTTTGATGACAATCATTCCCTTCTCTTCTTTTTTACAAGTTTCAAATAAATCAAAATACTCATGATCCATTTCCCTGTACCAAGGACTAATTAAGGTCTTACGAGAATTTTTCTCGCCATCATTACCTAATATTTTATAGTAGTTAAGATAGAAGTAGTACTTGCCAGATATTTTCTTCATACCTTTTGGCTTGTAACCATTAATACACCTATCCATTTCTTGGTCCCAATACTCTTGATGTTCAACAGAATCAGGATTAGTGTCAGGATGTCCATTATTAGCTACAGGTCTGTACCTTTGTGGATCTACCTTAATTTTACCCATATTTAATTTTTTTTGCCTTACCTATTCCAAATGGATCACGCGGATCATCTTGTATCTTCGCATGAAACTCCTGGTCTAGATTCCTACCAAACAGGGCGTTAGCCCTGTCGCTCACTTTTTTTGCATCCTCCCACTCCCCTCGCTTGTAAAAATAGTTGAATCGATAACGTAAATAGTCTACAGTTATGTCCTCTTTCTTTTTTGTATATCCTTTTTTTCTATTACGCACTATCCTTACTTTGCTCTTGTATTTCTTTTCTTCTTTCTAAGAAAGATAATTGCTTATTACCAGCAATCTTTTGTCTTTCACCCCTACGCTCTATAGAGTCTACTAGCGTCTGACGAGTCTTGTATATCTTTTCGATACCAATCATTATCTTTTGCAAACCTTCAGCAGTATCTTCATCTATATGCATATTGTTCATATAGGTAGTAAACTGCGTTATCTTTTTATTAAAAGCTATTAACTGTTCGTCTAAAGGATCAAACTGCAACTCTTTGTATTTATCAACAGCTGCTAATACCTTTGGTTTAGTTTCACCTTCCCACTTGTAAATACCATAAAGGTCTTTACTAACTGCTTTTTTTCTCTCAACTTCAATAAAGTGTCTATATGGACTTTCATAGTCACATACTAATGCGACCCACTTCATGGCTGTCTGGCCTAAACCTTCTGCTTTTAGCACTTCTTGGAACTCAAGAACTAACATCACTCCGTTATCGTCCTTATAAATATCCCCTGCTCTATTTATATTAACTAAATACATTTATGCAAAAGTACTAAAAATTGTTAGGAACTACATTAAATGTATTTCTCCATACATTGTTATCGTCTACAGTAGTTTTTATATCTTTAATAGCAAACCGACTTTTACATAATTGATATATAACACGTCTTTCGTGGTTAATTAAAGAGTCTAACCTTTCGTAAGACAATATAACATCATAAGTATCATTATCATAATGCTTAATAACTGTACCTTCATCTGCACTTTCAAAAAAATTCATATGTTATTTATTTTTAATTAATACCGTAAGGATTCATATCCTCCTCAGACAATTGGTTAACATCCATTTTATATTGATTAACTTCTTCAAGAGGAGTAGGAGTCTCCATGGGTGGCTGCCCACCTAATGTAACAGATTTATCTTTAAATGGAATATTTAAAGTTACTTGTGGTAAATTACTTTTATTCAATGGTTGCTTTACTTTTTGATCAAAGTAATCTCCTATTTGACTTAAAACACCTTTACCTGTATCAGCAACATTATTCATATAACTTTCTAGCTTATCACCAGCGTAACCTTTTTCCATAACTAAATTCTTAATTAAAAAAGATTTTCTCATTTC
>CERZ01003504.1_pt1 | contig 20177 bp, 5 predicted proteins | sample 531151 | NCBI WGS metagenome assembly CERZ01 (sample SAMEA2621448, study PRJEB7988) | marine metagenome | biome: marine biome (ENVO:00000447); feature: deep chlorophyll maximum layer (ENVO:xxxxxxxx); material: "saline water (ENVO:00002010), including plankton (ENVO:xxxxxxxx)" | depth 40 m | reverse complement strand
GGAGAAGCGCTAGAACATATAGGAGCAGCTCCACAGTTAAATCAAAAACAATGTGTGTTAACTGTAACTGATCATAAAGTATTATTACCTACTGATCTTTATTATATTAATCAAGTAGCTATTAATAATTCAGTGTCTCCTGTTTCAGCTAAAGAGCTAGACACTTTAACAACTAAAGTTACAGAACTTAAAGAAGCTATAGTTGCAGCTCAAGCAAATAATTTAGAGTACTCTAGTACAACGTCAGTTTTAAATGAAATTAATAGTAGGATAGTAATACTAGAAAATGTTTATTTTAATAACGGTAACTCTATGCAGCCTTTACAATATGGAGCAAGCACTTTTCATAGGAGTATGCATTGCACTGATTGTGTAAACGAAAATGTAAACTATGAAGATACGTATATAGTAGATAACGATTACATAAAAACATCTTTTGCAAGTGGAAAAATATGCTTAAGTTATATGGCCTTTCCTACAGACGCAGAATGTTACCCTTTAGTTCCAGATGATATAAGTTTTAAAGAAGCAATGTTTTGGTATATATATAAAAAATTATTATTAAGTTCCCCAAAATTTAAAGACAACGGAATAAATTATCAATTTGCAGATCAACAATGGAAGTACTACTGCACTCAAGCTAGAAATGCAGCTAATTACCCAGACATTGATAAGTATGAATCGTTTATGAATCAATGGGTTAGAATGATACCTAATATGAATAGGCACGATGTAGGATTTGAACAATTAAATACAAGAGAAGATTTAAATAGAAACTAATGGCAGAAAAAAGATTTATAAAAGGATTATTTAAAGATACATCTCCTATTGATCAACCACCTGGAACTTGGAGGTATGCGCGTAATATGGTTCTAAATGATACAGATGGAGCAGTCTCAAATGAAGGAGGGACACAGCTATCTGGATTTTTAGGAGATGTTAATTTTAATAATTTATATAGAGGAGTTGGAGATTTTAATATACATGTAATTGGAAAAATCGAAGTTGATAAAGATAGAATTATTTTATTCAGTTTAGATATAACACAATATAATTTAAATAAAGTATATAGATCTGAAATTGGGATGTGGGAAGATAACGTATATACTACATTATTTAACCCTAACATATATACTTACCCTGAACATGATTTAAAATTTGATATAAAATATTTAATTGAAGGAACTTTTAAGATTGATTCTAAAGGAGATTTAATTGTATATTGGACTGATGATTTTAATTCTCCTAGAGCATTTAATATTGATAGACAATTGCGATGGATAGATAGTAACTCAGCAGTTCTTTTACCCCAAGAATGGTTATATAGTATAGATCCTAGTACTACACATAAAAATCATATAGATTTATTAAATTTATTTCCTAGTTCAGGTCCTATTCCTCATATTGATTTACATGAAATATACAATCAAGTAACAGATCTAAATGCTACTACTTTTGATAATCAACAAAATTCTGTAATTACTGGGGGAGGTCTTCTTACTGGTGTTTATTACTTAGGCTTAGCTTATGTAGATGATGATTTAGTGTCTACAAATTATTTATCAATTGCTAATCCAGTTTCTATTGTTGATGAATACGATCATACTACTCCTACAAGTAAAAAAGACGGAGCTAGACATGGGAGTCAAACTTCAAAATCTATTAGCTGGAAAGTAAGTAATCTAAATACTGATTACAAATATATGAGTCCTATAATTATTAGGAAAATGGGGGATGCTACAGAAGCATTTAAGTTAGGTATTATTGAAATACTAACTACAGTTAATGCAGTACAAGATGTTGTTTTCAGTGGGTTAGAAGGATTTACTCCTAGCTCAGTAAAAGATGTTATTATTGATACAATTTCATATGAGACTGCTAAAACTATAAATCAATTAGATGGTGTTTTGTACCTTGGTAATTTATCAGGAACAAAAGATTTAGGGTATCAAAAATACGCTAACAATATAAAACTACTTGCTAGAACAAAAGTATTCCCACGATTTGATACTTTCTATGCTACTCTTGATAATCTAACTACTGGCTTTGGTACTAGTGAAGTAAATTCTTATGACTCTAATGGTGATGGAACAAAAACTATACAAGAAGTAGATATAACTCAATCTTATAGATATGCTCCTAATATTTTTAAATGGAAAGGCTATCAAAGAGATGAAGTCTATGCATTTTATATAGCATTTATTTTAAATGATGGTAGCATGTCTTATGCGTATCATATACCAGGTAGAGCTCCATTAGATACAACTAAAAAAATTGATAAAGGAACAGGTTCTGGGTATAGTATACTAGAAAATTCTTTATTAAATTCTTCAAGTGGTAGTGGGTCAACTAATTTAACAACTCAAACTAACGCTTATATATATGAAGATTTACAAGAGTTAAATAAAACTTATGCAAAAAACTTTCACTTCTTTGATACTAGTGATTTAGCTGGTTCAAACAATATGAACTATTGGGAAAATGCTACAGAAGTATACCCATCTTCTGAAAATTACGATATTTGGGATGAAAATACTTTTACTGATTCTTTAGGAGTTATTCAAAATCCAGTTGGCACTTTAAAAAATAAAAATGTTAGGCATCATCATTTTCCTTCTAATCAAAATCGTTTTTTTACAGTTGTACAAGATTTTGGAGTAGGGAACAGTTCTAGTGGATGGACTAATGATAGTAGTGCTCAAGGATGTGAGTCTGTATTAGCAGACGCTTTAAATGTTCCTGGTCCACAGCCTTGGAACATGAAGTTTTTTGCTTATAATGCTTATAAACCTGGTCCTGTTAGACACGAATATGATGGAGATTGGTATGGGGTCTCCTCAGATACTTGGAATGATAATGGGCCTAATTGTGATGATCATGACTATGGTACTGATCACCCAGTCTATGGAGATGTAACAAACCCATTAGTAATACATAAAGATAAAATAACATCACAAAGAGGAGGTTTTCCATATAACAACTACTCAGTAGTACAAGGCAGTGCAGTATATCCAATTTCAATAGCCAGTCCAAATAATAAATTATTTCATCGTTTAAAGTTTGAGGCACAATTTCCATATGAAATAGAATGTCCTTTTAATACTCTTCCTAATGCTACGTATGATAATCAGGCTATAGGCTTACCAAATCAGCCAAGCACAGGATCTATTGCATGTTCAAATCACTTGTGGGATGGAAATAAATTTACTGCAGATCAAAGTTTAATAGTTAGTGTACAAATATATGCATGGCTAAGTTCTCCTATTAGTGCCTTTGATTGTAGACCGGATAATAATGGATGGCACCCATTTTCAAGTTCTGGTGGTGCTTCTGTTAGGTTTGTTGCAGTACAGAAAAGGAATGGAGTATATTTTAATGCAGTAGATATGGGGGGTATAAGTACTACTTATGACGAGGTAAGAGAATGTAGATGCTCGGCTGATGATCCTAATAATTACAAGAATGAAGCTGTTACGTTTGGTAGATCAGCAGCTACATCTAGATCTTTTGTCCTAGCTAATCAAGATGAATTACATTTTGGGTGGATTAATTCAACAAAAGGAAACAATGCAATTTATCCCGATTGTTTTAGAAAAGCTGCAAAAATTGATTTTCCGTACTCTACTACATGTGATGATCCGATAACAAGTTTAAATGCTTTTGGTGAGCAAGATGGTGATGTACCTAGTGGGTATCACGTTAGTCAAGTTTCTAATAGTCAAATCTCATTTAAAGTTCAATCTCCAGGAGGATCAATAGATCCTGAAATGCTCAGAGATGTAAAAATAGAACATAGAGTTGCAGCTTTAGGATTTACATTAGATGATATAAAAATTCCTAAAACTATAGCAGACAAAATACAAGGATTTAGAATTTATCATGCTAAAAGAACACACGGAGATAAAACAGTTTTAGGTCAAGCTCCAGCTATACCAATGAGATCAGATGTTGCTAAAATAGGTTTATGTAAAGCTGCTTGGGATTCAGGAGAAAGCAGTAAAGGTATGCAAATTATGCAAACACTACAAACTGCTGCAATATCTATTATTAGGAAAGACCCTTTCCCTAGTTGGGATTCTTACTATAAAGAATATGATTTTATATATCAAGGAGAAGGTAATATTATAAAAGAAAATGCATATAAAGCGTTTCATTTTCCTGACTTCCATTTACTACGAACTAAAAGTAGTTTGTCTGGAGCAACACACATAAAGCCTCAATATTTTGTAACTAACTATGCTTGGCAAGGACCTACAATTGAAAGAGATAAAAAAATGATTTCTAAAATAGTAGAGGATTCAGGATCTAGTGGTCAGTTTTCTCCTCCTTTAAAACGTATTGAACAAGAATGGGGGCATGATTCTGTATTTAATTGTTACGCACAATATGTTCAAACTGCTTTTTTTATAGGAGCTAAATATCAAAGATTTGTAACTGATTCAACTAAAACTGGTTATGTAGATAAAAATAGTCTCCCAAGAGTTTTAGGGCAAAAAGCAATAACATATTTAAGAGGGGATAGTATTTTTAAAGCAGAAAATTTAGGCTTTGGAGGAACTATAGTAAATGAAGAAGGTGAAAGTACTTTAGCATATAGTTTAAAAGACAGGCATGAAATTTTTGCTAAAGGAGGAAGTATAACTGGGGGAGGATGTCATAGTGGTAGTACTTATGCAGGGTATGGAAGATCTCATCAAGCTAACCCATTTATGCTAACTGCTAATCCATTAAAAGATGATGGGACAACAGCTCATGTAGGAACTAGTTCAGTTAGTGGGTGTAATAGAAGTAGTTATATTCAAATACACAATTTAAATGCTTTTAAAACTGATGTTTATAAAGCTATAGATGATCAAGAATTAATATGGACAGGGTTTGAGGTTTTAGGTCAAGATATAAATAATTTTATTTTTTGGGATCAAGAAGCAATTGATAAATTACCTGCTTCTGCTCCTACACATACAAGAGGAGAAAAACTAGCTTATGATTACGTAGATTTATCTGGAGGTTCGAATCCTTATATTGCAAATTTTTCTTTAGAAACTTTACAAAGAGATATTATAAGAGATTCTTCAGGAAATGTAATTGATCCTGGTGATACCTCTACAACTACAAGTTTACCACAATTTGGTCAACATCATATTTTTGGGGGAGACACATATATATGTAGATCTGCAAATGCTTCTGCTGTTACTTACCAAGATAATCAACAATCTGAAAAACCAATTAGAACTTTACATTACCACATAGTAGAATCTACAGATAATATAAATTTTAGACATACTGAAAGTGATAATTCTTTATATTTTCCAGCTGCAACTGCAAAATCAATGCTAGAATTAATAGGAAAAATTGATTTAAATCATATAGATAATATAAAATATAATTCTAATTATTCTGAACTCAATGATATAAGACCTGCATTTCCATTACCAATACAAGAAAATAAACAAGATTCATTTCCAACAAGAACACATAGGAGTGTAAAAACAGATACAACTAGTTTGATAGATAACTATAGATTATTTAAAGCAAATCAATTTAAAGACTTACCTAAAAATAGAGGAGATTTATGGAAGCTGTCAACTTTTAATAATTTATTATATTTTCACATGGAACAAAGTTTGTATGCCGCTAAAGGTAAACAATCAATGTCAATGAAAGATGGGAGTGAAGCATTTGTAGGGAGTGGAGATATATTTCAACAAGATCCAGATGAGATGGTTCAAACATCTGGGGGGTTTGGAGGTACTCAATCTCAGTGGGCAGCTTTAACAACTAGATATGGATACTTTTTTGTTGATATTAATACAAGAAAAATTTTCTTAGTAAAAGATAAAATTGAAGAAATTAGCAGTATAGGTATGGAAAACTGGTTTAAAGATAACATTAAATTTCAGTTAGAAGACTACGGATATATTGGATGTTCAATTGACAATCCTTCTTTAGGTTTTGGTTTCCATTCTGTGTATGATCCTAAACATAAAAGAATTATTTTTACTAAAAAAGAAATAAAACCTACACAATTATTTAAAGACAGGTATCTTCAAAAAAATGGTAACTCTCCAACAAACTGCGGAACATTTAGACCTATAGGATATATTAGATTTAATTCTTCTATATGTCAATACGAGCAATGGGTTAAAAATAAAGCTGGACTATGTATTTTTCAGCCAATACCTTTTACGTGTGATGATGTACTTTTTGAATGTGGAGGATGGACAATATCTTATTATCCTGATTTAAAAGTATGGGGAAGTTTTCACGATTATATACCTTATATGTATTTTAATACTTCTACAGATTTTTATTCAATAACAAATACATATGATAGACCTGTATTTTGCACTCCTTTAATGATTAGTGAAGCACAGCAATTACTATCTGGATCTTTAGTTTATCCAGACAGTGTAGCTCCACTATCGTGCTTAAACCAAATTCCATACTTAGGGACTACATATGGTAATTCAGGTATTTGGAAACATAATTCTGGGAGTAAAGGAATATTATATCAAGAACATAGTCAAGTATCAAATGTTAATTTTGCAACATGGAAAGATACATTAACATATTATCCTTTTGAGTTTGAATTTATATCTAATGAAACAAAAAGTGTAACTTCTTTATGTTCTTCGTTTACTTATACTTTACAAACTTTTAACAATACTCAAACTCTAGGCTCTGGACTTTCTCCAATATATGTAAATACTTTAGAACATGGATTTACTAAATTTTATTTATATAATACTTTTCAAATTTCTGCAAAATCTTCTGTAACTCAACTTAACAGCCCAAACACTATAGAAGGTGAAGATTTAGAATATTTAGTAAACATAAGAAGAGTAGGTAACAGTTGGAAAGTAAATAATTTTAGAGATATGGCAGCATTAGCAATTGATACAAGAGCTTATTATACATCTCCTCAAGTTAACTTATTAGGGGGAATTAATACTGGAACTGTAACAACTTCTTTTATAGAAGATATGTTTACTGTAGATGGAATGTCAGAGATTATAAACCCAAACTACATAGATATAACTAAAAATTGGAACGAACAGAGTAAATTTATAGATAAATGGGTAGGAATTCGTTTAATTTATAACAATGTATCAAATAATTTATTAAATTTGTACTCTACAGAAGTAGCTGTACGTAATCTATACCGATAAAAATGAAAACAAAAAAATTAAAAAAAATAGCAAACGAACTTACAAAAGCTTCGGCAATGCACAAAAGACAATCAAAAGCAATTAAAACCCTGTATAACATGGGGGGTTATAAAACTAGATATAACGCAGGAGGTTTAAAACAAATGTATCAAGGAGGAGGTATGTATTCAGATAATACAGCAGCCTCTGTTGGGCAAGGAAATAATAGCACCGCTAATATTGTTTATCAAGAAAGTGACCCTAATTTACAAAATCAAAGAGTACAAGGATTAAAAGCTGAAGAAAGTAGATTGCAGTCAGAGGGAGTTTCAACTTCAAGTGATGTTGAAAGCAAGCTTGAACAAGGTAGAATGCAGGGAGACATTGATGCAGCTAAGGCAGCAATGGAAGTTGAAGGTAAAATGGCGTTAGGAAAATCAGCGTTGTCAGGAGCACAAACACTAGCAGAAGGATTTGGAGTAGAAGGTAAAGGTGTAAATTCTTTTACAGCTGCAAAAAGCGCATATCAAGGAGCTAAGATAGCTAAAGCAGCAACAAATGCAGCTAATCTTACGCAATCAAGTATAGCGGGTGCAGCAGGATCTCAAGTAGCTGCTCAAGCTGCAGCTGGTGGTGGTAGTGTAATGTCGTCTGCAGCAACAGGTAAAACAATAGTTGTTGATGGGGCAGGTAATATAGCTAAAGCGGGGCAAGCAGTAGGAAAAGGAAGTGCAGTTTTGAAAGGTGCAGGAGCTTTTTTAAAATCTGGAGCAGGTCTTGGATTAGTAGCTTCAGGGCTAGGATATGGAATTGATAAACTTTGGGGAGATGACGACCCAACTACAACTAACACAGCAGAAGCAGCTGGAGGTATATTGAGTGGAGCAGGAACTGGGGCTTCTATTGGATCATTTATATTACCAGGAGTTGGTACAGCTGTTGGAGCTGTTCTTGGAGGTATAGTTGGGGGAGTTAGTAAATTCTTTGGTTCTAACAAAGCTAGGAGAGCTAAACGAAAAGCTGAAAGAGAACAAAAAAGAAAAGTTGCAAAAATTATAAATAAAAGTAATAAGTCTTTAGTAAAAAATTATAGTTCTCAGAAATCTGCTGTAAGAGCAGGAGAAATGGCTCAAAAAACTTATTCAGGGTATGATATGGGTAGAAATGTAACAGCTCAAATGGGGGGAATGAGAATGGGAATGCCTAGATATGGAATAGCATCTTAAAACAAAAAATATGATTAGAGAAAAATTTATAGATAAACTAAGAAAGAAATATCAAACTGGTGGAGTCTCAGACTCTGCTGCAATGGCGAGCAAAAAATTAATAGGTGAGGGCCTTAAAACAGGATTAACTAGAGCGGCAGCAGCTACATCTGGAATAGGCTCTACAATTTTAGGAGGTTTAAGCAAGGTTATAGCTCCTGTTGGAGTTGCGTCTACGTTATATAGTATGTATAAAAGTGGTCAAAAACATTCAGGAGGTAAATTTGGATACAAACAAAATCCTGAGTATGTTGAAGGCTCTAACCAGTCTAAATTTATAAAAACTAATCCTTTTTTATCAACACGAAAATTTGGAGAAGGAGGAGAAGCTTATAATGCAAGTGATTCTTATGGTACAGATCCCGAAATTTTAGATAATGATAATATTACTAATAACTCTGGAGGCGGTAACGGAGGAATGTATTCTCCAGGGATAACTGGTAGCATGCCTACTCCTAATCCATTACTGCAAAAAGCAGGGAATTTTTATTTAGATAAAATAGGAATGCCTATTTTGCAATATGGAAGTAAGATGCTAGGAACTGGAGATATTACAACAGCTATAGATAGATTTGATAGTAATAAAACAGGTTTGGCAGGAGCTGCAGACTCAGCAGGTAAGTTTTTTGGAGGTGTGGCACAATCACAATTAACTCGTGGAATAACTAGTGGGCTAGGCAATGCAGGTAAAAATTTTGGTATGAGTTTTTTGAATTCTAAAGCACCTCAAAGTTTTGGTAAAAGAGTTGCTGGTGCATTTGGTTTCCAAAAAGGTGGGATGTATGATCAAGTACAAATGATGCAAAAAGGTGGATTATCAAAAAAAGTTATTAAGAATTATGAAGACTTAGGAATTTCACAAGATATATTAAATCAGTTAAATACAACTCCTTCTGATACAGTTCTTTCTGTAAGAAATCATCCTGACTTAGGAGCAAGTTCTCAGTATTTACAACAAGAAGCTATGTTCTCTGGAATTCCTATGGAAGAGAAAGCAACTCAAGTATACAAAGGTGACAAAGGTTATACAAGATATTCTAAATTTAAAAAACAAACTGGTGGAACAAGATTACCAGGTGGAGAAATGCAACCTATACCAGGTTCAGATGCTGTACAATTTAATGGGCAGTCACATGATCAAGGAGGTATTATGTTAGACAGTCAAACAGAAGTAGAAGGTGGTGAAACTATGGATAAAGTTACTATGGCTAAAAAAGGAGGTAAAAAGAAAGATTATTTCTTTTCTTCTTACTTAAAAAAAGGTGGGGAGTCTTTTGCTGATATGCATAAAGATATATTGCAAAAAGGTGGTTCTCAAAAAGATATTAATATGTTAGCTAAGATGCAAGAAGTAGCTGCTAAAAGAGATCCTTCTAAAATACAAACAGCTAAACTTGGGGGAATAGTAAAATATCAAACTGGTGGGTTAAAAGAACCTGTTAAGCCAGTTATGTCTGATTTTAGAACTGAAAATAATAGTCTTAATTTAAGGGCATTTCACAAAGCTAGGAAACAGTATAAAAAAGATTTAGCAGCTTATAATGAAGATCAAACAAATGAGTCTGAAAAAATAGAAGTTACATCACAATTCCCAATAACTTTACCTAATGGAACTGTATTAACTGAAGATCAATATAACGAGTTAAATAAAGACGATGTTGATTATACTGAAGAAGATATACAAAAAGATTTAGCAAAAATAACTGCAGAAAAGCAAGAAGAAGATAGAGTAAACAATGCGCCAGAAGCAAAAAAAGCTGACGTAATAAGTAGAGCTAAAGATTTGAAAAAAAGAGCAAAAGAACTTAATTTAGATTTAAATGCATATCAAGGTCCTGGAGGAGGATTGTTACCAAGTAAATTAGATTCTTTAGAAAGCGCTGTTATAGAAGGAGAAAGTAATTTTGAAAGTTTAAAAACTACCGCAGATGATCTTGGAATAGAATACAATGATAAGACTTCTATTAATGAATTACAAGCTCAGGTAGATGATGCTAGCCTTAAGACACAAAGAAAAGGAGAATCTTTTTTACCAGGAACTGAAGGTATTCCAGAGAATCAACCAGCAGTAACAATTGGAGGTAAACAATATTTTCTTGATGACCCAAAACTTCAGCAATACATGCAAGAGCAAGGAGAAAACTTTGATCAAACTTGGATGGGTAATGTAGACCCTGAAGTATTAGAAGCTGCAGGTATAACTAGTTTTAGTGATTTACAAGATACAAAAAAAGTTAGGGCATATCAAATTGCTTATAACACTAAAAATCCAGATAATCAAATTAGTGTAGATGGAAAGTTAGGGGAAGAAACTCTTAATACAGGAATACCTAAATCATTAGACGAAGGTATTTTATTAAATGAAGTAGAAAAATCTGGAGGGACAGCCGCAAGGCTTCCTATGAGGAATGCAGAATTATTACCCACAGATACTGATTCAAATCTTCAAATTGCTCCTCAAGCTGGACCTGCTTCTGTTAGTCCAGATAGATTTGAAGAAGCAGCCAAAGCAAACAACTTACCATTAACAACACCTGAAGAGTATGAAAAAGCTGAAAGTAAGTTAGAGTATAATGACGAAACTGATGAATGGCAATTGAAAAGAGAAGAGGATATGTTAAGCATTCCAATGATTCAAGCACAGCCGTTAGCAGCAGTAGAAGAAGATCTAACTCCTATGCAGGCAGATTCTGCTCCTACTGAAGGGTATGATAGAAGAGTAATGCAAGAGGGTAGGCCAGAACCTTACAACGCTGCAGTCCCATGGCAAGCGTGGGCTGGAATGGGGGCAGGTTTAATACCAGCAGCTTTCTCTTTATTCCACAAACAACCTCCTGCTAAAGAAGCTACTTATACTTCAGGATTTCTTAATCCTATTGTAGCAGAAAGAGGAAAAGCTCCTACTTTAGAAAGATTTGATTATAATCAAGATATTGCTAATGTAGGGAGTGAAGTTAGGGGGATGAATAAATATATTGAAACTTCTGGAGGAGGACCTGCTAATATGATTAATAAAATGATGGCATTTAGTGAAGGGCAAACTGCTAAATCTAAAATTAGAGCTGCAGAAACTAGAGCTAATGTAGGAGTTCAGAACACAGAAGCTCAACTAGAACAGCAAATGTCATTAGATAATATGAAGAGAGCACAATCTGCTTCTATATTTAATGCGCAAATGTCTAGAGCTGAAGTAGCTAGAATGGATCAAGTAAATGAAGCTAATACACAAAGAAAACAAAAACGTCAAGACGATATGCAATATCAAAAATATGCTGGAATGACTGCTTTAGGGCAAAGTTTACAGCAAGGATTTGGTGATATACTAGACTACAAGGCGGATATGGCTAAAGCACGAGCTATAGGGAGTGGAAGTAATGAATTTGAAAAAAATACAATGTATGTAATGGCTGGATGGAAGTTTGATAAAAAGTTAGGAAGATGGGTTCCGCCTTCTCAATTTCAAGCTGGTGAATAAAACTAATATATAAAAACTAATTATGGCAAGATACGCATTACCAACACCTATGTCTATGTATAGAGATACAGGGGCAGTTGAAATAACAAGGTTATTTAGAGAAAGACATATGTCAAATTTAGCTGCTGATGACGCATTAGCACAGTCTGTTTTAGAAATGATTTCTATGGAGCAAGACGAAGAAGCTAAAAGAGATCTAGTTGACAAGTATAATACACAATTAAAACAAAGGTCAGCTAATGATAATTACGCTATGATGGGCTCTGCTATACAAAAAGATGCTCGAAGTTTTATTAATGAGTATAATCCTATTAAAGTACAAAAACAAAACTATGATAGTTTTATAGGGCAAATAGAAAAAGATTATTCTGCTGGAACAATAAACTCAAACACTAGAGATAAAAGAAAAGCAGAAGCAATGCATAATTATGACGGATTAAAATTTAATCTTGACGGATCTGTAGATGAAAACTCACAATTTAGAGCTCCTGGATACGTTCGTGATGTAAATATTGAGTTAGAGTTCCAAAAGCATATGAAAGATGTTATATTAAAAGAAATAGACACTACAGACATGGAGTTTGCTGTAGGGTCAGATATGGCTAGTCAATTTGAACTTAAACAAGGTATTAATCCAGATACTCAAGCTCCTGCTTATTACATTCAACAAGGTTCGTATACAAAATATTTAGATGAAAAAACAGTAGCAAGTGTAATTAATAGTGTTCTTTCACAGAGTGATGTTGCAGCTTCTGTTCGCCAAGAAGCACATTTAAATAATTTTTATAAAGATAAAATAAATACTGAAACTAGCAATACAATTGCTTCAGACGAAGTAAATGCAACTATATCTATACTTGAAAAAAACTTAGATAAATTATTAGAAATAAGTAATCCAGATGATTCAGAAAAAGCTACTATAGAATATACTGATGCAATGATAGATAGATTAGAAGCAGCTCAAAGTAAAGGTGTAGATGATATTTCTATATTAACTGCTCTTAATGTTGAAGACTTAAATAGAAACTATTTACAAAATGCAATCATCAAATATGCTGGAGTTAAGTCTCAAAAACAAGTGCGTAAAATTTCAGAAAGCGCTAGATTTAATCAAATGCAAAAAATAAAAAGTGAAAATCCTACTGGTTTAGCGTTTACAGGAGAGTTTACAGCTGCAGAGCCTTTTGGAGGAACAACTTTAAATAGTGTAACTGAAAAAAATGTAGAAATAGAAACATCTTTAGAGCAATTTATTAGTCAAAGTGGAAATGAAGATATACTAGAAGATGCTTTTAATCAAACGTCTTTAGAGTTTGCTGCAAAAAATAACGTAAGTGTTGAAACAGCAAACAGACAAATATCACAAATTAAAACTTTACTTAGACAACAAGATGTCCTTAAACTTAGAACAGAACAAGTTTATAGTGCTTTAAATACTACAGAAGAAGAATATACTAATAATATTTCAGAAGAATTTAAAGATTTTAAATTTAGAGATACAAGTGTACAAGAAATTGTTGACGCTTTAAACACTACAGGTATAATACCTGACGCTACTGTATTGCAAGCTTTAGAGTATATATCTAATCTAGAAAAGGATCAATATGATCCGGGAGCATACCGAGGATTAAATAAGTCTATTACAGAAGCAATACTAGATAGTAGAAAACTTACTGTTGGTACAAACAAACGTAACGAAGTAAGATATAATATGGGTAGTGAAGTTGCAGGAATAATTAATAGTTACAATAGGAAAATATCAGCTGATAAAGTAATATTAGATAAAGAATTAGAAGGAGAAATTAAAATAGATGGTTTAATAATGCCTAGTTTTGCAGATCCTACTACAGGAACAACTACTCAATTTAAAAATCTTTTTGCTGGTCCAGACAAAAAAGGTAGATTCCCTGATAGCTTTAAATTTAGAAATTCTGAAGGGCAAATCCTTGATTGGAAAACTCTTAGAGAAAGTGGAGAAGGAATTTGGGGAGATTATAAAAATGCTCCACCTACAATTGATTTTGGTAAAACAGGATTATTTGCTGTTCCAACTTCTGACGGTAAAGCAGCAATTGCAATAACATTTATGGGGGATGACGGAACAGAAGAAATGTATTATGCAGACGCTTCTCAAGTAACAGGTCAAGAAGGATCAGCTTTATCTACTTATATAAATCACCCTAAATTTTCAGTTGAAAAACTATGGAGACAAGGAGAGTCTGCTAAATTAAAAGGAGATTATTATCCTTTAGGTTTTGAAGATAATGATAAATTTAAAGATGACAAAAAAACACCTAACCCTTACTATGGGGAACCTACAATTAAATTTAATTATTCTGAAGAAAAAGTTTATATTTTAGATACTAACGAAGATAGTCCTGATTATGGAGAATATATAAAATATGATTTAGATTTAGGATTAAAAGCTATAACAGGATCTTTAGTACAACAAAATAAAAATCTATAATTAATGGTTAAGATTAGTATAAACCCGCAAACTAATTTACAAGAAGACTCTAGTCCTAACAGAGGAAGTATAAAAATAGAGAGAGGAAATGAAATGTACGCTAATGCAAATTTAGCAGAAAGCTATGCGTATGATTCTATGAACTTTACTAATACATATACAGACGATTTAAGTAAGTATAATAATTATGATGTTCCTACAACAAGATTTTTTAATTGGGATGAGCAGAGAGCTCAAAATCAAGGAACAGGAGAAAAATGGGTTAATGGTTTAAGTAAAGCTGGGGTTACCACTTTAGGGGCTGTAGCAGAAAACACTTTAGGGATTGTATTTGGGATAGGAGAATTAGTTACTGGAGGAGCTTATTATGATAACTACATAGGAAAATCTATAGATAAAGCTAATGAAGCAATGCGTGAAGCTATGCCTAATTATAAAACTCAAGCAGAGCAAGATATGTCTACAGGACAAAAACTTGGAACAGCTAATTTTTGGGCTGATACAGTAGCAAATGGTGTAGGTTATAGTTTAGGGTCTATAGCAACATTTTATTTAACAGGAGGAGTAGGTCTTGTTGCAAGAGGAGCTAAGGCTATGCAAATATATAATACTAGTAAAGCTATAGCAAATGGACTTAAAGTAGCAGACTCTATTTCAAAAGGAAAAAAACTTACAGGTTTTGTTAATTTAGCGGCTATGGGGGAAATGGGTCTTTATATGTCTTTAGCTGAATCATCAGTAGAGGCTAGGGAAACTCAAAAAAATGTATATGAAGATTTAATAGCTAAAGAAATAGAAAATCCTGATAATAACATAAATGATATATCTCAACTAAGTGTTTCTGAATTAGAAGATATAGAAAATACATCTTACGCTGCAGCAAATAGAAACTTTTTAACTCAGCTCCCTGTATTAATGGGTACAAATTTATTAATGTTTGGTAAACAAATAGCTGGGTTTAAAGCTTCTACAAAGGTTAATAAAGATATAGCTTTTGATCAAGCTTTAGGTAAAACAGTAAACACTATAGCAAATCAAGGAAAATTTAGAAATGCAATAAGTAGATTAAAGCCTACAGGAGCAGGAGTGTTAACAGAAGCAGGTCAGGAAGGGTGGCAATTTGCCTCTAACGTAATGTCTAGTGATTATCACACAGACAAATATTTTAATGGGGGAGCAGCTTCTTTAACAAAATCTCTTTATAAAGGTATAAAAGACACCTTGGGTTCTCAAGAAGGTTTAGAGTCAATGTTAGTAGGGGGAATAGTAGGGGGAGGAGTTTCAGGAGTAAGCAGCACAGTTAGGGGAGATTTTAAAAGGAGACAAAAAGCAGCAGAACTTGTAACAGATGTGCTTAATGGTGGGTATTTAGTAAATGCAAATAATAAACAATTGCAATTTAACGCTCAAGTTAAAGTAGCTCTTGATATGGAGAATGCTAGAAAAACTGGAGATATTAAAGCTTTTAAAGATGCTCAATTTAAATTAATACAATATAATGCATTTGCAGCTTTAGAAAATGGGGGCTATGATGTTTTTATGCAAAAACTTGAAGACTCTAAAACTTTAAATGATAAAGATTTTTCTGCAATGTTTGGGTATAATCCAGAAGTTTCTTTAGAAGAGCAGTTAGATGGTAAAACAAAAAATGAAGTTATTAAGAATGTTCAAGATAAACTTAGTAAATTTAAAGAAACATATAAAAATATAAATGAGTTGTTTCCTCCTATCCCTAAAACATCAGGATTACCAAGACTTAGACTTTCTGAAGAAGAAAAAGCTGCAGAAGATGCAGTATATGAAAAAAGAGAAAATTTAAGGGGAGAATTAATTTTAACTGCTTCTGGTATAGAAAATAGAACTGAAAGAATAGAAAGTATTCAAAAACAAATGAAAGATGTAATCACAGCTGCAGAAAGACTTAACGGTATAAAAGTACTTTCTGATGTAGATTTACTACTTGAGCCTGGAGAAAATTTACTACTTAATAAAGATGGTAAATACGACGGAATAGAAGAAATTAATATTATAGCTAAAAGTTTTAAAGAAATAGAAAATGAATTAGCTTCTAAAAAAGCTATAGCTGCATTAGCTCCTTTTAATAAATTAGCACAAGATTATTTGTCTTTATTTACAGATAATGCAGTAGCTATAGAAAGATATAATCAATTATCTTCTAGTAAATACTTTCAAGATCTTTTTGATAAAACAGTAAAAGAAAATCAAGCTGAAGCTGAGCAATTAGCTAAAGAAAAAGAAGCTAATGAAGATATTGATGCTGCTGAAACTTCTGATCAAGTTAAAGAAAGTGTTCCTTCAGATGCTAATAGTAATACTAAGATGGCAGGCAAAGTAAAAGCTAAAGGATTAAAAAAAGAAGAACAGGCAGCAGTTAAAAAGTATTTAGATTTACATAGAGGTAAGCCTGTTAAAGAGCAGCTTAGACATTTGCAAAATATAGCAAATAATGAGACAGATTTATCTCCTACAGAAAGAAAAGGTTTAGAAGTTGCTATTAAAAATTTAGACTCTAAAGTAAAGAAAAATAAAAAAGTTGATACAGTAGAAATACTTACTGAGGATGTAGCAGAAGAAATAACTATGACTGAAGACAATATAGTTAGAGCTGATAATAATGATAAAATAGCTAGTACTACTCCTAAGAAAAGGCCTGTACGTAAGAAAGGTAAAGTATCAGACGATAAACGAAATACTGAATCTAAACCTACATCAGTTGGTGATTTAAATATTGTTTCAGCAACAAACGCAGATGAAGTAGTAAATATAGGGACTGAATCAGAACCTAACTATAAAGTGCCTGTTGATAATAATGGTAATGTAATAGAACCAAATCCTGATAATGTTGAAGGTAAACCTATTATATTACAACCAGATTTATTATTAGCTGATGATGTTATAGGGGAAGATGTAACATTTGAAATTATAGAAAACGACTGGTGGAATTCTGGAGAATTTAGAGACCCATCTTTTACTGAAGATTGGATGCATATTCCTATATACTATAAAATAGGTAACGCATATATAGGTAAATTAGAAGCTTCAATTGAGCAAGATAGAAAAGCTATTGTAGATAAATTACAACAAGGAAAAGTAGTAAGTACAAAGATTAGTAAAATAGAATCTAATAATTTTAATAATACTGTTGATGATACTACAGCCCCATATTTTCATAATCCAGAAAATACTTTTGGGAAGGAAGATGATATTTTATTAGGATTTACTACTATAGGGGAGGATATGTCTGTACAATGGACTTTATCTGAAGTTTCTGATGATAAAAATAAAAATAAAGAATTAGATTTAATTGCATCTCAAGTACAAAAAGATGTTAGTGCGGGGTCAACAAATCAAATAGGAATTGTAATTAAACAAGAAAATAATCCTGCAGGAACAGCAAGAATGTCTATAGCAAGTACAGCTAATTTAAACGTGTCTGCTCAAAATGCAGTCTTAAAAGCTTTATCTGAGCAAAATTATGAACTAGCTTCTAGTATAGTGGCTAATAGCGATCAACGTACAGGAGCTAACACTAATAATTCTTATTTAGAATTTTCAGAATATGAAAGTGGGCAAAAATATATAGTATATGCTAGTCCTACATTAGGGAAGTTAATAAGAATAAATGAAGATGAGTTAAAAAAATCTTTAGACGAATCAGGGGCAAGTGTTTTTAATACTGTTACCGAAATAGATGATAGATTTGAAGGGCCTCAATTAAATACAACAGAATCAAATATAAATATAGGGGAAGATCTTTCTTTATTTTTAGAAGGAAAAAAATACCATGTAGACAGAGCTTTAGGGAATACAAAAGGTATATATATTAGTCCTGTAACTAATTTAGAATATCCTTCATACCAGCATTATCTATTTGCATCTAAAGAATTAGGAGATGAAGTGAGAGTAGAAGGATCAGGTTATAATGCTATACTAACTACAGATATAACTAAGAAAGGTGAAAGCATGTTTAATAGTCCTAGAGTAACATTTGAAAAAGGTGATGTATTAGGAGAAACTCCAGGAGAAGTTATTAATAATACTAAACTAGCAGAGACTAGCCCAGAGACTTCAGTAGTTCCAGGAACTAAAAAGAAAAAATTTAAAAGAGGTAGTAAAAGTAAAGGAATAATTGATAACTTAGGCGAAAATTGTAAATAATATGAGTTGTAGAGTACAAAACGGAGTAGCTGTATTACCTAACGGTAAAGAATCTGAATTATTTAAATCATTAGTCCGTGCTACAGGAAATGTTGACGAGGCTACTAATCTATATGAGCAAGTACATTCTAAAAGCTTTGTAGATTGGTTTGGAAATTGGGACACAAATTACACCCCAAATTTATTTACTGATAATAATGGTGAGCCTAAATTAGTAGCTGAAAATGGATACTGGTCTTTTAAAAATAATAAAAGACAAAGTTGGGAAATTGCTATAGAAATACAAGAATTAAGCACTGCATTAAATATTGGTAGAGATGTGCAGGAAGATCTTATCAATACATTGATTGGTTTTATTTCTAATGTTAGATTAGAAAATCCAAATATATTTAGAAGTAACGATGAAGTTGCAAAATATTTTGGATTAGGGAAAGATTCTGATTCTAAAGGAGACTTAGCGGACAAACTTTTACAAGAAGCATTTGAAGGAGCAACTTTAGAGCAAGCTAAAGAATCATATAATATCCTTAAAAGTCAGGGAGCAGAAGCTATGTATGACGCATTGCCTGATAATGTAAATTTAAATGAAAACGGAACAGAAGAAGTTCTTGCTTGGGAAGTATTTATTGGGGCTTACGATAGGTGGAATTCTAAAACAAATCCTATTACAAAATCTGTAGAAAGAATGGGGACTAGAGAAGTACTTGTTAATAGTTTATCTAACTACGGTATGAAAATACAAGATAGAGTAGAGTCTATGGAAGAATTTGAAGATACTCCTGAAAAGATTTATAGTATGTCTAGTTTTCAAGAAGACCCTAGAACTAAATTATCTGCTGAAGCAAAAGCTATTATAGGTAACATTCAATTAGAAGAACTTAATGTGTTTGGGTACCCTAAAGTTTTATCTATTGGTAAAGCCTATTCTATTATATCTGAAGCTTTTGTAGGGGAACCTACATATTCTGAAATGGTAAGTAATTTAGATTTTTATGCTGAGTACAAACCAGAAGCAGTAGCAGTAAAACAAAAACTAGAAGAATTAACAGCAGAGCAAGAAGCTGCATTATTTACTAATTTTAAAACAGCTTACAATAATTTTATATTATTTAAAAGTGAAGCATATCAAGAGCAAGGAAGCAATATAGTTTCTTATGTAAATAAAATTATAAACTCTAATCAAAGTTTAGTATCTAAAAAATCTAAAGAAAGGTTTAAACAAAATTCTAGACAAAGAACTATTCCAAACGAAAGAGCTTTATATCAAATAGATCCTTTAACCGGAAATATAGCAGGAGTAAAAGAAGGTGCAGTTGAAAAGCTAGAGTCTTTATGGAATACAATTAACAAAGTTAAAGAAGAAAAAAAAGGAGAATGGAGTGTTGAAGATATTGAAGCGTTAGGAGAGTATTTATGGACATTAGGAATGGATGTTGGACCTACACTTGTAGATACACAAGCTAATTTAGTAAATTATTATTTAAAAGGTAATCAAGAAGGTGATAAAGCTAATATTTTATTTAGCAAATTAGTATTTACTCCTTTAAAAACATTTAGAAATTTTTTAGGACCTTTAAAAAGAAAAAATCCAGCAGATATATATCAAGTATACGGAACTTTAGTAGATACAGTAGCAGATATTA
>CERZ01006327.1_pt1 | contig 20844 bp, 33 predicted proteins | sample 531151 | NCBI WGS metagenome assembly CERZ01 (sample SAMEA2621448, study PRJEB7988) | marine metagenome | biome: marine biome (ENVO:00000447); feature: deep chlorophyll maximum layer (ENVO:xxxxxxxx); material: "saline water (ENVO:00002010), including plankton (ENVO:xxxxxxxx)" | depth 40 m | reverse complement strand
CCGCCGCCGTAATTTCCTGCATTTGTATGACCATAACTACTAGTGGCATCTTCACCACCAGAACCACCTGTACCTGCACCCGTAGTTGTAGGATGTTGATTTGGATGTATGTTAGCAACACCGCCGACACCATTTGATCCTTGACCATAGACACCAACGCCTCCACCGCCACAAGTATATCCACCTGAGTTAGCCATTGATCCCCCAGCACCACCCCCTTGACCATTTCCAGCCTGTCCAGTTTGACCAGATTTTCCGTCACCGCCATCTCCAGAATAGCCAGCGGCCCCACCGCCACCGCAATACTGATACGTTCCAGAACCTTGACCATCACCGCCGTTACCACCACCATCTCCAACATAACCACCACCTGTTGCGGCATTACCACCTTCACCCATTACGGTTGATGTGTTTATAAAATAACTATGTTGATTTGCTTTATTTTGACCACCAGCACCAACAACTACAGTATAAGATTGGCCGGGCGTGACTGATATATTATTTTTCCAACCAAGACCGCCACCACCACCTGCTTGCGCCCCCGCTTCTGCGCCAGCACCAACAGCCACTACTGATACGCTAGTAAGTCCAGATGGGCATGTCCAAGAGTGTGTTCCTGATGTTGAAAATAAATAACTAGAAGCAGCAGGACCAAATGATAACGCAAATGAAGATGGATAACTAACCGCTGAATTTACACCATCTGTTACACTAAATGTCAAAGTAAATGTCGTAGAATTACTTGCATGGGGAGTAATAGTAAACACATTATCAACATTTGAAACTGTTGTTCCGTTTAATGATCCAGCAGTTACACTTGATGACCATGTTAAAGCCATTCCTTCTGGGTCTGTAGCAACGGCAGTAATAGTAGTTGCTGTAGTACCATCAGTTGCTAAAGCATATGCTGAATTTACACCAGTAATAGAAGAAGGTGAAGCATTTGTCACTTCAGCGACTAGATACCAACCAACACCGTTCCAAACGTATAAATTGTTTGTCGCTACAACAAATGCAGTATTTCCTTTTTCTGTAGAATCCGCAGGTAAAGCTGCAAGAGTTGCGTAAACTTTCATGCTAGATTTTTGTGGGCCAGCCGCCTCTGAAGCGGATAGAGGTGCTGGGTCAAATGTTGGAAGTGCATATGCATATCGGCTTTCAGAATACTTACCCATAATTTATCCTTGCAATTCTGCCGTAGGTGGGGTAAAGGTTGCGGTATATCTTGCAAGACCTTTTGTAATTCTAAAATCTTGTATATATCCTCCTAAAGAAAGATATGATCCATTGGTATATGCTGCATATAAAACATAATCTGTTTGATTTAAATTATATGAGTTTGTTCCACTATCAAATAGTGTCCCGTTATAAAAGAGTCTGAGTGAGGTTCCTTGTCTGGTCATTGCTATATGCTGCCATTGGTTGACAACGAATTTATTTGCCGCGCTGGTAAACATCTGATTTGTGCTATTATTTCCAATAAACCATCGGTCAATACGCATGACTACACCCAGACCACCTCCTATTGTAGCCCCACTAATAGCAGTAGCATACGAACCCATAGAAGTTGGGTATACCCAAGCCTCTACTGTAAAATCATCTGTACCAATAGGTTCAATTGGTATTGAAACATAATCTCCAGAACCATCACCATATATTGATTTTGTTCCAGCAAATTTTACTTGACTTGTAGACGTTGCAGCATCACCAAAACATTTTATCTTACTTGATTGACTCAAATCTGAAATAGATGTTTCTGGATTAAGTAAGAATTTGACGTTATTAGCACTAGCAGTTACAACTATTGTTCCAACCATCGCAGCGTGGTTTCCACATTGATAGTAATATGTACCTGCTGTATTAGGAGTCCAACTAACTACACCGCTTGTCGCTCCTTGTCCTGTTGCTGCTGGAGTACTGACATTTGAACCTCCATTTGACACTCTAATATAAAATGGATGACCTGAAGCATTTACAGTAAAGTTTACAGTTTGACCAATTACCATATTTACAGTTGTATTATTGCCTGTAACTGCTCCACTTAATGTGTATGCACTAGCACCAGAATTTGCCACACCTATAGCTATGGCTGGATACGTTGGAGAATTTGTTAATGGCGCAGTTGGTGGTGTAAATGCAGATGTATAACCTGATGTGCCTTTGACTACTCTTACGTCAGATATGTAGCCTAGATATGGTTGTGCGCCACTAACACCGCCACCAATAGTTAAAGCGTCTGTAGAGTTATTTAAAGCAGTGGTAACTGTAGAAGAAACGACTGATGTGCCATTTAAGTAGGCTACAAAAGAATTTCCGTATCTAACAAGAGCAACATGTGACCACTGGTTAAGAGGGACTACCGTTGATGATACATTGTCAACAATGCTACCAGCGTTAGTAAGAAATCTTAAATGTCTTGAACTGTTATTACTCATTTGCAACGCCCAAGAGTAACTTCCAGACCATTGACCCATAATAATTGGTTGATTAGGGGAACCTGTTGGGTATATCCAACATTCAGCAGTAAAGTTTTCAGAAGCCATATTAAAATCTGCATGATCTGGAACAGTTAAATAATCGCCTGATCCATCAAAATATGCAGACGCACCATGAGATGCTTCTGAATATGCACCATTATCAAATAATGAGAATGGTTTTAGAGATGCATCACCACCAACAGTAATTGCATGATTTGATGTAGACTGATCTTTAAGATAAGGTAAATCGCCAAGTAAAAATTTTGTGTTTGTAACAGCAGTAAGAGGTTCTGTTGGAACTGTAATGCTTGTTCCAGTATAAAGTCCTGTTCCATTAACTATACGAACATCTCTCATATAACCATCAAAAGACCAAGCACTTAAAGACGAGCCGTCACTTCCGACAGTAAGTGTTGTATTAGCAGTACAATTTTCACTTGCTGCATTAGTAGTAGTTCTAGTGCCATTTATATATGTAGAAATTGAACCTGAAGTGCGAGATACTGCTATGTGCAGCCACTCCTTTATCGCTGGAGTCTGAGTAAAGTTAGTAGAAGTTCCAGCACCTGAACCAGAAGAACTAGCAAAAACAAGTGATGTGCCTGTATTATATAGATTCCAACCAAAGAGACCACTACCACTCCATTTGCCAATCAATCCTTGATTTTTTAATTGATTAAAATATACCCACATTTCTACTGTAAAGTCACCAGTTAAATTTGTCTCTGTCGTTTGAGGAATTGTTATGTAATCGTTAGTTCCATCAAGTCCCAATGAATATCCACCATGACGGTGTGGACTGAATGTTGATGCTGTTGAGTTACCAGCGACAGTAATTGTATGATTTGAGGTAGAAGCGTCATCAAAAGTTTGATTTGAACCAGTTGCAGTCGCCTTAACTAACGATATAGTGTATCTAGAATTTGTTACAGTAAATGATAATGTAAATGCGCCTACTTTACTAACAGTCCCATTCAAACCATCAGTAACATTGAAAGTAATACTAAAGGTTGTGGGATTGCTTGCATGTGGTGTAATAGTAAAAACATTATCTGCTTGACTAACAGTTGTTCCATTTAATGCTCCAGATGATACCGCATAGGACCAACTAAGTGTAAATCCTTCTGGGTCTGTGGATACTGCTGTAATAGTTGTGGCGGTTCCATCTGTTGCAAGTGCATATGTATCACTAACCCCAGTAATTGCAGTTGGAGATGCGTTTGTAACAGTAGCAATTAAATACCATCCTACGCCGCTCCAAATATATAACCTATTTGTCGCGACAACAAAAGCAGTATTTCCAGGTGTAGAGCCAGAAGCAGGTAAATCAGCAAAAGTTGCATATGAATATGATGCTGGTGTGGAGTTTGTGCTTTTAGGAAAACTAACCGATTCAGTTGCATATCTTTTTCTAGAGTAACTACCCATTTAACTAACCTTATATAAATCCTTTAATACTATTTATATAGATTTGTTTTTCTTTCACCATTCTTTACCCAAGCATCTTCAAAACCTTCAAACTGCATAGGGTTACAATTAGACCAAACCCTTTTAAAATATCCATTGAGTACTGCATGTACATCTTTTATAGAATAACCATCTGGAATCAACATACCTTTAACTGCCCACATTAAACGATTTGCTTCCTTTATTTCTTCTGGACCCATATCATCAACTGAGCAATTATAATTAACCATTTGCATAGCCTGATACATGATTGTAATCAAAACTATTAGAAGATTTGTGTTGGCTTGGATACTTCATCTCGCGAAGTATCTCATTGTAAGTTTTCTTAACTTCAAACTCTAAATCTTCTAAAGATTTATTATTATCTATGATATATCCAGCCATGTTTGGCATGAGTGTCATACTAAGGCTATTCTCTGGGGGTAAATGGTGTGATCTATCTACCCAAATACAAGCATCAAATACTTTTTGCTTTTTCATTTCTGTAAATTCTCTAACATTTCTAAGACCACAATATATATCATGCTCAGAAAATATATCTTTACCTAATTGAGAAGGATCATTTTCACAATATTCTGCAATCGCATTATACCATTCTGATCTGTGATTATGCCTGTCATCGTAACATTCTTCAATTGATTTGTATTCATACTTATCTTTTAAGTCATTATAGATGAACTTTTTGCAAGCAAACATACTGCTGGAAATAAAACTTAATTTAAACTCATTACATAGTATTTCAGATACAGTATCTTTTCCATGTCTGCCATGTCCAATGACTAATAATTTTGGCTTTAGCATTTTACTTCTTCCAACTCATAATATTCCATAACTTCATTAGTTTGAGATTTTGCGATTGCTTCTGCTTTTTGCCAATCGCTTTCTTCTAAATCAAATTCAATCACCTTATCTATCCTCACATCTTGCACTTCGGGCCAGCCCAATGATTGTAACGCATAAGTTACTGTTTGTCCAGCGTTATCAAGTATTCCTCTACGAATACATATCATTGCTTTATATCTCATTAATAACCCGGATGCTCAAATTTTTCTGGCATTGTAAATAATGCTCTTACACCGCTATCTTTATCTGTAGGTTGTCTTGCAAACACCACCCACTTATATGCAAACATTGTTTCCTTTGTGGTGCAAAATTCTCTAAAAGATGTACCAGTTGTATATACATCATCAACTACCAACCATGGATGTTTTGCTTCCCACTCAGAATATTTTCTGAGTGCATTTTGTAATTTTACTCCACCTCTGGGAATACCGACAACTTTTGAAAAAGGCTCTTTTTGATGATCCATAATCATTGCTGCTAGACAATCCCACTCTTTGTCTGATATGGCATCCATTTCAATTTTCCATGTCATAGGGATTCCAGCATGAGAAGTAAATTTCTGCTGTTGAAATAAATCTATTTGCTCTGAGGGTTCATTATTACCTAAAGACATTCCACTAGTAATCATCTAATTTTCCTATCCACTTATATAAGGTGTATTACCTACTTTTGCTCTGCGCCATTCTTTTTGGTTAAACATTTTTCCTTGTAGTTCTGTTATATGTTTTATTTCATTGTCTATATTATCTTTACTGCTTTGTTTTTTTACAGTAAGTCTTTTCATTGTCAATCTTTGTAGTCTGTAACTAAGAGAATTTTCAATCCAATGAATATCTTCTAAGTTTAATTTCCAATTATCTAAGTTAGGCTTTACCATTATTCACTCATACCTTGAGGATCATATTGTTCACCATTATATGCTGGATATGCATCAGTGTCAACCCCAGAATTACAACCAACCACTACAAACAATAATATCGCTACAGATATATATGCGCCTCTTTTCATCCATAACATAAAACCATCAAACGCTTGCTCTGCTTGTTGTTGTGCCGCATCTTTTATTTCTTTACTCATTATTTTAACCAATTCAAATATTTTTCAGGGTATTGTTTTTTATCTTCATATCTTACCCACAAGAAAGTACAAATTATTGCAAACCAAAAACATAGACAAAATGTTCCAATAGCAATTGCCATTAGTGTCCACCTTCTGAGTATATTACAGGTATAGCAAGAAACAACATGCCAAATATCATTGCAATCAACATAATAACTGGCATCTGTGATAGTAGAGGTTTATGAAAATCAAAGAGCCTGATATATTCATGTACTCTGTATGCTGCTACTTTATTCCTAATCTTTTTCATCTTCTAATATCTCTAATAGTTGCAATCCATTATCGTATGGACTCAAATTGTTATACTTTGTTAGACACTCTGAAATTGTAATATTTTCCCATATGTCTGTTGTTCCATCTGGATAAGTTATCTGATATTTACGTTTAGTTCTATCCCAAAATCTAGGGCGAACATCCGTAATCATTTCAGTTTTCATAGTATCATTCGCTTAATCCAAAACAAGGCAGTAAATTCATGTTACAGTACATACCATAATCTTCAAGACCTACTGTCAACATTAGCATAATGACAGGTAATCCTAATATCATAAAGACAAGTACAAGAAATGCCCATCCTAAACCTTTTGTGGTACAATAGTTATGTTCTTCACTCATTAATATTTTCCTTAAACCATTCGGGTATTTGTCGTTTTGTCCAAACCATCTTAAAATTTTTCTGTTTCGTGTTGTAGTAGTCTTGATATGATTTTATTGGGTCACTCTCATTTATACATTGTGGTTCATGTTGCATAGCAAGTGCGAATGGACTCATCAAGTATTTGTAACCTGATTTTATATTTTTAGGTGGTTTTGATAATGGTTCTTTTAGTAATTTTTCTGTGGCATGTACTTTACCATACCGATATGTATATTCTCTGCAAAGGGCAACAAAATGATTATAATGCCAATTGTAGTTGTTATCATTCTTCATAGTCCAAACAGTACATGGATGACCCATATGCACTGCTTTATATATAACATTTTCACGACTATCTGGCAAGACCCAATATTTAACCATTCTTTTTCCAGACTTAGAAGGACGCAACTCTTGATCACCATCCAACATACGATGTGCCGTGGAGAGCATTTGTGCGCTCTCCACAATCATCTTTACAACGTGCTTGTCACATTGCAATTTTGCAGCAATAGTAGGGTCATTATCTAAAATAAATATATTCATTTATCTTCCATGCGATAAAAAATATGTGCGCCAATCTGAACTATTTTAGTGAATTCTTTAGCCCATGATGGAGAAACATATGTTGCGTGATAGTGTGTTGAACCTTCAGTTAATCCACGCCAATCTCCACCACTATACATTGCAACAGCGTGATCAACAGATTTTGTCCAAGAATTTTCATTCTGTGGTTCATCTGCCTTACCATCACAATACCAACTGAATTGACATTTATTGAGTAATGGTACACCCTTATCGTTTAGATAAGATTGATGAACAACCTCACACGGTGTGCTTGGATATTTTTCATGTGCTACTCTATTGAGAACCACATCCGTAACAGCCATGGCATCAGCCAAAGAAGATGCCATAGTTTCGTAATATATGTTTGTTGCCAAACACTGTACTTGTTTTACTTGTTCTGCTTGATAAGCAAGTTCAATTGCATGTTCTTCTGCAATTTCATTTGCTCTTTCTTCTGCTAGTTGTTCTACTGCCTCAGTAGTATCAGATACTTGCTTTTTTGCTTCAAAAACAGCATAGCCAATACCAGCGGCAATAGCACAATTAACTGCTAATATTCCGATAGTTGTTATACGCTTCATTTGTTGTCCTGTTCTGATTCGTTTATGCCTATATTATGACATACTACAAATCATTTGTCAACCAAATTTTAAAGTATATTGTGTGTGATGCTCTGGAGATAAATCTTTATAACCCAATGCCCAATTTTCTGCTGCATCTTCCACATATCTTAGGGAATTGTTGGGAAAGGTTTCTTCAAAATATTTTGTTCCATTTTCTGTAAAATATTTTATATACGCATACTCTTCTTTATAATCAAAATGAATTTCGCAATAATCATTACTGTTATCGGACCAAAAAGTTGAAAGTCTCTTTCCCATTTTATTCTCCTTTTTATGTTGGGTATAAATCTATTTCGTTAAAAAAGTCACTTGCCAGTGGAAATATTAAAGAAATTGCTTTTCCACATTGTATGGCTAATTCTCTATGTTCTTTTTGAGTTCCATTTGCACTTCTCAATTCAATGTAATGAATCCACGATCTTAGCGTTCCATTGACATACAGACGCGACATTGTAAGACCTTCTGGCAAAACTTTTCTTGCTTGCTCTTTGGCTATACCATTACCAATCGCCCAAAGATATGCTTCTTCAACCTTATCAATCACCTCTTGTTGCATTATATACCATGCAGATTGTAAATCAGCATCATCTGTTTCTATACTATTCTGTCTATTTTTAGTATCTTGAAGTCTTGCTTCACAAAGTTCAAACATATTATCGCCAAATTCATCAACATTAGCATATCTCTGAGAAAACTCTTGAAATGAGAATGACCTATGCCGCAAGAGTTGTCGGGCAATATCTCTTGTGGCTTCAATCTCCATTGTAGCAGATACCATTTCTAGCGGTGACCAATGCTTATGTTTGATCAGATATTGTAGAAGTTTTTCGCTAGTAGCACTATTGATTTGATTTGAAGGATTTGATACCCTAGCGCAATATGCGACAAATTCTTGTAGATCACCCAAGGCTGGCGATTCATGTACTTGCGTGTATGCTTTTAAAACTGCTTTCATAATATAGTCCTTTAATGTAGTGTTTTTGACTCGTTATCTTCCATGATACGATTATGCTGTAAGAATATATAGTTTAACATTCCCCGATACTCATCGTCAGTTAACTTCATTCTATAAAGTTTTAAAGCATATGCTTGCATTAGTCCTGCAATTTCAAGATGACTGAATTCTTCGTCATTTAAATCCGCAACTACTTTATGAAATTTATCCCATAATTGAGAAATCTTATCTACACTCTCTTGATCTAAAAAATCATCCATTTGTAAGATTACTCCATTTTTCTGGGTCAACTATATTTATATTCATTTGACTTTTCAATTTCATTATTTTACATACCACCATACATTATCTGGACCTACTTCGTGTTTCGGTGTTGATTGCACAACAGCCATTGCTACTTGAATAAGATTTATATCATGTCCAGATACCAATCCACCTTTTCTAATTTTTGGAGTCCATAATTCAATATCTCTTTTTACGGAATCACCATCATGTGAAGCATCAACAAAAACGTAATCAAGAGAACCATCTTCAAACTGATTATGTGCAAGATGTGTGAAGTCTCTAATCAATTTTGCTCTACCATCAAAACCTTCACAAAATTTAATAAGTTCACCATACCATTCAACAGGTGGTTGTTCACACAATTCCTCTGTGGTTGATATATCTTTTGCTTTCCAAATCTTATCGTTTAAAAATACATCAACCCCAATATGGTTTGTGTTTCTACAATTTTCCACGATAAACTTAAATGTTGGTCCTCTCAACACTCCTAGTTCTACACCAATCTTATAATTGTTTGATCTAATTTGATCTGCTAACCAATTCGCTCTATTCATAGTTTAAAATCCTTATATTTTTCAGCATCTTGTCCTTGAGGGGTTTTATCAAATACTGGACCATCATCCATTAGAGTTTGTTGATCATCACTCACATCAAACAACCTCATTTTAGAACGGTCAACGCCTATAACAAACCTCTTTTTGTATGTAGGATCATTGTACCTATTCTTTAACTGTTTAACTGCAATTTGCCCCATTTCTTCTAGTTCTTCATTAGATATGAGTGCAAACATTAAATCTGCTGTCGCTGGAAGGCCGAATGATTCAGAAGTATCCTCTAATCCAATATCAGAATTTGAAAAGCCTGATCTTGTTGTTTGTGTTGCTGAGACAATCGGTACGTTGAATTCAACTGCGAGTCCTCGCATTTCTTCCGCGATTGCTTTGATATAGGTGTAAGAATTTATTGATCCCCCCATAGCCTTCATTCTGCTACTAGCGCAAATATTTAGATAATCTATAAAAATAATATCTGGCTCAAATGATTTTTTTAATTTAAGTTCACTTAGCAGACTTCTAAAATGAGAAACATTTGCTTGACCAGTAGGATATTCTTTAATAATTAATTTACCATTTGTTCTCTTTGAAATATTGGCAACTCTCTCAGAAAAGTTTTCTCTACTTAAAGTAGTAATTTGATCAATAGGAATATTTAAAAGATTTGCATCAATTCTTTCAGCAATCCTTTCTTCTGCCATTTCCATTGTGATATACAAAACATTCTTACCGTCTGAAAGTGCTGCCGCTGCTTGGTGACACATAAAAAGGGATTTACCCACACCAGTACCAGCCAAGATGATATTTAAGGTTTTCTTAGGCAAACCACCTTTAGTGATCAGATTAAAATATTCAAGATCAAAAGGTAATCGTTCTTCAGTGCGATGATAAAATTCATAGCGTTCTTCAAAATTTCCAAGATAGTCGTGACCAACATTCGTATCAAATGAAACACCCAATGCAGTGCTTAGAATATCAGGTAAAGCATTTTTAGAAAGTGTTTCATGCTTTCCATCAATGATACTAATTGATTCCATCACTGCATTGAATAGTGCGCGGTCTTGACACCACTTCTCAGTAACCTCTAAAAGATGTTCTTCATCTGAGGGTGTTCCATCAAAGATTTGTGGTATAATCTCCATAGCATGTCTATATTGCTCATCAGTATAACGATCTGATTCATCAATCTCAATTCTAAACGCTTCTTGAGTGGGCAATCTATTGTATTTACCAGCATATACGCCAACATTGGTAAACATTTGCCGATACACGCCCTCAAAATACTCTGGTTTTATAAAAGGTAAAACCTTACGCATATACTTTTCATCAGAGATTAAGTTTTTTAGAATTATTTGTTCAATATTAGACAATTACAGTTCCTTCATTTCACCTGTTTTATTGATTATAGCAGTCTCTATAATAGAAGTCAATAGATTACCAACAAAGTCTTGGAACTCCAAACTACCTTCATCAAGATCATCTATTGGCGAACTTTCTAGCGTGAAGTCAAATGTCATTTGACTATCCTCATTATCCTCACCATCAAGTGTGATTGTTCCAAAAGAAACTACTGTTTCAGAATATACACCCTCTAAAATTCTAATTGACCATGCTCTATCGTCTTTTGGATGTGGAATATGTTCATAGTCTATACTTTCTTTAAATTCTGGCATTATTCATCCCCATTCATTATAACTTCATCCATATCAATTTCTGTCTGATACCCAATAGTATACTGCTTTTTAATAAATTCAGCAAAGTCTGTGCTATCAAATATAGGCTTCCAAAAACTTTCTTCAAGAGTACCAGCCTCACGAACTTTCTTCTCAGACACTTCACCAGTATTCATATCAACTGAACTATACCAACCGTTACTTGGCTTGACAACATATCCACCAGCAAGAGCAACTTCTAGTAATCCAGACCAAGGTGCAACGCCACCTTCCCAAGAAACCGTAATGGGAATTTTGGACTTTTCCTTAACGAACCTAGATTTTTCAACATTGATAACAAAATCATATCCTTGAATTTCGGTTCCCTTTTTATTCTGTCTGCGACCAAGAATCCAAATGTTGTTTGCACTGTAATAAATGCCAGTTCCACCAGACACAATATCTTTCGGAAATAACCCAATTTCTTTGTATGTGTGATTGACTGCAATCATGGGAATATTCTTCATTGCCAAATATGGTGTACACATTCTGAATAGACCTTTGAGTGCCTTTGCTCTTGACATATCTGCTACAGACTTTTCGTTGATTGCATCTTCCATTTCTTTCTTAGATGCAAGATTACCAATTGAATCAATAACCACGATAACACGGTCAGATTTATCCATTCCCTCAAGTTGAGCGATAAGATCAAATTTCAATTCTTCTACGTTTGTAATTGGTGTGTGCAAAACCCTCGCGGTATCAATATCAAACTGTTCAAAGTATGATGCAGGTGATCCAAATTCTGAGTCATAAAATAACATTACAGCATCTTCATACTTCTCCAAGTAGGCCGCTGCAATCAACAACGTAAATGAAGTTTTAAAGTGCTTAGATGGCCCAGCCAATACAGTCAAGCCAGGAGTAAGACCACCATCTATTGATCCAGATAATGCTACATTCATCATTGGAACTGGTGTTGAAACCTGTTCTTTATTATTAAAAAATTTAGACTCTGAAAGAACTTCTGTGGTCTTTAGTTTTGAATTCTTTTTGAGTTTGTCCATTATTGACATATAATTCTCCTATATTAATTTCACCATTATAGCATATTCTATAATGATTGTCTAGTCAAAAAATTCGCTTAGTGGGTTTGTTTCATCAATTCGTTCTTGACAGATTTTAAAATAATCCTCTGATTTCTCAATGCCAATAAAATTACAACCCAAATCTTTTGCTGCCATACCAGTAGAGCCGGAACCCATGAATGGATCAAGTACAGTACCACCTTTAGGCGTGACAAGCCTCACTAAGTATTTCATTAATTCTTGTGGTTTGACTGTCGGGTGTTTGTTATTCTCGCCACGTTCTTTTTTTGATACTTTTGGGCAATAGAAGAAACGCGCCCAATCTTGCTGTAGTCCATCGTGCATTACATTTGCTGGGAATCTGCCCTCAATACTTTCACTAGATTTAATCCGACTAGCATCAATGTTGATTGCACCAGTACCATGTTTTAATACATTCTTAGCAACAGTACTTTCGGATATTGGTTTACGACCTACCGCAATCGGTTCGTGTGCTGGTTTAAGTGCAGTACCCCAACCTTCCCATTGCTTTGCTGTTTTACTTGTCATTTCAGTTTCATTGGTTGTGTTTTTCCATCTTTTACCATCTTTTTGATAACCAAAGTTACCATCCTTTTCACCCACAACTTTCAAGTTGTTTTCAATAATTTTGTCCCAACCGTCCATGCCAAAATGTTCTTTTATCTTTTCCCAATATTTTTTATTTGGTGGATACACATCATTATTCCTTCTGCCCTCTAAAAAAGAATACATGGTTGAGCCACCAGTTATTAACTCGTCTGCTTCCGTCAAAGAGTAGCCTAATTCAATTCTTTTCTCTTTAAGTGCTTTAGAAAAAGCATTTAAATCTGCATTTGGCATCTTATCAATATTTTTTCCAATATTGTGAGACTTTGGAAATCCACTTCCATATAACCACATCATTTGATCACGAATTTCAAACCCAGCATCCTCAATCGCAACTGCCATTCTATGATAATTGCGTGAAGCCGAAAATGCAAGTAAGTGTCCACCTGGCTTCAATAATTCCCAAGCAAGTCTCCAAGTCTCAGCACGAAATGCAATATCGCCACCGTCCCACTCTTGACCCATGAAACCACCAGCAGACATTCTCGCGTAACCGTCACTACGATCTCTCGCTCTTTCTGAAGTCTTAGTATCATCGCTTAGAGATGTTTTTCCAAATCTGTCTACAATAGATTGTAGGTGATATGGTGGGTCTGTAACTACCGCATCAACTTGAACGCCTTGGTCAATTAATTTCTGCATTTCTTCAATACAGTCACCATTAATAATCATATATCTTTTACTCGCTTTCTTAAATCACTAGATGAAAATCTGTGGTCTCTTTTGTTATAATATATCTCTATGCCACGCTTTGAACAAATAGCGCGACCAGTAAACTTACCATTTTTATATTCTTCACCTATAATCCTTACGTTTATAGGAAACATGGATAATATATCTTCTAAGTCTTGCTCTGTTTGGTATGGGATAATTTCATCAACATACTTCACACCAGCGAGTTGAGTATGTCGCTCAACCAATGTCTGTAGTGGTTTGTTTTTCTGTGGTCTTTCTATTGACGGATCAACTTGCAATGCACATATTAAATAATCGCATTGTGTTTTTGCTTCACGTAACATAGCAACATGACCAGCATGTAGAAAATCAAAAGTTGATGCTGTTATACCGACTTTAGTAGTTCCCAAGTTTCTCTCCAATCTTGCACTTGATATACTGAGTTCGGTTCGCCAAGATCATACACTCCCATTGCTATAGTGTGATCATTACCACCGAAATCACATTTATCTCCATAAAAATGTATTATATCAGATTTAGTGAAGTCTGTCAATATCTGAGATTTATCGTTACCTTTTATCGTAATATCTATTCCAGTTTCACCAGCAACATTAAAATCAAATTCTGTAAATTTTTCTGACAGTCGTTTCGCAATATTTTTTCTTTCATTTGTATGATTATCCCAAGCCACATATTGAGTTCTAGCACGTTTTCCAGCATTTCTACCCACGATAGATAAATTTACAAGGCCCGTTCTTTCTTCAATATGACCACCAGTTCTAACAGGAAATTCACTTTCACATATCTCTTTATTCAGATATCCCCACATTGTGTCTGGTAGTTTGAGATTGTTCTTTCTTATATTTTTACTTCTTTCCCACACATCATTACCAGAGCAATTATAGACACGTTTACACATACCGTATATAACATTACCAACTTGTTCAATTGTTTTTTCTTTATCACTACCAGTGACAAGATATACATTATTTAATGTGCAGAAGTCAAAGAAGAATGAACTGAATTTTTCATCCATCTTGGCCCTACTTGGCGTAAGTGTTCCATCAACATCAAATATATAGTGAATCATATTTTATTGCCTATTAAATCCTCAAGAGTTTTTAATACTTCTTGACTCTTATCTTCCATATTATTTTCTATACACATTTTAACACATTTTCGTGTAAAGTCAAGAGAAAAACGCTTTCCATCCTTATCCATTCCAGTGTTAATCAAATACACATTACAATTATTTTCATGAATTTTTCGCATTAATAAGTCACTGTATTCTTTCACTGGCCTTGGCATAAAGGGTGATCCATAACATGGACTAAAGAGTGGCTTAATCTCAGTTGCGCCCTTCTCAGTTCCTGGCATCTGACTTGTATATCCAGTTTCAAAAAATCTACGAACTGTCTCACCACTAATCTTGCTGTATGGTGGAAATACACCCTTTGCGTCCATAGTTAAGAAAAATATATTATCTGGATGATCAAATTTCTGAGGCTTATGATATGCGTTTTCAACACAAGTGATAGGGTAACTCAATCTTGCATTTGGTACACCTGGATTTTCTACAACTAAGCAATCTTCTGCCTTCGCTTTTTCAACAGCGTCAAAAATAGTCTTATGTGTTTCTGGAGATAACCCCTCACTCTTAGCATAACATCCAGTTTCAATCATTTTGATGCCGTTATTATCCCAATAAACCTCATCATCACTAATTAGCGCATAGTTTGGATCACTGCTCAAAGTAGTTTTACCTGTTCCACTCAGACCAAACATTAAATTAGTAGTTGCATCATATGTAAATGCACTACAATGCATAGGTAGATAATCTAGTTTAGGAAGTTCAAATCCAATGATACCAAACACACCTTTCTTAATCTCACCAAGAAATGTGGTTCCAGCAATAAACATGGTTTTAGTATCAAGGTTTACATAGATTTTAGGATGCGGCACATCTAATTCAGTGTTGTGCCAAATTGTCCAATCTGGAACATGATGCCCAAATCCTTTAGGTAGTACATCAAACATATTTTTTACAAATTGTTCATGACGTTCATCATTGGTATATACTTGAAATCTAATATTTGCAGATTCAAATTGTAAAGGTTTTTTGTAAATATATTCTGTTATCATGCTAGGAAGCATCTGATGTGCAAATGAAAGATAATCATCCATATTACCAACTTTGCAATATTTTGATCTCTCTGTGCATAACTCTGAAGTGGCATCACCAAAAAAGTATTTATTTTCTGGGCTACGTCCTGTTGGATTTGTTGTGATGTTGATATTAGTCATTTTCTAGTCCTTTATTTTTAATATGTTCTAATTCAACAGGCTCATGTAATGCGTTTTGTCCTTGAGTATAAACGAAACCATTCGGATCACCTAGAACGCCCTTTCTTTGATATAATACAGGTCTTGCTTCTAACTTTTCTATACGTCTTTGTAAATCTGCAATCTGCTTTTCAATCATAACACTTTTCCGATTACTTTAACATTTTCTATATTTAACTTATCCACATTGTGTGGAGAAACGGCTAACACCATACCATAACCCCCATTAAATATTGTTAAAAATTCTCTCATATCCATTTTATTCTGACATTTGAAATATAAATCATTCCACCATTCACTATTTCCTATGCTTAATTCTAAACTATGTTCTCTACCCCCCAACATTCTAGGAATATTTTCTATAAGACCACCACCAGTAATGTGTGATACTGCATTAATCAAATGATGGTTATTCAGTATTTCATCTGTATAAATTCTTGTGGGTGTAAGTGGTATTTCATCAACTGGTAATACTTCTCTTAGCATACTAAATCCATTTGAGTGTGGGCCACTTGAATGAATGCCTACAAGAATATCGCCTTCTTGCACAATTCTAGGTACATGACGATCAATTACAGTACCCACAACAAAACCAGCAAGGTCAAATTTAGAACCTTCATAAACTCCTGGCATCTCAGCAGTCTCACCGCCCATAAGAGTACAGCCAGCAAGTTCACAGCCTTTTAATATTCCTTTCAAAATCTCTTTTGATTTATCTAAACATAGTTCTCCTGTTGCATAATAATCAAGAAACCCTATTGGTTGAGCAAACTTACATAGAATATCATTTACGCACATTGCGACAAGATCAATACCAATGGTATCAAATTTATTTTGTGCTTCTGCAACTAAAATTTTTGTGCCTACACCATCAGTGGATATTACAACTTCTTCACCACCAATCATTATAGAAGCACCAAAATCTTTGAAACCAAGATATTTTGCTATCTCATTTCCCTTTTCAATATTAACACCAGCATCAGCATATGCGTTCATTTTAATATCCTTTATAAAGCAGAATAACCAACTGTTTCTCTCACAATATCATTATGGTTAAATTCTGCCCAATATAACTCATATGCAATACCAGATTGAATACACTCAAACTGATGAAAAACTCCGGGTTTCACTTTGGTATAATCTCCTGGCCCTAAAATAGTTTCGTCAACTAAATCATAATCCTCAGACCAAACCTTTATTTTCATCATACCTTCTTCAACATAAAATCCATTCCATTTAAATTCATGCATATGTTTGGAACAAACACCACCTTCTTTCATTTGAATTCTATGAAATTCTAATGCACCATTTGCTTCAATCAATTCTGTTTGACCCCATACCTTACCCGCGACTGTCATACTTTACTCCATTTGCTTGCTTCATATATCATATCTATGTTTGATTTAATTCTTTCACTAAACTCTTCATCTGTTTGTGAATGGAATAGACCTTCACTCAAACCTCTACTAAAACTCGCACTCATATGTGGAGAGCAAGATAATTTGGCACATGCTTCCTCAGTTGAATACCCCCCACTTAGACCAACAATCTTTTCAACTGAATTGTATTCATACAAATTATTGTACGTTTCTGAAATATCAGGTATGGTAAGTTTAAGAATAAGTTGTCCAGGAAAATCTCTACAACGATTCATCAATTCTTCATTTAGATGCTTTTCAATGACTGATTTATTAAAAGCATCAATAGGAACTTCTGGTTCTACTATTGGCGTGAGGCCAGCGTTTGAAATTCTCCACGCTAACTCAAATTGTTGATCAAGAAGTTTTGGAACATCATACATATCCTTAACGATACTTCTCATTTTGGTTCCCACACAACCAGACCCTAAAGCAAAACGTATCATTGAATCAATATCAAATACCTTTAGGAAACCATTTGTTTCACATCCACTATCAACCTTCAGAATAGCATGGATACCTTTATTTGCAAGAACAGCCACCATATCCTTTTCAACAGAATCTTTGTAAAGAATTGCATGACTAATCTTATCACTTGTAAAGTTTTCGTTCAATACCATACGCAACCGCATACGGTGAACTAAATCCATTTTATTATCTTCAGTATATTCTTGACCATATCGCTCTAATACACCGCCAGTGCTACCACCAGAATGATCCATTGCTGCTATAAATGTCATACATTTCTCCTATATTATAAATCTTTATTATATTGATCTATTGTAAACTCAGAATTTACAATTTTAAATTATCTTAAACCTTTTCTATCAACCAACCTCATTCCATACTCATTTATACCTTTTATTGGAGTATAGTTTGAATGACGAATTAAGGTATTTTTTCTAAATCTTTTGTAATCTACGTGATGATGCCAGCGATTGAATTTCCAAACAACCTTTGCAACATCTGGATGCATATCCTCTAACATCTTAGACTTTGGATAAGTACCTTCTTTAGAATAGAACTCATCAGTATTACCACCAGTAATTTTTTGTGTAGTAAGTTTACCAGCAAGGAATGCATTGAATTGAATAGTACATAATCCATCCTTCAATACTCTTAGTGATAAGTCAGTATCCTCATTATACCGCCCTCTCCAACGATATTTGATTGCGTTTTCAATCAACAGACAACTATAAATTCTGGTATTTAATATGTAAGGTGGTACAGAATCAGTTGATTTTACAAAGCAAGCATAGTTTGGACCTACTATCGGTGCATTAACATACCTATCAGCAAAATCTTCCATAGCCAAGAAAACTCTAGGAGTTTTAGAGAATAAAATTCGGTTTCTGTTGAGGCGATAAAACCCCTCAAAGTTATCATCCATTACCCAGTGTCTTTTGTCACCATTACTTATTGAGTGATCCCAAGCAAAGTTTCGCGCAGCACCCGGGCCTTTGGATTTGCTATCACCCAAGTTATCCCATGTATCATAATCATCAATATATGACTGTGGAAGAACTAACAGTCTTTCTTTACCACAAGTTGCAGCATACTCATTCCACTGTGATTGTTCAATTACAATATAATAATCACACCCCATCCAATCAAGGTGCTTCATAGTCATACGACTCTCCCACCTATTTTTGGATACCACATATATTGGGTAATTATTCTTCATCAAAAAACTCATCAACCCAAACTTCTTGCAGTGTAGCACCTCTAACCAATTTTGGATGCCAAATACTCTTTGTTCTTGTTGTTACGATTTGATCAATCAATTTTTGAAACTCATTCAAATCTTCTTCATTACGAAATCTAACAATAACCTTGGCAAACTCTTCTTGCTTTGGTTGGACAAACTCAGGCATATCTGTCCATTCAGATGTTGACTGATCATCATCGTCATCAAATAAACTATTTCCCATTATCACATAAACTCCTTACAACACGTTTCTATATGCGTATTCTATTGCTCTATCGGCTTCAACAGCCAAAGGTCTTTTTTCATATTTTCTAGAAGTCTCACTGTCTAGTTCTCTTATCAGTTGCTCCAACTCAAATGATGTTATTGGATACTTTCTACTTATTGCATTCATTGCAGTACTTACCATAATTTTATATATCATAGCATATCTACCAGAATTGTCAACACCAGAAATATCAAACCAATCATGTATCTGACGTTTATTCACAAATGGACAATCTCTATATCCCGTCCACCTAACATCAGTATTGTCTAATTTATTCTTTTCATATTCAATTGCTCTATCTGCTATGTGTTTTGGCATACGGTCTTTGAAACTACTACCAGTTTTCACTTCATATGAATGTTTACTCATTAATTTTTCAGGATCAATATCACTACCAACATTATTGAATATGAAGTTGTTAGCATTAGAATAATTAGCAGGGATATAATACATCCTTGATAAGTCTTTTGTTTGCCCATCTCCGATTTCACTGAGTTCTTTATTAAGAGCGTACCAAAAGTGGCGAATTTTAGAATTTTCAACCTCTTTACTGAGTGGGAATACAAGTCTAAACTTCGGATGGTCAATAGAACTACTAGCGGTACTATAACAAATATAGGTATAATCGCCAAAGCGATTAAATAACTCATCCTTTAAGTTTCCTTTAAAGACATGATCATCAACATCAACAGCAGTCCAATTTGCCCAATTAACCACATTCGCGTTTGCCCTAGTCGTATTAGATAAGTAAGTAGCAGGTGATATAAGTTGAGCATCTTTTTTACTTTCTATTTTTTGTTCTGATAATTTATATAGGAAATCCTTAAAGGCTTCCCACCGCGAGAAATTCATTCTACGGTGGGTTTTGTTATCATATATAGATTTGAATATTGTAAGCGAGTACACTACATATCCTTTAAGTCAGATTCCTTGACAAAAATACCGTCAACCATGCGCCCTTTACGATCTTTAATATCATTGTAAGCAACTGTTAAACATTCATTCATAGTAATATTATTACGTTTCATAATATTAATCATTACAACCATCATATCACCTAGATCATCACGAATATCATTACCCTTACAAACGCTATCCGACAATTCTCCTAACTCTTGCATCAACTTCAAAACTTGGTCTTTGTCACTTGATCCATCAATCAAATTACGATTTTCATGCCAATCACCAATTTTATTGATTAATGCCATTACTGGAAATTCTCGGCGCGGTCTAATTTTTTTAGTTTCCATAATATATCCTTTGTTTAAGTTTGTCCCATACTAACATATATGGGACATTTTGTCAACAGATTTTATCTGTAAACTTCTACTCCAACATGCCAGTATGTTTTAGTATCAGTAACCCATGGCATATCTTTAAATGTGTTTGACTCATCTACAAAGAAAGGTCCAGTAATGTAAACATCACAACTAGGATCATACGATTGATTTTCGGCATCAGCAAACTTTTGAGCATCTGCCTCTGAATTAAATTTATATTCTTTTTTACTGTGCATGATATTCTCCTATTAAGTTTTATTC
>CERZ01033952.1_pt1 | contig 21316 bp, 14 predicted proteins | sample 531151 | NCBI WGS metagenome assembly CERZ01 (sample SAMEA2621448, study PRJEB7988) | marine metagenome | biome: marine biome (ENVO:00000447); feature: deep chlorophyll maximum layer (ENVO:xxxxxxxx); material: "saline water (ENVO:00002010), including plankton (ENVO:xxxxxxxx)" | depth 40 m | reverse complement strand
AGCTTGGTTTTTTATCTTTTTAGCAGAATATGGTTCTCTTTCATTAGGAGAATACTTAGTAATTCTTTTCGATCCAGGTAGTGATGATAAAACATTTTTAATTTGATCTTTTCTTCCTTCTTCATTCCAATATTCTGAAACTTGATTATCTCCATAAAAAGAATCTTCCGCTGTTAGAACGCTTTCTACTAATTTATCTATATCTAATCTTTGTCCTTGCGTATCAATCATAAAAGTCTTACCCTCTTTGTCTTTACCGAACTCGATTTCATTTAAATCATATCCTGCTTCTTTTACCTTCTTTGACAAGTTATCAATAGTATCACTTGCGTTGTATTTAGAAGAGAAAGAAATATCATTATCAAACCTTCCTCCTGTTCTTTGATACTCATCCATCCTAGCTTTAGTAGCATCAGAATACTTATCAGGGTCAGCAGCAATCTTCTTTTTAAGATCAATGTAATATTCTTTAGACGCTTTAGATGACCCTACGAATTGTGTCAGGTCATTTTTCATAGCCTCTAAATTAGTAGTAGCATCAAAATCACCTTGAATTATTTTTCGTGCGTTCTCTCTGTAATACTTTCTTAGATTTTCTATTTTTGGCTTAAACAATTCGTTATCTCTATCCCATAAACCATCAGCAGATTGAAGTTTAGCTAACTCTGCTTGTTGAGTTTTCTTCTCTTCAGTACCTGTCTTAACTTTTTCGGCAAAGTAGTCGTTATAAGTATCACCAAATACTTGCGCTCTACCTTGTCCTTGTCCTGTTGATATTCCTAACGGATCAGCCATTACTTAATTTCTTTTTTATTTAAATTTCTTTGCTGCATTGCAATCTTATTCTTCAATTCATCATACCTCATTTTATCCTCATTAGTGAACTTCTTTGGTTGTTCTACTACTGGTTCATCAGCTATTGGCTGTTGAGGCATAGCATTCTTAGGATTCATCAATTCTTCTTTTGATTTAATCCTTTTATAATTACTATATATTCCTAGGTCGTTATTGTACATATTTAAGAGCGAAAAATGTTAAAAAGATTATTGTTGTTGTTGTTAGGTATACTTCTTAAAACAGTTCCTTGACCTGTGGAATTATTAATAGCTGATTGGGTAGGATTTAAAACAGTTCCAGTTCCTACAGGTGATCCCTGACGAATACTTGTAGCTTGAGGGTTTTGAATGACGTTAAAATCGTTAGATTTGTTAGACTTATCTGCTGAACCCATAGAGTTTAAAAGCTCCATATACTTCATATAGTCTAAACCCATTTTAGCTCCCGAGGTAACACCTCCCATTATGTTCTGCATACCTGCTCCTTGCATACCTGTGGCTGCTGCCATTGTATCCTCAAAGGGTTTCATCTCGTTTGTTTGAAACTCCTTATCTCTATAACCTGCTACTGTGTTTCTAGTCGCTTGAAGGTTTCTTTCGTTCTCTTCTCGTTTCTGAGCATCAATTGAAAGTAAATTCTTGTAAGCATCATTCTGTTGTTGTTGAATACCTGACATACCAGCTAACCCTCCTTTTCTATCTCCCAAAGCAGATATAGAAGTTTGAGCTGACCTCATAATATTATCCATGTATTGCTGACGCTGTTCTTCTGGAAGACCACGTAAAGCTTGTATTTGAGAATCTGTTAGATTATCCAAAACCTCTTGAGGTATAGAATAATCTGGACGTTGCGTACTATTTGCTAGTTTATTCCCTTGATACGTTTGGTAAATACCTGTCCCTGCTTGTACTACTGCTGGAATTGCTGATAAAGCTGCTGCTGTTAATACCATATCTTTATTTTTTACTAATTTAACTAATTAAAAACAAGTAGCAAAATACTACTTATTTGTTCTTGCTGATAACGAGTACCTAACACTTGAGGCAAATAACCTTTCTTTATCCGTTGACTCGTTAATTAATTTAAATAATATACTTACATCTCTCATTGAGTCTCCCTCTATTAAAGGTGTATCAACGTTAGGTGTATTCTCATCCTTTAATACTGCTGCTGAATGAATGTTTTCTCTACTATAAAGTGTGTGACCTTGCCCATAATCAACAGCAAAATCTTCTTTTATAAGATTACTCTTTTGACCTTTTTGGGTTAATATTTCTCTTGCCTCCCACACAGTATCACTTTCCTCGCTTAAAGATTGATAAACTTTGTTATTACTTGGGTCTTGGTTAAACACCGCCCAAACCTCACTTGAAGAACCTAAACCGTAAAAAGTATTTCTTTCCTTATGAGTGTTATGTAAATAAGCGTTACCGTTTTTAAATGTTAAGAAATCAATCCCGACTCTTCCCATACATTCAGGCAAGTAAGTGTAGAAAGAAGTCCAATGTTTAGTTTTTTCACTAAACCCTAAAGTTTCAGAAGGAATAGCTAGTATCTTTTGTCTATCTAAAGTTATATCTCCTGCGTTACTGTTTATTACATAAACTCCATTAGCTACATCTTCAACGATAGTAAACTCTGTATTAACACCTTGGTCGTTTTCTCCGTATTCTATAACAAAAGTATAAACAGTTCCATCTATGGTTTCAGTAATAACTTCAGCTTGAGAACCAACTAACTCTAAATCATCAGGTGTAAAACCTTCATCTCGACTAACAACACCAAAATTAATAATATACTCTTCGAAATTCTCATCATAAGTTCCCCATACTTCAGGTATGATATTAAACGCTGAGTAAAAATTACTTTTAGATTCAAAATAACTGTGCATTTTATTATCTGAAATAGGAGTAAGACCATCGGTAGATAATCTTAATACTTTTCCGTTTCTAATATCAAAGAAGTATCTTCTTCCTTCATTAGAAACAAAACTCTCAGGATTAGATGTTCCGTATTCTCCTTGGTAATAAATTTCCTTAGATAATACTTTTGCACTTGCCGCTACAGTTCCTTTATCAAACTGATCGTATATTACGTTTTCTTCTACTAATATCTTACTAACTCTTAATTCTTGGAAACAATCTAATCTGTTGTTAAAAGAAAATAGTTTTTTAATAGCTCCAAAGTTTCTATCATAAGTTTCAAATGAAACATCATAGAAGCTGTTTAAGCCGTTTATATTAGTTTCAGGTATGAATCTTTCAGAATAATAAATAGTAGTCGGTCTAGTCACTCTTTTAGCGTCTAAATCTACTATGTTAACTCTTCCAATATCAGATACGTCAGATAACCAAAAATCACTAAAACTTTGGGAATCTATTAAAGAATTATAATTTGCGTTTATAAGAGTAGATACAGGTATTGATCTACTTCTAAAATATGTATCTCCTGTTTTAAAAGTTCCTGTTGCTCCTCTATCTATGAAAATTGCATCTTGATTTTTATCTTGACCTTCATGGTATCTATAATCAGTACCAGCTCTTGTAAATACTAATACCTTATAACACTCTCCAACCTCGTAATATAAATCTTCATCTACATCTAGCCTTGGATGATAAACTTCAAATAATAAACCATCGTTAATATTTGGAGCAGTAGCTAAGTTCTCAACTGTAATTTTACCTTCTTCAAATTTAACAACCTTTAAATCAATGTATTCTTCAAAATACTCACCTGCGCTATCTTTTATAAATCGCAATCTATCGCCCTCTTTATAGCCATAAGACAAATTGCTAGAAGGATTACTATTAACATACTCGTCTGTTAAATTTGTTATATCTATTTCTATAAGTGTGTCACTTTCTGTATACTGAACAGCATCTGTATACCATTGTAAATAAGAATCAATAGCTGTATCTTTTGTTCTAACCCATTGATAATGAGTAGCCCATTCAGGAGGTCGGTTTTTAATTTCCCATGTACCTGATGCTGATGTTATATTAGGATTATCTAGTTCTGTGTAAAAAGGAATTGATAATTCAGGGTTAGTTATAACATTAGTTAAACCGCTTCTGTTAGCTTTATCGTAGTAAACTACTCCATACCTATAAACCCCTCCTGGTTTTAATCCTGAAAAACCTGAATCTGTTGCAAACACAGCATTAATAACACCTAAATCTACAGGCTCTTCTTCTGCCGTAAGAGTGTTGTTATAGTCTTCTCCTATTAGTACGTCTTTACTTTTGAAAAAAGGAAATAATGTTACATCACAAGAACCAAAGGTGTAAGCAAAAATCTTTAATTTTCTTCCAAAAACTCCCCCTATTAATGTATTTGCGTAAAAAGTAATTTTTGCGTTTCCGTTTTCATCGGTAAATTTTGTCTCCCCTCTTTCAGTTACAACAGAGACTCCTTCTACTCCTAAACCGCTAGAATCTGAAACTTTTACTATAGCTTCTGTTTTTGAATAATTATAAATATTACTACTCCTACTTAAAAAAACCGACCTGTATCCAGAGTATAGCGTTATAGTGCTAGGGTTAGAAGCACTATCTGAAAGTCTATACGGTAGTAAATTACTATCAGAAAATTCCCCTGAATGCAATATACTGAATGCTGTTCCAAAAACAAATCCATTATGGTCTGTATATAGATTTCCTCCTGATATACTTATTAAATTAGCAGAGTCTACTCTTGCTTGACTTAAAAGGTCACTTATTGATGTTGGTGAGTAATCTGTTTTTGATGAGTTAACTACGTACCCCTGAGAAAAACTTCTATAACTAGAAGAATCATGAGCTGTTAAGTCAGATATTGTTATAAATATACCTGATTTTATTTCTCCTCCTTTTACAACAACCTTATGCTCTTTAGTAGGTTTTTGATCTCTAGAGTAATTAAAACTAGTATCTATCCTAAGAACAGTAGTTGAAGTTTTTTGATAACCTAGATTTTTATCTGCTAGGTCAGCAGCAGTTGTAAGGTTAGAAGCTACTCTTAATATATATTCACCATCTGGTACATTCTCTATTTTAAAGGTAGATTTTAATCTAGATTTTGTCCATGGAGCACCTCCCTTTCCATCCATTTCACTTTTAACAGCTTTTTTTCCTTTATTACCGCTTGAGTCATAAGTGTGATATTTATCACTAGATTGAAACTCTTCATTATTACCATAAGACTGAAGAGATATAGTGTGATGAGTAGTACCTGCTAGGTAAATAACAAAACCTTTTAAAGGTAAGCCTTGACTTAAACCATCTATAACATTACTTGTGCCTGCAAAAGTGTTGTTAGCATTCTTTGTTATATCAAAACCACCATACATCACTCCATTTCCTGTGTTGTGTATTGGCTGAAAATCACCGCTAGAGTTAATAATTCTTAAAGCTCCTGTAATAGTGTTTAAAGGTTTTTTCTCATCTACAGTGTCATACGAAACACCTAGCTCATAATCTACATCTACGTTATCATAACCTTCCGTTACATCTGCGTACATTAATCTATTAGCTATAAACTCCTGCGCTCCTGCTATTTGAGGGACATTATCGTATAGTTTAATAGATTCAGGTACTGATATACCCTTTAATGCTTTGTCGTTTGTAAAAAGGTAAATATAATTACCGTTTGAGTCGAGTTCGTACTCTCCTACCTCTAAATCTATTACTTGTTCAAAGTCGTTTATATTTCCCTTTCTAGCTGCTATCTCTACTCTAGTTACTAGCTCTCCTCCTTTAGGGATTATTATTCTAATTGTGTTACCTTGAGCATCTGACAAACAACTACTATTAGGAAACACTTGAGAAGATATAGGAGAAAAAGCAGACTTCTCTTTATCGTCATATCCATATCTAGCTTTAAACTGCCATATAATATCTATTAAATAATTAGTTTTTCTATTTGTATCAGTTTCAAAAGACGCTGTAGGCTGACACAACGGAGGATATTTTATAGCATCTATAACTTCCTCAGAGATAGGTAAATTGTATCCATCTGATTTAGCTTTTTGAATGTTTATTTTTCTTGGTGGATTTGATTTTTCTGACCAATACAATAAATCATTTGTATCGTCAAACTCTACTACATTAATACCTGTGATTAAATAATCCTTGCTAAAATTTAAAACCTTAGCAATCATAACCCTAGTGATTAGAGAAGAAACATGGTTGTATTCAAATATACCATGTTCACCTTTGCTGTTCCATACAAAATAATAGTTAAGGTTTTTTAACTGATACCAAAAACTACCTATAACTTTATTTTCTCCATCTGGAAGTTCTAAATTAGGTATAAGCGTATTTCCTTGTACATTTTCAGCAGAAAAAACTCCATCATCTGTTGAAGCTCCTATCCTTACATTAACATTTTTACGACTATAACCTTGTTCTATTAATCTTTCTTCGGTATCGAAATCCATACCGTATAAAAACTGTCTCTTTTCGTAACCCATTTGTTAAAATTTTGGTGAAGCTTTATTCCCTTTTCTAAATGATTGCAACATATCCTGTACACTCATAGAAGACATTCTAGCAAACAATAGCTTTTTATTACGTGAATATAATAATCTTTTTTGTTCCGAGTATCCAACAGGTACATTTGGATTGTTAGCATTAATCTTCCAATCTATCCAAGATTTAACTGTTTCAACTGAAAACGGATGAACATCAAACTGTCCTTCTGCTTTATTAGGGTCTGATAAGTATTCTAGAGTAATTGTGCTACCCCCTGCATAACAATCTAATTGTATTTGAGAATAATTCTTATCTATTTTAAAACCTCCATTTGAGTTGTTACCTCCTCCAGCTCCGTAAAACCTTCCTACACTTTCACCGTTTCGGAAATGATTTGAATTATAATCAGAAGCGTAATAAGGAAACAACCCTGTGTCTTTTTGAGTTGAGTCATATCTTTGACCTCTTTGACCGCAATCGTTTAAATTTCTATTTAATGCTATATCTTTATTTCTTCCTAACTCTCTAAACTCTCCTCTGCCATCTGTAAAACCTAATCTAATATAATTTAAGTAATCATTTGGCAAGTCTACCGTATCATTATCATTGACAGTCAGTATCTTAATAGAAGGTGAACCCGTTACATCATAATTTAATTCCCTTAAACAAGAAATTCCAAACTGTAAAGCTTGGACAAATCTATGTTCTGTTCTTCCTGATTCTATTAAAAATTCTCTAACTACTTTTTCTAACTCCATTAGTTTTTATTATTGTCGTTAATATCATCTTTAAGTGCTTGCCTTTGTTGCATATACATCTGAACAGTAAAACCAACCAAATCAGCTTGCATATCCACAGGAATCTCCACTTCTGGATCTAACTTGCCTTGAATACCTCCTGCTAGTTTAATTAAAACCTTACCTACGCAGTCTGAGGGTTTAATATTTACAAAGAACATACTTGTGTTCTCTACAAAGTAACCTTGTCTACCCTCCATGTTACCTACTTTTAATCCTCTAGATAAAGCTAAAAAGCTTACATTTACAGGAATAATAGTATTAAACATATCATTAACTTGAGATACTTGATAAATACCAGTACCTAAAGGTAGGTTAACATACGCTGAAGGTATCTTAGCTTTAAGCATACCTCTCATCTTATCTTCGGCTACATCTACTATAAAAGAATAAAGAAAAGCTCCGTTAACGTCTCTAATGCCGTCTTGTCTGTTTTCAAAATAACTATTCTTAATCATTTTAGAAAAAGACTGATCGACATATATCAGTAACTCTTCTATACGCACTTCAGTATCAGGAGTTGGTGTACCCCCATTTATAATTCTTTGTGCTTGTTCTGCTATTACAAATCTACTATCTCTTTCCATCTACTAAACCCCTTGGCTTTTTAACATTTCTGAATAATTAACTAGTTCAGGCTCTCTTAGATTCATACCTAAATAAGAAGCACACATAACTATAATCTCATTAGCTGTGTCATCTGGGACTTCTAAATCAATTGATTTTGTAGAATCATACACTGGTCTTCCATTTTTTAAAGTAAAAGCCCAAAAAGGCTCTGTTGGCTTTCTTAAGTATGTAATATCTACTGTTCCTATATTCTTAGGGTATATTTGTAAGTAATCATTATAGAAAGCACATATAACATACTTCTTAGCTTTTATTTTTTTTCTATAAATGTGAGATGATAAAAATTCTGCTATTTCATTATCATTTACAACGTCAATATCATTAGGAATAGAAACGGTATCTCCATCTTCTGAATACTTATAATTATACACCAAGCTTGATAAGTGTAAATAGTCAGTAGGTAATAATAACCTACCATCAGGTGTAACATTGGATGTTTCATTTCTTACTAGTAAAAATCTTAAATCATCTGTAATTTTTTGGTTTTTCTGCCAGCCTTGTTTGTTAGGTTGCACAGACTTAACGTTGTTATAACGTTTCATCACCCACTCATTTAAAGCTCTAGTAATAGATAAGTTAAATTCTTTAGGTGTAATATTACCCGACTGATCCTTATCAGCCAGGTATTTTAAAAAGTTATATACTTTGTTTATATTCATTATACTATTATTTTCGTAGCTATTGAATTATAAATAGTTACATCAGAAGCTGAAGTTCCTACACCTTGTAAGGTTACATCGTATGATGTTGTATTTAGGTTTAATCCTGTTATTTGTGTAAACAAAACCTCCGTAGTAAGACCCATCATTATTATGCTAGAAGATATTTTTACAATATTAGAAGAAGCTCTAGAAATAATTATTTCCCCTATAAAAGATGCACCGTTTGGTGTAAGATTCTGGGTGTTCCTAATAACTTCAACACTGTTAAAATTAGCTCTTAAACTTTTAGATGTTCCGTTAGAGCCAAACTGCCCTCCGTATTTTACAACAACAACACTTCCGTTAGTGGTTAAAGTTGCTGAAGGTATAGTAATAGTTCTTAATGTAGTTAAAACATTAGAAGTGTTACCGTTAGTTACACTATCACCACTTAAAGCAATATCTGAATTATTAGAAACCCAGCTTCTTACCCCTGCTGCTGTAGATGACAATATGTAAGCATCTACAGACGGGTCTCCTAAAGAGTTTTCTTTTAAAGCTAAATCTGTTTCGTCTGCTAAGTCTACCGCTTGGGTATCTCTAAATAGTGTGACAACCCACGCTGATAGAGAACTGCTATAAACTGCCTTAGCTACTACATTACCCTCTAAAACTTGAGCAGCTGTAAGTGTAATGCCAAATAAGTTTACTGTGTTTGCACCTGGTGTAAATAATCCGTTATAATCTATAATAAATGTGTCACCATCTACAACCCCTGCTCCTAACGTGTAATTCCAAGAACCTGTTAAAGTTCCTGTTCCTGTTAAAGAAATATAACCCTTATCAACTCCTGGTACTAAATTAACCGTACCACCTGTTGTTGCTAAAACAGTAACCTCTACTCCTTGTATTGGTGTAGCTATTCCTGCTGACCTTAAAGAAGAAACACTTAAATCTGTTCCTGGAGATCTTGATGATTCATACCATTTATTGTCTGAAGTACTATATCTTAAGGAGATAGAAAAATCTTTAGCTCCTGTTATAAAATCTACACCGTTTGATAACTCTATATTTCCACCTTCTTTTACTGTTGTAACTTTAGCGGATTCTTTAGCTATTAAAACAATTACATCTCCATCATTGAAGATTCCTGCATCTATTGATGTTAAATCATCTGCCGCAACAGAACCTTCTGTTTGAACATTAACTATTGTAATGTTAGTATCTCTGTTTACTGATATACTTCCTGAAGATATTTGTGATTCGCGAATTGTGTATGGAGAAGCAGAAGATTTTCTTAAAACTGCTGATGTAATATCTGTTGCTCCTACTAACGTGTCAACTACTGCCGATACACTAGAATTTAGATATATTTTGTATCCTATTTGGGTATCTATTTGTGACGTTGATGAGTAAGAACCTCCATTTAAAGCTGTTGCTGTTAAAGTTGCCGTACCCGTTACCGAAGAACCTGCAACTTGACCATTCAAAGAATCCCCTTGGTCTGCGCTTAAATAAACAGTTACAAAAGAACCTGATGATACTGCTGTATACTGAGGTGTACTTACATAAGAATTAATAGCTAAAGCTAAAGCTGACGCTAAAGCTGTAGTAGTAGCACCTGTAACTGGAGTAGTTGTATTAAAAACAGATACTCCATTATAAGATAAATTAGTAATATTACCTCCACTAGCTGTAACCTCAACTACTGATGTAGCTGATATGTTAGAACTTAAAGTAGAAGAAACTAACATTAATCTTTCAGATTCTTCTCTTCCTGCTTTGTCGTTTAATTTTTGATATTTTATTATATCATTATAATCTGTTAGGTATATAATACCTATTCCAGATCCGTATTTTGCTAATTCTGTTTTTATTGACATTATTCTATTATTTGAATATTAAATTTAAAAATAGACTCTCCAGCCGTTCCTCTTGAAACAATTTCTCTTCTTATTTGATCTGACAGAACAAAACTAAAACTTCCATCGTTTTTCTCTGTTATAGAATTACTATATATTATAGAAGATGTTCCTGCATATCTTTTAGAAGATGGAGTTCCTACCCATTGGCTATAAGAACCTTCCGCATAAGTGTTAGAAACAAAAGCCTTGTAAGTTGAATTAGTTGTTGATTGAAAATTTGATACCGTTATAACTTGCTGATACCAGTCGGCTTTTCCTGGGTTTCCATCTGCGACTGTTAAATTATTTTTAGTAAAGTTTTTTTCGTTTTGAACTACAATATTAGATGTTGTAAAACTTGAAGCTTTAAAGTTTGCCTCCACATTAAAAGCCATAAGCTCTATAGGAGCGATAATATCTGCTGGAGGATTTACACTTAAAGAATATTGTGTATTAGTTCCGCTAGTTACAGGAGTTACAGTAATAGTAGAATCCCCTACTACCGTACTTGTGTTTCCTACATTAGCTATATCATCTAGTATAGCTTGAGATAAAGTTAAAGTATACGTAGTAGTGTCTCCGCTTACAGAAGAAGACACATTAACACCGTTACCCCCTGAAGCTACTACAGATGTAGAACCTCCTGCTCCTAAACCTGTTATTAAAGTAGGTTTAGTATCACTACAGCTACAATCATCCGTACAGCTAGTAACTTTTTTAATTTCTGAAACTAATGAATCTACCGCTGCGCTTTCACCACATTCAAAAGCTTGTTTTAAAGATGATAAATGAGAAGTTGCTAATATATATTTTTCTAAAGCTATATCTGCTAAAGTTTTATTTCTAGATTTTAATCCTATGTACTCTTTAAAAACAGAGTTAATACAACAAAAAACCTCACATAACCTAACGTCACATTTAATATCTAATTCTGTTGAGTCTGTAAAATAATCTACAACCGATACTCCATCTCCATAATCATAAAAACCTTTAGTTACATATTTAAACTCTTGGGTCTTGTCATAAAAAATACCTGTACTTAATTTTTTACTATAGCCTAATAATGGATTTAACCCTAACACTTGAGGGTAGAATATACTCGTTTTTCTAGTTACTAATGTTCCATCCTGTGTCCCATCTACTACACTTGTTACACTTACTACTGTTTTATTAGTTGACTTTTTATATAATACACTTAAAACTGTATAGTCTCCGTCATTACCTGTTGAAGATATAATACTAAATGTGTCACCTGCTCTAACAAAAGCTGATTTTTCTCCTAAAACACTAAACGTATTAGCTGACGAATCAACAGAAGATAAAATAAACCTATCCGAAGGTGTAACACTACCTACTAAATAATTAGTAGTATCCTCTGTATAAAGGTTTGGAGATAAACAATCTACTACCGCTGTGATACCCACTTTAGGCTTTACATATTGAAAGTTAAAAGTTTTTGAGTAAGTTCCTGTATCTGCGCCTGATACTACTGAGTAACTAAAACTATACATCCCTATTTCAGGAGTATTAGTACTAGAAAGCATTGGTATAGATATGCTTCCGTTTATTCTTGATTCATCCGTTACAGTTATAGTACCATAAGGTAAGCTGACTCCGCTTGGAGATGTAACATTTATAGTTCCTGTAACCCCTGTATATGATCCGTAGTCTGTAACATCTGTAAAAACAAACTGAGGAGTAGTTGAATCTAGTGAGTATGAGATGTTTAATTTAACATTTGGTATAATTGCCATGTTCTTTTATAATTTATTTTATAAATATACATAAAAAAAAAGAGAGGCTTTTTACACCTCTCTCTCTAATTACTACTTATGCTATGAAATACTATTTCTTTTTTTTAGAGTCCTCTTTAGCTAATGCTATTAACTCCTCTACAGCTTTCATCGTTCCTTTATCTTCCATTAAATGATGAACTGCACCTTCAATACCTGAATCTGGTTCTCCTAATTGACCAATGTTATTAGCTACTAAAGTTCCTAAGTTGTTTTTAATTACTTTCAACTCCATTCCTTCGTTTACTAATTTATAGGATTTAGTGTTAGGATTTAGTTTTTTATTTGAAGGCTTTCTACCGTCTTCTACCAATCCTTTAATATCGTTAAATATTTCTCTAATATCCTGCTTAACTGTTACCATTTCTGCAAAAAACTCAAACTTATCTGAACTTCTTGGAACTGAAAGTATTCTACGTTTTCCTCCTATTTCAAAATACCACTCACTTCCTGCTCTATCAAAAGAAATAATATTATCTCTTAAAGCGTAATGAAGAACGGTTTTCATTCTTAACATTTCTGAGTTAACCTCTTGCTCGAATCTGTCAGCATTATAATCAATCATTCTTCCGAATCTATCTTTAGCTAACATTACTGATTCCTCGTCATTAACATTAATAGGAACTTGTAAAGCCAAACATATACCTTCGATTTCTTCGATTGAATAGTTAGCTACAATATTATTTAATTTTTGTTTTTGATGTCTCTTGTTTAATCTTAATCTAGCTTCATGCTTACTAGCATCTGATCTAAATAAAGCTGACTTGCCTACCATAGCCGTACCGCTTTCATGGTTTGACTTATTGTAATTACACACTTCTAAAAACTCAATTTTAGTTTTCTCCATTTCATTAACAGTCAATAAACCGTCAGTGAACTTAATCTTACCTCTACGAGTTTCAGCTTTGTCTGATTGCTCATCTACATAGATAGATGATTCTCCAATAGCAAATCTAATATGTCTTAATCCTGATTTCTCCTCTCCTGATTTTTTATCTGTCCATTCCATGTAAACTTCATCTTCTTCTGGAATATCAGCAGTAGCTGGATAGCCACCTTGAGGGTTTCTTTTTACTAGGTTGAAAATCCTATTACTAGTGTTCCTAGCAGTCATTCCTGCTGGAGCTTTTTTTAATTCTGGCATTTTAATTTTAGTTTTAATTTATAAAAAGGGAGAGGTATTACCCCCTCCCTAGTGTATTATGCTTGCTTAATGTAAGCGAACTTGTTTAAAGCAAAAGTCTCTAAACCTCTCTTGTCAATGTAATTAACTTGAAAAACATCCTCTCCATTAACCTGGAATTTATCAATAATAGATGATCTACGATCTCTAGCTCCTGAAATTGGGTCTTCTAAGAATCTAGTTCTTAAGTACTGAGTCTTAGCGTTATCAATCTTGTCCATAGTCATTCCCATTGGGATTACCATAGCTTCGTTAGGGAAACCATATCCATCAGCTCCTAAAGACTGTAAGTCATTAAAAGTATTAAACACCTTTTTACCGAACTCGTATCCTCCGAAATTAAAAGCATCGAATTGGAAGTTAGCTTTTGCATTTTCATCAAAAGTAAAGTTTCCGTAAGTAATAGAACCTGAATTTCTGTAATCAGCTAAAGTATCATCAATTTGCATTGATAAAGAGATACCAGGACAAATCATGTTCTTCTTGTCTCCTTTTTGCTTATCTAAAGTTTCAACTAAAGCCTGAGCTTTTTGCTTATCCCATCCTGTTGTTGCAGAATAGTTAGATACATTACCCTCATCTAAAATAGATGGGATTAAACCTTTAGTCATTGATACTGGATGCGAAGTTCCAAAATAAGAATCGTTAGCTAAAGCTGTGTTAGTTAAAGGCTTACCAAGTAAGAAAGTTAATTCCATTTGAGTCTTAAAGTTTTTATACTCTGCTGCCTCTCCATGTAAATAATTAACATGACCTTTTTCACCATTCTTTCCTGTGAACTCTTGGTAAGTAACGATATTTCTAGCGTCTCCTGTAACCTCTGTTCCACCTCTGAAAGTTTGTAATTGATTAGTCTTATACTCAACTTCAACTTGTCTTCCTGCTACTGCTACAGATCCTTCTCCGTTAGCATTACCAATAATAATTATTTCTCTACCTGCTGCTGCTGCTGGGATTGCGTCTGCTGAATCTAAAGGAATAGCTACAAAAGTACCTGCTGCTGCGTTTACAGAAGTAACAGTTGCGTAAATAGAATTATCTACTGTTGCTAAACCTGTTGCTGGTTTAATCATTAAAGTTTCACCTGCTCTTGGTACTACAACATTTTTACCAGTTGCTGCCGTATCGTAAGGAGATACGTTACCAATAGTCTGCTTTGCTTCAGCTACTAGAGTAAAAGTAACTGCTGCTCCTGCTCCTCCTACTGCATTAGTTGCTTTCAACTTTGGATAGATTCTCTTTTCTTCTGCGTGCTTGTACTCTAAAGCTGATACACCTTTTTCTGCACCAATTAAAGACATCATACACCCTAGAGTCTGATCTCCGAAAGGTTCTGTTAATTCTGAATCAATTGCAGGCTTGTCTAAATCCATTCCTGTTACCCAATTGTAAGTGTTTGGAGTTACTATTCCTCCTGCGTTATAACCTATTGGCATTGTAAAAAATTTTAAATGTTAAAAATTAAATACCTTGGGCTCTCTTATATCCTGCTTCTATTTCAGACATATAATTATTGCCACTTGTACTAGTCGCTTGTTTTTTCGATTTATCAACAACGTTATTGATATCTTTAATCGCTTCAACTTTTCCGTTGTTGGTATTATTCTCAACAGCCGACTTTACTATTTCTCCTAAGAACTCTTGTGCTACAAACGAACTTGCCATTTCATTAAAAAGAATCTTTCCGTCACCGTTGAAATTCTCATGAAAACTATTAACCTTGTTCATTTTGTCTTGAATCACTTGCTTCTGTTCTTCGTTTAATTCAAACTCATAATCATTTCCCTCTCCGAGGTTTATTTTGATAGAGTTGAAATCTTTTAACGATTCAGAAACTCCTGCTTCATACATTCGTCCTAATTCTTCAAATTCTTGTTGTCTTTGTTTTAAAACTTCTTCTTGGTTTACAGCTTCTGGCTTCTCTAAAGTTGGTAAGCTATAAGCTTCATCTCCCTTTAGTGAATTAAGATACTCTTTCCCTGATTTTGCTAGTCTTTTCATTTCTGCTTCTAATGCGAAATGTGCAACCTGCTCTTCTTCGTCCATTAAATCTAAATCTGCATCTTTAAGTCTATCATACTTAAGTAACTGACCTTTGATTTCTGCTGCTGATAAACCGTCTTTAAGTTCTAATGACTTAACTAAAGCTTGTCTATCATCTAACGAATCAACATTTAATGACTGAATTTTAGCAATCTCGGAAACCTTATCCCATGATAAACCTCCATCAAGTAGTTTTTCTAAACGAGAGACGTTCTCCTCACCATAACGGTCAGATAAGCTTTCTCCTTTCTTAGACTCTTCCAAAGAACGTATTTTACTCTCTAATGCTTCAAAAGATTCATATTTCTCTTTAAACGAATCTTCAAAGCTTTGTACTGATTCACCTGTATTACCAGTGTCTTCAGTGTTTTCTTCTGTTTTTACTTCTTCTGATACAACATCTTCTGATGTGTCAACAGCTTGTTGTTCAGTTTCTTGAGTACCTTCTTCAAGGTTTTCCGCAGCATCTTCTTTACTTACGGGTTCAAGACCCTGCGATCTTAAATAATCTTCTATTTGCATTTTAGTTCTAATTTAATGAGTACTAATATATTAAAAAAAATTTAATCTAATTTTGTAGTATCCCCAACCCCTGAGAAAACGGAGGGTTCTCTTACTCCGTTACCTAAAGATGTATCGTCTAAATTATTTTTCTTAGCTCTGTCTATTTGTTCTAGTTTATGCTCGTTATCAACCATTCCTGTTTCAACCTTAGCCATTCCACTATACTGAGCTTTAATTTTCTCTAAATCCATTTTTAAACTGTACTCCAATTGCAACTGCTCCATTTTTTGCTGATGCTCCATTTGTTTTAACTGAGCTTCTGCTTGAGCTGCGGCTTGAGTTGCCTGCATTTGAGCTTGAGCGTTTGCTTGTGAAGCAGCACCACTCTTTTGCATATCTTGTTCTGCTTTCTCCTTACGTCTTTTCTTGAGTAAGTGTGTCGCTTTCTTTATATTAGTTTTAGATACATCTTTAATTTCCATACCGTCTTCTAGTTCGATACTTCCTGATGTAATTGCTCTTTCTATTAATTGTGTTAATTCTGCCAACTCCTCTGCGTCTGGAAGAACATCTATTTCTATACCTAACTCCGCTAAACTTAAATCTTTAGTTATCTCAATAACATCTACAACCTCTTTACCTAACGCTAACTCAAAACCTCTTAAACCATCTGCGATAGCTTTGTTTTGAACCATCATAGCAATATTGTCAGCCATTGATTTAAATATATACAAATAAGCTTCATTAAGTGACCTCGTAGAGTTACGACTCATATTAATAGCCATCTTCTGAACCCCAACTAACGCTTTTGAAGAAGGAGTTGATCCATCTCTTGCTTCGTTAATACCTGTGATGTTTCTAATCATCTCAAGGTTATGGTTATAGATAGATACGAAGTTTAAAGCGTTTGCACTTAACCCGTTTGCTAATTCTTGAATTGGCTTTTGATTAATCTGACCTCCGAACTCTGAATCTTCAGATCGATAAGGCATATTACCCGTTTGGTCAAATATTTCTACAATCTCCATTGGATCTAAGAAATTCTCTCCCCTACCTTTTAGCACACCTTCTAAAGAACTTACATCTACTGCAATACCTGATGGTCTAGCTTTAATCATTGCTTGCTGCAACTTTAAATAAGCTAAAATCATTTGGTCATCATGAGGAGTCATAGTTTCAACCATTGACTTATTCTCCATGTCATAAATACCAGGAGCTGTAATGTTGTATCTACTTTTAACCTCTGAACAGTAAGCACCTGCTTTCTTAGGTCGGCTCATGTTTTCCTGAAGACCATATTTAAATACATAGTCAGTTCCTACTATATATAAACCTTCGTAGAAAACTTCTACTTTTTTTCTAAATACTTCCTTCTTCTTTTTAGAATACTTTTTAGGTTCGTAACCTGTTTTTTTCTTATTTAGAAAGTAATTACCTTTATTGATGTGTTTCTTTTCGTATGTATGCTCATAATTAGATGACCTAAACTCAAAGTCTACAACTTCAATATAAAAATCCTTTTGAGAAGAACTGCTAGAATTTGAATTGTAATAATACCTTCCATTTTCTTCTTGTAAAGAATTAGGAGATAGCTTTTGCTTACCTACCTTTGTCGCTATATCATAATATGCTTTACCGTCCATTTCATCCCCCACTAAAGCGCAGAAATCATGAAAGTTCATTTTATTAACTTCACCTGTATACTCTAAATCTCTGAAATAAGGATCTTTAGTATAAGGAACAATTAAATTAGCAGGGTCTACGTATCTTATTCTAATATCATTATTATCGTCAAAATATTCTCTTACAGCACAAATCTTAATAACAATTAAATCTCTGATTACTCTTTCTTTGATTTCTTTATCATAATTATTGCTATTCATAACAAAAGAAATCGAAACCTCCATTGCTATCTCTACTGCTTGTTTTAATGTAGTTTCTATTAATATATCTGCCTCCTCTTTATCTTTTGAGATTGGAATACCTTTATCTACTAACGGAATACCTGTTTCCTGCTCCATTTTTTGAGAGAAATCAGCCATTAACATATTAGCGTAAATCTTATTCTTTTCTTCCTCAAACTTAGTCATAGAAGACTCATCCATAGCCTCTGCCTTAACCTTAAACTGCTGGTTAATCATTTCACCTACGATGATATTTACAAACTTAGGGATGCAAGATACAGATTGCCAATCAATATTAACCCATGACTGATCTCCGTTTAAATCCATTAAGTCTTTAAACTTATTTATACTTTGAAGACCCTCTGCTGATTTTCTTAACTCTACAAACTTAGAAATCTTATTATATATGGAGAAATCTTCTGAAGAATATGTGCTATACATAGCTTTAGCATACTTTAATCCGTACTTCTTTTCTCCTTTCTCTTCTTTAGAAAGAGTTTTGTCTGGGAAACTTATATTACTTTTCTTAGAATCTGTCATTCTCTTATAAAAATTTTCTTACAAAAACAAATATATGCAAAATGTTTTACATATTATTCTACCTCTTACGTTTATAGCTCTTTATATACCTTGATACATCTCTTCCTGATTTAACTGATTTACTTCTTATGTATCTATCTTTTGCTAATAAGCATAAAGCTGCACCTACAAATTCATCATAGTCTGTCCACTTTTGAGGATTAAACTTAATCCAACACTTTAACAGCTTAGGAAAGAATACATTACCATAAGTTCCATCACTATAATTTAACCCTGTATTCTTATACACATAAGTTTCAGTAGTTTCTACGGCTAAAGTCCTAGGTTGTTCCCCACTCATAGGAATACCTTTTTCTTTTTGACGCTTACTACTTTCTGTATGAGTTAAAGGTGGTCTATCCATTAAGTAATGACTAAATCCGTTGTTCTCAAAATAATTAACAATACCTGGTTTATTATTTTCAGCTAATAACTCTATTCCGTAGAATACAGATTGCTTAACCATATCATCATAAAACATATCAGGTGTAGCTGGTCTATTAACGTATTCACAAACAAAACAATCACTTGTTTCAGAATCCCAAGCGTTATACTTTCTATAAACATAACTTGCAGCGTTAGACTTCTTACCATCTGTAGTAGTCTTATGGTCAAATGGATCGACTCCTGAAACTGCTTGAAGATAGTTGCTAGGTTTATAACCTCTCTTATCTGCTACTAGTTTATTTCTTTCTGCTACAGGGGGCATCCATAATACAGACCATCTTCCTGTTTCAGTTGGTTGCCATCCTACCTGTTTATCTTTCTTATCTAACCATACGAAGTTTCCTTTTATTGTTTTATTACTAAGTGTGCCACAATAAGATAACTGTTCGTTTAATTTTATAATATCAAATGGAGACTCCTTACCTTCTTCTATAAATGCTTCTTCTATAGTTAAAGGATACTTACGTTTCTCACCTGCCAACGTAGAACCTGATTTACCTAACCTTTCTTTAGCTATATAACTTTTAGAACCTATCTCGATAGTACCACCATCTATTCCTAGTACAGGTTTTACAGGATCTTCTACAATACTGTAACCGTAAGAATCAATAAACCCTTCCAACCCATGAGTGGCAGGCTTAAACCATCTTAGTAGCCCAGATATAGTCATATCCCTTCCTAAGTTAACAGCTTCATGTATATCTGATTCATCCCAAAGATTTTTAGCAGCTTGACCACCCTTATCTTCCATTTCTTCAGCAGTAGTTGTATGTAAACTCTTTCCTACAATATTTCTACCTTGAACCAAACATTCTTTAACAATATTCCATCTTTCTAAAACATCTACTTCTGTTGTTTTACCATATTCATCATCGTAGTAGTATTTTAACTTAGTACCATCATAAGCATTATCTACTGCTGATAAATAATCAATCTGAGAGTTTAATACTTCCTTATATATTTTCTTTTCTCCTTTTGAGCTTCTTTTAGCAGGCTCTACAAACTTTAATATTTGACTAGGGTTTGTATCTCCTGAATCTTCAGGTCGTAAGTAAGGTGGTAGCTTTTGCCAAGATTTAATTAACTTACCAAATATAACTTTACCATCTTTTAAAGTTTTAGATTGTATACCTCCATTGGCATTATAATTTAAAGTAATTCTATTGTATATGATAGAAGTAGCTTTACCTGTTTTACCATCTCTACGATTAGTAACCTGCATCCAACCGTAACAGTTTTTTTTCTGTTGGCAATAACGCTCAATATAAAAAAAAGTAGAATCTGAATCTTTCCAATAAGGAACAACCCCATCAATTCTCCAAAACGCTAAATAGAAGAAATGATCTCCTGTTAAATATTCAATATTACCATGATTATAAAACCAATACCCATTAATCCTCCAGTCCATGATTTGACCTAAGTAATCTGTAGCTTCATCAGCGTCTAACTCTTCGTATTCAGACTGAGAAAGTATTTCAGATGGTATAACCCACCTTTGTTTATTTATAGATAAATTCCAATTAGCTATATCTTTATGATTCTTAGGAGGTTGAGGTAGTTCATATTCAAACTCCACTACATCACCAAGTTTAACCTGATGTGTTCGCTGAAACCCAGAAGACTTCATTGCTCTTTTAGAAAGCGTAGCCATTATGATTTTTTAAGTTTTCTCATTGATTCCTCGTAAGCTCCTGCCGCTTCTTGCTTACCTTTATCCTCTGGTAACTCTCCAATACCTGCGTACATTTTATCTAATAATGTTTGCAAATCATCTATCTCTTTACCAAACTTTAAACCTCTATCTAAAGCTTTATCATCTTTATCTGAAAGGTTATCCTCTTCGTCTGATACTTTAAAATTCATAAGTAATTTACTAGACTGCTCTACAAAGTTTTTTAATGATAGATAAGTTTTTACTTTTTGAGACTCTAAAGTAAAGTCTTTTAACTTTCCTTCAAGGTAATCCGCATACCTTGAGGCTTTTGAATCTATAATCTTTGGTCTTTTCATTTTAGTTTTAATTTACACTAATATAACAAAAAACCCTGTACTCTTTAGAATACAGGGTTTAACACATTATGAAAATTGAAAAGAAGATTTTATTATAGTGCGTCTATTTTTGTTTTTACAGATTCTCTTGCCTCAGTTGCGATATAAATAATATCTGACACTCCGAAGTCTGTAGCGTATTGAATCCTACAGCTAGATGCGCTAACAAATGTAATCAATTTAATGTTGTCCTTGTTTAAGTAAAAGTTTCCATTTGCTCCTGATATTGTAACAATGTTACCTAACAAAGCAACTAAAGTATCTATATCATCAGTACAAAGTCTTTCGATTTCACAACCTGACTCATCTAAGTCGTAATGAAATTTAGAACCTTCTAATAAGTCAGTAACTGTATTATCACCACCATTAGTTACTACTGGAGTAGTTCCTGACAATGAAGAACCTGCTTCAGGGTCTAAAAATACTGTTACTACTGCTCCTGAAAACGATGCTGTATATTCTGGAGTTGAAGAAAAACTATTAATGTTATTTGATAATGACTCTGCTATGGCTGCTTCTGTTGCTCCTGTTGCGTTTGCTCCAATAATAGAAACA
>CERZ01013332.1_pt1 | contig 21598 bp, 28 predicted proteins | sample 531151 | NCBI WGS metagenome assembly CERZ01 (sample SAMEA2621448, study PRJEB7988) | marine metagenome | biome: marine biome (ENVO:00000447); feature: deep chlorophyll maximum layer (ENVO:xxxxxxxx); material: "saline water (ENVO:00002010), including plankton (ENVO:xxxxxxxx)" | depth 40 m | reverse complement strand
CTGCCTGCGGTGCTGCCTGCGGTGCTGCCTGCGGTGCTGCCTGTTGTATGTTTACTTGACCCGTTAAGTCGCTCGGCTCAAATAGGAAATTCTCGGCCTTGCCTCCTTGCTTAACAAATTTACGGAACTGGTCGCGTTCTTCGATTGAGTCATCAATGGTTCTTAGCATCGAGTCTAAGATCATCGCATTGGCCGCGGGCGTATTGCCTAAACTTGCCACTGTCTCTTTAGCGAATAACGTTTCACGGTCTGAGATAGCCCCCGCAAAATTCGCAAGAATCGGGAAAACCTGAGTATTCAAAACCGCTTGCATGGCCTGCTCACTGCTTGGGTCAACGTTAGGGATATATGGCCCTAATAGTCGTTTAGCCTCGGCGAGTTTACCCGTTTTAACAGCTTCTAACCCCTCGCGTATACGTAACAATTTTGATTTGTTGCGGCTTGCTGTGAGACCATTCGATACTATCGTTTTGCGGATTTCTGCCCGCTGTGTCTCTATCTGTTTGGCCTGCTCTTTGCGCTCGGCCTCTTGTACTTTTAGATCCACTTTTTCCTGTGCGGTTTCTCCGGCTAACTGGAACCCTTCAGGCGTTGAGGCTAAAACGGTTTCCATTTCACCCGTTTTAGGATTAAACCTTGTGGAGCCAAGAACCTTTTTACCGTCAGGGCCTATAAATTCACGGGTTGCACCCGACTGAAAACGTGTCCCGGATTCTTCTTTATCTTTAGGCAATACACCCATTGATTGACCAAGGGCCGTGAAGGATAAAAGCGCTTCGTTCTGCTCGCTCTCGCTCTTGCCTATCAGTGAGGCAATTTGCGGGCGAAAGGGCGAATTAGCGGGGATCTCTTTTAGTTTGTTCTGTAGAAACTGATTACGTTCCTGACCTGACAGACTAAAGGCGACGGGGGCCGTCATAAATGCGTCGGCGATTTGTTCTTGTTTCATATCACCAAACATATTTTTAAGCACTGCCGCCTGTTGAGGGTTGAACGTTGCGAGCTGTTGCAACGCTGAAGGGTCGACGTTTTGCCCCTGTTGGAGCTGACCACGTATGCCGCTTAAAAGCTGCTGTTGTTCCATGTTGCGGGCTTGCTGTTGACCTTGGTCAAAAGCGCCCATGATGTTTACTGCTGAAGGATCGAAACCGAAAGCCATTGTTGAATTCTCCTATTAACCGCCGCCGCCGAACATGCCGATTAGCTGTGCAAGTGTTCCCATTGTGTTCTGTTGCGCCGCTGCTTGCCCGCCTGTGGCTTGTGCTTGTAACTGCCCTAATTGTAGTTGTTGACTAGATTGTCCGCCCGAGATATTACCCAGTAATGCCGCCAAGCTGCCGAGCAATTGCGATTCATCTACACCGAGCTGTCTTGCAAGGTTCGACAAGTTGGCCGCTGTTTGACCCTCAACCCCTGCTAGTTGGCTGCCTAGATTAGTCTGTTGCTGTGCAAGCATGGCCGCGAGAGCATTATTTTGTTGCGCTAAGTTTTGGCCCGCTTCATTGCGGATACCTGCTAAGTTTTGGCCGAACCCTGCGCGGATACCTGCTAAGTTTTGGCCCGCTTGGTTCTGCATACCTGCTAAGTTTTGCGCGGCATTAAATCGATTTGCCCCGATGAACTGGCCTTGATTGCCAAAAACTCCCGCCTGTTGACCTCCTAGTCCCGCTTGCAGCCCTGCGACATTGCCGCCAATGTTCTGCGTTAGACCTGCTAGGTTTTGGCCTGTTTGGGCTTGTAGTCCGGCACGCTGCCCGCCAATGCCTGCGAGCTGGCCCGCTTGCTGCCCTGCTAGTTGTCCAGTTAATCCCGCTTGCTGCCCTGCCATTTGTCCAGTTAATCCCGCTTGTTGCCCAAAAGCCCCTGCCCTTTGGCCCGAGAAATTTTGTATGGCCTGATTACCTGCTAGGCCGCCTTGCATTTCAAAAGCGCCTTGCTGTCCTGCGGCGTCTTGTCCTCTGCCTGCTAAGCTGCGCATGTTTTCAAGGCGTTGCTGCTGTTGCTGTGCTGCGATGCCTGCGGCCTGCTCTTGTAGAGCTGTTAACACATTACCGCCTCGCGTCCCTAACCCGGTAGCTTTGGCATTTTGTAGTAGCGCTTTTTCCTGTCTTTCGCGTAAAAACTTTTGGCCCGCCGACTCTGTGAACTCTTGCTGTGCTGCGGCTTCAGCTTCGGGGCCAAGTGCGCCTGATAGCGCCGCCTCCCTTTGAAGGGCCGTCATGCCTGTAGACGCAAAAGGATCAAGTCTACCCGTCGCCGCCGTTGTGCCTTGGCGTATTTGGTCTAGTGCCTGCCCTTGAGATTGATCAATTCTGCCGATGCTTTGGCCCGTTATGTTTGCAATGTCATTTCGGGCACGGTCAAAGGTTCGGCCTATTTGCTGATTAGCCCCGCCAAAACTAGAAAGCACATCCCCGCGGGTCTGACCTAGCGTGTCGTCTGCGGCCATTGCCCCGGCAAGCATATCTCCGCGGGCGATATCACCAAACCCAGTTAATGAGCCGATAGCCTGACCTGTTCCACCCTGCAACGCTTGTAATTGCTTCATAGTTGCGTCGCGTATGGCTTGCTCTGACCCCATGACCCCCTGCCCTACGGTGTTGGCCGCGCCCGCGATACCCCCACCAATTGCATTAGTTGCCCCGGCTAAACCCATGCCTAGTGCGGTTTCTGCACCACCTAAACCAATGTTTGATGGTGTCTGTTGATTAGCGAATGGGTTAGGCTGTTGTCCTAAATCGAACCCCTGCAGGTTTGACGCTTGCTGCTGGTTGTTTTGTTGGATCAATGTCGCTATTAATTGCTGTGGGTTGTCAATGATGCCTGCAACAGGCACATTATTCCCTTGGAATGGCCCCATATCAAACTGGCCCGTTAGATTGCCGCCAATTGTCTGACCCCCACCGGGGATAGAGACATCAGGGCGGACTAGGTCAAAGTCAGTGTTTATCGGAGTTCCTGCGGTCGTGCGTATTCCCCCTAGTTGCGGGGCTGTGCCGTCCATATTTCGTGAAGGGATGCGCGTTTGCTGTGTGATAGCGCCCGCCCCATGTAACTGATCCATTGGGCGGTTCCCTAGTCTAGGGTCGCCACCCGCAAAAACTGGCTGGTTAACTATCTGTGAACGGTCAAACTGTTGAAACTGTCCCGCGTTTGTCCCTAAATCTGCAGCGCTTAGAGTTGGCACACCTGCTGCAGGGCGAATCCCCCCGGTAGTTGGCCCCGGTAGTGGTCTATTCATTAAACTCCCCTCAAAATTGCCCGCACCCCGGCCCGCCTTGGGTGGGTGGATGTCTGTTTCTGGTGGGCGGATTGGCCCCTTTAATGGTGGCTGTTTACTTTTTTCCGTGTCCGCCTCCCCTGCGCCGACCGGGACTTGTTCGCCCAATTGCTCCGGGGTGATTTGCTGGTCAGTCTGTGAGAAAGCCGGATCAATGAGATTTCCGCCGACGGTTTGGCCGCCTATTCCTTGCTGAAAATTAACGATGTTTTGCGCGTTGTTGCCAGCGTTGAATGCACCGCCGAGGCCAACTCCTTGCTGTATGTCTCCTTGAAACATAGTGCTATCATTGAAAGCCTGTGAAGGTTGACCCAATAACGCTGACTGTGCGGCCTGTGCCCCTTGCGTTAGAAACTGCTGAGCGTTCCCCGTGGCCTGTTGCAACACATCAAAAGTGCGCTGTCTGCCGGAGATCAGCTCATCTTTTGCGGTTTGCGTGGCGTCGAACATGCGCTGAAACGCTGGCCCGTAAAGTGTTAGGGCATCTTGTCGCGCTTGAGCTGCAAGGGCGCTAGAACGCTCCCCGGCTTGGTCAATCTGTTTGGCTTGTGTTTTCGCGTTTTTCTGACCTTGTACGGCCCCGTAAACGGCAACGGCTGCGGCTACATATGCAGGCATTATAGATCCTTAGTTAGAATTGTGACGCTGTGAAGCTTGCCACCTTTTAGCCAATAGTTTTTGATTTCGCCTTCTTCGTTAAATCCAAAACTAACTAGGTATTTGATCACGTTTTCACAAATAGCGGGTACTTGTGTATAGATTTTCTGGTGTTCCGTGTTTTCGCGTATCCATTCTATCGCTAATTGGCCGATTTGTTTTGAATGTTGGCGGTGTTCCGGCAATATATTTATATGGCATTGTATCACATTTGTAGTCATCGCATGGCAACGGATTACGCCTAGACACTCGCCGAACCTTTCAACGGCTAGCCAATACTCGTTTATGACGTCGGGGATGCACTGCACTTTATTGGCCCCATCTTCTGCCGTCGTCGCCCATATGCGGTCATCGTGCACGACGGACATGCAAAGGCCAATATCTAAAGTGCGGGATATATTAATCATACTAACACCCACCCGGTGTTTAATTGTACCTCAGTAGTTTTTATATACAAAATATTCCCCGCCGATCCTGATTCGTCCATATAAAGTTTAGTCTTCTTTGCAAACACTGCACCTTCAGGCGTCCCTGTGCCCGATATTATTTCAAAATCTGTGACTGAATTGACCCAACTAGCAAAAATATTGCCCATTGCCCCATTGCCAAACACTATTGGTATTTGGCGATTAGGGGCGATCACTTCTGGTTTATTCGCTGCCATATACATCACCTATAACGTTAATAATTGTTGACTTAACCGGGTCGGACATTTCAAACCTGAAAACCCTTGAAATATCACTGCGACCTAGCCGAGGATAAAAAACCTTATGGCGGTATTCGCCCACTTTCCCCATACTTTTCGAGCGCTCATATGAATAGTTACGCCCCCCATCATCGCTGTATGACATGCGCAACTGTGGATCGGGGGCGTCGCTATTGCCTACCCCATTTTCGACTACCACTTGAATCGAGTTCCAAAATATCGACCCCCCTTGTGTAGGTATTGGCCCCGCTGAAAATATACGTTTTATGGGGGTTCCGTAGTCTGTCAGAACGTCTTCTGATATTTCGCCAATAATGCCCCCCTCCGTGTCGCCGACCAACAACCGCCCATATGCTTCTACTATGCTATTGACCCGCCATCTGTCGACCTGCGCAAGGCTTGAGCTGCGGCGCTCATGCCAAAGGTTGACCCCTGCCGCTTTCGACGCCATGGAATCATACACTATCGTTCTGTTAGGGAAGGACAACCCTAAAAAGTTCGCCCCATTCAATGAATACGTGAACGCGAAGGATTGTGATAAATCCGTATCACTGAACTTTTGCAGTATTTCATTAATTGACTCATTGGCGATGTTGACGAACCCTTGACCCTGTAAAAGCCACACTGACGGCTGTTCGTTACGCCCTGCCCCAATGAACGCGATCGAGTTTTCATACTCGACCGTTGAGAATTTAGCACGTAAACCCTTTTGCAATACGAAGCCTTGAACCCTTTGAAAGGGGAACCCGGCCCCGCCTACGTTTTGGAATACTTCAGTAGTTCGGCGGCCTAATACATATAGTTGGTTTTGGAATACATGCAAGCCTTGGATATCATCGGGGTCGGTTTCTGCCTCCGCAAAATTAAGCGCCCCGTATGATGTGCCGTCGTCTAAATCTGAACTAAAGAACACCTTATCTTTGAAATGGACGAAATACCCGTCCGCATAAACAACGTATTGCGAGGGGCCGTGTGTTGTTGTGTAGTCCGTGTCCGTGATTTCAACCAGCCCCCCGGAAACGGTGTAAACGTATCCCTTGCTGTCCGGCACAACAATCAGCAATTGTTCGCCGTTATCTGCCATAGATACCCGACCTGAACCGCTGATAGTGCCTAAATTCGTGGTGCTGAATGTCTCCACCCCGTTGGCATCGATTGTGCGGTCTAAACGTTGTAACTTTTCCCCGTTCACAAAGTATGGGATCTCGTTCATTGTCCACGAACCCCGGTTAATTTCAAAATTGCCAGAGTTCGCCAACTGGGTAAGCCCTGCTGTCGGGTATAACTGCGCGGGGCTTACTACCTCTGTGGAGGGGATATTTACATAATAATTCTGTAGCTCTAAGTTAGCCACAGGTTTTGATTGTGCTTGATATAGCCCTCGCACAAAAGGGATCGGAGCTTTTGGCATGTTATCTGTTCCAATTGGTAGGGGCAATCGATAGCGCCACGGGTTCAGAGTCGAACCCTAAGACGTCCTCTAGATATTCCGCGGCCATCATCTTAACTTCTTGCATTTTTGGCTGTGGGACGCCATAGCGGGGGCCTAGCATGGCCGCCAAGTTATATGATAAAGCCATAAACCACTCACTAGGGAAGTCCGGCGCATCTGCATTGGTCGTGTTCACTTCTAATGGTCTGGTGTAGGTTATGTTTAAAATGGCGTCTGAACTGCTAGGGGTAGACCAAACATATAAAACGCCTTGCGCAAGTTGTGGGTCATAATACCATTGGGTAACTGTCCCTTGACTTGTTTTGTCTGTTTGGTTGAAATATCTTTCCCTCGACCACTCAGTCGTCGGGATTTCGGACGCGCTTAGCTTGTCTTGATAGCGTGCATTTAATACTCGTAGCGGGCGCTCAATCTTGCTTGTGTAAGAATAGACGCTGTTTGCGCTGGTGGCTGCCCCGGTCAGTGCGTCATTTAATGTCACAACTGACCCACTTATCGACACGATGCTTGACCATTGGCGTGTACCATCATCCAGCAATACCCCGATTTTGTCGCCTGAATCTTTCACTTTGAACGAAATTGAGTATATGAGCGAATCTTCGCTGACTGTCGTTGAATCATTTTTGAATCTTAGCGCGTGGCTGTTCTGCGTGGCGGTAAATTCAAGTTGGCCCGATGCGGTGGCCGTCAGGTTCAAGGTTGCCAGTGTAGCGGCGTCGATGGTGTCTTCTATGCTGAACGTGGCCCCAGCGGAAGTGCCTAGCGTGTATTCGAAATCCACGATATATGTTTCGCCGAACTCAGTGGTTAGCGTGTAATCCGCATACCCTGAAGCCGCGCCGCTGTTAGTGAGTGTTAAAATGTCCCCATCTGACGCGATAGTCGAGCCTGTGGTGGCCCATCCCGTTGTCGAGTCAGCGGGGTCACTGGCTAGGGTGTTAGCCGCGCCAAGCATACCCGCAACTGACGAGAGTGTGATAGTTGTTGCGGACATTGCGGCATCAGCGGCCAATGTTGTGCTTATGAAATCAGACAGGTTCGCAACATTTGACCCGCCCGGGCCTAGTGTGTACGCGTTAACCCCTTTTTCTAGCGGGATAACTGCTTCTGTGAGAGACCATAGGTGTTTGCCTTGCGCCTGCCAAAGTTTAATCATTTGGTTAAACACGCGTAGCCCTGTTGCTTGGTCTTCTGCTGAAAGTGGCTGATTTGCGTCCGCAACAGTCAATATGTCGAGGGCATCGGTTATCAGCTCGATAGCTGTTGAATTTAAAACGGCGGTTCTGGTCATAGTTCGTCAACGCTCCCAACTTTTTGTAATAAATCGGCGTCGTTGTCCGATTCTACGCGGGTTTCATCTACAATATTCTGTTCTTGAATAACCCTTAATTCTTGTTGTGGGTGCTTTGGTTCCCACTCCGAATGATGGACAAGCAGACCGTCCCATGTTTTGCGCATTTGAGAACGCAAAAAGACGCGGCCTGACCTGTCGCTTTTCACTAAATAGTCACCCGCGACGTATCTATTTTTTCCGATCCGCTGTTTCATCCTAGCCCACCTCGACGATCTCAATGGTGCCTGTGCCAGTACCCGCTAAATTCATGGCTTCATATGGCACATTAATCGACCCCATTGTGTTAGCTGATATTACTAAAGCCCCCGCCGCGGGCGCTGCATATGTCGGGCTGGTTGTGCTTTGTATATCTTGGTTTGTCACGGTCACGGTGATATTGGCCCCTGTCAGGTTTAAAATTGTCGCGGCGTATGAATGTGTGCCTTTGTGATTCATCACAAATTGAACCGGGTCGGTTGTTGGCTTTGTAACTGTTCTGCGTCCCATGTGTTAGACCTCTGCAATGTTAAATTGTTGGTTATCAACTAAGACCATATCAAAGCTGAAAAAAGTCCGGGTGTTATTATCTTCTACAGATACTCGGTACTCTAAAAACGACTTTTCGGGGATGATTATAAATCGGTTCCCTGCTGCGTCCCTCGTTGCTATGGGTGTCGGTGATCCCCACTGAACCCATGACGCTATGTCGTAGCTGATAAACTCAACTTTTGGCTGATTTAAATATGTTAAATGTGTGGTAACTAGTGCATCCCTATTGCTGTTCGTGCTGCCGCGTATGCTCATAATAATCGCACCCTTGCCCGCCGGAACCATATAAAAGCAATTATGGGTAATGTTTTTACCCTGTATGACTTTACTTTTTATTGTGGTTTTTGTGTTAGGAACTCCCCCGGTTAATGCCGTGGATGTGGCAATATACAGATCCCCCGCCGGGTTCCCTGCAACAACCGTCGCAACTTGAACGTGAATGAAATTACCTATCAATACTTGGGTTTGACCATTTACCGCTACTGTTAAGACTTGCTCGACATGATTAGCGTCTAGCCCTTCGACTAGTACCGTGACCGCGGTATCCGCCGCGCTTGAACTTGATATGTATAGGTTAGTCCCAACGGTTAACGGGACAACTATGCCTCCGCCCGCTGCGCCATAGTCCGCACCATCCCATAGTGTTACCGTTCCATCAACCGCGTCTAGGTTGGGGGTGACACCGACGGCAAAAGCCGGAGTGTACCCCTCCATGCGGCCCATGATCACATCAAGCAAAAAATCCCTATGGGGGATATTCATGCCTAAACTTCGTGAACCTTCAGGCATACATTACCCCTTTAAAATAGACCGAAGCACCATGAGCGCTTCAATGATACTTGACGCTTTCCCCATTATCTCCGCGGCCCCTTCAGGGTCAAGGACGATCACAAAAGGGAAATCTTTAGCCGTTTTTTTGTCATCATTGGCCGTGATTCGATATTTCATTATTAACGCTCCTTTGCGGCCAAGATATAATCGACTGACATTGTTTTAGCCACTGCCTCGCCGTTCTGAATACCGAAACTGACAGTAAGTTCCTCGTCATCTGGTAGGTTTGTGACCGCGACTGACGCTTTGCGGACGCCATCAACAAAGGCAACGACTTCATCTACGCCATTGTAATAGAATGACACACGCACATAAGTATCATCGGCATTAGTGCCAATGGCCGCGCTAGACGTCGCTGTGTTGTTTTTCTCGACATGGAAGTCAATATTGGTGTCGCCATCATCCTTTTGGAAATAGATCCCGTCAGTGACATCAAGCGGCGTGGTGTCCGTGATTTGCAGACCCACAACCCAATCAGATTGTGTCGCGTCTGAAACTTTCAAACGTGCTTCAAACCACATTTTTTTGCCGGATTCGGCTTTGAACGACTCGCCTACTTTCTGACTAAAGCTTGAATCGTCGTCCGCTGCAGCGTTGGTGATTAGTAACACCCCGCCGTCTGCGTTAGTCAGTGCTTGAGTTGCGACGCCAACTTCTGTGACCGTCCAATCCGCCGCTAGGTAGTGGTCAAAGTCATTAAAATAGATATGGGCTTTCGTCATATCAGGGAGGATAAATTCGCCGAGTGGATCGGCTTTTGCTGCGGTAGTGATACCACCTTTAAAACGTGTCGGCATAATGTGCCCCTTAACAAAAAAAATATTCAGCCCATGTGGGCCATTAATGGGTATATAGAGCGTTTAAGGTTTCTTTACTAACTCTATACCTTTTAATTCTAGCTTATTATCGATCAAATATCGCAATAAGTCGAAACCCCGGGTCGGGATGGTCGCCCCTCCGCCGTACATGGTTTCTAACTTAGCGTTTATCTCTGATATTGCCTTGTTAAACGCCGCGTGAGTTGATGGCGTGTCAGCGCATTGGGTGACATATATCGAAGGGTATGCCTCCCTGATCCACTTCTGGCCGTCGTACCATTCCATATTTAGGATTAATTCATTGCCATCGCCGAAAGGGTCAACCGGGTTAATTCTGTGGGGCTTGCCCTCTATAGTGAATTCAAACATTTGTATACTCCGTCATGATAACAAAAAGGGGCACTAGGCCCCCTTTTTACTCTTTTTAATCTTAAGCGCCTGCGCTGCCATATAAGCCGCGAGGGTCAGACCATCCAAACGAGTAGCGCTCATCAGCTTTGAATCGCGCATTACCTGAAGTAAAGGCGTTGTCTTGGCCGAATTCTACACCTTGACGGCTGAAGTGTTTCAATCCTTCTGGTGCGTCCGTTTTGATGAACCAAGCATCAGGATCAGTTAGGCGGTGATTAACCACATAGCCGTCTTTGATTGCTCGCATGTCACGCAAAGCATTGGTCGCATTGTTAGCCGTGTCATTCTGAAGGACTGAGCCTAGAATGCGCTGAGCTTCGAACTGTAGATCAGTTGGTACAATCAAACGCTGCGCCATCAAAGCGATTTTGATACCGCGGGCGTCTGTGGCGTTACCGATTAAGATCATCATATCTTCTAGTGACGCTTCGGTTAAATCCGCCGCGACTGAAAGAATGTTGCTATACGTGCCACCGCTCGGCCCGTTGATGTGGGCGGCATTAAGTAAACTTAAGCCGTCGCCATCCACTTGCGTATACGACGAATTAAACGCACGGTTTAAAACGTTAGCCGCGACGACTTCCTTTGTCACTTGCATAGAACGCGCTAAACGTCGCGCCTTTGCTTGGAATTGGCCATATAGTTCATCTTGAATCGCTTCTTTAGAACAGATAAAGCCTTTAGCGTATGTTAAGTGTTGATACTTAGGTGTGAAACCTTGGCGGATAGAGTCAAACGCCAGATCATCCGATTCGGTTTTCACACTGGCAAGGCCGAAGCCCTCTAGCTGTGCGTCAACTTCATACGCTTTAGAGCTTTTATGCTCGTCGAAAATCTTGTCCCATTCGGTCATATGCTCTTTATAAGAGGCACCGAAAATTTTATTTAGACCTTCTTGCAAAAGTCGTGGCATGTTGCCCGTGGTAATTGTTCCTGACATGTGTCTAGTTCCCCTTATTAAACGCCTGTAGCGCCATCGCCTGAAGTCATGTTGTTAGGACGGACTAGCGCCTTATTTCCTAAAACACCTGCCGAATCTTCCAATAACGCAACAATGCGGAAAGGAAGGGTCTGTGTTGTTGCTACGCCTGTGGCGTTAAGCTTCATATTTGAAACGGTAAGGCCGCCAGATTTTGACGCCGCTGTCGCCACTATATCAGCGTTAAGGCCGACATTTGCCACGACTAGCGGGCCGTTAGCGACTTCAACTTCATATAGCATCTGTGGATCAACATTAACTTTGATAGTTCCTGCGGTCGATGCGGGTAGGCCCGTTTCCGTTAAGTTTTCACCCGAAAGGATAAAATCAACCGAGTCTAGAACGCCCGTGATTGACTGCGTCGCTGTGGCCGCGTCCGCTTGTGGTACGCCTGTAGCCGCGCCCGCTGTGCCAGTGATACGGACAACGTCGCCCGGGGATAAAAGGGTTGCATGTGCTGCGGCAACTTCATAGGTGAATAATTTACCTTCTGAACCTGCGCCAGCTTGTGATTTAATAGGTTTAAATCCAGCCATTATGATAACTCCGTTAAATAAAAATAAGTAATACTCTTAATTGAGTATAATTTGTTTTTTGTTAACGAAACTTTTTTCTTTTTTCCGTTCCAAAAAAGGCGGGAACATGTCCCGCTTGCTATGAAGTTGAATAGTTATCCCAAGGGATCGAAATCGTCTGAGGCTGCGTTGTCTTTTTGCAGTACCGAGCGGCGATCATCTGGTAAGTATTCACCATCTTCTAAAACTTGTTCCTTGTTAAGTGTATCAATGATTCGTCGTTCCTTCAACTTTTGATCTTCTTGGTGGAATTCCATAGGTAAGCGCATCAAATACAAAGTAGATGCGCCCTTGGTGCGTTTCTTCTTGTTTCCGGCTTCATCAAGAACAAATTCATACCATGCACCTTGCGCTTGTTCTAGGCGGCCGTCCGCTGCAGACATCCAACGATAATGATAATTTGGGTCCATCCCATGATGTAATAGTTTTAAGGTTGAACCCATCGGCACCCGTTCAGTGCCGCGTTCTGCGCGACCCGATCCCGCTTTTTGCTGATCGATCTTTTTGTTAGTATCTTGTCTTTCTCTGTTATTCGCCATGTCTTAGCCCCTTAGTTAGTTTTGCGTGAATCTGCAACGGTTTGGAGAAATTCTTCTTTAGTCCAAGTCCCCGCCATCCCGTTAAAAAGTTTTATTTCATCGTGCGATAAGTCCGACCATGAAAGTTTCCCGCCTTTTGGGGCTGTGCCTTTTGGTTTTGACGAGTCCGCCGCCCCTGCTTCTTTGCGGCGGGGGTTAACTGGTGGGAATTTCTCAAGGACGGTACGATCGACCTGTTGCAAAGCATTTGCAGGGGCGACACCTTGGTTGAGTAAATTGGCGTATAGCCCTTGAGCAAAATGAGCTTTACCAAAATCCGGGTTAGTTGGGTCGGTGGTGTTGATCCAAGGATTACGACTGTTCCACTCAGTTTCGAGTTGCACGACATCAGATGGGACCCCCTGCGGTTTCTGTTCAGACTGTATCTGATTATTTAATATGTTTACCGTACCTTGCCCGTTGTTGATTTGGTTTTGTAGCTGATCAACTAGTTCAACGTCCCCCATTTCGATAGCTTCGCGCTTTTCTTGCTCAAGGGATGCAAGCTGTGTTTGCACCTGCTGCAATTGGAGCATCGCAAGGGTGTTAACGTTTTCTAGTCGTTTGTCAAAAGTTTTGGTCTGCTCTTGTAGGTTTTTGATTGTATCGATCATGCTGCCGCGTTCATTGAACCGTCGAGCGCTCACCCAATCGTCGGGGTCTTTACCTTGCGCAACCCATTCATCTTTGCTGACGTGGCCGCCTGCGCGGGCCTTCTCGATTTCAGGGTCGACCTCGGGGTCGTCGTCCAGCTCATCGACATTGTCGTCGTCCAGCTCATCGACGTTGTCGTCGTTGTCGTCGACCACTTCTTCGACTTCCCCTTCGATGACATCATTATCCGGGTCGGAGTTTATAAAATCTTGCAGATCAAAATCTGCCATGTTTTCGTTTTGTTCTTCTTGGGTGGTCGTGTCTTTACCATCTGCCATATTATCACCTTTTGTCTATTTTCTTAAACATTGCCCTTGTGGACTCATGGACGCGTAAAACGCGCTTTATTTCTCCCCTATATATAATATTTTTTTTATATGTACGTTATGTGTAAAAAAAAATCCCAATATATAAGAGTTAAAAAATGGTGTCTATGAGTCCACAAAATTTGCAGCCCGCATACCTAAAGGGCTGTAGCTGGACTCATAAAATTTTGTCCCGTTTTTAGGTGGGCACTTTTTATGCGTTTTCGTCATGAATATGAAGTTTTTTAGAACAATCACCTTTTTTGATAACCGCCCATATATGTTCATCTTGTATCAATCGGTAATTACTGAACCCCTCCGCGTGGGGGACTTTGCCGTCATATCGGTTAAATTCCACCATGTCGCCAACTTCTACCCCCCAATCTTTAGGGGTTTTACATTTGCCACCCGCCAAGCCTTTAAAAGCTAGGGGGCCAAACGATTGCACTTGACCGATACATTGCCCGGTGAATTCCCGTTCCGCCCCTTCTCGGGTTTGGATAATGATGCCAGAAGCCGATTTTACTTCAACTTCCTCAACCTTAACCAGTACATAATATCCGCATGGTTTCATCGTTCAAATACTCCCTCTAGTTCTTTGGGTTCCCACTCATTTAACAATTCCACCAAGTCATTAACGGCAATACGGCCCGCCGTGTGGAGCGCTAAAGCTTCCACGGTGTCCGCTGAAGGTTGGGTGTTTAAATCGTGCATTAGAATGGCTAGGTCTCTGAAAAAACGCTTGGTGACAGGGTTACGTCGCCAGTAATCGAAGTTTTCCATTGATACGGGGTTATTGCGGTTTTTTTCTTCAAGCTCTGCAATCTGCTTGTTAATATTGATAGGGTCGTGCATGTCTTACACTCCTTAACTATTGGTTGTTCATATTGTTTAAAGCGCCCAAGCCCTGTACTAAGGCTTGAACCTGCTTAGTATAGTTCTCTATTTGATTTTTTACATCCTCTGACTCTGCCTTTTCTAGATTTAACACCATTTCAGTGTTCATCTTCTCAATTTCTTTCATGGTTTTAGCTGCTTTTGCCTCTGCCTCGCGGTCTTTGCGGTCTAGGTCTTGCTTAGCCAGCATTATTTGCTGCTCTTGTAGCTGGTTTTGTTTCTCAAGTAGCTGGTTTTGCATTTCGGCCATTTCCTGTTGTTGCTGCTGTAATTGCTGCTGTTCAGGGCTTAGCTCACCATCTGCCGGGTACACTAGATCCGTTAATTCTGAATCTATGTTATCAATGAACTGCGACATGATGGGTTTAGGGTCGCCCCCGGTTTGCATGATGGCGGGCAACTGCTCAAGTAATACCGCTGACATTTGCAAACGCTGCATCTGTGACGTCATTTGTGCATTTGCAGTGGGTACGATATCAATGTCAGTCTGCGAGAAATCAGCTTCGAAGCTTGCCTCAAAATCGTCTAACACTTGGCGATAGGTAAACGGGTCTATGTATTTACGGTTAAGGTTGAACATTTTTCGGAACTCGGACGACATGGCCGTCAAGATCCGAGTCATTAAAGCTGACGTGGGGATCATGTTTTCTTGTAACAGTGCGAGGGTTGTTGTGGCTGGCGCATTCGGCCCCATAACCTCTTTAAAATTGATGACTGAAGTCATCCCCCGCGCTTCGTTCTTGGTCTGCTCATTCAGGGCAAGAAGAACTTGTGACGGTTCTTTAAATGGGAAGGGAAAAAGGCCCGTCTGCAGTTGTTGGGCGGTAACACCTTTTAAAGGGGTGAATTCCCCGGCTTTAACCGATAGTTTTACCCCGGTGTTTCTGAAATCTTTAGAGGCGAACCCGCCTTGCAAGTTTGCCAATGTTCCCGAATCTACTAGCTGATTCGTTGTCGTGTTAACTGCTTGTGCATATGCGCTTAGTATATGCAAATATCCATGGTCTAAGTATGACCCATCAATGGGGCGCACAAACCCATATTTAGTGATCATTTCCATGGGGGTAATGCGGACAAGTTCAAGGTCTTTCATGACCGCTTCAGTGTCTAGCTCGGGTAGAACTTGCTCGGGCAGACCTTGGGCTGACGCTAACTGATTCGCCATCATAACGTCTTGCTGCTGCATATCGATACGCTCTTGCGCTTCTTGTAAAGCGTTTTCAAGCTTTCGTGCCACCCCGAGGGCATTCATGACAATGATGTCGTTTTCTTCGTAGCGTGCAACTATGCGGACGATTTGCGACGATTCCTTGTGAACTGTCACGACGTATGGTTCTGCGTAGCCGTCCTCGTCTAGGTCAAAACTACAATGATGCTCTAAAAATTCTTCGGGTTCCTTTGATTCGATCTTTGAATCTTTATGCTCTTGTGAATCTTCGGCCCTGAACAGGTCGACGCGCTCCCATATCTTAGCGCGGAACCGTTCTTCGATGTCGTTTCGAGTATATCGGAGAATGTGGGTGAACGCCTCAAGGCTGTCTCCTTTACCGCATGATTGATTCACCGAGAAATTGGGATATGTTATCGACTCCGACACGTTATGACCTTTTGACCCGTCAAAGAATGTCTTCTTAAACACCACGCCATAGGCCGCTAGTGTGTAAAACAATCCGCTTTGTTGGTCGCGCCAGTTTTCAAGCTCAGTATTAAACTGATAATTCATGTAGCCCATGACCCGGTCAGCTCTTGCCTTTTTCTCGGGTGTTTCTTTTCCAGTTATGCGGGACTTGACTAGGTCCCCGTCCCTTAGAATCTCAGTCGTTGCGCGATCCCCAAACAAAGTGACCGCCTCCAAAGGAATAGGGCTTTTAAAGTTGGCTGCGCCATCCCAAGGATACGACCGCGCTGTCAATTCCTGTTTTGCTATCTCTACCCCTTTTTCGATGAACTCTGACCATTCGGACATGCTTTCGACTTCTTCGGTGTGGCATTCAACAACAAACCGCGCTAGGCGGTCTTTGACGTCTTGGTCGATTTCTTCAGAAATGTTCGGTTTACGTATGAAGTCTAATAGTTTGCTTAAGCTCATGGTTTAATATCCTAATGCGTTAGTGTCTTTGTAGTCGCGTTCCCATTCGTCCTGCTCGATAGAGTCGTCTTTAACGAAACCACCAGCGAAACCCACCATAAGGTATTGTAGGGCGTCATGTGGGTGCGAGTATTTATCTTTGTCTGGTTTGTCGCGGTACTTTTCATCTATCCCCACAACGTTGACCCTTTTATAACAATAGCCCCCGTTGAATCCTTTACGCAACATTGCACACCGCTTGTCTAGCATGAACGCGGGGGATCCATTCACTAGCCGGGTTAGAAATGATATAACAGAATTAAGGCGTTTCGTTATGTCGTTGTTGCCGATATTGGGGCATTTTTCAGTAGTAAAGCCCATGTTTAGTGGCTCTTGCCCTTCGATTTCAACGTCATCATTTAATATTCCGATGGCAGATTCACCCCGGCCCTCGCCTTTGTTGTTGCCCGCCGGGTCGCCGTAGCTGAACCCGATTGAGTACCCTTTAAAACATCGGGCTAGGTATGGCTTAACGACATCCCGGGCAAACTGATAGACCCCCATGTCCTCGGAACATAATTCGCTAAGTACACGCACTTGACCCGTCGATGTCATCTGCCCGATGACACATGCCGGGGTTAGGCCAAAGTCCCACCCTAGACATATAGGCAAGCTTGGATCAGGTAAAAAGTGTTTTGGTGGGCAGTGCATTGTATCGTTGTACTCAGGATATACAGGCTTGCCCTGTTTGATTGTGCCATAGTTGCCTAGAACTTGCACATTGATATGATCTTCAGTGTTACCTGCTATCATATCAAGATAGTATTGGTATCCGCCATCAAGATAAGCGATGTTCTCAGCCAGTGGGTTAGGTTGATAATCCCCATTCTTATCTTTGATTAGTGGGGCAGGCCCCCGGAAAAAGTCGAAAATACGTTCCGTTTCCTTCTTGGCTTTTTGTGTATTCTCTGCGGTTTTAAGGTATCCGAGTTCCGCCAATTGATACCACCAGTGTTCGTCGTCTGGTGGGTTCGTGTCCATTAGCAGGGCTTTACGCGTACAGGGTTTAAGCTCACCCCGGGGGCCGCGTGGCGCTTTGTATTCTTTCTCTTTGTCATCGACATAGCCGTCAACTTGTGCCGGGTATCGGCCTATGCGTTCCCGCGCTGCTTTAACAACTGCGTAAGGGATTTCGCGGGCCTCATTGATAAATATCCCTGTCACTTCCAAAGATAAAAGCTTTTTAACATCATCCGGGCGGTCAAGTGCAATGAAGTAGACCTCCATTTCAATGCTTGTGCCGTCTTGCTTGATTTCTTGCACAAGGGTAGTGCGTATCATGGGGTGGGTGACAACGGGCGATATGATTTCAGGGATCCATTGCTTCCATGTGTTTAGGGTGGTCGTTCTTAACTGCTCGTTGGTATTCCTGATTATAACCCACCGGGTTTTTCGAACACCGTTTACATTTGGTTTCTGGGCCTGCGCCATCCTTAGCATTTCCATTATGCAGGTTACAGATTTACCGTTCCCCACTGGCCCCATGAAACCCCGTACAACTTTTTTACTTCTGTGAAGGGCGGCCCCGGTAGGGCCAGCCGCATAATTTACAGTGAACAAAGGCTATTCCTTCTGATTAGCTTTTAAAGTTTCGTATTGTTCAAGCGCCGTTTCTTTTATACGTTCCGCCTCGATACAGTCGGATATTGCTTCGCATAGCGCTTTCATTGCTTCGTTTTCGTCCGTCTGCAGATCCGCGAGATTCGCTTCATAGTCGAACTCTTGAAAGCTGGTGGAGTTTTGAAATTCTAGCCGGATTTGAACACAATCACATAAGAATAACTGTTCTTCTTTCACTGCGATTTTAGCATTGCTGAGCGTTTCACAAGCCCGCTCGTACTCATTTTTGCAGAACTCTAGCAGCTCTGCATCGGTCATCGGCTTGTCACTTAATAGGTTTTGCTGGATCATAATGTTTCGCCCTCTGCTTGCTTTTGATTTACAAATAAGCGGTCGATATACGCCGCTTTAGTTCTGCCCACCCGGTCGCACGAATGGCAAACTATGGTGGAATAATCCGACGGTTCCCCATCGCCTTTAACAAACGCGCCTGAATTCCACTTGTACTGCAGAATTTCCCATTTGCGTTCCAATAGTGGTTTCTGTCGCTCTGCACAATGACAGTTAAAATGGTGTCCCATGTTGCGGCCCTCTATGTTGGTTTACGGTTTATATAAATTTTAACACGTTAGTCTAGAAAGTCCATGTTTTCTGCATCTTCGGGGGTATCTTCTCCATTGTTTTTCGGCTGGCCTTTACCAGTAAAATCGAGGTTAAAACTAACCCCTCCGCCGGATAGCTCTAACTCTTGCCGCTCGCTCCACTTGTCCGGGCAACGGTTATTAAGAAAGTATTTAATGGCCCCTATGTGTGGCGCGAAGAACTTTTCTTCTTCTACCTGTTGCACGCCGTCGACCGTTGATATCTCCTTCGTAACCTTGCGGGAAAACCCCACACAAGATTTATACAGGGCGGCCACTACCTCGGCATTAGATTCGTGGCGGGCGGCGTGTACGGCTGCTTTAAACTCCGGGTATGTTTTTAACCAGTAACAAATTGACTGAATGGACACATCAAAGGCTTTGGCTAGATCTGTGGTAGAATACCCGGCGAGGGTCAGACGGTAGGCCATGTCCGGGAAGTGGGTTTGATATTTATACGAGGCGGCCATTATTTTTTATCCTTCTCACTTGCATTAAATTAGTTTATACCTGATAATAACATTTAACGTTCGTGCCCTCGAATGTTTAAAATATCTCTCTTGATATTTCTGCTTTTACCCCCGACCTTTGTTGCATCTGGCCGGGGGTTTTTTTTATGTCTATGGGTAAATTTCAAAATGTACTAGGTCATCAAACGACTGATCATTGAAACTGTCGTCCTTGTCCCAATCGCCGCCCCATCTGAAGTGCAAACCGTGGTGGTGGCAATACGTTTCAAGTATGCCCGCCAAACGTCCGTAATATTGGCGGTACTTCTCCGGGTCTGTTTTCTCGGTAACATATCCAAACCCCGCAACGTATATCATAAGATCGACCGCGTGGCTCGGTAGTCTGCAGTGTTTTGAATCTAATGTTTTAGTTAGGCCCTGTTCCATCAGTGACATTTGCACGCTTATAGGGCGATGACCGCACACCACGCCAATGTCTACAAATTGCAAGGCATACTCCACCGCGTCGACTATGCACAGGTTACACGTTGCAAGGTTTTTCTTACTAGATTCGGATAGCTTATAATTTTTCATGGCTGTGACCTCATACGTTTAGTGTTTAATTATAGCAAAAAGCAGCCCTAAAGCTGCCAGAATAGCGTTTTAGCGATTAACTCGACCGAAGGCCCATCAAACGCTAGATGATTGATACAGACGATTAGGAGGCCGCACACGGCGACCCCGAAAGTGAATGCAACGGCCACCAGTGCAAAACATATGTTAGAGTAAACCACCATCTTAGGGTAATGCTTGAGCTTTATCGGCTTATTATCGAGTACGATTTCTTGAAACACCGCCGGGATAACTAGTAAGGCGATTATTGCAATAATGAAATAAGATTCAAAGTCCATGACTATTCTCCCATTCTGCTGACTAATTCCCAAAGCGTGTGTTTATTGCCTTGGATGGTTAACGTTGAGCGCTCACTATCGTCGAACATGTGTGATTCATGTTCCGTGCCTAACTCGTCAATAACATCACACTGGATATTAAAAATCGTTAGGCGATAAAGGCCGCATATCTCGCGGATTGATGCCGCCCGAACGAGCATACCTTCGACGTTCAGGATATCCCCTTTGCGTATTTCTAAAGTTGTAATACTCATGCTTCTACCCCCATGCCCAGTTTATGAATATCCGCATCCGTTGCCATGCCGTCATCATGTGCGCCGTTAAACCCGACCACCAGCTTGCTATGGTCTTCGAAAATGAAGTCGTGAAATTTGCCCCACCTCCGGGTCGAATGGTGAATACTCGAATACTTCGCATCTTCTAATAATCCATCGATATTGCTGCCGTACTCTCTGATTAACTGCTGCGCCATCGTTTCAATTTCGCCTGTTCTGATAATACACATATCACACCTCTGCTTTTAAAATCATTTCTAGAATTGGTTTCCAAGTTTTCGCCCACTTTACCGCGTAGCGGTCAATGCGGTGGATATCATCTTCACTGAGACCTAGCCATTCATCAACGCTCTTGCTAGTGCATCCGATAGCCATGCAATCATCCCACATAACGACGTGATACATTCCACAGTGTAGAGTTTTTATACGACGCCCATCCCCCATTGAGTACTGCAAGTCTGCTCTGCTCAAGTTTGCCTCGCTTAATTCTGCATATCTCAAGTTTGCACCCCTCAAGTTTGCACCCCTCAAGTCCGCAAATCCTAAGTCTGCCTCGTTTAATTCTGCGTGTATCAAGTATGCGTGTCTCAAGTTTGCATCGATCAAGTTTGCACCGCGCAATTTTGCATGGCTCAAGTCTGCACCGCGCAAGTCTGCACGGCGCAAGTCTGCATCGCGCAAGTCTGCACGGCGCAAGTCTACATGGCGCAAGTCTGCACGGCGCAAGTCTGCACGGCGCAAGTCTACATGGCCCGCTGCGATTATCTTGTCAAGTTCTGCCTGTGTCATTTTCATGGGTTTAATGTCCCGGTTGATTTGTTGATTGAGTTATGAGTATAACCCTTTTACGGATTTAGTAAAGGTGGATACTGATAATTTTACATGATGTTTTCTTATGTGAGGGCAGGGGTTGATAAGTGGGGCTTATGAAGGGGTAAAAACCCTGTCAGGTATTAAATGACAGGGTTTTCGAGGCTATCGATTCCAGTGGTCTTTAAGGGCCGCTATTGTGGTAAATGTTGATATCTTAGCGATTGCCCCGGTCTCACGCTCTTTGATTGCGAAAAGGTAAGAGCCATCAAGGTTTTTGCGAATGATAATGTCTTTGCCTCTGAAAACCTTCCCACGGAACCCGTTAGTATTTCCGGTAGTGACCACGCCGCGGGTTTCAAATTTAACTAGGCCATTAGTTAGCATTGATGCGCGAAGTTTAGATATTGAAGTGATAGTTTGCATTTGATTTGCCCGGTTTGTTGTTTGAGTTTTAAATATAGTATTATTTACGGATTTAGTAAAGTATAAAATTGAAATAAATTGAAAACTTTTTAAGGGGGGCATTTTTTCAATTCTTAAGTTTTTATCTCCAAAACTGCACAAAATCGGCCCCAAAAACTGCATCATAAAAACCCGCCAATTCTGCCAATATTTAGCCCTCAAAAACCCGGTCAAAAATACCCCTTAAAAACTTGTCAAAAATACCCCTTAAAAATGCCTAAAAATAGTACCCAATTTTAAAACGTGCCCTCATGGACTCATAGACAGTAACTTTTCGTTCCTTTATATTGTAATTTTTTTTTCGTTTACGTTTTTAGTATAATTTTTTTTTTT
>CERZ01005036.1_pt1 | contig 21684 bp, 8 predicted proteins | sample 531151 | NCBI WGS metagenome assembly CERZ01 (sample SAMEA2621448, study PRJEB7988) | marine metagenome | biome: marine biome (ENVO:00000447); feature: deep chlorophyll maximum layer (ENVO:xxxxxxxx); material: "saline water (ENVO:00002010), including plankton (ENVO:xxxxxxxx)" | depth 40 m | reverse complement strand
GGACTACTGGTTCAGTTGGTGCTACTACTTCTGATTTAGATGCAATGGAGATGCACTTTTTATCTGAAAGATGTCTAGTTGTTCAAGCAGCTAACAACTTCTTATTAATGAATGCATAATCATTAATTATTTTTGAAAGAACCGGGGCTTCGGCCTCGGTCCTTTTATTTTTTTATTAACTTATATTATATTATATTATGGCTAAAAAGCAAACAAAAGCTTACGCAGGAGATCCTGGAGATGAGCACGTAGAAAAACCAATAGTTAAAGAAACTATTGCACCGGTTGAGGAAACACCAAAACCAAAAAGACAAGAACCAAAAAAACAATTTATTAGTGGCTGGGAAGTTAAAGACAGAGTTTATAGATTAGCAAACAACAGAACACCGTTGACTATGAATATAAAGTCTAGAGGTTTATACTACTTCGATAACGAGAAAGGCTACGAAAGAGAAATAAAGTATTGCAAGAACCAAAGAACATGTTTTGTAGATGAAATGAAAGGAGATCAATTAATTGGTCGTATTATATTTAGAAACGGCGTACTAGCTGTACCTAAAAATGAAGTTACATTACAAAAATACTTAAGCATGTTCCATCCACAAAGAGACAATCTTTATGTTGAGATACAACCACAGGTAAAAGCTGAAAACGAATTAGATCGCATGGAGTTTGAAATTGACGCGTTAATAGCAGCTAGGTCTGTAGACATAGATATGGCAGAAGCAATTATGCGTGTTGAGCTAGGTTCTAATGTATCTAAGATGAGTTCTAAGGAACTTAAAAGAGATTTACTTGTATTTGCTAAGAAAAACCCAATGTTATTCTTAGATTTAATGAAAGATGAAAACATACATCTTAGAAATGTAGGTATTAAATCAGTTGAACGTGGTATAATAACATTATCACAAGATCAAAGAACGTTTACATGGAGCTCTAACAATAGAAAATTAATGAATGTTCCTTTTGACGAACATCCGTATTCTGCTTTGGCATCATGGTTTAAAACTGACGAAGGCATGGAAGTGTTAACTTCGGTTGAAAAACAATTAAAGTAAAACAATATTATGTAATCACCCTTATATAGGGTGGTTACATTATTTAAAAAATAAATAAATGGCAATAATAGTAGCAGGTCAAACAACAGTAAGTATAGATACAGTTTATCAAAGAGTGCTAGCTCTTGCTAATAAAGAACAAAGAGGTTATATAACACCTCAAGAGTTTAATCTATTTGCAAATCAAGCACAATTAGATATATTTGAACAATACTTTTATGACTTAGCTGCTTATGTTAATTTATCAAAAAGAGACCAACCACAAACAAAACCTACTAACGATAACGAATTAGCACCAGACTTTGCTGACACTGTAAACATATTGAGAGAAAAGATTTCAATATACAAAGGTACTGATGTAGCATTAATAGCTTCTGGATCAAGTCCGCATACTATATTTAAAATGCCAGCGTTATCATCATCTATATATAGAACCGGCCGAATGTACTACACCGGCACAGGAGGTTCTAGAATTCCACTAACAATAGTAGACTACACAAAACTACCACATATAAAAGAGCAATTTGATGCTAGAGCAGCTTCAAGATGGCATTCGACATCTCAAGATGCAGCTGACTTTTACTATACTGAAAACCCAGATGGATCGTTTTCTTTGTACAGCGAGTCTGGAGGTCAAACAGCTTTAACTAGCGGTTTAAAAGTTGAGGTTGTTGCAGAAGTACCTAGAGCTGTTAACTGGGATTATGTTGTTGTAAATGAAAAAGCTTTATACAATGCTACAACATCTGTAGACTTTAACATGCACAGATCAGAAGAAACAAACCTAGTTATAAAGATATTAGAGTTAGCTGGTATAACTTTAAACAAACCAGGTTTAGTAACAATAGCTTCAAATGAAGAAGCTCAAAATACAAACCAAACAAAATAATAAGAAATGGCAGCTAACTTAATAACATTAACAGAAAAACAATATTTTGAAGGTCCTAATGGTGGACAGTTAAACGGCGATGACCATCAATATGGTAACTATCAGTTTATGAAAATTGGTGATGTTATAAACGATGTGTTAGCTTCTTACTGTCAAGAAGGTCAAATATTAGAAGGTGTTAGAAAATCTGATGTATCATATCACGCTTATAGATCTATGCAGGAATTAAGTTTTGATACTTTTAGATCTGTTAAGTCTAAAGAGATTGAAATACCACCGTCACTTTTAATGGCTTTACCTATAGATTTTGTAGGTTATACTAAGCTAACTTATAAAGGTGATGATGGAATAGAAAGAACTTTAATGCCAGCTATAGTAACTAGCAACCCAACTCCTTATCAACAAGACAGTGATTACTTCTTACAGTTTGATAGTGATGGTAATGCTACTCATGCTAGTGATTCTAACACTTGGTTTGATTATCATGGCAACACTGTTAACACGGGTGTTTTAAGTGCACCTACTGGAGTTGCAACACCAAATATAAATGATGCTGATCAATACGATATATACGACTTACAAGAAGGTCAAAGATTTGGAGCTGAACCAAGACACATGCAAGCTCACGGATCATTTTACATAGACTATTTAAAAGGTAGAATACATTTCTCTGGTAACTTAACTGGTAGAGTTATAACTTTAAAATATATAAGTGATGGTGTAGGATCACTACAAACAGGTGCTCACGCATCTACATCACCTTACACAACTGAAATACATACAGAACAAGATATGATAGTGCACAAGTTTGCTCAAGAAGCTATGATAAAACATGTTTTGTATGGTTGCATGCAAGCTAGAATGAATCAACCAGGAGGTATGCTAGCTGTTCTTAAAAAAGAAAAGTTTGCAGAAACAAGAAAAGCAAAAATAAGACTATCAAATATTAAGCTAGAAGAGATTACTCAGATATTAAGAGGTAAGTCTAAATGGATTAAACACTAAAATAAAACATGGCAGAACTAAAAAGAAATTTTGGTAAAGGGTTAATGGACAAGGATAGTGACGAGCGTATTGTTAATGACGGTACATTTCGTGATGCAAACAACATACAAGTATCATCTTCTGACGGTGCTGATGTTGGATCTGTTCAAACACTTTTAGGTAATACTGAGGTAACACCTAACGTTGTGTTGGCTGATTACTCAACTTGCGTTGGTGTTTATGATCTGCCAGAAAAAGATGTTATATATTATTTTGTATCAAGTGGAGGTCATCCAGGTCAAAGAGACTATCAACCGTTAATATATAAAGATTATATAATTGAGTATGACACAAATACTCAGTTAAGTAAATATATAGTAGTTGATATATTTAAAGTTAAAAACAATGCTAGGATTAATATTCAAAGTGGTGCACCTATAACTACTAAGTATTTTGAAGTTGCTTCAGGTGCTAGTGCTACTATAAACAAAACAGGTATAAGGTGTGGTATGCTTGTTACTGGAACTTTTACAAACAACAGTGGATCAAGCAAGACTATAGCTGGTATGACAGTTGCAAATGGAGCTACGTATTACATTAGTCCCGACCACGCAGTTGAAGTTGATGACATAGTTAAAGATCCAGGTGGTAACGGCTGGAGAATATTTACATCTACTGCTTTGTACATGAACGCAGATGAGGCCATTGTGTTTGTAGCAGACAGAGTTTTAAATCTAAATCCTTTTCACAAGATAACAGCTATAGACCACATTGATGGTTTATTGTTTTGGAGTGATAATCTAGACGAGCCTAAAAAAATAAATATTGAAAGATCAAGACTTGGTACAGGTGGTATAGCAAGAGTAAATGGTTGGAACAATACGCTTATAAGAACACATGCCACAAATGTTAACAACTCAAACAACCTAACTACATTTTTAGCTACCAACAATAGTGATTTTCATACTAGGTTAGTAGTTACTAGAGCGTCTACTGGTTATGAAGTAGCACAGCAAAGAAATGAATATGAACCTATGTATCTAACAAAAGATCACATAACTGTCATAAGAAAATATCCTAAGTCACAATTAAAATTATCATTATCTGATGCTCCTGTAGAAAGAACTCCTATTGACACTAACGGTAACTCTTTAACTCCTAACGCAACAGCAGGTAGTTTATCAGCACCAGTGTTATGGAGAGATAGTGGTGGTGATCCTTATGAGTCTGGGCAAACTGTTAGTGGTTTAAGTTTTACTACACCGGTAGATTTAAGGGTTGGAGATATTGTAATATTTACAGACGACACAACAATAGACCCAGCAGCTCTTGATTCTACAGACGCTTTAGTAAGAGCAACCATAACAAGTGCTCCAGGTGGTGCACCTCAAAATGGTGGTAGCACTGGTCCTTATACTGTAGACATAGACAGTGTTTCTACTCTTGTTAGTACTGTAGCTGAAGATTATGCTGGAAGATTAGAAACAGAAAATGCTTTATTTGAGTTTAAATTTCCTAGATTTTCTTACAGATATAGATATGTTGATGGCGAGTATTCTGTATTTGCACCTTGGACTGAAGTTGCTTTTATGCCAGGAGCGTTTGATTACATAGCTAAAAAAGGAACAAACTTAGGTATGACAAATAGGCTTAAGTCTTTAAAACTTTCTAATTATTTCTTAGAGTTTGACTTAGTACCTAATGATATTGTTGCAATAGATTTATTATACAAAGAAGAAACAAGTCCAAATATATATACTGTAAAAACTTTAACAAGAGAAAACGAACACCCAGAGTGGCCAGATAGAGCTGCATCTAATAAAAACCGTGGAGAATATCTTTTAACATCAGAAATGATACACGCTGTCGTACCTAGCAACCAAATACTAAGACCTTGGGATAATGTTCCTAAAAAAGCAGCTGCATTAGCTATAACTGGTAATAGATTAGTTTTTGCAAACTATAAACAAGGCTACGATATAAATGGAGACATAAATTTAAACATAGCTTTAAAATCTGAAAGAGGAGAAAACTATTTACAAGACGGAGGTATTGGCGAAAGAAGTGTTAAGACAATGAGAACTTATCAACTAGGAGTTGTTTATGGTGATGAGTACGGTAGAGAGACACCAGTGCAAGCTCCAAAGAAAAGCAGTAGTATTTCAGTTGATAAAAAATACTCTATTAAAAATAATAAGCTTAGAGTAACAGCAAGTTATGGAGGTACAACAATACCTACTTGGGCTAATTACATGAAGTATTATGTTAAAGAAACATCTAACCAATACTACAACATGGTTATGGATCGTTGGTATGATGCTGAAGATGGCAACGTTTGGATAAGTTTTCCTTCTTCTGAAAGAAATAAAATTGACATTGACACACATTTAATCCTTAAAAAACGTCACGACGATACAAGCCCTGTCTTAGAAAAAGCTAGATACAAAGTTTTGGCTATAGAAAACAACGCACCTGATTACATAAAAAGTAAAAAAGTTTCACATGGTAGCGCTCCAACAACCACAACCCCATCAAGCACTACTGTTAACTATGTAGTTGCTAACGGTTCGTTTACCACTTCTTTTGGAGCACAGTTTATGGAGCAGACATGGGCTAAAGTTAGTAGCGGTTATGGTTATGCTAGATTGGTTGGAACTGTATCAGGAGGCGGAGTGGCAACTACACAGTGGAAAGAGTTAGTAAGTCTTAAGCAAGTATCTGTTGGTACAACTGGTGATTATAGTTTTAGAGTTTCAAGTGGCTTTGAAAATGCTGACATGTCTAGCTTGCTTAGTGGAACTATAACTTACCAAATAGAACTTAGAGAAGATGTAATACACAATAGACCAGAGTTTGATGGTAGATTTTTTGTTAAACTATATAAAGATTTATTATTACAAAATTCTATAATGGTTGATTTAGACCCAACAGCTAGCTTAACACTTATAGATACTTTTCCTTTACGACTTCTTATTGGTGGTCAAGGTACTAATATGGGTGGTAGCACAGCTACACATCCTTCAACAACTGGTTCTTTCTCAAGTTATTCTTGGGACGAAGATGCTCACGGAGGACCTGGTATAAACTGTATAGCTTGTAACGATGAGTCGTTTGGTAGAAAAGAATCACGTGGTAGACTTAAAAAGTGGTGGACTGCTTTTGTTACTTCTACAAACTCAGGATCTGTGGGACAAGATAAAATATACATGGACGGTATCGAATGGTACGACGACAACTGGACAACTTCAGGACACCCTAATCACAACAAAGCTAATGGTGTTAACTCTACTCACTTAGGAGGTATTGGTAATGGTAATGGAGTTTTAAAACACTATGGTAGTTATACTAAAATGTATTTAGGTTTTCCATTTTGGACACAAAATCATGGTCCAGCTGCTAACACACAAGCTGGTATGGTATTAAGGTTTTATCAAACAATGCAAACGCCTGGTACTATATTTAGATTTAGAGATGATACAACTCAAACACCTTATAGAGTTATAGCTTTTGGTGGAGCACAGCAAAGCTACAACTATAACAAAGGTGGTATTTCCAATTTTAACGATCCTTCACCAGACTTAGAAGCTAAAAGCACGGCATTTAATATAAATTTTGAAAGGTTAGACGGTGGTGGACCTATGGATCCAAGTGCTTTTGATGTATTAAGTTTAATGAGACATGATGCAAGCTCAATAACACAACTTGATATATTACAACAAGATTTTATAAGCGAGTCTGGTGGATCAGATGTAGCTACTGAAAACCCAGCTATATGGGAAACAGAACCAAAAGAAGATGTTGGCTTAGATATATACTACGAAGCTAGCTCATGCTTTCCGTTAGATGTTGATAAAACTAATAACGAATTGCTAATACCAATAGGTTCTTGTTTTTATGCTAAAAATGCATCTGGCGCTACTCATAAAGGAACTTCAACTAGCCCTGTAGATAATACTGGTACTGATGTACTTTATAAAATAACAGCGGTTAACTCTACAGACAATAAAGATCTAACAAGCATAACGGTATATAACACTGTAGATGGTAGTTTTGGTTTAACAGATACTATAGCTCATGACTCGTTTATATACATAGATAGATTTGATGGTTCTCAAATAGTTTTATACGTAGGTAAAGTTGGTGGTGGTAACTTTGTAGCCACAGATACAGCTATAACATTAGTTACAGGTAATTTTCCAACAAACACTTTAGGTGGATTACAACCTTGGCGAGCTCCTCACTTCTTACCAATGAAATTAGGTTGGTCTAATTGTTTCCAGTTTGGTAACGGTATAGAGTCTGATAGAATAAGAGATGGGTTTAATCAATCACAAATAACTAATGGTGTTAAAGCATCTACTGTTTTAGCAGAAAGATATGCTGAAGAACATAGATCTAGCGGTTTTATATTCTCTGGTGTATTCAATTCTATAAGTGGTGTAAATGATCTTAATCAGTTTATACAAGCAGAACCTATAACAAAAGATTTAAACCCTAGTTACGGTAGCATACAGAAATTAATAGCTAGAAATACAAACACTTTAGCATTTTGTGAAGATAAAATACTTAGTATACAAACAAATAAAGACGCATTATTCAATGCTGATGGTAGTTCTAATGTTTTATCTTCTACAGTTGTGCTAGGTTCAGCAACACCAATACAAGGTGAGTATGGTATATCAACAAACCCAGAGTCTGTAGCTGCTACATCTAGTGCTATATACTGGTGTGATCAAGCTAGAAGTCAAGTTTTAAAACTAACTGGAGGAGCAACAATACAAGTAATATCAGATGTTGGTATGAAAGATTATTTTAACGACAACCTGGTAAACTTAAGTCACGTTGTTGGTAGTTATGATGACAAGAAAGACGAATACAATCTTACTTCTTGTACTACAATAGCTCCAGGTCAACTAAGACCAACTACGTTAACAGTAAGCTGGAATGATAAATCAAAAGGTTGGAGTAGCTTTAAAGGTTTTGATGGCCTTGAGCTTGGTGTTAGTTTAAACAACGAGTACTACACATTTAAACATGGTAGTATGTGGAAGCATCATACAAATGCAGTTGCTAATAACTTTTATGGTACACAGAAATATTCAGATGTTACTTTAATATTTAACAACAACCCTAGCTCTGTTAAAAGTTTTGGATCGTTAAATTACGAAGGAACACAGTCAAGAATAACTCCTTTTACTACAACTACGGTTAATAGTGTGTCTTACACTGACAAAGAGTTTTATAACTTAAACGCTAAAAATGGTTGGTTTGTAGAAACTATGGTAACTGATTTACAAGATGCTAGTAATTTAGAGTTTAAAGATAAAGAAGGAAAATGGTTTTCAACTATAAAAGGTACTTCTACTAATCAAGCAAACTTAGATCAAAAAGAGTTTTCAGTTCAAGGTTTAGGAATGGCAACTACTAGTAACACTGGTACAACTGCTAAGCTGTTTTTATTAACAGTAAAAAACAATAATACTTCTTCAAGTGGTACTAACTGGGACACTACAGCTGATAGCACTAGCTATAGAGTTTTAGATGGGCCAACAGTATTGATGACAGAAGGTCAACCAACTGGAGCGGCTAACATATACAATATGATTAGCAACCAAACACTTAACTCTTCAAACACGTTACAATATTCTGGGTTTAATTTAGATGCTTCAGAATTTATAATACCAGGTGGTGTAGCAACAACAACTGGCTCAGGAAATTCTACTGTATACGTTTACACTGCCGCTGCTGGTTGGAACGCTGACCCTGAAGTTGCAAAGGTTACATTTATAAATCTTGGTATAGCAGGTGATCCTGGTAACATTGTGCAAGCAAACATATTTACTAATAGCTTTACAATGCCTAGCGCTGCTAAATTTATTTATGTAGATATAGACTTAGCTTCTCCAACAGTTTCTTTACTAAGTCCTCCTTTATCTAATAGAACAAGTTTGTTTAGAGTTAGTTATATAGACGAACCTACTGTCGGTGGAGAAGGTGGTGGAAACCCAGACCATATTGTAATATCTAATAGTTCTGTTGCTAACATGACTAAGACAAGCGACAATGGCTATACTGGCTCAACAAACACGAGCTACTTAACAGATGTACACACTGGAGTTGTTGTTGATGGAACTACAAGCTTAGTAGCTAAGTATACTATAACGGCAGATGCTGGTTTTGAATTACAACCTATTTCTGGTTCTAATCAAGGTGCAGAGGTTGTGTGGAACCCAATAACTGTTAACATACCTTACAGTTCTAATTACTCATGGACTGTAACAAACAATAACTACACTTCACCTAGTAGCTTAACTAACAGTATACAGTCTTGTGATATAGAAATATTTTACACTCCTCCTACTACTCCTGATCCGTCAGACTTTAACGCGTTGTTACACGATATTAGGTTTACTACTGAAGCTGTTGCTGTTGATAGTGCTTTAGCTAGAATAACATCTATTGGTTATCTTTCTAGTGTTTTTGTTGGTGGAACTCAGGTTATACCTGTTACAACAAACTCTGTTGGTAATTATAGATTACAATTAGGTAAACTAAACGCTGCTGGAACAGCTATAACAGGTACTTACAATTTTTCTACTAGTGCTTGGGACTTTTCTAACACAACACACGTTGGAGCTTTGTCTGTTACAAATGCAGATTTAAACCAAGCACCTATACATCAAGACACTGTATCTGTAATTATGGACACAAACGCGGCTAACTCTGCGGGTACATATACTATAATAGCTTTACCTGGTAACGTCGGAAGTAATGACTTAGCTCTTCAAGCTAATGTGCCTGATGCTTTAGGTGAAGCTACGTTCTCTGTTTTAGAAGACACTGGTACTTTAACTTTTACTGGTGGTACTGAAACATCTGATAACAACACTATTACTACAGGTGGTTCTACTACTATACCAAGCGCTAAAGAATTAACACAACTATCAGCTACAAATGTTAAGACATATCCTGTAGAGTTTACGTTTACTAGAAATGCTGGTGGTTTAAATAAGATAACAAAAGCTGGGCAGAACATGGTAGATGGAGCTGGAGGTCTTTATAAATTAGGAGTAGACACTGCTAGTGGTCAATCAACTGTAACACTTACTAGAGTAACTGGTATTAAGGTTGGAATGGAAATTAAAAGTGGTGCTGGAAATGGTCTTATACCTGATGGCACGTTTGTTACAAGCGTTAACACTGGTACTAAAGTTGTTGGTTTAAGTCAAGCAACTACTGGTATAGCTCCTCAAAATTCAGAATTTGAAGTATTATCTGACTATAGCTACATATTTACTGAGTCATCAACTGTTGTTAACGAAGCTGGAACAATCGCAACTGTCATTGGTGTTATTGCAATAACTTCTTATGGTAGAAAAGGAAGCTCTAGCGTACCAAATGGTAACATAACTTTAAAACCTAACTTTTTAACAGTAACATAATATGCCAACAACATTAACTTTTAGTCAACCATTAAACGTATCATGCCAAATAGGTGATACAGCTTACTATGTGCCAACATCTTCTTCTGGTGGGTTTTCAACAGCAACACAAGCTAACATTGTTGAGATAGGTATTATAACAAACATTGTAGGTTTAGTTGTAACTATAGCAAACAACTTAGTAACCGTGCCTAGTAATTCTTTTATATTCTTTTCTAAAGATAACAAAGCTAATCTAAGCAGTTTACTAGGTTACTATGCAGAACTTAAGATGAAAAACTCAGGAACTGTATATGCTGAACTGTTTGGAGTTGGCGCTGATACGTTTGAAAGTAGTAAATAATGCAAAAATAGTGTGATTATTTAAGTATAATTAAATATAATATGAATAAAGATATAAAACTATCTACCAGAAAGAAAATCTTAGATTTTCAATCGGTACTAGTTGACAATGCTGATGGTATCAATGTTGTTACTCATCAAGACTCAGAGCTCTTTCCATTAAAACATACTTTTGCAGACGGTATATATGTTAGACAAATGTCTATGGATGCTAATTCAGTTGTAGTAGGAGCAATACATAAACATTTACATGTATGGTTTTTACTAACCGGTCACATCTCAGTTATTACAGAAGACACTACAGAAGATTACGTTGCTCCTTGTTACGTGGTAGCAACACCAGGAACTAAAAGAGTTATAAAAGCTAACGAACAAAGTATATTTGTTAACATACACAAAAACCCTACAAACTCACAAGACATAGATTGGTTAGAAAAAGAGATTGTAGCTAAAGATTTTAAAGAATATGAAGAATACATTAATAAAAATAAATAAGATATGAGTTTTCTACTAGTAGGCGTCGCAGCTGTTGGTGTTGGAAATCAGATTTTCAAAGCTGTAAAAGCTAATAAAAGAAGAAAGGCAGCTGAAGCCGAAGCTAAAACAGCTAAAGCTGAAATGGATGCTAGGAAAGAACAGTTTGCTAACATGGATATTAGTAATCCTTTTATGAACATGGAAAACAAGTATGAAGATGTTACCGTGAATCAAAAAGAAGCTGAATTTGCTGCTCAACAAAATCAACAGTCACAAGCTAATGTTCTTAACCAAATGAAAGGTTCTGCTGGTAGTTCTGGTGTAGCTGGTTTAGCTCAAGCAATGGCTAACTCAGGAGCTTTAGCTGCTCAAAAATCTGCTATATCAATTGGTAACCAAGAACAAGATAATCAGAAATTAGTAATGAGTGCTGAGGACAATATTCAAAACAAACAAATCGAAGGAGACATACAAATGAGAGCTGATGAAGTTAATAAGATAAGTACTTTATATGGTATGGCTGCTAACGATAATTCTGCGGCAAATCAAAAAGCTCAGTTTGAAAGACAAGAACAAACCAAAGCTACAGACGCTGCAATTGGAGGTGTGACAGATTATGTTTCTGGAGGAGTTACTAATGGATTTGGGTTTAAAAAATAAATAAATATGAGTGAATCACCTATAAAAAATATTGGACTAGCCGGACAGTCTATGATACAATCTCAAAGAAGAGCTTTGAAATCAGAGGTTGAGCTATACAAAGAAGGAAGACCTGGAATTAGCGGAGCTATAGAAAAAGGACTTGAAGGAGTTACAAAAATTGCTGGTGCAATAAAAGATAAAAAAGAAAAAACTGATCAAGAAGTAGCTGATGGTCTTAAAGAAGGACAAGATTTAGCTACAGATGTTTTAGATTCAGGAGGTAGTTTAGGTAATAACTACTTTGATGCTTTTAACTCTAACATAAAAGGTCTTCAAGCAGAGATGGACACGGCAGCTAAAAACAAAGATAAAGATGCGCAAGGTAAAATTACAGCTAGATTAAACGGGTTGAATACAGTTACTTCTCAGTTAAAAGATTTACGAACTGATATAGCAAAAACATTTGATAGTAAAAGTGTTGAGGGAAAAGAAATGCCTAACTTAATAAAAAACTTATCTATTGAAGATCAAGGTTTGTTAAAGGTTATGCTTGATCCAAATGCAGAGATTAAAGTAGAAGAGAAAGACGGTAAGTTTACGCCACAAGTTATGTTTAATGGCGAGTGGGTTAGTACAAAAGATATAGAAGACAAGCTGTATGACTGTAAAGAAGATGTTGTTAGTATAAACGGTATACAAAAACTAAGAGACGGTATAAACAATAAAGCATTAGAAGATGTTGCTATAAGTACTGATGATGAGAACTTTAACAGCTTTAGTTATGATGATACTAAAATGCAAGTATCTAAGCTTTTAAAATCTGGTAACATGATGTCTTTAATTAATGATGATGTTCTAGGAACTGGTAGTAGTTTTAAAGAAGATTTACTAGCTTCACCTCAAATTTCTAATATAACTTATAGTTCTTTAGGTATAGGCGTTGACAAAGGTCAAGCTGGATCAAACCCTTATGATACTGATGGTGATGGAAAAATGTCTCCTACAGAGTTAGAAAAAATACCTGAAGAGATGCGAGTTAAAATAGCAGATGCATTAACAAACAAAGATAATGATTTTTTTAAAGAAGATGTTACTAGAGGTTTAATGGAAGATTACATAACAACTAACATGGAAATGAACTATAACAAGAAGTCAAAACGTGGTTCGGCTGCTGAAAGCAAATTACTATACGGAAACAAATCAGCTGGAGACATATTAATAGACAATTTATAATAAAATTTGACTAGATGAATTTAAGAGATAATCATAAAGCAGAAATACTTGGTGCTATTGAAAGCATGAAAAGTAAAAAAGTACCATTGGATAAGATCAACGGTGCTGTAAAGGTTTATGTAGATAGTAAAAAAAATGAGTATCAGGCAGAAGAAAAAGCTAAAGCTGATGAACTTGCAAAGATTAATGAAGAAAAAGAAGCACGTAGAATACAGAAGGAGAAAAATGAAAATATAGAAAAAGAAAGAGTAGCTAACTTAACTACTAAGTCAAATTGGGACGATAACAATCCTGTAACTTGGGCTAACAAAGACGAAGATGAATTTATTGGTAAGTTTAAATCTAAATACAAAGACTTAGATCTTACTGTTCAAACAACAAACACTCTTGGTGATAAAATAAATATTAGTGGTGAGGGTTTTAACGAGACAATAAAACTAGATGGAAGTGAAGAAAGTATAGCCGCACTAGAAAGAGCAAAGCAATGGGCTAATGAAAAACAAGAAGTTTTTGATAAAGATGGTCCTGGTTATAATTTACTATCAGGAGTTGACACTATAGGTTTTGGCGGTAAAAAAACTTTTGACTTTGAAGATATAACAAGAGCTAATAGAGGTTACAAGTCAATGGGTATTAAAATTGTTAAACCTTACTATTCTAATATTAGAAATAAAGAAACTGGGGCAATAACCACAGGTTATGAAATACAAACTGGATCTTACAACGATGAAGGTGAGTGGGTACCAACTCCTGGCGTTGAGTTTGAAAAAAGAAATGTTGATGACATTAACGAGTATTTAAATAACAGAGACAACTTTACAATAGAGCAGAAAGAAGCACTTGCAACAGAGGGTTTAAAAACTAAGAAGCAACAAAACGAAAGAAGAAAAACAATACAAACGGATATAGGTAGAACTGTATCTGTTGATGACTCTAAAAAATCTTATGCAAAATCAAAACAAGCAGGGTTAGATACTAAAATACTACTTAAAGGCATGGACGATGAAGACATGCAAAAGGTTAGTAACTTTTTAAGTAATCCTATAATACGAAATGACTCTTCAAGAAAACCTGAAGAAAACTGGGAAGCGACTCGATTAGATAACATGTTCTCTGACGAGGTTAGAAATACTTTAAGTCCTGAGGGTCAAGTAATATTTGATGCTGCCAAAGAAAGTGATTCAGACATTAGATCAAGATCTATTAAAAAAGAGAACGACATTGTAAATGAAAAAATATGGAACGCAGAGTATGCTGAGCGTTTTAGAAAAGGAGATGAAAAGCTTTTAGTAAAGTACGGTGCAAAAGTAGAAAGTAAAAACCTTAAAGAAGAATTTAAATCTATAGAAAACAATGTTAAAGAATCAGAGAATACTTACAAGGCTGATATTGACAATATAAGTAGGTTTGCTAAAGATATTTTCTCAGACGCAAGAAAAAACGGTGTTACAGTTGAGGTTGTTAAAGATGCTAATGGTGATAACATTTACAAAGCTGTTGGTGATAACTCAGCAGACTACCAAAAAAGGTTTAACCTTATAAGAAGTAGAGAGATAAATGCTAGAGACAAGTTTAAAACAACTCAAACTGTAGAGTCTAATAGATATAAAAATTGGGCAACAACAAATCAAAACAACGAGGAGATCTTTAAATTTGCTAATAAAGATGGAGATTTAGGTAGAATAATGGGTGATCAGTTTTTAGATGCTTGTTCTAGTATAGGTGGTAGTTTGCCTATACTGTTTGGTAGTGAGCAAGCTATATTAAACCACGCAAGTAGACAAGAAGGTAGCATAGCTTATGAAGATCAATTAGATTATAAAACTGCAAAAGCAACTAATCAAGGTTGGAGATATTCAGCTGTTACAGGTGCTACTCAAGGACCTAACATATTATTAGCTGTTGGTACAGCTGGTGTTGGTAGTGCTTTTGGTGCTACATCACTAGTTGCAAGTGCTATGACATCTACAGCTTTTGGTATAAACTCTGGTACATCAAAGTATGCTGACTTAACTATACAAAAAGTAGCGGGTGAAGAAGCAACAGAAAGACTTAAGCAGTTAGAAGAGAACAAAGATTTTATGGATTATGAAGATTACATAAACCAAAAAGCAGCATTAGTTGAGCAAGAATCTTTAGGAGACATGACGCCAAACCAAATACTTGGTCAATCACTAGTAACCGGTATTATTGAAGGTGGAGTTGCTTTTACTCTTGGTACGATACCTAATGCCTCTAAACTTGTTAAAGGTGTTATATCAGGACCTGGTGATGATATATTAAATGCTGTAACTCAAAAAACTTTAAAATATTATGCTGGTGCTGGTTTAGAATTTGGTAAAAGAACAATGGGTGAAATACTTGAAGAGAGTATAATACACTTTGGAGATGTAGCTTCTGAGTCTTTAATACTAGGTAGAGATGCTGATTTTGCTGGTTGGGAAGATGTTGTTGCTAGCTCAATAATAGTTGGTGGAACAATGAATGGTCCTGGTATTGCTTACTCATCTATAATGAACAGAGTTCAAACTAAACCTGATAGAATTAGGTTTAATGAATCTAAAGCTTTAATCCAAGATTACAAAAATAAAATAGCAAGACTGCCTAATACACCTGATGGTGAAATACAAAAAGAGCAGTTAAGAATAGGTATACAAGAAGAATACTCAAAGTCAGTTGTATTGCAAAATGACATGGAGGTTACTGGTATGTTACTTGGAGGTGATGGAACTAGAGATTTATTAAGAAATGGTATTGTTATAGATAATTTATATAACGAAGCTGGAGTTATACCTGGAGATGCTCAAACTGTTATTGATGACAAGGTTGAGAAACATAAAGAAACTTTAAAAGCTGATGAGAAAAAAGATTATGAAGGTAGATTAAAACTTGCTGTAGATCAGAAGCAAAAAATAATGGGCAAAGTTGATTTTGAAAATGGTCACAGAGTCTGGGGAGAAAGAGGTGATGTTGTTCACAATGATTTATTAAAGAATGATCCTGCTTACAAGAAAATGACTGATAAGCAAAGAGCTTCTAAAGTTCACCAAACAATAAAAGCTGACATCGATCTAGACATGATTAACGAAGCTAAAGCTGATCCTAGTATAAAAGCTATGGTTGAGCAACAAATTGGATCACCAGCAATTCTTAGAGATAAAAGAAAAGCAAAAGACAGAAAAGAGCTAGAAGATCAAATGTATTTAAGATACGGTAAAATGTTTGGTGGTTTTAAATCTGAAGCTGTATCTAAAAACATAGATCAAGAAGTAAATGCAAGAGATCTTATAGGTGATAAAAGACTTAGCAACTTAAGTGTAGTGCAAGTTAGCGACAAAGGTTTTGAAAATGATATACGTCAAATGGAAAGAGACGGTCAGCTAGGAAAAGGAGAAAGCGCGCAAGATATTATTGATGGTATTAAAGAAGGAGAAACGTTTGGGGCTATTGTTGGTAATAAATATATAGTTACAGATGCTACAGCTGCTGCTAAAAATTTAGCCGATGGTAGATTGTATCAAGGTACAGTTTTCTCTCACGAAGTTAAACATGCTGCTGATGCTCTTGCTTTTAGTGATAGTGAAATGGCATCATACTCTGAAAACTTAGCGTTATGGACTAGTGAAAATGCTAAACCAGTACACGATGAGGCAATGTCACGTATAATGTCACAACCTGAGTATACTGGATATGACGCTACTAAAGCTTGGGTTGACCAAGACAACGTTGTACATAGAGAATACGGGAACTACGTTCAAGATGCTATACAAAGAAAATCATCAGCAGAGTTTAGAAAAAAACTAAACACCAACAAAGCAGGTTTTATGAGTGCTTTTAACTCAGACTATGATATAAGCAGTCCACAAAACGCAGCTGCATACTTAGCAGATCACATGAACTCTTTTGATAAGGGTAAAATGGGTAGGTTAACTAAGAAAAGAATTGACTCTGCTAAAAAACGTGGAGACAAAATAGAGAATGCTGAAGGTCAAAACGTAAGAAGATCAAGCGATTTACAAGGTATATTAGATAGAGAGTTTGAAGGTAGCAAAACTCCTAAGTCTGACATGGCTAGGTTTGTTGATACAATGTTAAAAACTGATTTCAACGGAAAACCTATGGTTGAAGGAGAACAGCAGCTAAGCGCTTTTAACTTTCAAGTTGGTGGTATAGTTGAAGCAACAACAAAAAGACTTTATGATCCAATTCCTAGAGATAACAAAAGAATATTATCAAGAGCTGATTACGTTTCAACTCTTTTAAGTGATGCAGGTGTTTTAATAGCAACTGAATATGATCCTACTCTTCAAAACCTAGATGATTTTTTAAGTAATAGATTAAACTTAAGAGCTAATAGTCTAGCTAAAAAACTAGGTGTTACTCAAGCATTTACTACAGACATAGATAATGCTAATAATATTTACATTGATGAAGAAACAAACTTTGATGAAAACGAAAACCCAATTGAACCAGGCACACCTTTTACTGACAACCTACAACTAACACCAGCTGAGATAAAGACTGTCTTAGATCACGTCCAATTGAATCTAGGAGCTATACTACCTAGTGTTGAGGCAAAGAGAGGACCAAACGCTGTTGTAAGCCCATTAGTATCTAAGTTGAAAAAAGAGTTTTACAAAGAAAAAAACCCTATACAACAAACTATAGAAGCTGCAATGGGTAAAACACCTGCTGAAGTAGAGATGTGGTTGAAAGATCCTAAAAATAAAGCCAACATATTAAAAAATATGCCAACAACTTGGTTAGCTAAGAACATGCCTAAAGCTGTTCAAAAGCTAGTTGTACAGGAAGATGGTACTAAAATATGGACAACAGATCACGTTGGTAGAAAGAAAGGTACTAAGCCAGGTCAAGTAGATTTTTACAGATCAACTGAGAAAGGACCATACTTTGGTATGACTGATGGTAAGCAAAAAATAAGACGTAACCCTAAAGCTATGACAGAAATAACTTCTGTTGATCTTATCAAAAAGTTTTTTAATGGAACGTCTATGACTGATCTTAGAAGAGGTGGTTTAAACACACTTACTCAAGCAATGTCTCAAGAGATTGGTTTAGAACAGTTCAAGAGCGAGATGATTGCTGATGGTGAAATAGCAAAAATGTTTAGAAGTAGACAAGAGTTGTTGCATGGAGAAGTTAATGATAATGTTATATCTACAGTTGTTGATCAAATTGAAAGAGGTAATGTTTTAAAAAGTAGTGAAGGAAAACCAGTTACATTTGGAACTATAATTGCTAATTACGATCCAGCTGTTATGGCTGCACAAATATCTAATAGAGGTGCTATTGAAGGTTTTGACAGTACTGAATATCAAGATCAAAAAGCTCTGTACCCAGAGTTAGTACCCTTGCTTGAACACTTAGAACAAACTGTATACAAAGATGGATTTTCAAAAGAAACAGACGGTTATATAAAACAGATAACAGACAAAGTTCCTTCAGAGTTAAATAACTTCATTAAAGATAAGGGTTATTATTTAAAAGATAAAGATGGTAATTACACTGATCACGCTGAAAATGTTGCTAATGACCTCAAAGAACTAGCTAAAAATGGTTGGATTATTAAAACAGATCCCGGTAAGCTAATGAAAACAGGAATTGATGCTAAGCTAATAAAAAAAATTAGAGCAGATGTTTTTGGGTTTGTTGACAAAGCTCTTAACCCTGCTAAAGTTTCTGGTAAATTTCCAAACCCTGACGGCACAAAAGGCAAAGCACCGTTTTATGATACAAAACAAGAGGTTTTAGCTTCGTTAAAAGATCAAGGTTTAGATGTTGATGGAGTTATGGTAATGAATGTAACTAACGCTAAGTTTAGAAATTTAATAACTCCTTTAATGCATGGTGACATGACTCTCCAACAGAGATTAGATTACATGGCTAGCCCTGACTTTATAAACACTGTTAGTGCCGCAAACATTTCAAACATAAATGCTTTTGGAAACTTAATAAATGGTTTCGCTAAGCTACCTTTGAAATCAATGTTCACTGTATTACAAGCACAAACAAATATAGTTAATGGCTTTAGAGGTTTAAGTATGTTTGACTATGTAATGCCTGGCAAGTTTATAGATAACAGAGTGTTTAAGCAGTTAGTAGCAAAGCCAACTAATGACCAGTATAAAGAGTTTGTTAAAGAATTAAAAACGCATGATCTTTATGATTTTGCTTATGATTTTTACAAAAAGAGATATGCTGATTCAAACCCTGAGCTCACTGGAGATGAGTTAGATGTAGCTATAAACAGAAGAGTTTACACAGGTTTGTCTATAAAAGGAGAACATATAAAACCTAATGGCAACACTATGGCAGATTTGCTAATAGCAACTGCAGGAAAAAAACCTGGAACTTTAACAAAAGCTAAACTTGATAATGCTGTAAAAGATCACACACAAATGTTTGCTCCTAAAATTATTACTGACGATTTACTAGATAAAGAACTAGGTACTAACAGTAATGAATCACACGCTAGGATAACAATAGCTTTAAAAGGAATTAATGATGTTAACGATAAACCTATTATTGATAGAATATTTCATGTTACTGGAGTAAAAGCTGCTAAAGCTGTAAGTTTAAATGAACTAGGTCAAGATCTTTTTAAATCTGATGGCGATATGGATAAAGCTAAGATACTAGAAAAAGCATACGCACAAAAATATTTAAACAAAGATGCTAAAGGTATTACAGTTCTAGACTTTGATGACACGTTAGCTACTAGTAAGTCTTTAATAAGATATACAAAACCAGACGGTAGTAAAGGAACATTAACACCAGAGCAATACGCTAGTACTTATGAAAGCTTATCTGATCTAGGTTATAAGTTTGATTTTTCAGAGTTTAACGAAGTTATAGATGGTAAAATAGCTCCACTGTTTAACAAAGCAATGAAACTACAAGGCAAGTTTGGACCTGAAAATATGTTTGTACTAACAGCTAGACCAGCAGAAGCTGCTACAGCTATACATGCATTTTTAAATGCTAAAGGTTTAAAGATACCTATACAAAATATAACAGGTTTGGCTAACTCAACAGCTGAGGCAAAAGCTTTATGGATAGCTGATAAAGTTGGTGAAGGTTATAATGATTTTTACTTTGCTGATGATGCATTACAAAATGTACAAGCTGTAGATAACATGTTAGAGCAATTTGATGTTAAGCGTAAAGTACAACAAGCTGTTCTTAAAAGTTCTGACCCTGGTAAAAGTTTAAACGCTATGATAGCTAGATCTCTTGGCGTTGCAGAATTTAAAGAGTTTTCTTCAGCAAAGGCACAACTTGCTGGTAAAACAAAAGGTAAGTATAAGTTTTTTATTGCGCCTGGAGCTGAAGATTTTAAAGGTTTAATGTACCCTCTTTTAGGTAAAGGAGCACAAGGTGATGCTGATATGCAGTTTTTTAAAGATAAACTGTTTGATCCTTTCTCAAGAGGAATAGATCAAATGAATAGTCAAGCTGTTAACTTGTCTTCTGATTTTAAAGCTCTTAATAAAGCTATGCCTAAATCTAAGAAGATGTTAAATAAAAGGATTGGTGATAGTTTGTTTACTTACGACAATGCTGCTAGAGTTTATTTGTGGGAAAAGAACGGTATTGACATACCTGGTTTATCAAAAGCAGATAAAGCTTTAATGCTGAAAGCAATACAAGCAAGCCCAGAGATGATGGCTTATGCAGATGGTGTAGCTAAAATAACTAAAACAAATGGTTATATAGAACCAGAATCTAACTGGTTAACTAGTACTATACCTAGAGATTTATATGGTATGACTCAAGGTCAAGGTAGAAAAAAATCATTAGCTGAGTTTATACAAAATAGAGAGGCTATGTTTGGTGCTTGGGAAAACGGTAGGTTAAACGGACCGTTAATGAACAAGTTAGAAGCTTCGCTTGGTACTAACTGGAGAGATGCTATGGAAGATATGTTGTGGCGTATGGAGAATGGTAGCAATAGATCTTTTGGTAAGAATAAATTAACTAATAGATTTGCTAATTGGGTTAACAATTCTGTTGGAGCTATAATGTTTTTAAATGGTAGGTCAGCTGTACTACAAACTTTATCTACTGTAAATTATATAAACTGGTCAGACAACAATCCAGCAAAAGCTGCTATGGCGTTTGCTAATCAAAAACAGTTCTGGAAAGACTTTTCATACATTTTTAATTCTGACATGCTTAAGCAAAGAAGATCTGGTAATCAAAGATCTGTTAGTGAAAGTGAGTTAGCACAGATAGCTGCATCGTCTGATAATGCTGCTGGAGCAATACTACAAAAACTATTAGATCTAGGTTTTTTACCTACACAAATTGCGGATAGTTTTGCAATTGCATCTGGTGGTGCTAGCATGTATAGAAATAGAGTTAACAAGTATATGAAAGAAGGAATGTCTAAAGCTGATGCAGAGAAAAAAGCTTGGACAGACTTTCAGAAAATAACTGAGGAGTCACAGCAGTCATCAAGACCTGATATGATTTCTTCTCAACAAGCTTCACCTCTTGGTAGATTAATTCTTGCATTTCAAAATACACCTATGCAGTATGCTAGATTAACTAAGAAAGCTATACTAGATCTTAAAAATGGTAGAGGTGATACTAA
>CERZ01001218.1_pt1 | contig 22821 bp, 33 predicted proteins | sample 531151 | NCBI WGS metagenome assembly CERZ01 (sample SAMEA2621448, study PRJEB7988) | marine metagenome | biome: marine biome (ENVO:00000447); feature: deep chlorophyll maximum layer (ENVO:xxxxxxxx); material: "saline water (ENVO:00002010), including plankton (ENVO:xxxxxxxx)" | depth 40 m | reverse complement strand
AAGAAAGCAGTACAAGATTGTATGTTTAAGATTGGAGATTGGCTTGAAGAAATCATTGATATGGAAGATGAACAATTAAACGAAGAATATTAATTATGAGCAGAGTATTTGAAAAATATGTTGAGCAAGTATTTGGAGACAATCCGTATGCTTATGCAGAACAACAACAGATAGAGTTAAACGCAATGTATGATAAATATTGCGATAGACTAAAAAAGTGGGAATCTGGAGAGATAACACTCTTAAATGGTGGCTCAGTAAAGGAATGGGTTTATTTAGGTAGACCACGAAACCCAAACATATAGGGTTTTTTTCTTTGTGTATGTAAAATTTATTTGCTATATTTATTCTAACATAAAAAAATACTAACCTAAACAAAATGAAAATGAAAAACACAATCAGCCAATACGCAACCGATGAGTTGATAGGCAAATCAGTAAATGTAAATGGTAAACCAATGAGATGGAGTACTTGGAACTTGCTAGTAACAAAACGAGATTTAACAATGTATGTTGAATACGGAATGCGACCACATAGAAACTGGAGAGTTACAGATGTAAAAAAGTATTTCGGAATAAAAGGTACTGGGAAAAATTTACTGAACAACTTTATGAAATTGTATAACGAACAAATAAAACAATCATAATGATAAAGCTAAAAAACAACTTACACATACTAAACGGCACAGAGGTGTGGTCTTACACAACTAAAGTAGGAGTGATACACGATGACCACATTCAAGAATTAGGTTACTGGTCAAAGACAACAAGAAGGCATATTAACTATGTAGGTCAATACTACAACAAAGAAGTAAAGTATTATGAAAATTAGACTACAAAAAAATCAATATATTAAGAATTGCAGTACAGATAAAGCGTATGCAATAGATTTCAGTAAGTATGGAGATAAGAGTATGGTTTTTCTTCCTAAAAGCAAAACTGAATTTAAGGAGATAGAAATTATTAAAGATGGTTCGTACTGGACTACTGAGTACGAAATAGAATTTCCAGACTGGTGTTATGTCCATATGAGTGATAACCAGAAAATGACAATAGATTTTATAATTAAACAATGGACAGAAACAGAGGAAGATTGGGAAGCTGAATGTGAACATCAGCAAAATGAAAAATTAGGAATTAACGATGACTATCAAGAACGAGCATTATGAAGATAAAGAAACACGAAAAGATAATTAAAGATTTCTTAACTGCTAAACCACATCTAAGAGATAACGATATGAAACTATTAGCTTCTGTGTGGTGGCAAGAAATTAGAAGTAAGGGTTTAGACCTACATTCTTACTCAGCACACGAGACGTTAGAGCTTTTAGCTAATGGTAAACTATCTAACCCATCAAGTATTAGAAGATGCAGAGCAAAATTACAAGAACTGCATCCAGAACTTAGAGGTAACAGATATAAAGATAGACAAAAAAACCAGCGAAGTGAGGTTGCAACTGAGATTAAGCATTGGAATAACAAATAAATTTACTATATTTACACAAACAAAAAACAGAAATTATGGAAGTAAAGAATTCAAAAGTAATGAGCGTTCAAGCTAACGGAAGCTGGGAAGGTAACTACGGAGTAATGTACAAGTTCGAGATAGTATTTCAGAACGGAGATGTAGGAGAGTATTCTTCTAAGAGCCAAGCACAAAACAAATTCGAGCAAGGTGCTGAAACAGAATACGAATATCACGCTGGACAATTCCCTAAGATAAAACCTCACTACTCCAAACCACAAGGTGGATTTTCTGGTGGTGGAACACCAGCTAAATCTTTTGGTAAGTCAGATGATGTGCAAACTAAAATTGTACGACAATCTATGCTAAAAGCAAGTGTAGATTTTCACGCAATAAATCCAGAACTAAAACCTAGTGAAATAGATGTGCTGAAAACTGCTGAAAGATTTGTAGCTTTTGTGAACGGCAATTCAGAAACTCAGTTACCTAAAGAGTGGAAGCAAGAAGCTATGATAGATAGAGGAGAAAAAACTAACGATTTACCATTTTAATATATGATACCATTCGAACCGATACACAAAAACGGCAAAGTGATAAAGTTATACTTTGACACTAAAGCTGATGCAATAAAAAAGCTAAATGTTTCTAGACCGACAATGAACAAGATTTGTCGCTCTGGCGACCTTTTCTATAAATATGTACCTCAGATAGCCAAAGTATGTAAAGTGCCAGTAGAGGAGATATTATTGCTACACAGAAAGCTATAACTATGGAATATTCATTTAACACAGAACACGCAAAGCTATATGGAGTAAACGAAGCGATTATGCTAAAGAATTTTCAATTCTGGATTCGGAAGAATAAAGCTAACAAAAATGCAAATCACGATGGTAGAACTTGGACTTATAATTCAACAATAGCATTTACAGAGTTATTTGGATTCTGGAGTACTGGACAGATAAAAAGAATACTAAAGTCTTTAGAAGAGCAAAATGTTTTGATGGTAGGTAACTACAACAAAGCAAAATATGATAGGACTAAGTGGTATGCTTTTGTAGATGAAAGTGCATTTATTGATACTGACAATACCATTAGCCGAAATCAGCCAATGGAACATACGGAACCGACAAATGCAATAGCACATTTTAGCCAACCTATACCAGATGTAAAACATACAGATAGTAAACCAGATAGTAAAAACATATATTATAAACATATGCTATCACTATATGATAGCTTTTGCCTAAAAGAATTTGATGCACCTTGCAAAATTAATGGTATGGAAGGGAATGCTCTAAAGCAAATAATAACCTACCTAATAAAAGTGTGTCAAAATAAAGGAATGACAGAAGATAAGTGTACAACTAGTTTTGAGTATATTTTGAACAACTGGGATAAATTAGATGATTTTACTAGAAAGCAAATAAAGTTATCACAAATTAACTCTAACATAACTAATATCATAAACCAGCTAAAGAATGGAAAAGCCACGCAAACAAAATCTCTTGCCGAAGACATCCTCGCAAAGTACAGATAGACAGATAATGAGTCCAGTAGATACTGGATTTAATATACAAGTTCTGAAACTAAAAATGAATGATATTGTAGATATTGCTCTGGTACATAAACCAAAGACTTTGTATCGCCAGTTTTTAGATAATGAAGAAATGACCATTGACATAGTAAAGCTAATGCTAATACAATTACAAGATTTCTATAACTGCAAATCTAAGATGACAGATGCACAACTTACTGAATCAGCATATTTGATATGTGGGGAGTACAGACATTTTAACTACTACGATATAGGAATGTGTCTAAAGTTAGCTAAGACAAGAGAAAAGGTGTATGACAGAGTAGATGGTGGAATGGTTTTGAACTGGCTAAAGCAATTTGATATAGACAGAAACAATCTAATTATGATAGAACGACAAAATCAGAAGGCCAAACAAGATGGAGAGTGGAGTAGTCTAGGAGACAGAAGTTCTGTGGTAACACTAAAAAGTTTCTTATCAGATTAGTGTGTGTGTAAATAATATTTACTATATTTATTGAAACAAAAAACAAGACAGATGACAACAAAAATTTTACAAAACAAGCTATTTAAGATTCAGATGGCTATTATTGAGCTAAACGGCAGTACAATGGAAACTTGCAAATTTGATAGTGATACAGAAACTATTAAAGTATGGAAAGCACTAAATCTAGCCGTAAGTAGCTTAGAAGATGCAAGAACACTAATACATCAAAACAAATAATATGGATAATTTACACCACATATTCGGAGATGTTCTTGGAGATTTAAAAAATCTATTACCAGCTAAATATAAAATTGTAGCAAAATACAAGAATGGTAAGTTTGAGCAAATAGATACTGCGAGTAGCAAACAAGAAGCTATTTTTTTAATGGAAGGTTACAGAAAATCTTATAAAGATGGCTGGACAATAGTAATGTATAACATAGAAGATTAATGAAAACGACTAACATATACAGAGTATGGTTTGGAGATGAATTAGAGCAAGATGTTACATTAGTAGCTGAGTTTAAATATTTAGCCTTACTAACTCAATGTAAACCAATGTTAATAAAAGAAGCTAAATCAAGAGGTCTTACGATGCAGATTAGAGTTTTAGTAGTAGAGCATTATAAAAATGAATTAGTGTAGCATATGGATGAATATAGCCTAAGACACAAACAAATGATAGACAAGCTAAAGTCTAAAAGTATGGTTTATAAGACAAACTGGGAGTTAGTTACTGGTTGGAAAAAGACTGGTAGCTGGTACACTTATAAGTATGTAGATGAATTGCCACGCTCGGCTGGTTCTAAGATTAATGGACAACCAGCATTGTGAAAAATCATACAAAGATATACCTAAAATATTTTGACTATATTGCAGATGATTTTATTCCTTGCGAAGTCTGTAATTCCAGAGCCGTAGATATTCATCACATTGAATGCAGAGGTATGGGTGGTTCAGATAAAGATAGGATAGAAAATTTAATGGCAGTATGCCGAAAATGTCATTTAGATTATGGCGACAAAAAACAGCATCTGGAGTGGTTACAAGAAATCCACTCAGAAAAAGTCAAAGAACAAGCAACCAGAGTATGAATTGCAAGTCGCAGTTTGTAAGTATCTGGGATTCAAATATCCAAACATATTTTTTAATGGAAGTGCTGGAGGTATGAGAACATATCTTTCGGTTGCTCGTAGAATGAAAGCTACTGGATACCAAGCTGGTTTCCCAGACTTATTTATCTATGAGCCAAGAAATCAATATAATGGTTTAGCAATAGAATTAAAGGTAAAAGGAAATTATGCAAGTCCTAAACAAAAAATGGTCTTGGGTAAGCTCAAAGACGCTGGTTACAGAACAGAAATATGTACTGGATTCGACAATGCACAACAAGTTATTGATGAATACTTATCTAAAACAAAATAAATATGTCTATTCCGAAAGCAAAAAAAGGTGAAAGTACACAATCATTTATGTACAGATGTTTGTCAGATTCACATATGATAAAAGTATATAAAAACAAAACACAAAGAGTTGCAGTATGCTCACTAGAACTAAAAATAAGAGATGAAAAAGTTAAAAATCAAAAAGCTAAAGCGAAATCCAAACAATCCAAGAGTAATAAAGGATAGTAAATTTGAGAAACTAAAAGCTAGTATAAAGCAGTTTCCTAAAATGATGGATTTAAGACCTATTGTATTAGATGATTCTAATGTAGTAATAGGTGGAAATATGAGATTAAAAGCTTGTACAGATATAGGCTGGACAGAAGTACCAACGATTGTATTTTCAAAAAAAGACTGGGAAGAAAACGAAATGCATTTAGATGTAGATTTAAGAAAATCATATGCTGATAGATGTAATGAGTTCATAATAAAAGATAATGCTGGATTTGGAGAATGGGATTGGGATATACTTGCTAATTCATATGAAGAAAAAGATTTAGACTTCTGGGGTTTAGATGTTTGGCAATCAGAAGATATTGATTACGAACCTACACTCAATCCAGATACAGAATACTCTGATGTTACTAAAGAAGAAATAGAAAAAAAGGCTAAGCAATTAGCAGAACAAATGGTACAAGAACTTAAAAACACACAAGTTATTTGTCCTAATTGTGAACACGAATTTAATGTACAATTATAATGACTAAGGAACAAGTAGATTTAATGCTCAGAAAGATGAATTGGGTAAAGTGTAAAAGCTATGTAAACGACCCTCATCATTATTCTCGCATAATGGATATTAATACAGATGAAGTCGCAAAGGCTTGGAAAGGAGTTGTAACACATATCTGGGAAAATAGAAAAATGGAATACTGGAAGTATGGAAAGTCGTTTCCTTATTACAGAGCCAATGGTTATAAGTACTGGGTTATGGACAAAACAATAAATAGCACAGACTTAATTAATAGAGCAAAGATTTGAAAAAATACATATTAGTAGGTACAACGATTGATAGGTTCTCTATGCTTTTAAAGTTAATAGAGTCTATCAATTTGTATTTAAAAGACTTCAAATTAATTTTAGTTGCACAAGGGTATAATGAAGAAGTAAGTAATTATCTATCTACTCAAATAAAAGTAGATTATAAAATTATAATGTTACCTAAGTTAGTAGGAATGCATAATTCTAAAATGATAGGTTTAGAATACATAGATAAAGAATGCAAAGATTATTTAGTTTGTTCATCAGATGATGATATGGTTTTTACAAATAAAACAACTTTTACAAAATCAATTAATAAGTTACAAGAATCTAATACTGGTATGGTTAGTTTAGGTTGGGTAAGGCACATAAACGCTTTATCTAAATATAAAGTTGTTGATGAGTTTGTAAAGCAAAATATTATATATACTGGTGGTGGTTTATTGTTTACTAATAAATTAACTCAAATCCTTTTGCAAGAGCCACGAAAAGAATACATATGCGATAACACATTATGGAGTATATTATCTTACACGAATGGCTATAATAATTACCGATATAGAGGTAGTTGTACAATACATAATATATGTAGTGTCGGTGGTAGAAGAAGTTGGATTGATGGTGGTAAAACTGAATTAGGAAGAACAGATTTAGTAGAGTTTAAAAAAAGTAAATTATCTAAGCCTAACAAATTAGACTATTTAATTCCAGATAGTTCTTGTATAACTGAATTAGGACATCAACTTCATAAACAAAACAAAAAATGATTGAACACAAACATCTAATAGTTAAAGGCTTTTATCAAGGTACAATGACTAAAACAAGGATAAGACATTTTTTAAATGATTTAATATTCCTTTTAGATATGAAGCTAATGGAACTTCCTAATAACCCAAACATAGGTTATGTTGGTGGAGAAGGCTCTGGGCATACTGGAGTGGCTATTATAACTACATCACATATTGTATTGCATTGTTGGGAAAAAACTATGGAGTACCAATTAGATGTATATTCTTGTAAAAAGTTTGACCCAGCAACTATAATAGCTTATTGTTCTGATGAGAGATTTTATAAAGTTTCAGCAAGATTCTTTGATAGAAATTATGATATAATTACAGATGAAGATATATAGCAAAAAGAATGTAGTAGAAGCTGGACTGGAAAGAATAGAAAGAGTGTTTCACGAATTTGAAGAGGTTATTGTTGGTTTCTCTGGTGGTAAAGATTCAACAGTTACTTTGCATTTAGCATTAGATGTAGCAAAGAAGCTAAACAGATTACCACTAAAAGTAATGTGGGTAGACCAAGAAGCTGAGTGGCAATCTACTTGCGACTATGTACAGAGTGTATTTGACAGAGAAGATGTAGAACCTATCTGGTTTCAAATGCCTATGAAATGGAATAACAATATGTCTAACAAGACTAAGCATATTACTATTTGGGAGGAGGGTAAAGAATGGATAAGAGAAAAGTCTCCTATATCTATACAAGAAAACAGATACTTAAATGTAGGATTTAATGAATTGTTTGGCAAGATATTAGAAGTAGACTTTGCAGACAAAAAGACTTGCTATTTATCTGGTGTGAGAACAGAGGAATCTCCTAAACGATTTGTCGCTCTAACTACAAGCGTTACATATCAAGATATTACTTGGGCAAAGAAATTAAAAAAGGATTTACATTATACATTTTATCCTATTTATGACTGGAGTTATACAGATGTTTGGAAATACATTAATGCTGGTAAACTAAACTACAATACAATATACGATGAATTATATCGCAAAGGTGTAGGTCTAAATCAAATGAGAGTATCAAGTCTACATCACGAAACATCTTTAAAGGCACTTCTACTTGTACAAGAATTAGAACCTAAGACTTGGGTAAAAATGGCTAAACGACACGATGGTATAAATACTATTAAGCATCTAAAAGGCGATGCCTATAAGTGTCCTAAGAACTTCCCTTATATGTTTGAAAGCTGGAAAGAGTATGCTCTACATTTAGCAGACAAATTAATAGACAATGATAAAAACAAGAAGTCTTTTAATAGGCAAGTAGAAAATCATAAGTTTTTTGACAATGAGTTTTCTGGTAAAGATTATTGGAGAGTAATGATTAATACAATACTATCTTTAGATTTTGATTATACAAAATTAAGCAACTATACTATGAGTGCAAATGCAGATACATTTAGAAGGTATCACAGAAACCCTAAAGGTGCTGGGAAAGATAAATTTGTATGGAAACCAGTAATGCTCAAAAATACCAGATACTTAACTACTGAACAGAAAATAGAAATAACTGAACACTTTAGAAATGAACGACTTAAAAAATAGCATTAAGATAGCTTTTAACAAATCAGAAGATAAAGCTGAGTTTGTAAATGAATTAAGAAGCTGGATGCATAAACATATATCATTAGTTCCACAACCAATAGATAATGTGCAATGGGTTCCAGTAGATAAAGTACAACCAAATGACTACAACCCTAATTCAGTTGCTAAGGTGGAAATGGGGCTTCTGTACAAGAGTATAAAGCACGATGGCTATACTCAGCCTATTGTAACTATTTACGATGCAGAGATAGACAAATATGTAATAGTAGATGGCTTCCACAGATTTTTTACTTGTCAAAGAAACAAGGATATAATGGAAAGGAATAAAGGTATGTTGCCAATAGTAGTTATAGATAAAGATATAAACGATAGAATGGCATCTACTGTTAGGCATAATAGAGCAAGAGGAGAACACTCAGTAGAGGGAATGTCTAATATGGTATTTGATATGCTTGAAAATGGTTGGAGTGAAGAACGCATCTGTAATCATTTAGGTATGGAGCCAGAAGAAATATTAAAGCTGAAACACATAACTGGATTCAGTAAGCTATTTGATAATGTAGAATATAAAAAGTCTTGGGAAACTATGCAACAACTCAAAGCAAAAAAGGCTTTCATAAGACCTAATCAATCAAATCACAATGAACAAAACTGAACACTTAAAAAAGCGATTAATTGAAGCACTAGAAAAATCTCTCGGTGTTGTAACAACGGCTTGTAAAAAGGTGGATTGTAGCAGAACAACATTTTATCAATATATACAAGATGATAAAGAATTTGCTAAACAAGTTACAGATATAGAGAATATTGCTTTAGATTATGCAGAGAGTCAATTACACAGACAAATAGGAGATGGTAATACATCAGCAACTATATTCTTCTTAAAGACTAAAGGTAAGAGAAGAGGATATGTAGAGCGTAACGAAATAGACTTATCATCAGAGGAAAGAGTCTTGATAAACATAATGCCTTTTGAAGAAAAATGATGTTAAATTATTTCCAAAGCAAATTGAATGCTTTACCTATTTAGAGGATAGCACAACATCAGAAATATTATTTGGTGGTGGTGCTGGTGGTTCTAAAACATTTACTGGGTGCTTGTGGCAAATAATGAGGAGATTAAAATATCCAAAGACAAGGAGTGTAATAGGAAGGTCTAAGCTAAAGAACTTAAAAGGTACGACACTAAATACATTCTTTGAAGTGGCAGACGAGTATTGTGGTTTGGTAAGAGGAACACATTACTTCTATAATCATAATGAAAGTATAATCACATTCTATAATGGCTCTGAAATATACCTAAAAGATTTATTCTTTTTTCCATCAGACCCAGAGTTTACCAGTTTAGGTGGTTTAGAAATTACAGATTGCTTCATAGATGAATGTGCTGAGGTAACATCTAAGGCAGTAACTATTCTCAATTCAAGGATAAGATACAAATTAGATGAGTATAATTTAATACCTAAAACACTACTTACTTGCAATCCATCTAAAGGCTGGTTATATACACAATTCTACAAACCAGCATTAACAAATGATTTACCAGAACATAGGAAGTTTATTAAATCCTTAGTTACAGACAACAAAGCTATATCTAAACATTATATATCTCAATTAGGTAAGCTGGATAAAATAAGTAAAGAGCGTTTACTATTTGGTAACTGGGAATATAACGATGATGATGCATTGCTTATTAAGTTTGATGCTCTGCAAGACACATTCACTAATACATATGTAGAAGAGGGAATGAAAGTAATTACTTGCGATGTAGCGAGGTTTGGAGATGATAAGACTGTCATATGCCTTTGGAATGGTTTACGGCTAGAGAGCATTGTTAAATTCGATAAGAGTAGTGTATTAGAAGTAGTTAGTGAGATTAAACTAATGTGTCAGTTAAATAGTGTTTCATATTCTAGGATAGTAATAGACCAAGATGGTGTAGGTGGTGGAGTAGTAGATTATCTTTCTGGGTGTGTTGGATTTGTAAATGGAAGCAAAGCACTCAAAGGAGAGAATTACCAAAACCTAAAGACACAATGTTATTATAAATTAGCAGAGGTAATTAATGCTGGGCAAATGTATATTACAGACACACAATACAAAGAGGAAATCATATCTGAATTAGAGATAGTTAAGAGAACACAAGTAGATAAGGATAGCCACAAATTAGCTATTGAGGGTAAAGATGTAATGAAACAGAAATTAGGACACTCGCCAGATTATGCAGATGCTATAATGATGAGAATGTGGTATCATATGAAATCAAATTACGGAGAGTATGCGTTCTAAGAAATACCATCCAATAGAGTATGTGTACAAAGACTATAATTATTTTCTAGGCTTTGCTATCAAAAAAACTAAAGACACTTTCTTAGCAGAGGATTTAGTGCAAGAGGTTTTTCTACAATTACTAACAATGAATCATCACAAGCTATTAATCATATTAGATGGTGGTAAGATTAAGACTTATGTTTGCAAGATAATGCTGGTAAAGTATTTCAGTAAAAAATCACAATTTCATAAGAAGAATGTAAAATATAAGAATAACAAAGTAAGACCTACAAATAATAATAGTTTTATAGAGAAGAAGATTAATGAGCAAATAGAACACACAGATAATGTAGATGATATGTTAGCTAAAATAGATAACTGCCTTAAAACTATGGATGCATACGATACTAAAGTATTTAAGTTATATTATGAAACTGGTTTATCATTTAGAAAGCTAGAAGAAGAAACTGGTATTAGCCAAAGGTCTTTGCGTAACACAATAACTAAGGTAAGAGATAACATTAAAATTCAGTTAAATGCAATTAAAGAGTAACCCAGAAGTACAAAGTAAACGAATTGCTATCTGTGAAGCGTGTAAACATTTCCGTAAAAAGACAAGGACTTGTGGTACTCCAGTAATAGGTAATAAGATAGGAAGCAAAAGACTATGTGGTTGCTTTATGGATTTAAAGACTAAACTATCATTTAGCACTTGTCCATTAAGTAAGTGGGGAGATTACCAAATTACAGATGAGGACTACAAAAGTATGAAACGCTTAATTGCTGATGTTACACATACAATTACGGCTGGACAAAAAAATACAATGTATGCATTGCTAAATAAATATACTGGCACAAATAGATTGTCTAATAATTGTGTTCCTTGTTTAAAAGGCTCTTTAGATGAAATTAAAGATATTATAGAAGAATACGAAAAGTAGTCGTTAGCTAAAAAACCAAAAAACAACTTTAAATTTATAAGATGAAGAAATCATTTGAATTGTTAATACCGACTGAATGGTCTGAGATTTCAATCAAACAATATACAGATTACATAAAGTCTGTAACAGAAAATGATAGTGATGAGGACTATATGTCTAATATACTTTTAAATTTCTGTGGTGTGAAAAGCAATATGATTAAGTACTTTAAGGTAACTGATTTACAGAAGATTAAAGAATCATTAGATAAGTTAATTAGTAGCCCAATAAATACTCATATCATTCACAAGATAAAAATAGATGGTGTAAAGTATGGTTTCCATCCTAACTTAGATGAAATGACAATGGGCGAATTTATTGATTTAGATACACACGCAAAGAACAATGATATGTCTAAAATGATGAATGTACTATATAGACCTATAACCAAAGAAGAGGGCAATAGATATGATATAGAAAGCTATTCATTTAAGAAGCACGGAGATAACTATTTAAAGTTTCAGAACCTAAGCATAAACATAGCAAATGCAGTTGCAGTTTTTTTTTGGACTTTAGGAAGCAAATTATTAACCAGTTTTCAAACATCTTCCAATCAAATGGACAAAAAAGCAAAGACAATGGATTCGGCTGGTTTGCGATACTAGATACACTAGCTGGTGGTAATGTACTAAATTATGATAAAGTGGCAACCAGCGAACTAAATATGTGCCTTATGAAGCTATCTCTTGACGCACATAAACATAACGAGCAAAGATTAGAAGCTAAAAAGCGAGAAGCACAAAATAAAGCAAGAAGATGATAACATACAATACGATAATACAATACTTTGATGCTATAAGTAAAAGACATAGTCAAATAAACTCTTTCACTTATGGAGAGGTAAGCCTATTAGATGATAATAAGTTTACTAAATATCCAGCTTTACATTTAACTCCAACTACTACAAGCATTGCAGACCAGACTATTGAGTATGGATTTGAGGTAATTGTATTTGATAGGTACGAGAATGAAAACAACAAAATGGTAAATGAAGCAATATGCCTATCAGATTCTTTGCTTATACTTCAAGACTTGTGTAAGGAATTAACTGATGGTAGATACTTTATAAATGAAGATACACTAATCAATTTAGGTTTACCGATACAAGCATCACCATTTGTAGATACTAAACCAGATATATGTTCTGGGTGGAGTACATCTTTTAGCATATCAACACCAAATGAAGCATCAGCTTGTTTGATACCTTATTATAATTCAGAGAAGCAATATGCATTAGATGTAGTTTTGCCAAGCTATGTACCGACAAATATAGTATGGTATTCCAGACAACAAGCACATACTTTTATGGATATAAACTCTGGTGGTGTTTTAACAACATTAAGACCATTTAGAAATATACTACAAGGAACAAATGATTTATCTATAAATAAAGAAGTAAACTGGAACTGGGAAAGTAATGGTTTTGTATTTAATGGTTTAGAATCTAACTTAGAACACCCAAGAACTACAAGCACTAATTGTACTTTTTTTGTTAGGTTAAAAGACTTTGGTAGATATACAGATGAAGCTGGTAATAATAATTATTTGTTACAATTAGGAAGTGAAGAGGTTATTGTAAAAATTACATCACAAGGGCAAATATCAATAGTAAGCAATAATAATACTGAAAGTAGTCCATATCCAGTTGTTCCTAATAACTTAGCAAATAACGATAATGCTGAGCAATTAATAAGAAAAGACTCTTATACATTCTGTGTGAAACAACAAGCAGATAGCCTTAGATTGTATTATGGTATGTTAGAGAATGAATATGTAGAAATGCAAACTTCATTTAGATTAACAGATAAACAATTTTTTGTAGGTAGTACAAATGCTATATTAAATTCAGTATTTACTTTACAAGAGTTTATTTTTTATGCTGGGTTTATGAGTGATACAGATATAGCACAAACTATGCAATGGTTAAATTATAGATAATGAGTGTAAAATCTTCCATAGATAAATTAGGTGCTAACATAGTTAGATTAGCCAGAATTAATTTAGGTGCTTCTAAAACGGTAGATGGTAAAAAAAGAGTAACTAATTCTACTGGAGAATTGTCTGCATCACTTAATTACGAAGTACGACAGAAACGAAATGACAAAGGACACTATATGAGTGGCTTTGATTTATTAGTTACAAGCACAGAAGATTACGCACAATTTATAGAGCAAGGAGTAAAGGGTTCTGAAAGCACCAAACCATCAGCACAAAACTCTCCTTTTAAATTTAAGTCTAAGAATTTACCAAGGGGTGTAATGGCAAAATGGATAAAAGACAAACCAATTAAACCACAAAAAAAAGGTGGTGGCTTTGCTAAGAAAACAAAATCCACAATGAATAGTCTAGCTTTTCTATTAGGTAGAGCAGTCGCAACAAAAGGTATTGGTGCAAGAAATTATGTAAAAGATGCAACAGAAATGGCATTAAAAAAGACTGCACCAGAAATAGCAAAGGAAATTTATATAGATTACATTAAGAAAACACTAAACACAAAGTAATGGCTTTAACAATAGAATGTAACGATAGTAAATTTAATCTATCTACTGGAGTAAATTTAGCTTATGCGTCAAGTACAAATTCTACACAACCTAACTTTAGGGTTAAATTAGAGGTTGTATATACTACAATGGATTCTGATGCAACTACAAGAACAACTAATACTGTTTCATTCACTCAGCAACTAAATCAAAGGTCAACTGCAATATTTAATTTATCCGAAATATATAAATCAATTTTAACTCCACAGATTACAAGTGCAAATGATGGAGAAGATAAAATAAAGCAAAGTATACATAATTTGCCAACTGATGATGGTACAAATAATTATATGTATAGCTGGGGTATTTTAAAAGATAGTATTGGTAGCGAAGCATTTCAAGGTGTAGCTAATAGAATGCAATTAAAGTTTTATGAAATGTACTCTGCAACTGCAACTGGTATTCCAATAGTACAAAATGCCTCATTAGTAACAAAGGATATGAATGTTATGTGGGGAAGAGGAGAAGAGCAAGAGGGTGTAATAGTAGATTTTGAGGGTTACAAACTTACTGGTGCTGGTAAACAATTACTAACATCTAATTATAAAACACCTAACAACAAAATTGATATTGGAATTAAGGAATATCACACAATGGCAATGCTAAATAGATGTGATATAAATGCTAGTGCATTTCCATATAAAATTTTAGTGTTCTTTTATGATTTAAACAACAACTTATTAAATAGTTTAAGTATAAGAAATCAAGCATCTTCTGGTGGTGCTTACTATGGTACTGCATCACAAGGAATAGATGAAAGTTTCTTTTTATTTTTTGGTTCTGGAATACCAAACTTTGAAGCATTAGATATGAGTAATACTAATTATACTGGAACTAAACCAGTAAATGGACAAATAAGTGGGATAGATATTGCAAGGTACGATATAGTTGTAACAAGTGTTTCTAACACTTTTGTAAGCAGAATTTATAGTTTTAATATTGTTACTTATTGTCCAAAGTATGACCAAACTAGATTAGCTTATATGAATAGATTTGGTGGTTGGGAATACATTACACTAAACAAAGAACGAAACGATGAGTTAACTGTTAAGAAACAATACTTAACAAAATCAACAATATCACAAGTTGGTGCTACTACAAATTTTACAACTGGTGGCAATGTTGCTTATCCTCTTTCGGTAGCAAAGCAAGGGCAAATGGCTTTAAGTGTGGAAGCTGATACATCTTTTGTGGTTTTTACAGATGAACTTCAAGAGGACTATCAAGTTAAGCAAATAGAAGATATGATGCTTTCCCCTCAAATACACCTTATAGATGATTTTGGCAATGCTAAAGCACTTATATTACAAACCAGTAATATGAAATTAAAAAGACTAAAAAATAGAGGTTTATATCAATACGAATTAAAGTTTAGCTTTGCAATACCTAAATACTCTAAAACATTCTAAATGGCTACACAGTTAAGATTAATTGGACAAACGGCTAAGAACCAAGCACCAAAGATTTTGTATATAGATTTGTCAGATGACCAACCTATAACTGCTAATTTCCAATTTAAAGATGTACAAGACTTTTCGACTAACAAAGGTAATTTCACTTATTCTTTTAGAATACCAAGCACACCAAATAACAATCAAGTATTTAATCAATACTATTCAGTTACACAAATAGGTAATTTTAATGTTACTGCAAAGCTCGAAGCTACGATACTAAAAAACAATATAGATGTGTTTAGTGGTTTTTTGCAATTAACTAATGTAATATGTTCGCAAGGAGAGATATATAGCTATGAATGTGTAGTGTTCTCATCTGTATCTAATATAGGGCAAGTGTTAGAATCTAAACTAATGTCAGATTTAGATTGGAGTGCATATAACCACGAGCAAAGTGCTACTATTATCTATGAATCAATGAATAGAGATGTTACACCATTACTCAATGGGGATATAGTATATTCATTGTGGGATTATGGACTAAATTGGACTGGCTCTAATAATGGTGCATCTGTACAAAACCCAGCTAACCCAATAGATTTAAGAACTTGCCGACCACAAATAAGAGCAAAAGCCGTACTTAATACTATATTTGAACAATCTGGTTTTAATCTTATATCTACTATTTTTGATACTGGTGGAAGATTGGCTGATTTATATGTAGAATTAAATTGTGGTGGTGTAAATGTAAAAACTACATTAGATGAACAATTTTATAACACAAATGTATCTTTACTTAATTCAACTGTTTTATTATTCTCTGATACTAATGAGTATAAAACTATTGTATTTGATAGTGATTCTAATGACTTATTAAATTCAAATGCAAGTGGAAATTACAATACATCAACTGGTGTTTATGATGCTTCTAGTAATCAACTTTGGAGTCAACAATTTATAAGATTACATACTGGAATTACAACTGCGAATATGGTTGGTGCTACAATACAATTAGTATTCTTTGATGTTACTGATAACATTGCAGTAATGGAAGATGAGCCAATAACAATTACCACAGATGGTAGTTTTAATTTAGTCGTAGAAGCAATTACAATTACATTAAATTTATCACATACTTTTGAAGCAAGATTTTTAGTAACAAATATATCCAATCCATCAAATGCTTTTCTAAATGTAATTAATCAATCGGTTGGTACTGCCTTACCATCTTTCTTATCAATAGAGCCAAATAATGGTATAAACTTTGACACTCCAAGTCAACCTACAATAACACCATTTACTCCTACAAATCCAATAGTAAATGTAGGGAAAAACTGGACAAAGATTAAAGCAATAGACTTTTTAACTTCATTAGCTAAAAAGTTTAATTTAGTAATTATACCAGATAAAAATGTTGCTTCTACTATTTATATATACACATACGATGAATGGATTGATGCTGGAATTTCTAAAGATTGGACAGAGAAAGTAGATAGGAGTAAAGACATTCAATACAAACCTACTGCCGAATTACAAGCTAAAGTAGTTACATTTTCAGACAAGAAAAGTGATGATGCTTATAACTCACTATTTTTTAATAGTCAAGACAGAGTATATGGAACACAATTAGTAGATAACACAAGTAATGATTTTGGTAAAGAGAAGTTAGAAGTAAAGACAGAATTTACTCCTACAATAACTACAAATCCAGATGGAATACCAAACGCATATGTTAGGTGTTATAAAGATGACTTTACCAATCCAGCTTCTTTAAGATTAGCTTTTTATAATGGTGTAACCTCTGCCGTAAACTTTAGTATTTATGGTACAGACAATCCATTAAATCCATCAGCTACAATAGCTATGACGGCTACATCAAGACTGACTAATTACTCTGGGAGTTTAACTAATTCACAAGCAGTTTCAACTTACTCTTTAAGTTTTATGCCAGAAGTTAATATCTGGGCAACACAACCAACTCCTTTAAATGGTGTTTATAGAGAATACTATTATAGATTTTTCAGAGAAACATACTCGCAAGATTCAAGATTAGTTACGGCTACATTGTTCTTAACAACATCTGATATACAGAATTTAGAACTTAATAATATAATATTTTTAGATAATACATACTACCGAATAAACAACATTAAAAATTATTCTTTAGTAGGAGATGCTTCTTGTCAAGTAGAATTAATTAAAATAGAACAGACTTTTTTACAAGAGTCTACATCTGGTTTAGAATGTAATTTAGATGTAGGAACTATATCATTAAGTGGACAAGTAAATTTCTTTGTAAATGGTACAACAACCCCAGCTACGGCAACAGAAACTTGTTGTAATGTAAATAATTATACTTGGAATCCAACAACAAATACTTGTAGAATGATTGTTTCTACTGGATTTGAGCCATACGAAATACCAGAAACGGAAACCATAAAAATACCCTCATTAGTATATGGTGGTAATAATGTAAATGATGATGGTAATGTTGTAGTAGGTACTGGCAATGTAACTACTGGTGGAACAATTATAATAGGAGACCATAACAACATTGCAATAGGTAGTTTAGATGCAACTATAAAAGGAGATTTAAATACAATAGATAGTGGAGTAGAGCAAGTAGGTATATCTGGTAGTAATAACGAAGTAATACCTTATAAATTTGATGCACTATTTAGAAGTAATTTATTTCCAATAAGGCAAAAGATAATTAACACAAATTTAGAGGGAGATTATGGTAGACCACTTTGTACTGGCGACAATTTTATATCTACTGGTGCTGACAAATTGTATAATGCAATAGGTAGAGGTGGTGCTGGGCATTTCGTTAAGCAATTCACTTCTAATGGCAAACAAGAATTTGTAGTAGGAATTAATGGAAGATATGAATTAGGAAGTGGTGTAAATGAAATAACTAATAGAGGAAATAATGCCTTTAGAATGGACTATCCATCTTCTATTTATGTAGAAATTAAAGTATTTGGACAAGAAAGAGGTACAATACAAAACAGAAGTCAAGAATTTTCTTATCGTAGATATACTGGAATTATACAACACACAAGTAATTCGCCATCACCTCTTGTAAATGTTAAACAAGAAAGTGGAGATACAAACGAATCTACTATTTTTGCACCTTATAATTTTAATGTTGTTCCACAATATTCTATTAGAGTTGATAATGGAACTGCAAACGATGGTATGTTTAATTTTCAAGTAGACACAAATGCAACAAACTTAGGAATAGTAGATTTTACTATTGAATTTAATTACACATTAGTAGGTTTGCAAAATATGTCCAGAACTTCTGGTGTTCCTATATTTAGCCCAACATCAATTAATGGTTGTCTATTGTGGTGTGATGCATCAAACTATTCTTCTATTACATTTGCTGGTTCAAGCACAACTGATGTACAAGTATGGAATGATTTGTCTGGTAATAACCATCATATGGTAAATATGGTTTCAAATAATTATCCTTTATACCAAGAAGATAGTTCTACTCTTATGCCTTATATGTCCTTTAATGGAAGCAATAAAGCATTTACAAATAATGACTCTTCACTATATAATTGTAATCAATCTGACAACACTATTTTTGTGGTGTTTGAAGCAGACGATACTGCAACTACACTTGAGGGTAAATTTATAGCTGGTTCTTGTAGATTTGATAGACAGAAACAAGGTATTAATATTAGTGCAACTGGCACATCTGGTGGTGGTACAAATGCAACTGCTTATACAAACGATAATGCTAACCTATCAGCTTTTCTGAACACTATCCCAGTAACACAAAGACAAGTTGTTCACGGAACAAGAAAGGTTACTATACAACAAGTAACAGACCAAAACGGAAATACTAATAGTAATACATCAGCACAAAATCAAACAGTAGACCATTACAATATAGGTGGTGCAACATATAGAGGTAACCTAAAAGGCTTTTTAAATGGTAAGGTGTATGAGGTTATACAATATGATAGCTGGTTAGACGACTCTGAGGTAAGCCAAGTTATGAATTATTTAACTACAAAATGGACAACATAAATATCACATTAAGAAAGCAAAAAAGAAAACGGATAGCTAATATAGGTAAAATAGACCTTAAAGTTATAAATGACTATTGGCTAGGTTCTATGCAAATAACACCACAATCAATAGAGCTTTTACCTAATAAATTATATTTAGGAAATAAATGTTTAGATTGGTTTGACAAGATAAAACTATATCACGACAATAAAATGAAGGAATTTAATAGACTATTCAAATGGCAGAAAAAGTAGTTATAGATGTAGATTTTAAAACTAATGCTAAAGAAACAACTACTGAGTTAGATGATTTAAAAGCAGAGTTAGAGGGAATCAAAGAAGAACTTGCTGGAGTAAAAGAACAAGAGAAAGCGACTACAAGTGCATTAGGCAAACTTTCTAAAGGCTTTAAAGGTCTTGGTTTAGGAATGAAAGCATTAGGTGTTGGTCTTATAATAGAAGCATTTAATTTCCTTAAAGAGATTTTAATGCAGAATCAAACTGTTATGGATGGTATCTCTATTGCAACAGAAACTCTTAGTGTGGTGTTTAATCAAGTTACCTCAGTTGTTACAGATGTGTTTGAAGCAGTAAGTAAATCATCAGAGGGATTTGAGGGCTTACAAAAAGTAATAGGTGGGTTAATGACTATTGCTATTACACCTCTAAAACTTGCTTTTTTTGGAATTACACTAGCAGTACAAGAAGGGCAATTAGCTTGGGAAAATTCATTCTTTGGTGATGGAGACCCAGAAACGATTGCTCAATTAAATAAAAAGATAGGCGAAACAAAAGAAAACTTAACAGAGGTTATTGATGATGTTGTTGTAGCTGGAGAACAGATTGCAGAAAATATAGGCGAAGCAGTTACAGAGATAGGCAATGTAGTTACAATAGCAACTGAGGTAGCCACAGAGGGCATTAAAAAAATATCTGTTACACAAGCACTAGAAACTGGTAAGGCAGTAGCACTTGCTAAAAAGAATGCAGAACTCTTAGAAGTACTTAGAGCCAAAGAGCAATTACAAAGTCAATTAAATGCTGAGATACAAAGACAAATTAGAGATGATGTAGATAAGTCTTTTGCAGACAGAATAAAAGCTAATGAGGAATTAGGTGCTATTTTAGATAAACAACTAGAAAAGGAAAAAGCTGGTGCTGATGAAAAAGTAAGGATTGCTAAACTTGTAGCTGATACAAATAAAGATAGTGTAGAATTTCAAGTAGCATATCAACAAGCATTATTAGAGCAAATAGATATAGACGAAAGAATAGCTGGGCAAAGGTCAGAGCAATTAACTAATCAAACTGCATTAATTAATGAGCAAAAAGATGCAGTAAATCAACTTGCTTTAATAGGCAAAACAGAGAGAGAGTTAGAATTAGAACAAGCAGAACAAAACTTTGAAGCACAAAAGGTATTAGCTATTAAAGCTGGGCAAGATACGGTTGCAATAACTGAAGAATACGAATCACAAATAGGTGCTATAAATAAGAAATATGCTGACATTAAATTAGCTGAAATGTCTGAAACCATAGGTCAAGCTGGTGCTTTATTTGATGAGGGAACTTCAGCTTCAAAAGTTGCTGGGATAGCACAAGCTACAATATCAACATATCAAGCAATGGCTGGTGCGTTAGCAGAGCCACCTTTTACAATGAAAAACTTTGTAACGGCTGGGATAGCTTTGGCAACTGGTTTAAAATCAGTTAAAGCTATAATGTCAGTTAAGACTAAAAAAGCAGTTAGTGGTACAAGCCCACAACAAATAAGTACATCTGGAGATGCTGGTGGTGGTGGAAGAGATGATTCTGTTAGTGCTTTAGGAAATTTACCATCGGTGGAAGAGCAATTTAACCAAGACTTTCAACAAGCTGAAAATACACCAATACAAGCATTTGTTGTAGAGCAACAAGTAACAGATTCACAACAAATCAATTCGATGATTCAACAAAAAGCTACACTTTAAAAACCTAAATTATGACTAAAATAGTAGAATTAATTATTTCAGAAGAAACACAAGAGAATGAGGATGGTGTATTTGCTATCTCATTAGTAGAACAACCAGCAATAGAAGAAAATTGGGTGGCTCTTAAAAAGGAACATAAAGAAGCCTTACAATGTGCTAAAGTAGATGAAGATAAACGCTTATTAATTGCACCAGCCTTAATACCTAACAAACAGATATTTAGGTTAGATGAAAGAGGGCAAGATTATTATGTTTATTTCTCTAAAGATACTATAAAACAAGCATCAGAATTGTTCCTAAAAAGAAGCAATCAATCTAATGCAACCTTAGAGCATAAATTAGAATTAGACGATATATTTGTTGTAGAGTCTTGGATAAAAGAAAGTGCCGTTGATAAGTCAGCTAAGTATGGATTTTCAGATTTGCCAAATGGTACTTGGTTTGTAACTATGAAAGTAGAAAATGATGCAGTTTGGTCTAAAGTAAAAGAGGGAGAAATAAAAGGCTTTAGCATAGAGGGTTATTTCACGGATAAGATTAATAAATTTAACAAAAAAGACGATTACGAATTTGAGGTAAGAGAAAATTCTGAGTGTCCAGATGGATTTGAACATAAGATGCCAGATGGTTCTTATATGTGTGGTAAAACTATGAATTATACAGAAGAAGAAACAATCTTAGAAACAGAATTAATAAATAAAATAAAACAAATTTTAACCAGCGAAAGCTAATTACTGAATTTTAATCTTTTAACTTATGAAAACTAAATCTAAAACTATGTCAAAACTTGACCAAATCAGAACTTTGTTAGGTGTCGCTAAGAAGCCAACAACTTTCGCTGAAACTAAATTAGTCGATGGGACAGTTATAGGAACAGATGCCGAAAAATTCGAAGATGGTGTTCTTGTTTTTATTACTGGAGAAGATGGCGAAAAAATGCCGTTACCATCTGGAGATTATGAGCTACAAGATGGCTCAATGATTAATGTTGTAGATGGCGAAATGCGTTCTCGTAAAGAACCAAAAGGTGCCGATGAAACAATGGAAACGGAAGATACAGAGGATAAGGTTGTGAAAGCTGGAGAAGGCAAACACAAAGATAAAGACGACAAAAAAATGTCTTCTGAAATCGACTTATCTGCTTATGCTCTTAGAACTGAGATTACTGAATCATTTGAATTAATGATGAGTAAGATTGAAGAAATTGAAGCTAAGCTATCAGAATTTAATTCTGTAAAAGAAGAGTTATCTGATATTAAAAAATTGAGTGCTGAAAAACCATTTAAACATAATATGTCTGCAAGAAATATTGTAGATAATAAAATGGCAACGGCTCAATTAACTTCTAAAGAAAGAGTTTACCAAATTTTCAACGCTAAAAAACACAA
>CERZ01008125.1_pt1 | contig 25641 bp, 29 predicted proteins | sample 531151 | NCBI WGS metagenome assembly CERZ01 (sample SAMEA2621448, study PRJEB7988) | marine metagenome | biome: marine biome (ENVO:00000447); feature: deep chlorophyll maximum layer (ENVO:xxxxxxxx); material: "saline water (ENVO:00002010), including plankton (ENVO:xxxxxxxx)" | depth 40 m | reverse complement strand
TAACTAATAATTTTAGATGGTTTTTTGATATTTATGACTATACATGGGAAGAAGTCATAGATGCTACTAGAAGATATGTAAATGAATATGCACAGAAAGACTATATGTATATGCAGACTAGTCAGTATTTTATATCTAAAGAAGATAAAGCAAAAGTTAAACAATCACAACTGGCAGATTATTGTGACATGATTAGAGACGGAGTACAAGAAGAAGATAATAATCACTTTAGTGAAAATGTAATATGAATAAAAATGATAAAGCCTGGAATGGTCAACACACATCCTTTCAAGAAGCACTCAGATATATGCTTGATAGACAATCAGGCAAAGAAAAATCCATACAAACACCTTGGCATAAGTTCAATGATGCTGTAACAGATGGATTGGAATGGAATACACTAACAGTAATTGGAGGCAGGCCTGGTAGTGGTAAGACATTAATTAAAGATCAAATAATTAGAGAAGCATTTGTACTAAATCCTGAAGAAAACTTTCGTGTATTAGAATTTCAATTTGAGATGGTAGGTAGAACCTCAGCTATTAGGGAGTTCAGTTCATTAACTGGTCAAACATATAAAGAATTGTGTAGTGCAGGTCATGTCTTAGATGATGATACATTTAATAGATGTCATATGTATGCTAAAGATAGGATAAAATTTCCTGTTGATATTATTAGTACACCAATGACTGTAAATCAGATGCGTGAGCAAATAGATTTATACATGAAAGAGCACAAGAATCAAAAGACTATTATTACATTAGATCATACCATCCTTGTAAAGAGAGCACCTTATCAGAACAACAGGTTAGATATGTTATTTGAATTAGGTGAGTTTTTTACTCAAGTTAAACGTCAGTATCCTATAATGTTTATAGCTTTATCACAACTCAATAGAAATATTGATAACCCTGAGAGAGCAGTAGATGGTAAGTATGGAAACTATGTACTTGAGTCAGACATATTTGGTTCAGATGCAATGCTACAACATGCTGATACTTTGATAGGATTAAATAGGCCAGCCAAACAGAAGATTAGATTTTATGGACCTGATAGATATATAATAGAAGATGAAAAGACATTAGTCTTACATTTTCTTAAAGCAAGGAATGGTGATGCACGTATGTCATTCTTTAAAGCAGCATTTGAAAGAATGGAAATATTAGAGATGGATACTCCACCTCAAGCACCAAGAAGACAAGTTTAAATAAATTAAAATGGCAAACATAACACCCGTAGAAAGGAAAAAAAAAGTAGCGGAATTGTATGTTGAACATAAACCTTATCTTGATAGGGAAAAAATTCAACATCCTCTGTTTATACCAAAGATGGCATACAGGCCAACAGGTAAAGATGATTTATACATATCATTTTTTCCTAGTGAGTTACAAAAATCAGAAGATATATACACAGAATTTGTAAGCATAGCTTATGACTCTGAAGATCCTAAAAGAACATTGTATTACTTAAAGCACAACCCACATTGGTCAGAAGAATATGAACTGATCACATCTAACAGTGGCTTTGAAAGATATATAGTTCCAGTAAGTGAACTAAAAGTTTTGAATGATGTTAATTCAAGACAACCAGTACAGGATACTAAGCTTAAACAGGACATGAAAATACTAACAACTAAAGAAGTAGTATTAAAAGATCCTGAAAAAGATAGAGATATAGTAGATGTGCTCAAAGGAATAGAAAAAGCATTACTAAGTATTAATCAAAAACTAAAATAGAATGGCACAAAATGCAAAAGAATACTTACACTCAGATGAGTTAAGTGAATGGGATATAGTATTTGACCCAGGAGGAAAACAAGAATACACAGAAGAACAACTGATCCGCTTTGCAGAAATGTGGGCAGAGAAGATTTTTAATAAAAGCTTTTTAAAAGCACTAAAACAATAAGTATGGCACAAAGCGTATTAGTCATAGCAGACTCAGGGACAGGAAAGTCCACAGCAGTTAGGACATTAGATCCTAAAGAAACATTTATAATTAACATTGCAAACAAACCATTACCTTTTAAGGGCTGGACAAAGAATTATACTTTAATATCTAAAGATAATCCCAAAGGTAATATGACTGCAGCTTCATCCGCTCCAGGTATTATTAAAGCAATGCAACATGTAAATGATAAGATGTTACATATTAAAACTTTAATCGTTGATGACTGGCAGTATATGTCTAGCTTTGAATATTTTGATAGAGCTAATGAAAAAGGTTATGATAAGTTTACTCAGATTGCAGCCAACCTAGCACAAGTTGCTAAGATGCCTAAAGATATGAGAGAAGACTTAACAATATTTTTTATGACACATTCAGAAGATACAGTAGATGGTAACGGACATAGAAAAGTTAAAGCAAAAACTATTGGTAAGATGATAGATAATGTATTAACTTTGGAAGGTCTATTTTCTACAGTATTATTTGGTAGAATAAAGAAAACTGAAGATGGTCTAGAGTATGGCTTTGACACAGTAAATAATGGAGAGAACACATGTAAATCTCCAATGGGAATGTTTGAAGATTCCTTTATAGATAATGATCTACAGTTAGTTAAAGACTGTATAGCAGAGTATGAAAAATAATATTAATTAAAAATCAAGAAGAAAATGTTTAACACAAAAGACATGCAAGTAGGTTCCGGTAAAGTAAGACCGTTAATGGGACCAGGAAATGAAGTAGTAAGGGTTAATTCAATTACATTTGACAAGACACCATATGATGCTGAGGCATTTAACATAAACCTCCACATGGAAACTAAACCAATCGGTGGAGATTTTGAAGGGTTCTTCATGGACAAAGATAATGAGTCTAAGGGAAGATACCAAGGACAAATAGGCAGGGTAAGAATGACACCCTTCCCATATAAGTCTACAACTTTGGCAAGTGGTAGAGAAATTGATAGAGATCAAGAAATACTCAAGTCAATGATATTCTTAAGTGAAGTAATGAATAAGAGAGCCGAGCTAGATGCAATTGAAGCAGCAACAATAGAAGCTTTTGTAGATAGTTGTAGTAAAATATTTTCAGGTACATACTTTAATGTATGCTTAGGGTCCCGTGAATGGGAGAACAAAGAAGGTTATACTAACAATGATTTGTATTTACCTAAGCTATCTAAAGCAGGCATACCTGCTGAAGCATTAGATGCTGAAAATTCTAGGTTAATTGTGTTTGATTCTAATGATCATGTACGTAAGCTTGTTAAGAAAGAACCGGTTGCATCAAGCAATGGTTCATTCCAAGCTAAAGCTACTGGTACTGTAGGGTCAGACTTTGATCTTTAATATTAATGGGGGATGGGCAACTGTCCCCCAATAATTTACTATTATGTTTACCACAAAAGGATTTGCTGATAATAAAAATGATGTGAATAGTGGATGGGTGTTTGAAAATTATTTATCCTTACCTGAAAAGTTATGTGGACAAGATCTAAAGATCAAATCTATATTCAATCCAGGTGAGAAAACTCCAAGCATGTGTATCTATTTATGTCCATATAAAAATGAATATAAGTTTAAAGATTTCTCTACAGGAAAGCAAGGAAGTAAAGTAGACTTAGTACAAGTATTGTTTGAGCTAAGTTTTTCACAAGCTCTGTTTAGAATAATAGAAGATTATAATAAGTGGGTTATGGATGGTGGTATATTTGATTACAAAGAATTTATACCTGCTCCTAAATATAAGTTAGACTTTGTAATGCAGCAAGGCTGGTCTAATGCTGATGCTGATTACTGGTTACAATTTAATATAGACTCATCAATCTTATCACACTATGGAGTATCATCTCTTGAATACTTTACTATGGTAAAAGATCACGGAGATAGAATAGAAAAGATAAAGATAACTAAAGATAACATGTATGGTTACTTTAATAAAGGTGGAGAATGTTATAAGATATATCAACCCTTAAGCAGTAAGAATAAGTTTACTAAAGTTCATGAAAGTTTACAAGGTCTTGAGCAACTTACATATGAAAAGGATTATCTTATCATTGTCTCATCTCTTAAGGATGGTATGTGTATAAGATCATTTGATTTTAACCTAGAGTTTATTGCACCACACAGTGAAAATACAATGCTCAAGCCACATATAATACATAATCTTAAATCAAAATATAAAAAAGTGTTATGTTTGTTTGACAATGATGAGGCTGGACATAAAGCAATGGAAGCGTATGAAAAGGTATACAATATACCTGGTATATATATTAAGTCTGAGAAAGATATATCAGATGCTGTTAAAAAATACGGTGCTGATGCTGTTAAGCCTAAGTTATTTAAACTAATAAAAGAAAAGATATGAAATGGTTTATCCCTGGTAATGTACCTAGCTCAAAGAACAGTCGTCAATGGACAGGTAAATACTTTATAGTAAGTAAGACAGTTGCTAAGTATAGAAATGCTACAAAAGAATTATTTACTAAGCTAGCACCACAGTTTAGGGATATAGCAGAACAATATGAATTACCTCTTCATGTAACATTTAAATTTATTAGAGGAAGTAAGCATAAGTTTGATTACTTAAACCCATGTCAGACTACACAAGATGACATGGTAAAATATGAATGGCTAGTAGATGATAACTGTTTATATATAATACCACACTTTGACCCGTATGAATATGATAAAGATAATCCAGGTGTATGGATTGAAATTAATAAAGAACTTAATTATAAAAAGGAATGAAAGAAGAAATAGATGTACACGTATATGATAAGCTGATAGAAATAATGAGATCCTCCAACCCGGAGGATTTTCTTTTAGGTATGAAAATGTATGAGACTTTTAAAACTTCAATGATGATAGATATTCTTATGTTAAAGTCTTTTAGTGGAGACAAAAGAACAAAGCTATCTGCATTATTAAACATTAAGAGTTGGGATATACCAACCTTAAAATATATAACTGAACATTGGGTACCAGAGCTTGACACAACGTCAACTGAAATTAAAATATTTAAAAGAATAGAAGATGAATACAACAACTATTAATATACAGCAGGTAGTAGATCAAGTATCTAAAGCCTCCAAGACACTTATGTTTTCAGAACCTTTCTATGGTTTATTCTTGATAGGAATGAATAAGAAATATAGGTATGATATACCTACAGCAGGTGTAAGTAAACAAGGTATGGGTGTACAACTTGCAATTAACCCAGAATTTTTTGATAGCCTACCAGTAAAACATAAACAAGGATTGTTAAAGCATGAGTTACTACACGTAGCATTTGGTCATTTAATTTTAAGAGATAGTTTTGATGATCATAAACTATTTAATGTAGCTGCTGATATAGAAATCAATCAGTATATATCCAATGATTACTTACCAGATGGAGGTTTAACACTAGAAACTTTTCCTGAACTTAACCTTCCAATAAAAGCTGGTACTAAAATATACTATGGTCTTTTGCAGCAAGCTAAGAAAGATGGTACTTCTCCTAGCTTAGACAACTTGCTTAATGATATGAACGGTGAGTCAGAGTATTGTCATAAAACATGGGATGAGTTTGATGAACTATCAGAAGCTGATAAGAAACTTATACAAAAACAAATTGAGCACCAGCTTAAAGAGACAGCTGATATAACTACTAAGAGGCAGGGCACTATACCCGGGGAGTTAGCAGAGATAATAGAAAGATTAAATACTATTGAACCACCAGTTACTAACTGGAAAGCATACTTAAAAAGATTTATTGGCAATTCATCTATCTCTTATACAAAAAAGCTAAGGCGTAAATATAATAAGAGATACACTGGTAACCCTGGTCTCAAGATTAAGTTTAAGAATCATGTGTGTGTTGGTGTAGATACATCTGGTTCAGTATCAACTAGTGAGCTTAAGGAATTTATGAATGAGTTAGGGCATATGCACAAGACTGGTCATCAAATTACTGTAGTACAATGTGATACAAATATAGTCAGTATAGAAAAGTATAATCCAAAACAAGACTGGAATATAAAAGGAAGAGGAGGTACTAACTTCCAACCAGTAATAGATCATTACAATGAAAAAGGAGTTTATACAGCTCTAATATATTTAACAGATGGTGAAGCTTATCCACCAGATAACTGTCCAAGCAATACATTATGGGTACATAGCACACGCTGTGATATCAATGAAGACTTACCCGGTCTAAAAATTCAAATTAATAATTAAAAAAAGAAAGAAAAAATGGCACAAGTAAATTTAAACATTGATGAGCTAGAAGGATTTGTAAATCATATCATACAAAACAATAGATTTTTACAGAAGGATGGTAAGAAACCAGTAGCAGTAGAAGTAGTAGGTGAATCTGGTATTGGTAAAACTACTAGTATAATGGACATGGCTAAGGCTCATGATCTTGATTTTGTTAAGTTAAACTTAGCACAGATAGAAGAGTTAGGTGACCTAGTAGGTTTTCCTGTACGTCAATTTCAAATGTATAAAGAAAAAGAAGTTAAATCAATTAACAAAGACATCAACTACACACGAGGACAAGCCTCTGATGACCTGTTAAAGTTATCAAATCAATCAACTACTACTAAAAAGATTGGTCAATGGGTTGATGAGCTAGCAGTTAGTGACTATCTAAAGACTGGTTGGAAGATGGCAGGTAAGAATAGAATGTCTTACTGTGCACCTGAATGGATTGCTGATAAAAAGAAGGGTGGTATACTTTTATTAGATGATTGGAATCGTGCTGACACAAGATTCATACAAGCATGTATGGAATTAGTTGACCGTCAAACATATATATCATGGACACTACCAGAAGACTGGCATATTATATTGACAGCTAACCCTGACAATGGTGACTATATGGTAAACAGTGTGGATTCAGCACAGAAAACAAGATACATTACTGCTAACTTAAAGTTTGATATAGATGTATGGGCACGTTGGGCAGAAGGTTCAGGCATAGATAACAGATGTATTAACTTTCTGTTGATGCACCCTGAGCTAGTAACTCAAGAGACTAATGCAAGATCCATATCTACATTCTTTAATTCTATATCTAGTATAGAAAAGTTTGAAGATGATTTACCTTTGTTACAAATGATTGGTGAAGGTTCTGTTGGAGAAGAGTTTGCATCTATGTTTACAATCTTTATTAATAATAAGTTAGATAAGTTAGTAACACCAAAAGATTTGCTGACACATGATAACGAAGCATATATCTTAGGTGAGCTAGGATCTTGTATAGGTAAAGAAGATACATACCGTGCAGATATTGCATCAGCTTTAGCAACAAGGCTTGCAAACTATTCTGTAGTGTATTCTAAAAATAACACAGTTAATCAGAAGATTACTAATAGACTAACAGCATTATGTACAAAAGATTATTTTAGTAATGATCTTAAGTATCTAATTGTTAGAACAATCTTTAATGGTAATAAGCAGAAGTTTAATAAGTTTATGATGAATCCGGAAATAATTAAAATGACATTAAAATAATGAGTAAAAAAATACACATCCCTGTTAACACTATGGGTAGTATTGTAACTAAACTTGGTATCACTAGCACAGACATCGTAGGGATGTTTGATGCTAATGATGGCAGGTCAATGAGTACAGTATTATGTAGTGAAGATGGGTCAAAATATAATGAGTTAAGTGAACTAATTACTGGTGACACAGAGTTATTAGTTCATACATATAAAGATAAAAAAGCTTATGTTATACCTGGTAGTAGCATATCAATGGACAAATTAAAATTAAATTGTAAGGAACATAGTATAAAAATTACTAGTGATATAGACTCAGCAGATTTTTTTATATCAAATGCACACTGTTGTGAGACACAGGACAGCAATGTAAGTAAACAAGCATTAATGTTTTATATTAATAATGGTTATGCTTCATTAGACTTTAACAATACAAATATTCATAATGGTAATGAATTAATGATAGATAATTCAGTTGAGCATGTGCTATGGGATTCAACAGTAGCATACAACAGAGGCTTTGGAATGCATTCTGTTGATACTGATTCTCTCCCTTATGATACATATGTATACACAGGCTTAGCTTTACAGATACTTGATAAAATTAATGATGGCTATTCAGTTATACAAGGTTCACGTTTGTTAGATGAATCATCTAATCAAGTTACACTTACTAAAGATTTATTAGATACAATTTTATCTATGAACAAAAGTTATGATGATAGATTACTGTTATCTAAACTTTTACCTACCGTACGTACTGATGTTAATCTACATTATGTATGGGAACTAGGACAAAATTTAAGTTCATATGACCTTAATGTTAATAGAGATAAGGATATGAAGTATTGGTGGTATAATAAATTTGAGAATAATAAATTTAATAGCATGTCACCAGAAGAATTTATACTAGAATACCATGAGTCTGAAGTATTAACTAAAGAAGCGTTTAAGTATATGGAACCTAAAGTAAGAACAGACATACAAATATATAACAGAGAACTTTACTCATTTAAAGTGCAAATAAAACCAGAATACTCAAAATATTATGAATCAAATAAAAGAAAGGAAAGTATACTCAATACATGATTGGGCAAATTGTACTACAGATAAACATATATTTAGTCGTCCCGTACATATAGGATATGTTACTGAAGATATGCTAACGGCTAGTGATAATAAGTCTAATTCAACTGAAGTAATAAGAAAGATAATTAAAAATGTAGCATCAGTAGATACGTTAGATAATGTTAGTACTATACATAGATTACCTAATATATCTTTGTCAAGAGATAAAGTTAAAATATGGTGTGATGCTAATAAAGCTAAGGTTGTTAGAGATAAAGATACTGCAGATATTATAATCTATTCTGAAAACACAGTAGAGAAAACACTTGTAACTAGTTGGTATCAAAACTTTTCATTGCTTGAAGAGTTTATACCAGAGATAGTTAACTTACATCAGACACTTAAATTTTCAAATGAATCAAATGCAACTGAAATGCTTAGCTGGTTAAATGATTTAGAAGATGATTGTATTATTTCTACAGGTTCACAATACCGGGGATGGTATGGATCTCATAAAGCTAAGTTTGAAGATACCTATAATGATTGGTGGCAAGCAGCAAAATCATCACAGAAACTTGGCTCATTGAAGAATCTTTATTCTCACATTGATGTTAAAAAATGGGATGTGTTTAAATGTCTAATGAAAGACAACTGTATGTTAGATTCAAAAGCTAATGAACTTATGTCAGCTGATTCAGTAGTGTTTGATGATGAGATATTCATGAACATTAAGAATATGATAAAGGGTGGTAACAAAGAAGATATAATACTAGCTATGACAACAATAGCCAATTGTAATATAGATAAGTCCAAAACTTATTTAGCAATGTTATTCTTTCATTACAATGATAATTATTTTAAACCTAGTAGTTTTTATAACTCTGTATTATTCAAGTCAGTTAGAACAGTCTTTCAAAAATATTCTGACTTAACATATGCAAGGTCACAAGCTAACCCATACAGTAGACTTGCACATTACTTAATTCAAGACAATGCTTTAACTAATGCTGCAGAGCGACACATTTTAGATATGGTGTTTGATACAGTTGTGACAAGAGCTACAGGAATAGGAGAAAGTATTTTTAATATTGACAGGTCAGCACTAACATTAAATAAATAAAATTATGACACAGAAAGAACAAGAGTTTCAAGACATATATAACAATAACGGATTTAAGTTTTCTTATTCTAGTTTGAATAGGTTAAACTTTTCTCCAAAACTATTCTATAAAGACTATGTCCTAAAGGATAAAGAGATAAGAACAGACAAGCATTTAATTGAAGGTAAGTTATTACATTTATTATTACTACAGCCTCAGCAATTTGACAAACACTTTATACTTATGCCGTCTAAGCTTCCATCAGATACCCTGCGTAAAGTGTTAAAAAATATTACTCTCTACACGGACAGCACAGAGCTATCAATGGTTGAAGATAAAATAATTTTAGATTCTTTAAAAGAGGTAGGATTATACCAATCACTTAAAGATGAAGACAAACGTGTAGCTAAGGTACGTACAACTGAATGTGAAGACTACTATGCATTCTCACACAACAAAGGCTTAGATGTTATAGACGCATCTATGTTTCAAAAGTGTAAGGACAATGTAGAGATAGTTAAAGCTAACAAAAGTATAATTGAATTACTAAACCCTGTAGTAACAGACTTTGAACTAGATGATGTAGAAACTTATAGTGAGAAATATCTTGAGTGTGAAATGGATAAGTTTAAGTTTGGTATGAAAGGTTATGTAGATAAATATATTGTAGACCATAAGCAAAAGGTAATCACTATCATTGACCTCAAGACTTCAGGGAAATCCCTGGTGTCCTTCCCAGAAACAGTAGAATTTTATAATTACTGGCTTCAAGCAGCTATTTATTCATTACTGGTAATGAGAAATGTTGATGAAAAAGCTAAGAATTACAAAATTAATTTTAACTTTATAGTAATAGATACCTACAGTCAAGTGTATAACTTTGAAGTTAGGCAAGATACATTAGAAATGTGGGTAGAAAACATGTGGACCAAGTTGGGGGCAGCTAGGTTCCATTTAGAGGCGATGAAGTTTGATCTCCCTTATGATTTTCTAATTAATAAAGTAATGCTATAATGTATAAAAAGTATTTTCAAAAAAGCAAAGTCTTTCTCTATCCCCTATTAGGGATTAAAAAGGGAAATGACTTTGTACCGGTTGAGACATTCTTAAGTTGGAATGGTCAGTATGATGTAAAGAAGAAGTTATTCTTTTGTTTATATGATCAAAAAGAAACTGATGAATGGCACAAATTTGAAAATTTATACTTACTCCAAAACTCACTGTTTCATGATTATGTATTATTAGATAAAAACTTACACCTATATATATTTGATCTTAAGAAATATTCTTCTGATTATAATAATCTATGTAAAGGTGATTACTCAGAGTTTGCAGATAAAACAAAAACAGAAATAATAAATTTCTTTGGAGAGAAGGGTTCACTAGCTCAGTATATGGAAGAGTATTTATATCCTGAATTTTATCATGATCAATATGCAGAAGATTTAAATGTAAATTTAGATATAATGCTAGATGTGTGGGAGTTATGTGACAAACCAGATTTCATAAAAGAAGAATTAACTTATAAAAAACCTGATCAAAAGAAAGTTTTTAAAAATAAATTAATATCTTTGTACATGAAATCAAAAACTATATTATGAGTACTAAAAACAACCACGGAGGGAACATGCTGATTACAACATCAAATTGGGGACCCTACAAAACATTTAAACTTATGCCTCTTACTAAGGAGTGTCCTTATGTAGAAGCTATATATGACCCAAGTAGTAAAATACTTGCTGTTATCTCTAAAACCGTTAAGAATGCCTACCACATGGTACCAAAGCTTGATGACAACGGAGATCAAGTCACATTAAAAATTGGTAAAAGAGCATCAGGTAAAGACATTAAAGAACAAAGAGTTCTTATGGATACCCATGCTGAATACTACCTTACTGATTTAGCTGAAATGAAATCATTTATAGAAATATTTGCTGTTAACACAGAGTATGACTATAATGTGCTCATTGATTCAGATGTTCAACCAATGAAAAAACCATTGTCATCTGAAAAAGCAACCAATCTAAACATAGTTTAGGTTTCATATTTAAAAGTCCAAGATTAGGAGCTTAGTGCTCCTTTTTTTGGCTCATACAAATCATAATTAAAAAATTAAAAAATGCCAAAGAATATAACATTTGATATAGAATCAAGAGATGCATTAAAGAGAGGAGTAGATGCTTTAGCTAATGCTGTAAAGGTAACACTGGGACCTAAAGGTAGAAACGTAGTAATTGACAACCAATATGGTAGTCCACATGTTACAAAAGACGGTGTGACAGTAGCAAGAGAAATTGTACTTGAAGATACAATAGAAAATATGGGAGCACAAATGGTAAAACAAGTAGCTTCCAACACAAATGAATTAGCTGGTGACGGTACTACAACTGCTACAGTATTAGCACAAGCTATAATAACTGAAGGTCTTAAGAATGTTGCTGCAGGGGCCAATCCTATGGACATAAAGCGTGGTATAGATAAAGCTGTATCAGAAATAATAAAAAACATTAAGACCATGTCAAAACCGGTTAATGATTCTTATGAGCAGATAGAACAGATAGCAACTATATCAGCAAACAATGATGAAGTTATAGGTAAACTTATTGCTGAGGCTATGAAAGCTGTTAAGTCTGATGGTGTAATAACTGTTGAAGAAGCAAAGGGAACTGAAACTCATGTTGAAGTTGTAGAAGGTATGCAATTTGATAGAGGATACCTATCTCCTTATTTTGTAACTGATTCAAACAAAATGGAAGTTGTACTAGACAATCCATTAATTGTAATGTGTGATGGGCGTATAAGTACAATGAAGCAATTGATGCCTATACTTGAGAAAGCAGCAACAGGTAGTCAACCATTAATGATTATTGCAGATGAGATTGAGGGAGAAGCATTAGGAACTTTAGTTATGAATAAAATGAGAGGTGCTCTTAAAGTATGTGCTGTTAAAGCGCCAATGTTTGGTGAAAGAAGAAAAGAACAGCTAGAAGACATTGCTATATTAACAGGCGGTGTTGTTATATCTCAAGAAAAAGGTCTTCATATTGAAGAAGCTACTGTAGAGTTACTTGGAAAATGTGAAAAAATTGTTGTTAGTAAAGATAGTACTACTATAGTTAATGGTGCTGGTAGCAAAGAACTAATTCAACAAAGAATAGATCAAACTAAAGCATTAATAGAAGAGACTGATTCACCATTAGTTAAGGCAAAAGTGCAACAACGTTTAGCTAAAATAGCTGGTGGTGTTGCAGTATTATATGTTGGCGCTCCTACTGAAGTTGAAATGAAAGAAAAGAAAGACAGAGTTGATGATGCCTTAGCTGCTACTAAAGCTGCAGTTGAAGAAGGTATTGTTCCTGGTGGTGGTGTTGCTATTATAAGATCAGCTAATCATACTATAATTGGTGATAACCCTGATGAGCAAACTGGTATCAATATTATTACTAGAGCAGTGCAAGAACCTTTAAGACAAATAGTTCAGAATGCTGGTCTAGAGGGTAGCGTTGTTATTTCTGAAGTAATCAAAGGAAAAGATGATTATGGTTTTAATGCAAAAACAGAAAGTTATAAAAATCTATATGAAGACGGTGTTATAGATCCTGCTAAAGTTGTTAGAGTTGGTTTAGAAAATGCTGCATCAGTGGCTGGTATGATGTTAACTACTGAATGTGTTATATCTAACATACCAGTAGAACAACCTGTAGGAGGAGTACCAATGGGTCAAATGCCCGGAATGATGTAATCTCATGAAATAGGGGGTAGACGAACGGCACATTGCCACCCAACATTAACAGGGTGTTTAAGAGCATCCAGTTTTTAATTAAATTTTATATCTACCCCTTCATTTCTAATTAAAATAAAAATTATGATAACAGTACATTACCTAGGTATGTTCCTAACAGGAATAATAATGCTTTGCATTATGTATACAATTATTGAAACATTAATAGAAGGAATTAAAAAAAAACATTATGGAAAAATATATAAGAGACTTTATAAAAGACATAAAGAAAGAAGCATTAGACAAAAAGAACAATGGCCCTATAATAAAAACAGCTGATCAATTGTGGAAATACAGTGGTGAGATAGAAAAAACAAATCCTCATCTTGCATTATACAATGAGTATTACTCTAAAGCTAACGAAAGAAAGTGAACCATTGGGTAATGGATTATGAAACACTTTGCAATTTTTTTTGTGGAGTATTTAAACATTATAAAACAGAAGAAACCAAAACATTTGTAATTCATAAGAGCAGAGATGACAGAGAACAATTCTTAGCTTTCTTAAATCAAAACATACGTGACAGAGAATACCACATATCTTTTAATGGTATAGGATTTGATGCACAAATAAGCCATTGGTTTTTGGATAATAAAAAAACTATTCTTAATGCTAGCATAGATGAGTTAGTTAACTTAATCTATAATGAGGCACAGGAGACTATACAGAGATCTAACAACAGGGAGTTCTCTAAGTACCCTGAGTGGAAGATGACTATACCACAGATAGATGTATTTAAACTTAACCACTGGGATAACATGGCCAAAAGGTCAAGCCTTAAGTGGATTGAGTATACAATGGATTGGGAAAACATACTTGATATGCCAATCAATCATGATCAAGAAATACATTCAAGTAAAGATGTGAATATGATTATAGACTATTGTATTAATGATGTATTAGCAACACAAGAAATATACAATAGATCTAAGTCTCTTATCAAACTAAGAATGGGGCTATCTAAAGAGTATAACATTAATTTGTTTAATGCATCTGAACCTCGTATTAGTAAAGAGTTGTTTGGATTCTACTTAAGTAAAGAGTTAGACATACCTAAGTATGAACTTAAAAAGATGAGAACGTTTAGGCGTGTAATTAAATTAGAAAATATTATACTCCCTTACATATCTTTTAAGACACCAGAGTTTCAATTGTTATTAGATAGATTTAGAAGTGTAGAACTAGATCCTCTTAACATAAAGGGCGCTTTTAAATACAGTGTTAAATATAAAGGACTAAAGACTGATTTTGGTTTAGGTGGTGTGCATGGGGCCAATGTACCAGGGATATATGAACCAAAGGAAGGAGAGATTATAATGTCATCAGATGTTACTTCTTTTTATCCTAACCTTGCTATTAAAAACCAATGGTCTCCTGCTCATTTACCTAAGCAGCAGTTTTCTGAGCTATATGAATGGTTCTTTGAAGAAAGAAAGAAGATTCCTAAATCTGATCCAATGAACTATGTATATAAGATTATTCTTAATAGTACCTATGGTTTATCTAATGATAAGAACTCTTTTCTATATGACCCGGAATTTACAATGCGTATTACAATCAATGGTCAATTGACACTGATGATGTTATATGAAATGATAATGGAGGCTATACCTGAAGCAAGAGGAATCATGCAGAATACTGATGGTATAGAGACTATTATTCCTGAGTCAGCAAAAGAAAAGTATCTTGAGATATGCAAACAGTGGGAAAAGCTAACTGATTTAAATTTAGAACATGATGAGTATCAACGTCTTATCTTTGGAGATGTCAATAATTATATTGGTATTTTTAAATTTGTTGAGACAGACATAACTAAGTGGAGAGAAACAAAAGAAAAAAACCCACATTATTTATTTAAAATATCTAAGGATAAATTTTTGTATGCTCCTGTTAAATGCAAGGGTCGTTTTGAGTTTAGTAATTTAGCTCTTCACAAAAACAAATCTAAATTAGTAATACCAAAAGGTATCTATGAATACTTTGTAAATGATATATTACCTGAAGAATATTTAAAAAGCAATACTAATATTCTTGATTATTGTATAGGTAGCAAAACAAATAGTGGATGGCAAGTTAGAGCTGATTATTTAAAAGATGGTAACCCAGTCTCTGATAATCAACAAAAGATTAACAGATACTATGTAAGTAACAGCGGCAGTAAATTAGTTAAAGTAAATAAAAATGATGGGCGTATAATTCAATTAGAAGCTGGCCCATGGATGACTACAATGTTTAACAATATGAAGTTAAAATCTGAGTGGGATAAATACAACATTAACTACAAATACTACCAACAAGCAATAGAAAAAGAAATCAATAATATTCTTGGTTTTAACACTAATCAACTTAATTTATTTGACTAAATTTGAAAAATTATGGGACACAAAAAAGCAAAACAAACTAGTAAAGCATTCCTAGAGAATGCAAGCTTACCAACACATGGTAAGACGTATACTGTGGTATCACACAAAGAAGTGATGGACCACACATCAAAGTTATTAGCACAGAATAACTTGAAAATTATTAATCAATCCTTTAGATCAAGCCACAATGCAAGAGTGGCGCAAGGCATTTATCATCTATCAGGGTCCGGTGTTAAGACGGACCAGGATTTAGGTATGATGTTTGCCTGGACTAATTCATATGACAAGAGTACAAGGTTCCAGTGTGGTATTGGAGCTAACGTTCTTGTTTGCTCTAACGGTATAATACAAGGAGACTTAGCAAACTATGGTAGAAAACATACAGGTACTGCTAATGCTGACATTGCTCTATCAATATCTAGTCAAATATCTAAGGCTAAGCACAACTTTGATTTATTGATTGATGATAAGGACAAATTTAAAAGTGTTGAGTTATCTATTAAAAAGCAATCTGAACTTTTAGGTAGGTTATTTGTTGAAGAAAAACTATTAGATACACAACAGATGTCTATAGTTAAATCTGAGATAGAAGAACCAACCTATAACTATGGTGTTGATCCTGACACAGCATGGATGTTCTATAATCATGTAACGCATGCATTTAAACAAACACATCCTAGGACCTGGATGACCAATCAATCTAAGTTTCATAAGTTTATGAGCTCTGAGTTATTAAGCAACTTGCAAATTCAGTACAGAGATACCACTCCTGACCCTGATGATATAGAGCCTGTTGAGGAAATATTAAATGATGACGTAGGTCCTAATGTGTTTTCATTATGACAGAACATAACAAATACTATTGGGATATAGAAAGAAACAAAGGTGTTAGAATGTCTAAACCTGAAGGTTATGATTTTGATACTAAATATGATATACCAAAAACATGGAAGGTTCCACCTAACGCTGATTTTGCTTGGCATTTAGATAAAGTAACTGAGAAGATTACTAATCTATTAAAAGGAAAGAATGCTGCTTATGGTAACAGTGCACTAAACCCAACTAATATATTTAGTAAACTAGATGCTGTTGATTCACTGTGCTGTAGATTAGATGATAAAATAGCTAGAATAAAAAACAAAGGTATTACAGATGAAACTGAAGATACCGTAGATGATTTAATTGGATACTTACTACTGCTTAAGATGGCAATAGAAAGAAAACAATAAGATTTATTTGTGTTTGTAAAGAAAGCTGTTAAGACCAGGATGTCTTCTGGTATGAAGTTAAGATGCAGTAAAATGTTAATTGGGTGCTTTCTGCGGTAACACTTGAGTTTACTAACCCGCTCATATCCTTAAATCTTATTCAAGACTGACTGATGGAAAGACATCTGCCCATAGGGTAATCACAAATTAAAACAATAGATATGAAATGAGTTCAATTGCTGCAATAGTTATGGTTGTTACTTATTGGTTGTTGTTCTACCTATTTAAAAAAAGCAATGATTAAAATACAAAAAACAAAAACATTAATAACAAAACAAAATAACAATAGTTCTGATTGCATTGCACCTAATGTAATATACGGTTGCTTTGGCGGCTGTGTCAAGACTTATTGCTATATGTCAAGATACAATGGTAAAAGAGTTTATGTAAATTCAAACGTAAATGAAGTGTTTAACTCTGTTGTTGAATGGGAAAAGACTTATGATAAAGTTCCTAATCAACAAGATCCTATATATACAATGGTAGATGTTGCTTGTAATTCAGATTTAGTTCTGATGCAAAGAAAAATGTCTGAGCCTTTAATGAAATACTTAAAAAGATATGATGATCATCCACAACTTAATAGTACTATGGCTACTAAATACCCCGGGTTGTTAAAACTAGATGTAAATCATTTTAACAAACCACCAAGGGTCCGTGTAAGTCTCATGCCTCAGAAATATTCTGACATACTAGAGCCTAAGATGCAAAAGATAGAGAGCCGTATCGCTGATGTAAATAGGCTTAAAGAATTAGGCTGGGAAGTTCATATCAATTACTCACCTGTTATATTTTATCCTGGTTGGTCTAAGGAGTACAATGCATTGTTTAAACGTGTTAAAGAAATAGCAGGTGAAAATAAGTGTGAAGTTATTGCATTAACAAATCATGTTAATCAAATGATAAGAGCTAGTGATGAAGCTAGAGATATAATGAAATATTCAGATGAAGCTAAAAATTCATCAGGAGTTATGCGTTATCCTATAGCAAAGAAACACAAGCTTATCTCTATGTTTAAAGACATATATGCTGAATACTTTAGTTTAGAAACAATAAGATATATATTTTAATGGAAAAAGAAGACATACAACTATTAACAAAAAAAGGATACTGGCCTTGTTGTAGGCCTATAAATGGTAAATGGGAAATGATAATGTACAAAAAAACAAAAACCGGATGGGTAAAGAATAAAACAAGAGTCTTTAACTATCCGGTTAGTGCATATAATTGGGCACTCAATTACTTAGAAGAAAGAATATAACTATGCTGACCTAGACCAGTATCCGTATTCTAATTGTGCAGTAATTGCTGAACCTTTAAATTGTATTTTAGCTAAAGCTTTTAGAGGAAGGAATGAAAACTCACCTTTCTTTAAATTAATACCTGGAGACTGTGTAACTGTAGCTGAACCTGCATCACACGTAGCTGTTGCTAAAGTCTGAAGTTCTATTGTCTCAACACCAGAAGAAGAATTTAATATATACAAATACGTATCTGCTGTATTTGCTGTACCATTTAAATCTGCTATTGAAGTTGCAAATGCTGTAGTTAATTTAAGTGTTCCTACTTGAACACTTGGAGAAGCTACTGTTAGAGCAGCTGATTTTGCTATACTTAAAACGTCACTAGTAGTCCCAGTTCCGGTTATAGTTAAGCCTGAAGTAATTGTTGCCATTTTTTTTATTTTATGTTGTTATTATTTTGCTTTCTTTCTGTTCTTAGGGTAGTTTCTTTTACTACCTTTTTTTCTACTCTTTTCCTTTACTCCCCGGTTCTTAGATGCAGACATTACTACTGTCTTCTTAGAACGGGGTCCATTAGGATGATGCAAATCTTTTCCATCACCTTTACGTACTGATCCAACTTTAAGAGCTTTTTTACGTGCTTTATTCCTAGCTGCCCTGTCTTTTTTTGCTTTAGGGGAAGATTGGAATTTAGCATATTCTTTCTTGTAATTTCTTTTAGCAGTCATACGTATACTATAATATACAAAAGTTATTTATTTTTTACAACTTTTTGCGTGTGAACCATCACAGTTTCCATCTTTGTCTTTTGTTTTACCACATGCACATTTTTTCATTATTTTTTTGTTTTTTCTAGTGAACGTCCTCCAAAGTAGGCACCTATCACTGTTATTAATACTAGTTGTAATAAACTTTTCCATTCATCATCAACATCAAATGCTATAGTTCCTGCGTCAATAAAGACCATAAGAACAGTAGATACTACTAAAAATATTAAAACCATAGGTCTAACATTTTTACTTAACCATGAGTCAGACTTCATATCTGCATCCCAACGTGAAGAAATTTCTTTCTCCATGTTAGTTTCATAACTGGCAATTAATTCTTTTACTTTTAGTTCAGCAGCAAGTTTCTCTTCCTTAGATGTATGAAGGTTATCAATAACACCACCTACACCCTGAATAAGATCTTTTGCTCCTCCACTAAATATTGTTCCAAGTATGCTCATCTTATACTTGTCCTCCACATCCGCAACCTCTCATATTTTTCTTTACTTTAGGAGCTCTAGTTAGTTTAGTTAATAAACTAGCTGAGCCACCCATGCTATAAGAAGGCATTTTTTTTGAAGTTGATCCACCTGTTGCCTTTACTTTCTGAGGATACGGTCCACCATAAGCATAGTAACTAGATTTGCTTGCTTTTTTTGTCATTTTTTATTTTTTAATACAACATTTATCTTTACACCATCCTAAACATATGTTTCCAAAGGATAGCTTACATAATAAGGTACAAATTTTTTCTTTCATTTTATTACTTTTTAGCAAATTTTTCAATTCCAGCAATTCCAAAGCAACCTAACACAACAAGAGTAAATGAATCGTATACAAACTCGTTGATAATTAAGTCCTTGCCAACCCAGCCGGTTATTAGGTCAGCACACATAATTAAACACATAATGACAAAAGCTATAAAGCCTACTATAGTTTTTTCATTCCAGTTATTATTATCTTTAAATATTTCCATAATCATTTTTTTTAGTCAATCACTATCACCTCTTATCTTCTTATAATTACATCCAAGTAGCCCGTTGCAATACCTTCACTAGCGCTAACCCAAACGCATAATATTGGTTCGTCCTCACTGTTAGAAGCAATCTTTATTTTATCTATATAAAAATCAGAAATACTATATGTCGTACCTGATGGTATCTCTACCTTATAATTAATAAAAGTCATATTACCTACAGCCGGAAACTCAGTTGTTTCATTAGGAGTAAAAGCGTTTCTTCTAAACACTCCTATATGAATCACTAAATCAACAGTAGTAATATTACAAAAAGTAGCATGAGAAAACTTAGCAGAATCTTGTTGCAAAGTTTCATCTGCAAGTTTTCCTATACCATCTGCTGGTATCCATTTATTTCTATCAACTACTCTTGTACCAAAACCGTATACTGCATTATTAGTAACTGCCATATTAGAAAGGTAATGGTAAAGTTTCTTCTACCGGGTTTTGTAATAAATTAATACTAGCTAACAAGCCTGCGTCAAGCTCAGCTTTTGTTGGGTCAGTCATATCATTTAACCAACTTTCTACTTTTACTTGAGTTAAGTCTGAATACTTTACAAAATCAGCTGGGTCAGGGTTTGTTAAAGGTAAAGCTCCATACACATCAGTGTAATATCCTGTTACTGGTAATACTGTTGGGTCATAATCAGCAGTTTGAACTGATCTTCTCCAGTGTACCATGTTAACTACATTTTCTAATTCTGTTCCATCTACTGTTTCTTTTATTACACAGTCAAGTGAACTTACAATCCATTTATACGTTAATGCCATTTTCTTTTTTTTTTAAATTATTATTTATTTGTTATTACTAAGTTAGTTAATTTTATGGACACTTAGTCTACATCCATTAATTTCTGTTGTTACACCTGATAATACTGTTGTTCTTGCTTCTATCCAAAACCTTGCTCTTATATAAGAATTGACAGCCATACTTTGAATAAAGGAAGCATTAGCACTATTTTTTTCTGAAACACCGTATGTTCCTCCAGCACCAGTACCTCTATTATAATTATAAACTCTAGTTCCTGGTATTACTGTCCAAGACTCACCACCTGTTGAATACTCTAATTCAGCGCCAGACATAGTTCTATTTGCAGTTCCACTTACTTTAGATGCAAAATTAAAACTAACTTGATATAGTCCAGCAGTACTAACGCTTAATCCTGTAGAATTAACAGAAACACCACTTGCAGTTATCTGTGCTGTGTTAAATACTATTTGAACTCTGGTTCCTATATTTCCTCCTGCATTAGTAGTTTGTGTACTATTTGGGGTAAAGGATCCATATACAGATGATCCTGCTGCAGCTCCTGATACAGCAGTAGTAACATAGGCTGTTGTTGCAACTTTTGTAGTATTATCTGAACTACCCTGTGTAACCGCAGTTGTAGTACTATTTATAGTTCCTCTTAATTCACCATTTATTGTAGCACCTGTTATTGCACCAGTACCAGTAATAGTATTACCTCCCATAGTAATATTACCAGTCATTGTACCACCTCCTTTTGGTAGTGCATTTGTAGCTAAAACACCATCAGCAGCTACATCTCTACCATCAATTGTTGAGTTTGTAGTTAAAGGTCCAGTCATTGCACCACCAGTTTTAGCTAAAGATCTACTAATGCCAGTAGCATTGGCTGCAATATTAGTATTATTAGTGGCAATATTAGTAGTATTTGTATTTACTTCAGTTTGTGTAGGTCTGCCAGCTATAAGTCCATCTATATATCCTTTAGAAGCAGCGTGAGTAGAAGCTGTTGGTGTAGCTGGGATTGTTACTTGACTAGTAAATTGTCCAGTTCCTGCAACATGAAGTTTTGCAGTTGGTGTTGCTATTCCAATACCAACTTTATTATTAGTGCCAGTACTACCTGGATTTACTCCAAGTAATATGTCTGAACCACTTGAAGAACCATTAAATATTCTTAAATCATTTCCTGCATGATTAAAATCCCAATAATTTGAATTGTCAGCTCTTCCTATTCTAAGTGAATTTATATTACCATCTGGTGAAATGCTTTCAAGTTTTGCAACTGGATTAGTTGAGCCAATACCAACTTTTCCATCATCTGTTATAGTCATTCTAGTAGTATCAGCAGTATAAAATGATAAATCAGAACTTGCTTGTGTACCTATTTTTAATATTCCACTATTCCAATTTATATTTGCAATAGTACTGTTAGCATAAATCTGAAAAGAATGGGAAACAGATTGTCTTGAATGAAAACCAAACATATAATTATAAAAACCATTGTTTAACCTTAGTAATGGTTTAGAAGGAGCCCATGTTCCACTATTAACAACAAAATGTGCATCTGCTGCTGATGTTTGTCCTAACAGTAATTCACCTGCTGCAGCTAATCTCATTTTTTCAGCGCCTGCATTAAAAAATCTTACACTACCAGTGCCAGAATTAGCAATTATAGTATCCTGACCACTTGCGTTGAATTGAGAATAAACTGAACCCTCTTGGGACAATATTTTACCTATAACATGAAGCTTTTCAGTAGGACTTACTGTACCTATACCAACATTATGCCCTGCAATTCTCATTGCTTCATCTAGTGTACCATTAGCATCACCTGTGGCATTAGTATGAAAAGCCAAATATGTTTGTGTTATACTACTAGGATTAGTATAACTGCTTTTTAAAAATGCTGTACCATATGAATTAGCAAATCCTAATTCAGATACAGAAGTAGCACTTGCACCTGCTTTTATAGTTACACCAGCAGGTTTTAATGTCCCACTTAAACTTATATTACCTACTACTTGTAAAGCTTCTGATGGTGAGACTGTTCCTATACCAATATTTCCATTAGCTTTTACAGTTAATCTTGTTGTTTGAGTAGTAGTTCCAGCTGCTGTTCTTAGTTTTATTTCTCCATTATTTCCAGAAAAAATATTTGTAGAAAATGGTCCTCCATCATATTGCAACATATTAAAACCATAGTAATCACCTCCACTGTCCCCGTATAAATGAAATGCTTTTCCTGTGTTGGCACCAAAATCTAATTTTACAGCCGGTGTAGTAGTCCCAATCCCAACGTTTCCGTTAGCTAGAATACGCATTTTTTCAGAGGCATTAGCCTTAAAAGCCATATAATTATCAGTATGACCATAAATAATTGCACCTTGACTATAACTATTAGTATCAGAAAATTGTAAATTTGAAAACCCAGCATTACCTCCTAAAATTTGAATCGCTGCTGTAGAGCTAGCTGCTGTTGAATCAGTAACAAGTAAATCAGTATCTCCGTGAGCTGTTGCACTACCAGATTTTCTAATTATTGCCTTACCAAATACCTCAAGTTTCTCACTTGGAGTTGTTGTTCCAATACCAACTTTATCATGATTAATGTTTAAAACATTACTAGCGTCATAATTTGAAAAAGATGTTATAGTATGATAAGGATTGCCACTTCCTATAACTTTCATTGTTTGAATACCATTTGTAGAATATGTAGCTGAAGGTCTAAAATATAAGCTAGCAGTTAAACCAGATGATTCTATTAACGCATCACCATATACGCTTAATGTTCTAGCAGGAGCTGTCGTTCCAATACCAACATTTCCAACTGTGTTAATTGTCAATCTGTCTGCTGGTCCAGATAAATCTCTAATAATAAAATTTCCAGTACTTCCAATGTTCTGTCTCCAACTTCTTACTCCGGTTCTTGTTAATCTAAGCATTGAATCAGATGTTGATTCAATCATCAATTTATTATCTGGTGCTGCTGTTCCAATTCCTACGTTTCCACTAGATGCTATTCTTAATCTCTCAGCTCCATTTGTGTTGAACATCATAGAATCATCACCATGATAATAAGTTATCTGACCTCTATATGTATCAGCTCCAGCACCATCTCCAAATAAAACATATCCATATCCAGTTGTTGATGTTAATATATTTATACCATTTTGACTATCAGTAAAATTACCTACTTGAATTTTTGTTCCAGAATAACCTCCAGAGGTATTACCAACTAAAAGTTGGCCACCACTGTGTATTCTCATTTTTTCAGAGCCACCAGATTGAAATAACATAATACCAGTATTTCTAGCATTAAGTGTTAAAGAACTACTACTTGTTGTAATAGTTCCATGTATTGCTGAACCAGATTTTATATCTATAGCTGCATCCATTCCAAGAGTACCAGTTAAAATACCACCACCTAATGGTAAATATGGACCGCCTATTACTGTAGAAGCACTTACCCATGTTGGTGAAGCATCACCATTTGATTTTAATATTTGACCGCTACTACCATATGCGCTTGCAGTAGGACCAAAAGAAATTCCTCCAGTATTCCTGATTTGCATAGCTCTTTGTAAGTATGGGGTTCTACTTTGCTGACCTGTGTAGAAAGCTAAACCATTATGCGCTCCATTAGATATATCTGCAATTGATTTAATACTTCCAGAAATACCACCAGTTACTGAAGCATCATTAGCTCCAAAATTTATTTCACTATGAACTTGATCTGCAGCAGTTATAGTTGTTAACCCTCCTTCAATTTCAAAAGTAGCAGTTGCATTCTCTTTATTTATATGCAATAATGAACCAGGGTTTTGAGTCCCTATACCAACATTACCAGTACCTAAAACAGTCATTCTAGCATTATACTCCGTGCCATCATAACCACCAAGTTTAACTCCACTGAAATCAGATATTACAATAGAACTACCAATCCTTGTCATTTTTGGAGCACCCCAATTTCCATCTCCTCCAGTTGTTCCAAACTTAAAACTACTAAAATTGTTTACCATTGAAATATCACCTGAAACCATTAATTTATTGTTAGGATTTGTTAACCCAATACCAACGTTGCCGTTTGCTAATATTCTAAGTTTTTCACTTCCTCCTAATTCAATTTTTAAATCATTATTAGCAAGTTTTATATTTGCTGTTGTTGTTGAGTTATCATATTTTAAAGAAGCTTCGTTAGTAGTAGAATCTATAAGTATAGCAGCAGCTCCAGCAGCAACTTCTAGTTTTTCACTAGGACTATTCGTCCCAATACCAAAGTTACCGTTTGCAAGAATTGTTGCTTTCTCGCTGCCATTTGTAGCAAAAGCCATAGGCGTATTTTCATAATTCCAAAGAAAAGCGTGTGAATTATTCATTCCTACTCTAAAACCATCACCAGCTGCTGTGCCACTTGTTGCTGTTTGTATCAGTATACCAACATTATCATCTGCATCGTATATATTTAAGTTATCTATAGGATTAGTAGTCCCAATACCCAGATTTCCAACTAAGTTCGTAGTGCCACTAACAGTTAAGTTTTTATGCACTCTAAAAGCAGTAGGTGACCAACTAGTAATCATAGCTGAATTATTCATATCTCTTAGATATAAATTAGAATCCCCAGTATTACCATATAAAAGATAATTTACTAAACCTCCATTAAGAGCAACACCATATCCAGTTGTTAAACTACCACTAAAATTACCAGTTGTTCCATTTAATGAGCCGGTTAATGTTCCACCTGTTAATGGCAGCACTTTACTCATAAAAGCAATTTCATTCCATGCTCCAAAACTATTACCATTTCTATTTCTGTGCCAAAGTTTATTATTAGAAGTCATG
>CERZ01013230.1_pt1 | contig 27012 bp, 43 predicted proteins | sample 531151 | NCBI WGS metagenome assembly CERZ01 (sample SAMEA2621448, study PRJEB7988) | marine metagenome | biome: marine biome (ENVO:00000447); feature: deep chlorophyll maximum layer (ENVO:xxxxxxxx); material: "saline water (ENVO:00002010), including plankton (ENVO:xxxxxxxx)" | depth 40 m | reverse complement strand
CCCCCCCCCCACTACAAAGGAGAGAGACGATATGATTAGCAAAGAAGCACTTGAAATGGCAAGCATGGCAATCAATGCCAAGATTGTTGATCTTGACAAGAAGTACCCCCAAGGCACTTCAGGTTATGCGTTGCGCGAAAAATACCAAGTTGCGCTGTATGAGGTAAATACAGCGATTGGTAGCGCCAATGAAGGCTGACCTATTCTCAGAATCCCCCGCCTTTATACTATCCCACCATGCGGACCCAGAGGCGGCGGATGCATTCATAGCATGGCGCAAGCAGATCAAAAAGCCCCTGACGGTTAGAGCTGCCAAGATGCAAGCCAAGATCCTAGCGGCCATCAACGCCGCTGGGGGATGCGCTACAGAGGCGCTGGACATAGCACAGCTTCGCGGCTGGCAGGCGATTAAGGAGGATTGGTATTTCAATGACAAAAACGGGAACGGCGGTAGCAAAGCCGGAGCTGCAAAAGGATCAACTGCTGTACCTGATGAAGCCCGTAGCAGATCGCTTAGGGCAGCAGAAGGCTTTGGAAAACGCAGCACTTGTAGCTTTTGAGCTGGAGAAGATCGGCCCGCGCATGATTTTCGGATGGGCTATGATGGACCAGACGGATGATGGCAAGGCTATCAAGCAGGGCTGGGCAGATGATTGGGTTGACGTCCTGGGAGAGTTTCCCATTGCGGAGGTCAAGCGGGCAATCGGTGACTGCATCGCGGCTAATCCCAAGCAGGCACCCAATGAACACGCGGTTAAGGCTGCTATCAACGCACACCGCGCCAAGGCCATCCAGAAGGCACCTAAACCCACTCCCCAGCCAGAGCTAGTGAGCACAGACACCAGCGAAGAGGCAAGGGCAGAGCGGGCGGAGAGGGCAGCGCGGATAATGGAAGAGGTCATGGCCGGATATAGGGAGAAAGAGTGATGGCGTTTGAATGGAAAGACATGAGGAAATGGGGGTCACTTGTTGGACGCGAGGGGATGTCTCAGGCCGCGATTAAGGCTGTTGAGGAATTTGACGGTTCATATAAAGGGGCCATGGAGCTTGCTGGGCGCATGATGGCAATTGCTCAAGCCGCAAAATGTGACGATTATTGGTCTGAGAAAGTGGTCCGAGGGTACAGCCATCAATTGTGGCTAGCTCAGCATGAGGTCAGGGTTTCCGCCTCCCGGTCTAGTGTAGCAGAGACGGAGTAGAGAGAATGAAGTTGACAGATATGAATCGAGATGGGTGTTTTATTTCGGCGCAAGACCAGGCTAAGGCGCTTTGTGAGTGGTTCGACAGGCCAGCCCTGAACTACCAAGGACTTACAGTGATTATGAACACAATCAACCCATATAAGAGGGCATGGGCGCATGGTAGGAATGCAGATGCTTTAGTTCAAAAGCTTCTCAAGGCGGGTGTTATTGAGTACATTTCGGGGACTTGGCATTTGTCGGACTCTCATGCAGACAACATACATGATGAAGTCAAGAGCTGGACCCCCACCCCAACAACAAGCGAATAGCTGTTGACAGGTGGGCGGTGAAAATAATCTCAGAAATGTTGCATACCCCTGTTGACGCCATGAGCATTTGCACCTATTCTATATTTACAGCAAGGGACACAGCGTCCCACCAGATAGGAGACTGAGAAAATGACAATCATCGCGCAAATCATTGACACTGACAGCCTTGAGAATGGTGATTTTGTTGCCTTCAAACGTGGTGATAAGGAGTTTGCAGGAGTGTTCAGGGAATTCAATGACAATGGCGAGCTTGATGTTGAGGTAATTGCACTTGGCGGCATCGTTTCGGTTGCTCATGAGATTGTAACGGACATCCTCGCATGAGTGCAAAAGACTGGGCTGATCTGGATGATAACCGTATCGGCCCAATTTTAAAAGAGTTAGCCGAGGCTGTCGATAGTACAGATGACATCGAGACTCTTAGACGAGTTGGTAATCGTCTAAAGTTCATGTCTTCGTCGGTTCACTCACTTGCTGCGAAAAAGCGGAAAGAGGAAAGGGGGTACTGATGGCATTTAAGATGTTGGTTATCACAAGCACACTTCGAGCTGGACTTAGGAGCGATGGGGCGATTGTTGTAAATCACAAAGATTGGCGTGATGAGGATGGTGGCATTGTTGACGCAACAATATCGCAAAGCGATTGCATTGCTCTTGGAGAGTTTGTCTCTTCTGGGAAAATAAAAGACAGCAGGAAGCCAGAATGACACCCACAGAAATCAACCAGATCCGGCGCAAGCTGGGTCTGACTGTCAAGCAGCTAGGAAAGCTCCTGGACATCAACGACGAGTCCACCATGCGCCAGTACATGGCATCCCCAACGGCTAACCGCTACAGGACGCCAGCGGCCCGCATGGTACGGCTTCTCAGGGCATATGAGGCAGGCTATAGGCCAGACGATTGGCCCCAACAGTAAAGCGCATAAGGAGAGAGATAGATGGAGACATGGGCGGAGATCAAAAAGCGTCACGACCAAGAAAAGATTGATTTGGTTATGTCGTTTTCAGGCTTAAGCATGGCAGAGGTGGAGCGCCGGTTAGGTATGACGCAAAACACCCTGTACGTATTTCTTGCAGACAGGGGCCTTGAATGGCCAAGCAAGGGCGTCGGGAAAGTGGGCGCAAAGGAAGAGCGTCGCAGGCTCTCTATGCTAGAGGCTGGGATGAGCATTAATTACATTGCCAAGACTTTTGGTATTTCAGAGCGCGCCATTAAGAACTGGTTTCGTCGTCGGGGGTTGGTAGTATGACCCCAGAGCATGTGATCGAGACAATCCGCCAAGAGTGGGCAAAGACTAAGCGCGGTTGCGGTGTTCTTTCTAAGCCAATACCCCGCGAAGACTATAGCTTGATAGATATCAGCGTATTCGATCTGAGACCAACAGAAACGCAATCAGTAATTCAGGGCAGCAAGTCCCCTTTGATGGAGCCGCACAATGGCCAGTTATGAAAAACAAGGCGAAAGCGACGAATGGTACACCCCGGCCTATATCTTCAAGGCCTTAGGCACCCGGTTCGATTTGGACGTTGCCTGCCCGCCCGAAGGTCCGCGATATGTGCCGGCAGTCCGCTGGTTCACCAAGGATCAGGATGGCCTAAGCGAGGACTGGAGTGGGCTTGTCTGGATGAATCCGCCGTTCGGTCACCAGAACACGAAACGCCTTTGGCTGCGCAAGTTCTTTGAGCATGGAAACGGCATCGCCCTGCTACCGGATCGCACGTCGGCACCTTGGTGGCAGGAGTTTGCACCGCTAGCCGATGCAGTTTTATTCGTTTCACCCAAGGTCAAATTCGAGCGACCAGACGGCAGCATCGGAGAACAGCCCGGCACTGGCACCACCCTATTCGCCGCCGGGGCGGAGGGGGCCGCAGCATTGCTGCGCGCTTCTAGCCTTGGCCAGACATTCCACCCCGCGCGTCGCATCGCCGCATAATTCCAACTAACCCCCCTTTGATGGAGATCCCATGATTGAATTTTCAGAGACCAAAACAGGCGACAAGCTCCGCATCACCGGAATGGGCGCGCCAGGCTTTGCACAGCTGGGCGACACCGTAACCGTGAAATCCTGCAACGGCAAAAACCGCTGCGATGTTGTTCACGATGAGACGGGAGAAGAAGCCTATTTCGCCCTCACTTGTGGCGCACAACGCCTTGAACGCACTTAACCCAGAAGCCGCACCCCCTTTTTGATGGAGCCTAACATGCCCTACAAACCTGACGTTCTCATCTATCACGACAACTGCGACGATGGCTTTGCAGCCGCGTGGGCCATTCACAAGAAGTGGGGCGACACTGTGCAGTTCCTCCCCAGCAACTATGGCCGCCCCATGCCAACTTGGAAGGATGGCCGTGAAGTTCTGGTTGCAGACTTTTCATTCCCTCCTGAGCAGTGTGAAGAGTTGGCGAACCAAGGTTGCCGCGTCCTTATGCTGGACCATCACAAAACAGCAAAGGAGGCACTATCTGGCCTCCCTCAGGTCCAGAAACCGACCTACAAGAATGTCGGTCAAATGTTTGATCGCTTGACTGGCACATGGCGTGACGAAGTGCTTGTTGAGTTTGACATGGACCGGTCTGGCGCACGGATGGCATGGGATTTCGCTTTCCCAGGCGAGGAGACACCGGAGCTCATTCTTGCTGTAGAAGATCGCGACCTTTGGCGTTTCAATCGCCCAGACACAAAGCTGGTGAGCATGTATTTGCGCTCTTTGGACCGCAGCTTTGCCCAGTGGGATGCTGCAGCCGCTCTTTACGGTGAGAACCCCGACCAGTTCCTTTCCGAGGCAACTGCGATCAAGCGCTTCTACGATCAGCGCGTCAAGGCAATCTGCGACAGCGCGCGGCTACAAACCTTCCATGGCCATAGTGGTGTAGCTGTCACCTATGCCTGCCCATACGATTTCGTCTCAGACACATGCAACACCCTGTTGGCGATGCACCCCGACGCCCCCTTCGCAGTGGCCGTGATCCAAAACCAAGAGGGTATCACCTATTCGCTGCGCAGCACGGATGATCGGGTGGACGTGTCCGAGATTGCCAAAGCAAACGGCGGGGGCGGCCACCGGAATGCTGCTGGCTTCCGCGTTGCCGCCTGAATTCCAACTAACCCCGCCCCGGTTTGGGCAAGTACGGATAGGGAGAGAGACATGACATTTCGGGAAAAGATTGCAGACTGGATTAGCGGCGGCGCTTTGTCAGAGGCTAGACAAGAGGCCAAACATTTTGGGGATGAGGCTTATTCCGCATTAGGGGTGATTGAACGTAATCACGAAGCATACAAGAGCCTTAAGGCGGTAAAGGATGCCGAGTACCTTGGCCGACTTAATGCGATAGAGGCGCTCGTGAAAATCTCCGCAATGGAAACGCCAAGCGCAGCCCATGCAGCCAAGAAGATGGCCGCAGTAGCCAACAAGGCTCTTGGCAAGACAAATGATCCAGTGAGGTTGGCACCATGACCGACATTCTCAGCAAATGGGCCACCTACCGCAAGACCACCCATACGGACTACGAGGCAGACACTCTAGGCGATGAGATGGCAAAGGAGATTGAGCGGCTGCGCAAGGGAATTTCTGCAATCGAAGAAGAAGCGGAGGACTACTCACCACTAACTGGCCGTTCTATTTCATCTCCAATTTCCCGTTATTGCAATTATCTTCTGAAGCAATGACACCCCGAACAGCAAACATGATAGCATGTATACTGGTATGCATGAAGGAAAGAGACGATGACCAATAACAGAACAGGCACAGCTTGGTGGTGGATATTCAGGGCCGCTGCTGTGGCAATCATCCTGGCTATCGCAGTGCCTGCATTCGCATACGAGGTCGCTCGCAAAGACACGCGCGGCGGCTTCCTGGCAGACACGTTACGCCAGATCGCAGAGGCAGAACGCACCAACATCCAGGTAAGCATCACAGGGCGGCGCTGTGCGTCATCCTGCACGATGTGGCTGACGTATCGGAAAACATGCGTTGCGCGGCGGACGAAGTTCCAATTTCACTGCTACAGCGTCAACGGCACATGCTCGCCAAAGTGGAACACCTTCGCAGCGCAACGTCTGGCGTCTGTCAACCCGGCGCTTGGCGAATGGTTTCTGAAAGAGGTCGCAGGCAGCCAGCGGCTGCGGACTGTGACAGGTGAGACGTTTATCAACTTGGGTGCGAAGGAGTGTGAGTGATGGACAAGGCTAGAGAGACGATTGCACGGGTTTTGGGTGACAAGTTTCCAGACGGTGTGGCGATCCTCAGCGCTGACGATGTGGCGCAATTGTTTGACGCCGCCCTGCCCGCCATCATCGCGGATATGGTAGAGCCGCTGGAGTGGACAGATACAACATCAGGAACAAGCAGGTTTCCGGCGTGGAAATCAGGGGCGTATTTTATAGTGAATAGCCTCAATACAGGAAGGTTCATTATGGATAAACGCAAATTCAACTGCCTCAGTGATGCCATCGACGCCGCCAACGCCCACCGCCGAGCCACTACTCTTGCCGCGCTAGGCATGAAGGAGCAAGGGGAATGAGTGAAGCACCGAAAGTGATTTGGGCTCAAGAGAGCGCTTCAGGTTGGGATGAGCCAGTTGCCACTATCTACCAAGTGGACCACTTCCCCAAATTCCACCACGACGACACCGTGACCGCCCTGCAAGCCAAGGTGGCGCGGCTGGAGGCGGAGAACAAGCGGCTGCTTGATAACGCAAAAAAGGATGCGTGGCTTTGGTCATCATATCACCAATGGTGTGAAGATAACGAATGCGCTCCATCATCAGGGGAATTGCTGTTTTCGCACAAGAAATACAAGAAACGGATTGAAGAGTTGTCCGAGGCTGTAAAACGGCTTGACGACCAACTTTCACACTGCTTGGGGCCAAATACTGAAGCTGGCATCTTTGGCCGCAAAGCACTGGAGGAAACCAAATGACTGACACCAGCAAGGAAGCTGTGGAGGCGCTGATAGAATCCCGCTGGGCATATCGAGCACCTGATGCAGCTCCCGCTATCCTGTTGCGCGCCCTCATGGCCGAACGCGACGAACTGCAAGCACAATTGCAAGATCAGGCTCTAAGCCACCTTTCCGCGATGGGGCAGCTTACGGATCAGCTCAGCGCCCCCGCACATGCCGCAAAGGTGCTGTTGGGCGTGTTAAAGCCAATAACGGACGATGATGCACGGGGCAAGGCACATAGCCTGATCAGCTATCGGAATGGGTACTCTCTGGCGCTATCTGACCTCCGCGCCATTGCAGAACAGGAGGGCGAGTGAATGACAGAGATAGTTAGGACCGCCATAGGTCGGGCGTTGATAGGATTGGGGGTGCTTATCGTGCCAGACCAATATTGGGATGAGATGGTGAAAGCTATCAGGAAGGAAGCCGCCTGCATCGGGAAAGACCCATTGGACGTTGGTGCCGCCAAGTCACTTGTAAGACGAATACGCCGGAGGAAGGGATCGCCTATCTCTGCATACAGGTGCACCCACTGCAAAAGGTGGCACGTAGGAAGCGACAAGCTAACATGAGGCAACATGTCATACATTCTAAGCACAGGCACCAACTGGCAACATCTCATAGCATGGGTGATAGCAACCCTCACTTGAACAGACCCAACCGAGGTGTTATGATGTAACCCTATCAGTCGGCGGGATGCTGACGCAGTGACGGGATGTCGGATATGGCGCTAACGGGAAAGCGATTGCTGTTTGTTGATGAATTTATGATTGACATGAACGCGACGCAAGCAGCCAAGCGCGCAGGATACAGCGAAAAGACGGCCTACTCAATGGGCCATGAACTATTGAAAAAACCTGAAATTCAGGCTGCAATAGCAGAAGCTCGCGCCGAACGGTCGAAGCGAACGGAAATCACCCAGGACAAAGTTATTGCAGAGCTGGCAAAGATTGGCTTTGCAGACGTTCGCAAGGCTGTAGCGTGGGGGAGCACGCCAGTTGATGATGGCGAAGGCGGGCTGGTTTACCCGGTTGAGCTTATCCCGTCCAGCGAGATAGACGACGACACCGCAGCGGCTATCACAGAAGTCTCGCTCACAGCTCAGGGCGTAAAGGTCAAAATGGCTGACAAGCGCGCGGCACTGGAAACCCTTCTCAAGCATACGACACAGCAGGCTGGCACAGGCGATGAGGTGGCAAGCGCCCTTAGATCGATTGCCGACAAGTTGCCCGGATGAATATCCAAGTCAACAAAAACGCCACCCGATGGTATCCGCTGATTGATATACCTGAGCAGGTGCGCCTCAAAGATGAGGTTGTGCGGTTCAAGGTGGTTCCGGCAGGCAGGCGCTCTGGAAAGACAGAACGGGCCAAGCGGTACGTTGCCAAGCAGGCAATGAAGAACTCAGACGAGCTTTACTTCTGCGCCGCCCCGACGCGGGATCAGGTTAAGAAGATCTTTTGGGATGACATGAAGGCTTTCACCTTCTCTAGCACACACGCAAAGGCACCGTCTGAGAGTGATCTAAAGATATTCATGCCAAATGGGTCAGAGATCCACATGATTGGCCTGGACAAGCCCCAGCGGATCGAGGGCATACCGTGGACAGGTGGCGTGATAGATGAGATCGCTGATGTAAAGGGCGAGGCATGGGAGGCAAACATTCTCCCGGCGCTCAACACTGTTTCACCGCTTAGGCCAGACTACCGCGCGTGGTGCTGGCTTATCGGTGTTCCAGATGGTTTGAACCACTATTACGACATGTACAAATATGCGATGTCGGGGCAGGACCCGGACTGGGCCGCGTATCACTGGAAATCATCCGAGATCCTGCCAAAGGACGTAATCGACGCAGCCCAGCGGGCGATGAGCAAGCGACAGTTTCAGCAAGAGTTTGAGGCCAGCTTTGAGACCGCGACAGGCCGGATCTATGGCGACTATTCATCAGCAAACAACACCAGCGAAACCATCCAAGAGCATGAAGAAATCCACTGGATGCATGACCAGAACTATACGCCGCTTTCATCGGCAGTTGGGGTGGTGCGTGACGGTGATCTGTATTTGCTTGATGAAATCGTCCTGATTAGCGCTGTATCTGAGCAGTCGGCACTTGAGTTTGTCGAGAGGTACAAGGACCACAAGAACAAGCGCGTCTATATCTACGGAGACCCGGCAGGCAGGGCGGGAGAGAAGCACGGCCACGCATCGGACTATATGCAGATTGAGGACGTGCTGCGCAAGAACGGCTGGAACTACACGCGCCGGGTTGCAAGGGCCGCGCCAGCCATCAAGGACCGGCAGAACTCTGTCAGGGCCAAGATATGCACGGCGGACGGAACCCGCAGCCTGTATGTCAACCCTGTCAAAGCCCCTTATTGCGACAAGGGCCTGTCTACGGTACAATTGCAGAAGGGTAGCACCTTCCAGGAAGACCAGACCAATGAGACGCAACACATCACGACTGCGATTGGCTACATGGTCCACCATCAATGGCCGGTAAGCAAAGTCCGGCACCAAACAACGGAGCTTAGGCTATGACGCAGGACACGGTTGCAAAGAGGTCCCCCGCTTCTGCGGCGATGATGGAAGGGTCCGCAAAGGGGCGCGCTCTTATGGGTGGCACAAAGGCCATGCGAGAGGCCGGGGAGGCCTACCTCCCCAAGTTTGAGGCTGAAAGCGATAAGGGCTACAAAGCGCGGCTGCACCAGTCGTGGCTGTTCAATGGCTACCGCAAGACCGTGCGCGATATGAACGGGCGGGTGTTTGAAAAGCCGGTTGAGATTGTCGAAGGCTCATCGGCTGACCTGGACACATGGCTCGAAAACGTGGACATGCAGGGCCGGGACTTCAGCACATTCGCAAGCGAGGTGTTCAAGGATGGCCTGAGTGGGCCGGGTGTGAGCTACATCATGGTAGACGCCCCGCGCCGGGATGGTGACACATCAAGGCAAGATGCCAAAGACCGCAACTTGCGTCCGTTCATGGTCCACTTGAAGGTTGAGGAGGTGCTTGGCTGGAAGGCTGAGACCATTAACAACGTGATGACCTTGACGCAGATCCGCATTGCCGAGACCGTGACAGAGACCGACCCAGACGATGAGTTCAGCGAGGTGACGGTAAAGCAGGTTCGGGTTCTGGACTTGATCGAAGGACGGGTTTCGGTTCGCATATTCCAGTCCAGTAATGACAAGTGGTCGCTGGTGGATGAATACCCAACAGACATGACCGAAATCATGGTTGTTCCCTTCTATGCCAACCGGTCTGGGTACTTCACAGGTGAGCCGCTACTAGACGATCTGTCTGACATCAATATTGCTCACTGGCAAAGCCAATCGGACCAGCGCAACATTCTGCACTTTGCCAGAACGCCTATTCTGTTCACCAGCGGGTACGACGATGACGGAGGCAAGTCGCCCCTGGTTATCTCTGCTGGCATGGCAACAACCACTCACAGCGAACAGGCGGACATGAAATGGGTAGAGCATAGTGGCGCAGCAATCGGAGCTGGTCGGCAAGACCTTAAAGACCTGGAATTCCAAATGGAGACATTCGGGCTTCAATTGCTGGTGGCGCGGGATGGGGCGCAATCCGCGACAGGTGAAGCACTGGACGCGGCGAAAGAGACCACCCAACTAGCCATGATTGCCGACAGCCTGCAAGACGCCCTAGAGCGCGCAGTTGCGTGGATGTACCAGCTTGCCGGGATCAATGACGCCTCTGTATCGCTGCGAGTCAATAAAGACTACGGCGTTTCGATGATGACCGCGCAAGAGGTCACAGTGATGTTGACCGCAGTCAATACCGGCAACATGAGCCGCGAAACCTTCCTTGGCGAGATGTCGCGGCGCGGGATGGTGCGGGCTGACCTGGACATTGACAAGGAGCAGGACCGGATTGAAGCAGAGGCCCCGGAATTGCTTGATGATGGCGGTGACGAATGAGCAATATTGTTAACCTAAATGGAGATGAAGTTTTAAGCCCTAGGGAGGTTTCGCAAGATGCGGTCAACACCCTTAAGGACTTGCTAGAGCGGGCCGAGTCTGGTGAATTGGTCGCGGTTTCAGGCGTATTTACCCACAAGGACGATTGTGTTGAGTATTTCGGGGCCGGAAAGATAGCGAGCTACTCCATGATGGGCGCTATTTATGGGTTGATTGCAAAAATCAACATGCTGATGGAAGACGGCAATGAGTGTCAATGACGACATCGCGGACGCGCTCACAAGCCACAGCATTGGCCTGCAACGGCTAAGCAATCGCGAGGTGAGGCAGATCATCGCCATCCTCAAAAAGTCGGATTCACGGCTGGTTGAGCGGCTATTGCGCGAGGACATGTCGGCTATCAGCAGGGCGCGGCAGCAGAAGCTCCTGAAGGACATCAGGGCCATTGTCGCCAGCTCATACGAGGACGCAACAGGCGCGCTGCACATCAACCTGAACCAGCTTGCGGAGTACGAGGGCGAGTATCAGGCCAACATGCTTCAGCGCATTGTCCCTATCACTGTTGACTGGATCACGCCCAGCCCAGACCAGCTATTTACGGCGGCAACGTCACGGCCATTCGAAGGCAGGCTGTTGCGCGAGTGGTATCAGAAGATTGAGGCAGACGCACAGTCACGAATTCGCACAACCATTCAGCAGGGCATTGTTGAGCAGCGCACCACTATGCAGATGGTGCGGGAGATACGCGGCACCAGGGCCCAAGGGTTCAAGGATGGGGTTCTGGCCATCAATAAGCGCGCCGCAGAGGCGGTTGTGAGGACTGCTGTTGGCCACACGGCCACGGCATCACGTGAGCGGCTGTATAAGCGCAATAAGCGGCTGGTGAAGGGTGCGCAATGGCTATCCACCCTAGACACCAGAACAAGCACACCATGCCGCGCCGCTGATAACCGGGTTGCATGGGCTGATGGGTATACGCGCCGGGATTTCCCCAAGGCCACCAAGTTCCTTGCGGATCTGCCGGGGTTCACCAATGCCACTCGCCCGCCCTATCACATCAACTGCCGTTCAACCACAACGCCGGTTCTGCGCTCATTCAAAGAGCTGGGATTGCCCGGTAAAGACCTGACAGACACCACGCGCGCAAGCATGGATGGGCAGGTGGCGGCTGATTTGACCTATTCTGACTGGTTTCGCAAGCAATCTGCGGCCAAACAAGACGAGGTTCTTGGCCCAAGCAAAGCCAAGCTATTTAGGGCTGGCGAGATTGATCTTGACCGGTTTATCAATGACAAGGGCCAGGAGTTGACGCTAGACCAACTCCGCACGCAAGAGGCTGCGGCATGGGAAAGGGCAGGACTATGACAAAGAAAGAACCAGAGTACCCAAAGGGCGGCGGCGGATACTGCCCCGCAACCAATGCCAAGGAGCGATGCAAGGACGGTTGCTTGCTTGGTGATATATGCAAGCGCTTAGTTCAGCTATTGGATTGATGCGCGATATGTTATACAATCACACCATCGGGCGGGATGCCCACAGCAAAGCGGGAAGCTTAAAATGCAGATTAAACTTGAATCACTGGATGGCCTGCCGGAAGGGCTGAAATCGGCTGTGACTGAGGCAGATGGCGCTAATGTGCTGGACCTGACCAAACTCATGCCCGCCGAGGACTTGACCGGGCTGAAGGGCGCGCTGTCAAAGGAGCGGGCCAACAATGCAGCATGGTCCGCACTGGGGGAAAGTCCAGATGCAGTGAAAGCCGCCATGCAAGAGCTGAAGGACGCCAAGCCAGCAGGCAAGAACGACGAGCAGGTTGCGCAGATGATTGACCAAGTGAAGGCCGAGTATTCCGGCAAGCTTGACTCTGCGAGCGAACAACTCGACGCGCTACGGCGCAAAACCACCTCTGCCGAGATCAAAGCGGAGTTGGCGAAGGCGGGCGCAATGCCCGATGCACTAGACGTGGTTGCAAACTTCGCAAATTCGCGTATGGTGTTTGCAAGTGACGGTTCTTTGCAGATCACAACTGCGGACGGGAAGCCCATGGTCGGGTCAGGCGAGAACCACACGGCGACTATGACCGACCTTGCCAAGGATCTAGCGGCCTCTATGCCGTTTGCATTCAAAGACGCAGGGTCAGGGGGCGGCGGGAAGCAGCCCGGATCAAACGGCGGGACGCCACCATCTGGCCTTAACAGGTCAAAAATGAAGCCAGACCAGAAGGCCAGCTATATTGGTGAAAAGGGTCTGGACGCTTACAACGCACTCCCTGAGTAAAGGAATAGGACAATGGCAACAGGCCTTCCCACCGACATGAAGTATCAGGACCCGTTTTTCTATTCGGGGTATTCTGATGTTATCCAGCAAGCGGTCGAAAAGTTCAATGGCGGCTCCAACGGCACGATCACCCTGACCACCAACCGCAAACCCGGCGATTACGATTACGAATCGTTCTTCGCCAATGCGGGCGGCCTGGTATCGCGCCAGGACCAAACCAGCATTTCGGCAGCTACCGCTATCAAGATGACGCAGGCCGAGCTGATTGACGTGAAAATCAACCGCAAGATCGGCCCGGTTGAATGGACGCGCTCCAGCTTCAAGAAAGCAGGTCTGAGCGAAGACGCAATCCGCGTCGCCGCAGGTGAGCAGGCTGCGAAGGATGTGCTGGCGGACATGCTGAACAACACCATTCGCGCAGGCCGCGCGGCGCTGGACAACAACGCAGGCTCCACTTACACCGTTGACTCAAACGGCACCATGGACACTGCATCGCTTGTTTCTGGCCTCGCCCTAATGGGCGACCAATCCAGCCGTGTTTCAGCTTGGGTCATGCACTCCAAGGCATTCTTCGACCTTGTGCAGTATCAGATCGACCCGACGAACAACGGCGATATCACGGCAAATACCGGCGTCGTCAGCGGAATGCCGGGGTCCCTGAACCGCCCTATCATTGTGACCGACTCAGACGCTCTTGTCGTGACCACAGGCACAGGCACGGCGGCTGTCACCGACTATTACACCCTCGGCTTGACGCCGAATGGCTTGATGGTCGAAGACACCGAGGAAGAATTCGTAACGTTGGATCTTGTGACAGGCCTTGAACAGCTCGTCATTCGGATGCAGGGCGAATTCGCCTATAACCTCGGCGTCAAGGGCTTCCAATGGGACGTTTCCAACGGCGGCAAGAACCCCACCGACGCCGCAGTCGGCACGGGTTCCAACTGGGACAAGGCCTACAACGACGACAAGTCGCTGGCCGGTATCGTGATTCAGTCGCGGTGATCCTGGTCTACGCCAGCACGAAATGCAGAGAGGCCGTGGCATTCAGCTGCGGCCTTTCTGCTATTGGGGTTCAAAGCAAGATTCTCACTGCATCCGACTATGGCCGGGGGCAGGTCATCCCGTGCGAGGCGGTTGTGATTAGCGGCACACGGGGAAAGGGGGCGGTGATCCTGTCTGACCATGAGGCAGTAGGAATACCTGTTATCGTGATCGACTATGGCTATCTGCGGCGCGTCTCAGGCATGGCTAGTTGGGAAACAGGTCATTGGCAGGTTGGTGTTGGCGGACTGAACCGTCCACCAGCTTTTGATTGTTCGCCGGATAGGTTCAATTCACTTGAGCTGCAGATATCAAGGCCAACACTTGGCGGCTGCACGATTGTTCTTGGGCAACATAGTGGCGACCCATCGCACGGGATGACGGATGGACAGATGGCGGCGTGGGGGCGGGCGGCTTGCAATGAGACCGGTGGATACTGGAGGCCACACCCAGACAGCCAGCATATAGATGTTGACGCTCCAAGGGCGGACGGTCCTTTCTCGGAATGGTTGGGGCGCGCTGGGCTGGTGCGGACGGTTTGCAGCACCGGTGGCCTTGAGGCGCTGATCGCTGGCATACCCGCCGTTGCTGACATGCCGGACATGGCAAGCTGGGGCGCTCTTTCAGGGACTATCCACCCAGGCAAAAATGCTGTAAAGTCCTTATGCAATAGGCTGGCTTATGGCCAGTGGACCCTTGACGAAATGCGGAGCGGCTTGGCTCCTGAGTTTGTACTTAGCAATATGAGGCGCTGGAATGAGCAAAGACCAAAAGATAGCATATGAGCCGCACCCGATCTCAATGGAGCGCAAAGCAGAGCTTCGAGCGGCTGGGTTCACAATCATTGACGCTGTGTATAGGCCAGCCGATGCCGTTGAGCCAATCACGCCTGAAGCAATTGACAAGATGAAGCGTAAGGATGTTGTTGACCTTCTGGAAGCGCACGGGGTTGAGGGTGCGACAGGCAAGCTTTCGGATCTGCGAAAGTGGCTGAATAGCGTTATGTTTGTGGAGGGGTGATCTATGGCCATCACGATAACCGTAGAGGATGGGACTATTGTAGCCGGGGCAAATAGTTACGTTTCACTTGATACCTATGAATCCTATGCAGAGCAACGCGGATGGACGACTGCGGTGGATGATGAGGACGACAAGGCTAGCCTTGTGAGAGCCTTCGACGCAATCAATCGCAATTGGGAGTACAAGGGCGAAGAAGTTGACCTTGAAAATCAGGTCGGCAAGTTCCCTCGTTACATCATCAAAAACCGTTGGGAATATGTGACGCCAGCAGATGAGGTGCCGCAGAAGGTGCAGGACGCGCAATGTGAACTTGCCTATCTCATCCAGGCCGGACTAGATCCATTCGCCACGGTTGAGGGCGTCATTGCTGCTGAGCGGGTAAAGGCTGGGCCGGTAGAGAGCGAAACCGAGTACCAGGGCGGATACAGCAGGCCGCGACTTGTGGCTGTTGAGGGGCTGCTAGGTCCATATCTCATTGCAGGCCGAGGCCAGCGCCAGTTGATGAGGGCATAACATGGCAATGACCGTTGCTCAGATCGCGGCTAAGGCATACACCGCAGTAGCCGCCAAGATCACCGACGCCATCCACAACGCTTCTCTGACCTATGACACGCAAGGCGCTTATGACTTCGACACCGGGGAATATGCGCTAACCCCTGTTACGGCTACCGGGCGCGCGGTTGTTGATACGGTTAAGCCGGTGGCAGACATTTTCCCAGATTACATTGCAGGCCCCGGCGATGAGCTGATCTTGCTTGAAGGATTCACTAGCTGCAAAGAAAACTACCGCCTGACCATCTCCGGCGACACATGGCACATAGGCCGGGTGCAGGATATTGTTGCCGCCGGTTCGCTGTTCTATGTCGTGGCTAGGAGGGCACCAGATGCCAGCTAATGACGCAAAGAGCTTCGCCTTGCAGATTAAGCAGGAGTGGGCTGATAAGGTTGAGGACTTGGAAGAGGCCACGGCTTTGATTGGGCTGACAGCCTTTCGCGGCGTTGTGCAGAAATCACCGGTTGATAGCGGGCGCTTTCGCGGCAACTGGAACGCATCCATTGGCGAGCCTAATTTTACCACAACTGAGACCGTTGACCCGTCTGGCAGCGCCACAATCTCAGCAGCTACAACCACGCTTGGCGCATATGACGCCACGGACGGCTTTCCGGCCATCAACATCAGCAACGGGCTACCGTATGGCCCGCGCCTTGAGGATGGCTATTCAGGGCAGGCACCTAACGGCATGGTGGCGCTAACCATCACCGAAATTGAGGCCCAATTCGACGGGATGGAGGTCTGAGTGTCTTACAACCTTGAACGCAAGACGATTGAGAAGTTCTTCAGCACCCAGTGGGCGGCTGCAACGCCGGTCGGGCTGGACGGGCAAGAGTTCACGCCATCCATTGACAGCGTTCGCCTGACCATCGGCAGTGGAATGGTTCTGCAAGGCTCTATCGGGCGCACAGCAAACCGCAAGGACCACATGGGCAACCTCACTGTGCAGGTGTTCACCGATGGCAAGAAAGGCTCCGCAGGGCCGCGCGGCTATGTGGAAACCATTATCAACATGCTGATGGAAAAGACACTCGACAACAACGGCGCAGTGATCACCACCACGGCAGACGCTTTCCTGCGCTTTTCACCGCCGACCAGGACCGGCATTCTTCACCCGTATGTTTCGGCAAGCTTTAAAGACGCGCCGTTTCATGTTACCAATGTCATAGCACCTTTTATAAGGTACAGCACATAATAGGAGGCCGAAATGTCCGGCACAGCAACCAGCCAAGTTCGTTCCGCATACGTCTCTGAGGCGACAGCGGGCACCATTCCATCCACCCCAGGCTTCACCACCCTTCACACCCTGGCGCGCATGACCGCAACGCCAGCGGCAATTGAGCACCGCAGCCAAGTTTCAGGCGGGGCGCGGCTGGGCCACGGCATCCAAGAAATCGACGTAACGGGCGAGATCCCGGCAACACCGCTTGTCTATGGCGTCTATGACGATCTGCTGGCAACCCTGTTGCAGGGCGCTTGGTCATCTGATGTGCTTGAGGACGCCAAAGCATCACCGACCGTGACAATCGAGAATACCCTACCGGCTGGCGTCGGCGGCACAGACACCATGTTGCGCTTTCGTGGCGTAGAGGCGACAGGCGGAACCATCAGCCTTGCCTCTCGCTCTGCCGCTACGATTGCCCTGACCTTGGCAGGCCGTGGCTCCGATGACGCAACCACAACAGCTATCACCGGCGCGACCTATACCGACCCAACAGAGCTGGACCCGCTTTCATCGGGCGTGGATGTCGGCACCATTGCTTTTGATGGCTATACGCTGGACTGCATGGAGAGCTTGGAGATTGCCTTCAACTTCGAAGGCCGGGAAAAGCAAGCCAAGATCGGCACGGATGACTTGTGCGGCATCACGCGCGGTGATTTCCTGCCGGTGCTGACCGCCAACATCTACATTGAAGCCAACTTCCTTGCCATGTACAACGCAGCCCGGTCCCGCACCACTTCGGCATTCTCTGTGACTGTGCCAATTGGCTCTGTGACTGGTGAGAAGTATACCCTGGTTTTCCCGTCTTGCCACTTTGGTTCCGCTGACATTGACATGAGCGCGGTGAACACCATGCAGACGGTTATCATCAATCCGCACTATTCCACATCAGATGATCACGTGCTTGAAATCACCAGAGCGGTGGCATAATGGGGCTGAACCTTCGCAAGCGTGAGCTGCCAACTGTCAACTTTCGCAGTAATGACCTGCCTAAGGAACTTGCAGACGGTGTGGAGTGCTTCATTGCAATCTCTGCCCGTGCTGCTGGGCCGCTAAATGTCGAGTATATGGCGGCAATGGAGCAGGTCGGCATCAACGCCAAGGTCAATGACCGCAAGGTTGACCGGATCGAAGACGATGAGGCCAATGTCAGGGCCGCTGTTAAGGGCAGCAAAGAGGTTGGGCGGCAAATGTTCGCGGCCATCTATGACACCTGCGTTTTGGAGTGGTCCACAAACATCATTGACGCGGACACGGGCAAGCCGCTGGAGGGCGACAGGGACACATTCCTTGCCCTTGCCGAGTTGCGCGGCTTCCCAGAGATTGCAGATGCCATCAGCAAATTCAAGCAAGAGTGCCTGGAGGCGGGACGCAAAATGCAGGAAGAAGACGAGGAAACGGTAAAAAACTAATCGAGGCTCTTTCATGGCGCGCGAAATACACAGACAGCGAAATAGCTTATCTGCGGGCCAAGAATGAGCCAATCATGTCTGAATATGTAGAGCCGGAGAACGCTTTCTACTGGCAAGCCTTTCACATGTTGCGCGGGTCTAGATCAGTTGGCGGCATGGGTATCGGGGCTATACCACTCGATGCAATTTTGGGTTATGCTGACCTTGCGGGCATGACTTGCCCTGTTGAAAAAACCAGACTGGCGCGAATTATGATCATGATGGACAACGCCGAGAGATCGCAGGGGGCCGAAAATGGCGACGCTTAACCTACTCGTAAACCCGGCAGGCATGGTCGCAGGCGCACAGGCTGGCGAAGACGCCCTTGAGGATGTCGCGATCCAGGCGCGCAAGACTGAAAGCGCTGTTGACCAAATGGGCCGCAATGTAAAGCGCGGCTCTGTTCTTGCTGGCAATGGAATGAAGGGCCTAGCCCAGCAGGGTTCGCAGGTTGTTGATATGGGCCTTGCGACCGGGCAATGGGGTAAGGCGTTCTTTTTGCAAATGTCAGACATCGCAATGGTTCTTGGCGGGCCTCTGACAATCGCGGTCGGTTCTGCCATTGGTATTCTTGGCACATTCGGCCTTAGCTTCCTGAATGCTGGTGACGAAGCCAGAACAATGGAGGACAGGATTGACGATCTGGCAGATGCTCTGGGCGGGCTTGAGGCTGCACAGGCGCAAATGATGATGACGCAAGATGAGCTTGTGCAAAAATTCGGCCATCAAGCCGAGGTGGTTCGCGGGCTTATTGTGCTGATGTCGGAGCTTTCCATTGCCAGGGCGCGAGATGAGATGCGCGAATTCGGCGAGGTTGCGCAGTACGCCGCAGAGGATCTTGCTTATTTGTCTCAGGAGGCCCAGCGCCTTAGCGTCGGATATGATGAGCTGTCAGACTCGGCCAAGTCGTTTGTTGATGCATCAATTGCGGCAGAGGCGCAGATCCTAGCCGATCAGTTAGGAATTACCACAGATGAGGCATTGGCCGCTTCTGATGCATTCAGGCAGCTATATGAGGCCGGTACGTCCGAGGAGATGCGGGTTGCTCTTGTGGAAATAGAATCCACCATGAGCGGAATCGGCGTAGAGGCCAGCAAGCTACCACCAGAACTGCGTGACGCTCTTGCCGCAATGGCTGAATTTGGCATTCTCACAGCAGAGGCAGAAACGGCCATGGCGCGCCTTGCTGCCGAGGCTAGAAATGTGAATACAGGTGTCCCGCTGTTCAATCAGGGTTTCTCTGGAAGTGAGCTTCTACCACCAGAGATCAAGCCGACAGTAACAAGAACAAGCCGAGGGGGCGGCGGTAGTGCCGTAGACAGTGCAGCCCGTGACGCAGAGCGCGCCTCAGATGCATATGACCGCCTAATTGCCAGCATGGACCCTGTAGCGGCGGAGGCTCTAAAGATCGCCAATGCGCAAGAGGTTGTGTCGGATGCTCTTGCCGCTGGAGTGATTAGTGCTGATCAGGCTGCGGATGCATATGGCCAAATCGAAGAAAGCATGAGGTCAAACAACAGCCTATTTGATAGCCTAGCAGATGTAGGTGGCAGCGCTCTTGACCGGCTTATTGATGGTACTAGCTCTTTGAAAGAGGCGCTGGTGGACGTGGCTAAGGAAATGCTTAACGTGATTTTAAAGCAAAAACTTATGGCCCAAGTCGGCGGTTCAGGATCGGGCGGTAGCGTTGGAAGCCTGCTTTTGCGCGGGCTGTTTGGCGGCTTCTTTGACAACGGCGGATTGCTGGCTACCGGGCAGACGGGCATTGTCGGTGAAAACGGGCCAGAGCAGATCACCAGCACCACGCGGGGCACGGTTGTAACCAGCCGGGCGCAGACAGCGCGCCAGGGCGGCCAGAGCGGTGGTGTTATCATGGGCCAGATAGGTGTATCTGTTGACGATGACGGCAAGCTTCAGGCATACGTCAAGAATATGGGCATCCAGGCCGCGCAGGCCGGGCGCGCGCTTGCGGTTGATGATGTCAAGGGCAACTTAAGCGGCTGGAATCAAACTTTAAACACAGACGGGGCGCTTTCATGACCTACTCACCAGTCATTTACTCGTGGCGCTCCACCTTAGTTCCTCTCGATCAAACATTTCGGGCGGGCGGTCAGGCCACCTCTGGAGGGATGACGCTTGGCGGGGCGATGATCAGCAACCCAGAGCCGGGAGGCAGATCAGAGATAAACATGAGCTTTTCCGCCTTCACCAGCGAAGCTCAGAATGTTGACGCATCTTGGACTATCAGCCAGATTCTAAACGGCGCGGTAATGCGCATTCCTGTCTTTGGCTACACGGTCCAGACGCTATCAGCAGCAAGCGCGGGCGGATCGGTATCAAATGAGGATGGTTTGCCATGGGGTAATGACCAAAACTGGAGCAATGGCATGGGGTGGGAATGGAATCCTACGGTTTCCGTGACAGCTTCGGCGCTGAAAGGATCTACATTGGTTTCTGTCGATATGAGCGCGCTTGGAGAGGTTCTTCTGATTGGCCATGTGATCGGGTTCAATGTGAACGGGTACGACTTTGCCCATAAGGTCATGGCGATATCATATGACGGTAGCGACGTTGCCACGCTTACCATTTCTCCGCCACTGCGCCGTGATCTGACCACTGACAGTGAAATGACGTTTCGACCTAAAATGCTGGTCACTTGCAGCAACGCGCGCGAAGTCGCCGGGATGTTTTCCCGGGGCAGACATATGCAGTTCAATACTGCCCAATTTGTGGAGTCTCTGGTTTGAGCTTTGAAGCGGAACTTCTAAGCGCCCTAGGCAGCTCTGAAGACAGCTTTGATATAAAAGTTGTGACCCGGCGCGCGTTTTTCTATGACTTCGACGGGGTGCCGGTTCGCCTCTGGGATGGTCAAGGTGTTCTGATCGACAGCGGGGGGAACGAATACCTAGGCACGATTGACGCGCAGGGAACAAACCACCACAGAACGCCGAAGGTCAAAGACCCGCGCGACGGATCAAGCCCACGCTATGAGTTCGGCCTACCCCATGTTGACCGCACCACCTTTGACAACCTGAAAGCTGATCAATCGCTTGCTGCTGGTAGAGAGCTGACATGCTTCAATGCGATATTTTTGGATGGCGAGGGCTTGAGACCGGCAACCACGCTAAATTTCAATTACAAGCTAATCATGCAGGCAACCCGGTTTGAGCAGGGCGTTAATATGGATGGCGGTTCTGTGCAGCGCCGTTATAGCGCCTTTGTGAGCTGTAGAACGCTTGAATATGGCCGGAGCAAGTTCCCAGGCGGCACCTATACGGACGTAGCGCAGAACGCCCGCGCGGCGCTGCTGGGGGTGGAATCTGATAGCGGCTGCGTTTTTGTAGCAGGCAACAGCCAGAGGTCTTACCACTTTGTCTGATTTGATCCACATCAAGCGGGAATGGCGCAAGACCGAATTCGTTTGGGGATCTGCCGACTGCATTATGTCTGTTTGCGATTATATCCTTGACCAGACCGGGATTGACCCTGCGGCACCTTGGCGCGGCACCTATAGCGATGAGGCGGGGGCGCAGGCTATATGCGACCGGTACGGCGGCGCTCTGGGCTTGTTCCGCAGCGGCATGGCTCTAGCTGGTCTTAACACCGGGGCGCGGGCGGCGGGCCGTCCCGTGATCGCTGACATGATGGGCAAGGAGATCGCTGGAATTGACACGGGAAAACGTGTAATGATGCGCATGGATGGGCGCGGCGTTGTGGAGTGGCCAGCTGAGGTTTTGGAGGCCTGGGAAATATGAGGATCATTAAGGCGGCGCTCCTATGCACTACAGCTATGCTTATCCCGTCATCTGCGGAAGCCCTTCCAGTCGTTGCCTTTGTTGCTGGCTTGGGTGTTGCGGCTGGTACTGCGGTGGGGATCGCTGCTGCTGCGGCCTTCCCGACCATTTTCGCAATTGGTTCATTTTTCGGCGGGACCATTCTTGGCAATCTTTTGTTGCAGGTTGGCCTTTCGTATCTGCTGACCAGCAAGCCAGACGCGCCAGCGCAGCCGGATCTTGACACGGTACGCCTCAACAGCAGGACGAGCACACCGCCACGCTTTCAGATCGGCGGCTCCGTTGCCGCTGGTGGCGCGGCTGGGATCTTCGCTGAATTCGATGAGGACGGCAATTTCTGGTATATCGTGGCGCATGGTGACGCTGAGATGACCAGCACAAACCCATCGTACATTCTTGACGGGATTGAGGTCACGCTAAGCGATGGCACCGATGGGTTTACTGCTGGGGACGTTCTTACAGATGATTTTTGCCTAGATGGTGATGGCAACGTTTACGAGTCAGGGACGCGCAACCCATACTTCCGAATCTACACAGTAACCCCGACGAGTTCCAGCGTTGTCGGGGTAAAGCCTACTGCGTTCACAGACGCTTTCCCAAGCCTGCCTGCTGACTTCAATCTTGCGGGCGTTTCTTATTCAATCATTCGGGTGAAGTCTGTTGAGCTGAAGGACCGGGCAAACGTCTACAGGTGGCGCGGCGCTATAGGGATAGGTGAGCCGAGCATTACGATAGTCGCCAACTTTTCCCGCATGTACGACCCGCGCAATAAGGCGCATGACATTGCCGACAGCAGCACCTGGACGGCAACGGACGGCAACAGCGCTATTATCTGGGCATGGTGGCGCACAACGCCATTTGGGCGCGGTAGGTCTATGTCTGAAGTAGATTGGGACAAGGTAGCTGCGGCGGCAAATGTCTGCGATGAGACCGTTGTGAACAGATCCGGCGAGGATGTTTCGCGCTATCGGTGCGGCATCGCTGCGGAGGACACAACAGAGCGGGCAGAAGTCGAGGCTGAGATCCTGCGGACCTGCGATGGCTTCGTGGCATACAGTGACACTGGCTTGGCATATCCTGTTGTTGGCACATATGAGGAGCCTAGCCTTTCCTTTTCCGCCGAACGTGATATTATAACATCGCGTACCGAAATTATTGATGATGGGGAGGCCGCTGTGGATGGTGTTGTTGTTCGGTATGTGTCGCCCCTTCATGGCTACACCAAGCAGGAAAGCGCGCCCTGGCAGAACCCGAACTACTACACTGCCGGGGTTGAGCCTACCTATCGCTTCATAGACATTCTAGGCTGTCAGGACCATAACCAAGCATTCCGCCTTGCTGGTGCCATTGGCGCGCGGGTGGGGGCATCAAACCGGGCCGCGCTGGGTTGCAACATCAAGGGCATTCTCGCCAAAAGCCATCGGTCAATCAACCTGTCACTCGATACGGACTTCACTGGCGTGTATGAGATCGCCACCCCTGTTGAGGCGAGTGAGGATGGAGCAGCTACAGCGTTTGCAGTTGTTCCGCTTGCGAGTGACCGCTGGGATGGCGCAGGGCAGACAGAGGGAACACCCCCGGCCATTGCCCCTGCGCTTGATATTGACACAGATTTGGCCGTTGCAACAAATGTTGTCGTCGTCTCCGAATCCGTCTTGACTGAAACCGGCTCTGCGGTTCGGCTGTCTGCAACATTCGATGCGCCCGCGCGCCTGGATCGACTCTTCCAGTTCAGATATGCGCCGGATGGAACCACAGAATACGAATACTTCACAGTAGATATGGATGAACTGCGGGCATATTCAGCGATTGTCAAAGACGGTCAGGCATATGACGTCCAATGGCAGACTGCTACAGGCGGCGGGCGGGCCTCTGGCTGGGCTGCTGACGTTGGCGGCGGCGAAACTGTTCTTGAGATCACGGCAATTGCAAACCAAACACCCCCAGCAAATCTTGTGGCTGGCAACGCGGTTGCGGGCGGAGCCGGGGCGGTTGATTTCACTTGGACAACGGCAAACGATGCCAATCAATATTCAGTTGTGCTATACATAGGAACAACGACTACATTTAGCGCCGCTACGATGGTGCAGAACACCCTGTCAGGGCCAAATGTTTCAGCGTCTCACACTGAGACCGGCGTTGCGTCTGGAACGGTTTACTGCTGGCTTGTGCCTGCCAATGGATCTGGCGTTGAAGGAAATGAGGACGGGCCTTACACGGTCACGGTAACATAGGTGAACAAATGACTGTTAAGCAATCCGCAGAAAATGCGATATTCAGCTATCCAAAGGACACTGCGAACAATCCGTCGATGCAGGGCACGGCGAATTTGTTTAAGAATGTTCGCCACACCCGCGCAACGGTCTCCCTGCTGGTTGCTGATACCGGCCTGAGCTATACGGCTGGCGCGGCTGATTTCGTGGCCGAAGGTGACGTTATCCAGGCTGCTGGATTTCTATACGCGGTTGCTGCTTCAGGCGCTACTGATGAGCATTTGGAAACGGCTGGTGGGGTCAAGCTGTACGTTTCTGGAAATTCAGTTAGTGTAGATGCGTTCGGGGCTGACCCGCTAGGGGTAGCTGACAGCACCGATGCTTTCAACACATGTATGCAGTGGTGCGTCTCAGAGGGTGTTAAGGGTAGAAGCTCTGGAAGTTACGAAATTACAGGCACCATATCTCCCGGTGGAACTTATGCATGGGATTGGGGGGTGACTGTTTTAACCTTTGATGATTCTGACCCGACAGTTTACACCGAGATCCAAGAAACCGTAAATGGCTCTAGCGTGTATAGTGGCGCTGGTGTTTACGTGTGCTTTGACACCTCTGGCTGTTCTTCTTCCGCTAATGCTGGGTCTTTATCTATCACTGGAACTGCGACAGGCGGAACTATGAAGATGTCAGTGAGGGATACAATTCCTGCAACCCTGGTTGCCATTACAGGTGCAACTTCTAGCTCTGCTGATATGACTTGGGAGCGTCTTATTGTGCAAGGCTTTGGTTATATGTTCTACCAGGGTGACATGCGCGGCACCGCAGCAACCATCCTGCCGTACACGCGGTGGAATATTCAACAGCTACTATGCAGATATGTTTTGAACCCGATGCAGTCCGGTAATTCTGGCAACTGCTTTGATGACATCTGGATCGACAATATGCGCATGGTTAGGAACGCAGGAACCGCTCTTATCCGTGGCACTGACTTCAACGTCGGCAGTTTCTTTACAATCGGTCTTGCCTCAGAAGACGAAGAGGACGAAACGATTTCACTAACAGCAGCGTCCGGTTCAGCTACGCTCTCAGCAGACAATGCCTTTATCGAAGTTGGAAGCATCATTGGCAGTACCTCTGGCGGTTTGAATAAGGCTGGAGGCAGCATCGGGTATGTTGGTAAAGTTACCGCGAAGGCTGGAACATCGCTAACCATAGACCCCGCGCCAGAGGATACAGATGGGGCAGCGCCGTTTGTTATTGACCCCCCATCTATTACACTGTCACAGGGGAATTTGAACTGCGTCCATATGTATTTAGAACAGCGCTGGGATCACGGTATTGACGTGGGGGTAAACTCAACTGTTCGCGCGCAACAGGCTAAGTTTTCTGGAGGTGATATGTGCTACAGGTATGCTGCACCGGTCGTTATTACGGGGCATGAATCTTGCGCTGTTGAGTTCGGTCTTCATAACAAAGCTATCAACAACGATGATGTGCGCAGGATTGTTGCGGTCGGGTCGCAGAGAGATGGAGCAACTTATAGTGACGCTTACGTGAATGTTGGGTGTGCCGCCGAGATAGGCGTTGGGGATGTTGATAGTGACCCTATTGAGGTGGTGTCACTTTGGGACGATGACGTTTATGATTTCGGCGGCGTGACCTACACAGATGCATCCGGGGAACTGAATCAAAACTTATCCCTGCAAACACAATTTTCAAACGCTCTAGCCCAGCATTCTGGGTATCTAGGGCGCGTGGATTCGTACACCACTGGACCATCAGGGAGCATGGTGCTGGAGCGGATTGCAGATATATCAACTGCATCTAAAACGGGCAACTTTGGTGCGGTATCGTCTGATGAATCTGTGAAAACTCCTGGAGCGTCTGGGACACTGTATCACACCTTCACCCCTACCGAGGGCGCAGTTTACCGATGCGCAATCTCGCTTGGCACATTCACTGCCGGGTCGCCTCAACTGCGTTGGCAGAATGACACATCACTTGTCGAGGCTGGTAATACATTAGCGAGGGAAGGCGGAAGGTTTGTCTACTTCTTCAAGGCCCCGGCTGGCACCATCAACAGGCTGGCGCTTTTCGGGTTTAGCGCTGGAGACTATACAGTCACGGAATTTACCGTTGATCGCGTCACGTAAATATCACGAAAGTACGGCCCCAGCAGGATAGCACAAACAACAACCAAAGGAAAACGACATGGAAATCAACCAAGACCAACTGGCAGGCGCACAAAAGCAGTTGCGCGGACTTATCAAGCAACCAAAAGGATAATTCATGGCATTCGACCAGACCACAAAGGACAAGGGCCACAAGCTTCTTGATATTGCAATCTCCAGGCTGGAAGGCGGCATCACCGAGGGCGTGGATGAAATACTGGCGATGCTGGCTGACATGGTGCGGGCCGCTGCAGTTGAGGCGTGCAATCTTGGCAACAAGGCGGCTGATGCTGGAGACACGGAAACGGCTGACACTTACCACACCGCGCGGGATTCACTGTATCTCGGCCTCGATCCAATCACGAGGGCGCGCGGCGCCTTGGCTCGTTACGACGCTGTTGAGGATGTTGGCGGCTTGCTGGACTGCACCGGTCTTCTGTATAGCGTCAAGGGCGTTCTGGGTGGCGTGACTGGCCCGCTGGTTGGCACAAGGTCTGGCTCTAAGTGATGGCGGTGTGGCCGTTCCTCATGGCGCTATCTGCCGCCACTGTTTTGGCGTCTTTTCTGTCTGGAAGCGGCCACGCCATTCGCGTGTCTATGGTAATCCTTGGCGCGTACATTGTGACACAACTTAGCAAGTACCTACCCATAACTGGTGAGGCGCACCTTGCGGTATTCTCTGCTATCTGGGTGGTGGCATTTGGCGCAATATCGCGTCATACTGCAACTATGGCGGGTAGCGTCGGTATTGACCAGATAGCCATTCCCGTTTTGTGCGCGATGTCTGCGCTGTGTTATTTTGTGGGCCGGGTTCTTGGCATGGAGCCAAAGCTGTGGTCGCCGCCTTACACCGCGTCTGATTTACTTGTCGTTC